>Ga0302323_100004085_pt1 | contig 11880 bp, 11 predicted proteins | sample Fen_T0_3_FD_201950 | JGI IMG/M metagenome (GOLD analysis project Ga0302323, IMG submission 201950) | Peat permafrost microbial communities from Stordalen Mire near Abisko, Sweden - Fen_T0_3 | ecosystem: Environmental > Terrestrial > Soil > Wetlands > Permafrost | place: Sweden: Abisko... | reverse complement strand
CCTGCTGTTCGAAAAGGGCACTTTCGATGAGTGAGCCGCTGACGCCGGGCGCGGCGGGCGAGGAGCCGGTGACCCCGCCGGCGCAAGTCGGTGCATCGCAATGGCCCGACTCCGCTCCGCCATCGCTGTTCGGGCCGCCGAACGCGGGCGGCATGATCCGCGCCGCGCGTCAGGAGCAGGGCATGGACCTGGCCTCGCTGGCGGCGATGCTCAAGATCCCGTTGCGCCGTCTGGAGGCGCTGGAGAACGGCCGCCACGATGAACTGCAGGGGCCGACGTTCGAACGCGCCCTGGCGCAAGCCGCGTGCCGCGTCCTCAAGATCGACCCCAAGCCGGTGTTGGCATTCCTGCCGCAAAACGAGCGCAACACGCTGGAGCGCGTCAGCGACGGCCTGAACACGCCGTTTCGCGAGCGCCAGGGCGGCGTGGCCTTCGGCGAGGCGACGAGCCTGCTGCGCCCGGTGGTGATCGTTCCGGCGCTCATCGTCGTCGCCGCGCTGCTGCTGTTCTATTTCCCCGAGGCCTTGTGGACGCGCCTGACGCATCCCTTCGTCGCCGGGCAGCCCGCCGCCCGGACCGCGGCGGAGCCGGGCGAGCCGGCGGCATCCGGCGCCGCCACGTCGTCGGCGGAGATCGTCCTGGACCCGGTGACCGCGGCTTCGGCCCCGGCCGCGATCGCCGCCGCGCCCGTGGCCGAGGCCGCGGGTTCGGCCGCGCTGGTGCCGCCGCCCAAGGCCGCGGTCGCGTCGACCGGTGCGTCGGCGCCGCTGCCCGTGCCGGCCCCGCCAGGCGTCGACGAGGTGCTCGCCCATGTGGCCAGCCCCAACATCCCGCTGCAGGTGACGGCCAGCGCGCAATCCTGGGTCGAAGTGGTGGACGCCCAGGGGCGCACGCTGCTGTCGCGCACCGTGCTCGCCGGCGAGACGGTCGGCCTCGACGGCGCGTTGCCGATGCGCGTCAAGATCGGCAACGCGGGTGCGACACGCGTCCTGCTGCGGGGCGACAATGTCGACCTTGCGCCGTGGACGCGCGACAACGTCGCCCGCGTCGAACTGAAGTGACGTCTCTTGCAGCCTGACAACGCCATGACCGACTCCCTCCTGCCCGCCGCGGCCGTCGACCTGGACGGCGAACCCATCGCCGAGGTGGCACCCGCCGTGCGCCGCACGCGCCAGGCGCGCGTGGCCTGGGGCGCCAACGTCGTCACGGTGGGCGGCGACGCGCCGGTGCGCGTGCAGTCCATGACCAACACCGACACGGTGCAGGTGATCGAGACGGCCATCCAGGTCAAGGAGCTGGCGCTGGCCGGCTCCGAGCTGGTGCGCATCACGGTCAACACGCCCGAGGCGGCGGCGGCCGTGCCCCACATCCGCGACCAGCTCGACCGCATGGGCATCGCCGTGCCGCTGGTCGGCGATTTCCACTACAACGGCCACCGCCTGCTCACCGAGCACCCGGCCTGCGCCGAAGCCCTGTCCAAGTACCGCATCAACCCGGGCAACGTCGGCCGCGGGGAGAAGGGCGATCGCCAGTTCGCGCAGATGGTCGAGGCGGCGTGCCGCTACGACAAGGCGGTGCGCATCGGCGTGAACTGGGGCAGCCTCGACCAGGAACTGCTCAAGGCGCTGCTGGACGCCAACGCCAGGCGCGCGCAGCCGTGGACGCTCAAGCAGGTGATGTACGAGGCGCTGGTGCGCTCGGCCATCGAGTCGGCGCAGGCGGCGCGCGACGTCGGCCTCGACCCGAACCAGATCCTGCTCAGCTGCAAGATGAGCGCGGTGCAGGACCTGATCTCGGTCTACCGCGCCCTGGCCAGGCGCTGCGACTACGCGCTGCACCTGGGGCTGACCGAGGCCGGCATGGGCGCCAAGGGCACGGTCGCCTCGGCCGCGGCGCTGGCCGTGCTGCTGCAGGACGGCATCGGCGACACCATCCGCGTCTCGCTCACCCCGCAGCCGGGCGAGGCCCGCACGCAGGAGGTGGTGGTCGCGCTCGAGATCCTGCAGTCGCTGGGCCTGCGCCAGTTCAATCCCAGCGTCACCGCCTGCCCGGGCTGCGGCCGCACCACCAGCACGGTGTTCCAGGACCTGACCAAGCAGATCGACGACTTCCTGCGCGCCCAGATGCCGGTCTGGCGCGAGCGTTTCCCCGGTGTCGAGGGCATGAAGGTGGCCGTGATGGGCTGCATCGTCAACGGCCCGGGCGAGAGCAAGCACGCCGACATCGGCATCAGCCTGCCTGGTACCGGCGAGGCACCGTCCGCGCCGGTCTACATCGACGGCGAGCGCGTGCTGACGCTGCGCGGCGACAACATCGCCGGCGAGTTCCGCGCGATCGTCGAGCAATACATCGAACGCAGATACGGCGCGGTCACCACGGCGCATTGACGCTGCGGCGCCCGCGCCGGTTCCCGAACGTTCCCCCTTCATCTCCGCGGCCGCGCAACGGGCCGCCTGCTTCCCATTGCCCATGGCTGAAATCCTGCGTGCCGTCAAAGGCATGAACGACATCTTCCCGTCCTCCGTCCCGCGCAAGGCGAGCGACACGCTGCCCAGCTCCAACCTGTGGCAGTGGTTCGAGGCCATCGCGCGCTCGGTGCTGCAGCGCTACGGCTACCAGAACCTGATGACGCCCATCGTCGAGCCCACCGCGCTGTTCGTGCGCGGCATCGGCGAGGTGACCGACATCGTCGAGAAGGAGATGTATTCCTTCGCGGACTCGATGAACGGCGACCAGCTGACGCTGCGCCCGGAGTTCACCGCCGGCATCGTGCGCGCCGTCATCGAGCACAACGCGCTCTACAACGGACCCTTGCGAATCTGGTCGACGGGGCCGCTGTTTCGCCACGAGCGCCCGCAGAAGGGGCGCTATCGCCAGTTCCACCAGCTCGACGTCGAGGCGCTCGGCTTCGTCGGCCCGGACGTCGACGCCGAGCAGATCCTGCTCACCCGCACGCTGCTGCGCGAGCTCGGGCTGAAGGAGGGCGAACACGTCCGCCTCGAGATCAACAGCCTCGGCCAGCCGGCGGAGCGCAATGCCCACCGCGCGGCATTGATCGCGCATTTCGAGGCCCACGCCGACCTGCTGGACGAAGACGCGCGCCGGCGCCTGCTCACCAACCCGCTCCGCATCCTGGACAGCAAGAATCCGGCGATGCAGGCGCTGATCGACGCCGCGCCCAAGCTGATGGACTTCCTCGGCGCGGAGACGCTGTCCCACTTCGACGCCGTGCGCGCCGTGCTCGACGCCGCGGGGCTGGACTACCGCATCAACCCGCGGCTGGTGCGCGGGCTCGATTACTACAACCTCACGGTGTTCGAGTGGGTCACCGACAAGCTCGGCGCGCAGGGCACGGTCTGCGGCGGCGGGCGCTACGACGGCCTGATCGAGCAGCTCGGCGGCAAGCCGGCGCCGGCCGTCGGCTGGGGTCTGGGTATCGAGCGCCTGCTGCTGCTGCTCGAGGCCGTGGGCGTCGCGCCGCCGTCCGACGCGCCCGACGTCTACGCCATCGTCAGCTGCGATGAGGCACGCGTGCCGGCGCTGGTCGCGGCCGAGGCCTTGCGCGCCGCGGGCCTGTCGGTGCTGGTGCACGCGCAGGGCAGGGAGGGCGTGGCCAGCTTCAAGGCGCAGTTCAAGAAGGCCGACGCCAGCGGGGCGCGCTACGCGCTGGTTTTCGGCGCCGACGAGCTGGCGCGTGGCGCGGTGGGCGTGAAGCCCTTGCGCGACGCGGCCGCGGAGCAGGTCGAACGGCCGCTGGCCGACGTCGCGGCATGGGCGGCACAGCTGCGCAAAGCATAATCGGCGATTCGTCCGCTTCGGCCGACCCCGAACTCCCTGGCGCGTCCCGTCCGGCGCGCGCCCTCCAACGATCCACAGATCAACCGATTCCCCGATGGCACAACAACTCGATCTCCAGGAACAAGAACAGATCGACGCTCTCAAGGCGTTCTGGAAGCAGTACGGCAACCTGATCACGTGGACGATCACGCTGGTGCTGGCCGCCTTCGCGGGCTACAACTTCTGGCTCAAGCACGAGCGCGACCTGTCCGCGCAGGCGAGCACGATGTTCGGCGAGCTGCAGACCGCCGCCGAAGGCGGTGACGCCGTGCGCGCGGCGCGCGTGTTCGGCGACATGAAGGCGCGCGCCCCCAAGGCCGCCTACACCCAGTTGGCCGGCCTGCTGACGGCACGCGTGCAGAGCCAGAAGAACGACCCGGTCAACGCCAGCGCCAACCTGCAGTGGGTGGCCGATAACGGCAACGACGAGAACGCGGCCGTCGCGCACCTGCGCCTGGCCGGCCTGCTGGCCGACGCGAAGAAGTACGACGACGCGCTCAAGCAGCTCGCGCTCGTCAAACCGACGGCCTTCGCGGCGCTGGTCGACGACCGGCGCGGCGACATCGAGCTTGCGCGCGGCCAGAAGGACGCGGCCAGGACGGCCTACAAGGCGGCCTGGGCCGGCCTGCCGGCCACGGCGCAATACCGGCTGCTGGTGGAGGCCAAGCTGACCGCGCTCGGCGCGGCGCCGGCCGCTTCAACCGCCGCTTCGGGAGCCGCGCAATGAGCGCCCGCACGATGAACCGCGGCCGTTTCCTCGCCGGCGCCGCGGCGCTGGCCGCGACGCTGCTGGCCGGCTGCGCGTCCGAGACCGCCAAGCCGACGCCGCTCGAGCCCGCGGTGGTCAAGATCTCGGGCCACCAGGTCTGGAAGCTCAGCTTCTCCAGCTTCGGCGCCTCGCTGCTGGGCGGCAGCGCCGGCTTCGCCAGTCAGGGTGTCACGGTCGCCGGCAAGAACTTCGTCATCGCCGCGCTCAACGGCGCGATCGCCTCGGTCGATGCCGACAGCGGCGCGGAGAACTGGCGTGCCGACGCCGGCGGCCGGCTGGCCACGGGCGTCGGCAGCGACGGCCGCTACAGCGCGGTGGTCACCCGCGACGGCGAACTCGTGGCGCTGGACCAGGGCAAGGTGATCTGGCGCACGCGCCTGGACAGCGCCGTCGTCACCGCGCCCTTCGTCGCCGGCGAGCGCGTGTTCGTGCTGGGCGTCGACCGCTCGGTGCAGGCCTTCGACGCGCTGGACGGCAAGAAGATCTGGGCCTACGCGCGTCCGGGCGACGCCCTCACGCTGGCGCAGGCCGGCGTGCTGACCTCCTGGCGCGACACCTTGCTGGTGGGCCAGGGCGCCCGCCTGACCGCGCTCGATCCGCTCAAGGGCGTCGTGCGCTGGGAGGTCCCGGTGGCCGCGCCGCGCGGCACCAACGAGGTCGAACGGCTGGCCGACCTGGTCGGTCCGGCCACGCGCGTGGGCAACGTCTACTGCATCCGCGCGTTCCAGAACGGCATCGGCTGCGTCGACGCCGAGCGCGTCACGGCGCTGTGGTCCATCAACGGCAGCGGCGCGCAGGCGCTGGGCGCCGACACCGACTACGTGTTCTCGGCCGACGCCAGCGACCGGCTGTCCGCGCGCCGGCGCGCCAACGGCGAATCGGTGTGGCTCAGCGACAAGTTCCAGAACCGCAAGCTCAGCGGCATGACCGCGGTCGGCAAGGTCGTCGTGTTCGGCGACTACGACGGCTGGGTCCATTTCCTCGACCGCGACACCGGCGCGCCGCTGCTGCGCCTGCAGACCGACGGCTCGCAGGTCGTGGGCACGCCCGTGGTCGCGGGCAACACCATCGCCGTGACCACGCAGGGCGGCGGCGTCTACGCCTTCCGACCCGAATGAATTTCCCTTCCCGCATGGCCTGGAGCTTGTCCGCGTGAAACCCGTCATTGCACTGGTCGGTCGACCCAATGTCGGCAAGTCGACGCTGTTCAACCGGTTGACGAAAAGCCGCGACGCGATCGTCGCCGATTTCGCCGGCCTGACCCGCGATCGCCACTACGGCGACGGGCGGCACAACGGCATCGAATTCATCGTCGTCGACACCGGCGGCTTCGAGCCCGATTCGACCACTGGCATCGTCAAGGAGATGGCGCGCCAGACGCGCCAGGCGGTGGCCGAAGCCGACACCGTGATCTTCGTCGTCGACGTGCGCGCCGGCCTGTCGGCGCAGGACCACGACATCGCGCGCTACCTGCGCACCTCCCAGAAGCATGTGCTGATCGCGGTCAACAAGGCCGAGGGCATGCAGGAGTCGCCGCTCCTCAACGAGTTCCACGAGCTGGGCATGGGCGAGCTGCACCCGGTCTCGGCGGCGCACGGACAGGGCATACGCAGCCTGCTCGACGCCGCGCTGGAAGGCGTCGCGCCGGTGGCGGAGGACGACGAGTTCGGCGCCTCGGCGATGGACCGGCCGATCCGTCTCGCGGTGGCCGGCCGTCCCAACGTCGGCAAGTCCACGCTGATCAACACCTGGCTCGGCGAGGAGCGCCTGGTCGCCTTCGACATGCCGGGGACGACGCGCGACGCCATCACGGTGCCGTTCGAGCGCGATGGCAAGAAGTTCGAGCTGATCGACACCGCGGGACTGCGCCGCAAGGGCCAGGTGTTCGAGGCGATCGAGAAGTTCTCGGTCATCAAGACGCTGCAGGCCATCGCCGACGCCAACGTCGTCGTGCTGCTGCTCGATGCCACGCAGGGCGTGACCGACCAGGACGCCCACATCGCCGGCTACATCCTCGACTCCGGCCGGGCGGTGGTCATCGCGATCAACAAATGGGACGCGGTCGACAGCTACCAGCGCGAGATGCTCGATCGCTCCATCGAGTCGCGCCTGGCGTTCCTGAAATTCGCACCGGTGGTCAACATCTCGGCGCTGAAGCGCCAGGGGCTGGGTCCGCTGTGGAAGAACATCGCCGACGCCCACGCCTCGGCCAATCGCAAGATGACCACGCCGGTGCTCACGCGCCTGCTGATGGAGGCGGTCGAACACCAGCAACCGCGGCGCGACGGCATGTACCGCCCGAAGATGCGCTACGCGCACCAGGGCGGCATGAACCCGCCGGTGATCGTGGTGCACGGCAATTCGCTGGACCACGTGACCGACTCCTACAAGCGCTTTCTCGAGGGCCGGTTCCGCGACTATTTCAAGCTTGTCGGAACACCGTTGAAGATCGAGATGCGTTCGGGCCGTAACCCATTTACGGACAAAGAAGAATAAAGTTAACCCGTACGGCGACGGGCGGGACGCCGCGTGTGATAACGTGAACTCTCCCCAACACGTACTTTCAACACGGAGAATATCGTGAGCAACAAAGGGCAACTCCTACAAGACCCCTTCCTGAACCTGCTGCGCAAGGAGCATGTTCCTGTCTCGATCTATCTGGTCAACGGCATCAAGCTGCAAGGCCATATCGAATCGTTTGACCAGTATGTGGTTCTGCTTCGCAACACCGTGACCCAGATGGTCTACAAGCACGCCATCTCGACGGTCGTGCCGGGTCGCGCGGTCAACTTCCATGCGGGTGACGCACCCGAATGACGTTGACGGCTGGGCTTCGCCCTAGGCCTTGCATCCCCGCGGTCGGTCTGCGTGCATCGGCAACACGTTGACCACCGAACCTAATCAGGACGAGCGCGGCCCTCGGCAGGGGGCTTCCACGTTCGGTGACGCGCCGCGTGCGGTGCTGGTCGGGGTCGACTTCGGTCGCGGCGCCTCCTTCGATCCGACGCTCGACGAACTCGCGCTGCTCGCGGAGTCCGCGGGCGACGTCGTGGTCGCGCGCGTCACCGCCAAGCGCAAGGCGCCCGATCCGGCCCTGTTCGTCGGCAGCGGCAAGGCCGACGAGATCAAGGAACTGGTGCTGGCGCAGCGCGCGAGCGGGGTGCTGTTCGACCAGGCGCTGTCGCCCGCGCAGCAGCGCAATCTCGAACGCCATCTGGGCGTCGGCGTGGCCGACCGCACCGCGCTGATCCTCGAGATCTTCGCCGCCCGCGCCAAGAGCCACGAGGGCAAGCTGCAGGTGGAACTGGCCCGTCTGCAATACCTGTCGACCCGCCTCGTGCGCCGCTGGAGCCACCTGGAACGCCAGCAAGGCGGCACCGGGGTGCGCGGCGGTCCGGGCGAGACGCAGATCGAACTCGACAAGCGCATGATCGGCGACCGCATCAAGTCGGTCAAAGAGCGCCTGGTCAAGGTCAAGAAGCAGCGCCAGACGCAGCGCAAGTCGCGCGAGCGCAGCGGCACCTTCCGCGTGTCGCTGGTGGGCTACACCAATGCCGGCAAGTCGACGCTGTTCAACGCGCTGGTCAAGGCCGACACCTACGTCGCCAACCAGTTGTTCGCCACGCTCGACACCACCACGCGCTCGATGTACCTGGCCGCGGTGGAGACATCGGTCTCCGTGTCGGACACCGTGGGCTTCATCCGCGACCTGCCGCACAAGCTGGTCGAGGCCTTCCGCGCCACGCTGCAGGAGGCCGCGGAGGCCGACCTGCTGCTGCACGTGATCGACGCCGCGAGCCCGTTGCTGCAGGAACAGCGCGAGGAAGTCGAGCGCGTGTTGCACGAGATCGGCGCCGCCGAGGTGCCGCAGGTGCTGGTCTACAACAAGCTCGATCGGCTCGACGCCGCCAGCCGCCCCGAGGTGCTGGTCGACGCGATCGAGGGCGAACGCGGCGTGCGCACGCCGCGCGTGTTCGTCAGCGCGCTGGACGGCGAGGGCCTGGATGCCCTGCGCGCGGCGATCGCCGACGCGCTCGTCGCCAGCCAGAATGCCCCGCGCGAAGACTTCGAGCGCGACGCCCGGTTCGAAAGAGCCGACTACGACGACAATGACGACGACAGCGACTCGAAAGATCCGCTTTCGACCCCATCATCTTCTGCATGAACATGCCCGAGAACAATCGTCCGCCCTCATCGGCCGCCGCGACCGCTGCACCACAGCGGCGCGCGTTGCTGCGCAAAGCCTTCGGTCGCCTCCTTGCCCAGGGCCAGGACGGCGGACCGCCCGACCTCGAGGAGATGTGGCGTGACTTCACCCGCAAGCTGTCCTCGTTCTTCGGCGGCGCCAAGAAGGGCGGCGAGCCCAGCCCGGGCGGCTTCCAGCCCGATGCCCGGAGCGCCGGCGTCGGCGCCGTCCTGGTCGTGGTGGTGGTCGTGGTGGCCTGGCTCCTGAGCGGCTCGTTCATCGTGCAGGAAGGCCAGAAGGCCGTGGTCACGACCTTCGGCCAGTACAGCCACACCGTGGACGCCGGCTGGGGCTGGCGCTGGCCGTACCCCATCCAGGCCAACGACACGGTCGACTTCACGCAGCAGCGCACCGCCGAGATCGGCGGCTCCAGCGTGTCGTCGGCGACCGGCTTGCGCGACTCCTCGATGCTCACGCAGGACGAGAACATCGTCGACATCCGCTTCAACGTGAAGTACGTGCTCAAGGATGCGCGCGAGTTCCTGTTCAACAACAAGACCCCCGACGTCGCCGTGGTGCGCGCCGCCGAGTCCGCGGTGCGCGAGATCGTCGGCCGCAGCCGCATCGACTCCGTGCTGTACCAGCAGCGCGACGCGCTGGCCTCCAGCCTGGTCAAGTCGATCCAGGACCAGCTCGACAAGCTGAAGGCCGGCATCCTCGTGGCCAACGTCAACATCGAGAACGTCGCCGTGCCGGACCAGGTCACCGCGGCGTTCAACGACGTCGTCAAGGCCGGCGTCGACCGCGACCGGCTGAAGAACGAAGGCCAGGCCTACGCGAGCCACGTGATCCCGACCGCGCAGGGCGACGCCTCGCGCCTGCGCGAGGACGCGCTGGCCTACAAGGCGCGCATCGTCGGCGCCGCCGAGGGCGACTCCGACCGCTTCAAGGCGATCTACGCCGAGTACCAGAAGGCGCCGGCGGTGACGCGTGACCGCATGTACATCGACGCAATGCAGGAGGTGTTCTCCAACGTCACGAAGGTGCTGGTCGACACGCATGGCGGCACCAACCTGATCCAGTTGCCGATGGACAAGCTGGTCCAGGGCGCGGGTGCCGCTGCGGTCGCCGGCGCGCCCGCTGCGCCGGCCGCCCCGGCTGTGGCCGGCAGCGCCACCGCCGCCGAGTCCACCGTCCCCGTCACCATCGATCCCCGTTCGCGCGACAGCGCGCGCACGCGCGACCGCGACGGTCGTTGAGGAGCGCCGCATGAACCGCATCTTTATCACCATCGGCGCCGTCCTGGTCGTGCTGCTCGTCGCGGCGTCCTCGCTGTTCGTCGTCGACCAGCGCCAGATCGCCGTCATCAAGACCTTCGGCGAGATCAAGGAAGTCATCATCACGCCGGGCCTGAAATTCAACTGGCCGCTGATCCAGACCGTGTCGATGCTCGACAAGCGCATCCAGACGCTAGACAGCCCCGAGCCGCGCGCGAGCTTCACCGCGGAGAAGAAGAGCCTGGTCATCGACTGGCTCGTGAAGTGGCGCATCAGCGACCCGCGTCAGTACATCCGCAACAACGGCATCGAGCAGCGCAACCTGGAGAACGGCTTGACGGCCGTGGTGCAGGCGGCGTTCAACGAGGAGATCACCAAGCACACGGTGCGCGGGGTGCTGTCCGACGAGCGCGACAAGATCATGCAGAACGTGCAGACGCGGTTGGTCGACGTGTCCAAGACCTTCGGCATCGAGATCGTCGACGTGCGCGTCAAGCGGGTCGACTTCGTCGCCGACATCACCGAGTCGGTCTACAACCGCATGAAGTCCGAGCGCACTCAGGTCGCCAACCAGCTGAGCGCCGAGGGCGAGGCGCAAAAGGAGCAGATCCGCGCCGATGCCGACAAGCAGCGCGCCGTGATCATCGCCCAGGCCACGCTCGAGGCCCAGAAGACCAAGGGCGACGCCGACGCGCAGGCCACCGCGCTCTACGCGGACGCGTTCGGCCGCGACCCCAAGTTCGCCGCGTTCTATCGCAACCTGCAGGCCTATCGCGCCACCTTCCGCGACAAGTCCGACGTGATGGTGCTCGATACGAACAGCGAGTTCTTCAAGGCCATGCGCGGCGCCGAAGCGGGCGACACCGCCGCGTCCGGCCGCAAGCGCTGAGCTGGCGCGGGCCCGTGGGCGAACTGCTGATCGGCGCGGTCGCGCTGGTGTTCGTCTTCGAGGGGCTGCTGCCCTTCGTCAATCCCGGCGCCTGGCGCCGGGTGTTCGAGCGGGCGCTGAAGATGAACGACGCCCAGATCCGTCTGCTGGGCCTGTGCAGCCTGGCCATCGGCGTGGCGGTCCTGCTGGTCTTCGGACCCTGAGGCGTTCGCGGTCCACGGCGTCGGTGAAAACGCGGTGGACCCGTCCGGTGTCCGCGCCGCGGGCGCGAAGCCTGGGTTGTGAAATTCGGCGTTGTTGCGATCCGCCACTGCGCGCCCGCGCTTGAAACATTCGCTCGCCGCGCCGGACACATCGGTACAATCCCGGTTTTAACCCCCTCAGCATTCTCATGACGTCTGCTTGGCTCCTGCCCGAGCACATCGCCGATGTACTGCCGTCCGAAGCGCGGCGCATCGAGGAATTGCGGCGCAAGCTGCTCGACCTGGCCCGCAGCTACGGATTCGAGCTGGTGATCCCGCCATTGGTGGAACATCTCGAGTCCCTGTTGTCCGGCACCGGGCACGCGCTCGATCTCAAGACCTTCAAGCTGGTCGACCAACTGAGCGGTCGCATGCTGGGCGTTCGCGCCGACATGACGCCGCAGGTCGCCCGCATCGATGCCCACCTGTTGAACCGGCAGGGCGTGGCGCGGCTGTGCTACTGCGGGCCGGTGCTGCATGCGCGGCCCGACCGACCCCTGGCCAAGCGCGAGCAACTTCAATTCGGCGCCGAGATCTACGGCCACGCGGGCCTGGAGGCCGACCTCGAGATCCAGGAACTGGCGCTCGACGGCCTGGCCGTGGCCGGCGTCGGCGCGCTGGTGGTCGACCTGGGCGACGCCCGCATCGTGCGCAGCATCCTGGCCGGGGAGGGGGCGTCC
>Ga0302323_100004084_pt1 | contig 11883 bp, 10 predicted proteins | sample Fen_T0_3_FD_201950 | JGI IMG/M metagenome (GOLD analysis project Ga0302323, IMG submission 201950) | Peat permafrost microbial communities from Stordalen Mire near Abisko, Sweden - Fen_T0_3 | ecosystem: Environmental > Terrestrial > Soil > Wetlands > Permafrost | place: Sweden: Abisko... | reverse complement strand
CGGCGCAGAAGGCGTGGATCGCGCACCAGGTCCCGCAATGCGGCTACTGCCAGTCCGGAATGATCATGGCTTGCGCCGGTGCAATGAAGGCCGGACACCATGGCACGGAGATCCTTTCCGAGATGAAGCATATCTGCGTATGCGGCACATACCAGCGCATCAAGAGCGCGGTCACGACCCTCTGATCAGGAGAGCACGCCATGAGACACGTACAGGGATTCGTCGCCGCGGCATTGGCCGAGCGCACCGTCGACCGCCGCGGTTTCCTCACCCTCGCCGGCAAGGGTCTTGCCATTGCCTTCACGATGCCGCTCGTCGGTCGCGTCGCTGCCGTGCGCGCTGCAGACGGGCCCACGGGTGAAGAGCTTGCCAACGCCTACATTCACATTGGCACCGACGGTTCCATCACGCTCTCTTTCGGCGGTGCCGAGATGGGGCAAGGCTCGAAGTCGGGACTCGCACAGATCCTCGCCGAAGAGCTTGGTGTCGACTGGCCGCAGGTCACGTTGGTGCGGCAAGAGCTCGTAGATCCCGTGGTGTCGTACTTCACGGGTGGCAGCAGCGCTGTCGCCGGGCGTTACGCACGGTTGCGCGCCGCCGGTGCCGCCGCGCGGGAAATGCTGATCGCCGCCGCGATAGCCGCCAAAGGCGACACCAATCGTGACAATTACACCGCTCAGGGCGCCGTCGTTACGCATGTGCCCAGCGGAGCGAGGTTGACCTACGCGTCACTCGCGGCCGCTGCCGCGTCGATGTCCGTGCCCGCCGACCTCCGGTTAACCGATCCCGCGAAGTTCCGTGTCATCGGGAAGCGGGTGCCTCGCATCGATCTGCCGGAGAAGGTCGACGGTAGCGCGAAATACGGCATCGATACATGGTTTCCGAACATGGTGTTCGCCGCGATCAAACACTGTCCCACCATCGGCGGGACGCTTGCGAGCACACCGGCGAAGCCGTCCGGCGCACTGGCGGTCGTACCATGCAAGGCGTCCGACAATCGCGGTGCCGTGGTGGCGGGTAGCGTCAATGCCGTCGCCGTGGTGGCGAGCAATACGTGGCTCGCGATGCGACTTGCCAATTCCCTCTCGGTGAGCTGGACGCTCCCGTCTTCCACCGGCAATGTCGACAGCGCTGTAATCCTGGCGAAGGCGCAGCAATTGATGACCAGCGGTTCCGGCCTGTGCGCGGAGCCGGAGCCGCCAAAAGACGTGAGCCCGGCGACCTACGCGGCCGCGATCGAGCCGACCATCACGGGGGCGCTGGGCACGCCGACTGTCGATGCGACTTACACGCTGCCTTTCGTCGCCCACGCGATGATGGAAGTGCCGAGCTGCACCGTAAACATCGCCTACTCGGGTGGCGTTCCGCAGAGTTGCGAGATCTGGGCGCCGACGCAAGCCGCGGCGTTCGTCGCCAGTCTTGCGGCGGGTCTGACCGGACTTCCCGCGTCGAAGGTGACCGTCCATACCACGTTGCTCGGCGGCGGGCTCGGTCGGAAATTCGAGGTCGATTTCGTGAGCCAGGCCATCCAGGTCGCCATGGCAGTCAAGTTGCCGGTGAAAACGACCTGGCGGCGGGAGGAAGACCTCGCGCACGACCAGTACCGTCCGTTCGCGCTCGTCAACGTCAAGGCCAAGCTCAATTCGGGTCGCATCGCCGCGTGGTCCTACCGGAACGTCTCGCAGTCGATCCTCGGTCAGCGCGGCTGGATGGCGCCCGGCACGGTCGATTCGCAAGCGGTCGAAGGCGCTGTGCAATTACCCTACGATCTCGGTACGCACATCGTCGAATGGGTGCCGTTGCCGGTTGGGATTCCCGTGGGCTTCTGGCGCTCGGTGGGTTCGTCGATCAATGCGTTCGCCGTCGAAAGCATGATGGACGAGCTGGCGCGCGTCGCCAACATCGATCCATTCACCTTCCGCGACAACCACCTCGTGAACAGTTCGCGCTTCAAAGCGGTTTTGCATGCGGCCGACATCATGACGTTGTCGTGGCGCAGGACGCTGCCCGCGGGTCACGCATGGGGGATGGCCATTGCCGAATCGTTCGACACTGTCGTGTGCGAGGTGGTCGAGATCTCGCAGCCGGCCGCCGGCTCGATCAAGGTCCACCGGGTCGCATGCGTCGTTGATTGCGGTGTCGTCATCAATCCCGACTCGGTCGAGGCCCAGATGCAGGGCGGCATCGTCCACGCGTTGAACGCGGCACTGTGGGGGCAGATCACGTTCACGGCAGGCAAGGCGAACCAGCTCAACTTCAACAAGAACCGCGTGCTGCGCGTGAACGAGATGCCGCAGGTGGACGTGCAGATCGTCGCCAGCACGGAGCAGCCCTCGGGCGTCGGCGAGCCTGGCGTGCCGCCGCTCGCGCCAGCACTTGCGAACGCGTATGCGCGGCTCACCGGCGTTCGTCAGCGCTCGCTTCCATTCTTTCCGGGCTCGACGATGGGCGGGCTTTAGCGAGCTTCGCGGCCACGAGGCGCGTGAGTGGTAACTCATGGACAGCGTCGATCTTCAAGTTCTTGCGTACGCAGTTTCCAGTGTGTTGTTTCCACCGTTTGAGCCCAGGACACTTGGCGGACGACGGCGGGATCATGTGCGACTGCGACCGGTCTCCGCAGTTTGAAAGTCGCGGCTAGGACCGAGCAGCGTCCGCCGCGTGCCATGCACCATGCCTCCGAAATGCGCGCGTCTAAGATGCCATCTCAACCACGACGCGCCGCATCGATTGCAGAGATGTCAATCTTCTTCATCTGCATCATCGCATCGAACGCGCGCTTAGCGGCAGACGGATCCGGATCGGTGATCGCATCAATCAGGGCAATTGGTGTAATCTGCCAGGACAATCCCCATTTGTCCTTGCACCAGCCGCACGCGCTCTCCTGGCCGCCGTTTCCGATAATCGCGTTCCAGTAGCGATCTGTTTCGGCCTGGTCAGCGGTTGCGACCTGAAACGAGAACGCTTCGTTGTGCTTGAATGCAGGTCCGCCGTTGAGACCGAGGCACGGAATGCCGATCACTGTAAACTCGACAGTCAACACGTCCCCTTTCTTTCCCGACGGAAAGTCTCCCGGTGCGCGGTGCACCGCGCCGACCGACGAATCGGGAAAGGTCTCTGCGTAAAACCGCGCCGCATCCTCCGCGTTGCAATCGTACCAAAGGCAAATCGTGTTCCTCGTTGGCTTTACCATTTCATTTCTCCATCAGGATTAGATGCCGTAGGCCGTAGTCAAGAATGTGCTCGTGCGTTGCATAGGCGAGAATATTCGAAGTAGCTGGCACAGTAACGGCTATTCCCCTGCGCTGGGCCATTTCACATTCCGCCACGCGGCGGGGTCGGACTGACTTCTGATGTTCTGCGTATGAGAGTTTGGTGATGACTGAGGTAACACCGCGGCGCGCAGCAAACCCGTCACGATGCATGGGACGGCGCGCCGCGCCTGCTTAAGGCGGCAGTGCGTCAGCGTTTCGGGTAAGTGACTCACGCAGGCAGCAATCGGTCGTATTCATGTTTGACGACCGCATAGCACTCGCAAACGCGCGCTTCCAAACCAGGTCGATCAAGTATGTTGATGCGACCCCGTCGATAGTCAATCAAGCCTGCTTTTTGCAACTTTCCCGCCGCCTCTACCACGCCCTGCCGTCGCACGCCGAGCATGTTTGCGATCAACTCCTGCGTCATCGTTAATTCACCTGAACGCAGGCGGTCCAGACTCAGCAGCAGCCAGCGACACAATTGCTGATCCAGCGAATGATGCCGATTGCAGACAGCGGTTTGCGCCATTTGCGCAATGAAGGCCTGCGTGTAGAGCAACAGAAGGTGTTGCAATGGGCCGCTCTGATCAAATTCACGCTTGATCACCATTGCCCCGATCCGATAGGCATGACCGCCACTTTGGACCACCGCCTGGTTTGGCGTAGTCTGCCCACCAAGCAACAACGAAACGCCGAGCAAGCCTTCGCATCCTGTCACCGCGATCTCGGCCGACGCTCCATTCTCCATAACGTAGACAAGCGAGACGATACAGGTGGTGGGGAAATAGACATACGGCAAGTCACTGCCAGATGTGTATAGGATCTCGCCCAGTCGCATCGGCACGAGTTCAAGATTCGGCAGCAGGCGCTGGTAGACCGCCTGAGGCAGGGCTGCGAGCAGAAGATTCTGCCGAGGAGAGTGTGGCGACGGCATTGCAAACCACCCAGTTAAATGCTTGAAAGTCCCTTCATTAACTATGGTCAAGATCCATGTTGCGCCGAAGAATATTAATGATCTGTGCCTATGACCGCAACTGCAGGAAATCGCCCTTGAGCGGGCCAAGCAATGTCGCCGAGCTTTCCAAGGGAGGTCGCGTAGATCCTCTCGTGAGGAGGTTCCAGGAGCAGCACGACTAGGTCCGCTACCGGACAGACAGACAGGCACACAACCGCTAGCGTGAGATTTGTCGATTTGGCCTTGTCCGGTCCGGTTTGCGCGAAGCTGTCGGCAACCTAACAAAATAGGGTGAAGAGCGGTCTGGGTGGAACACGCGGCAGAGAGTGCTTATATGATGGTGTCGGTCTGGTGGGCCGTTGGATTGCTCCTTCTGGGCGTATACGCGGGAATGCTCGTGTCCGCGCTCATGAGCATGGCGGCGAGAGAATGCGAGCAAGGCATCAAGGACGAGGAAGCCGTCGAGCGTGATGGCTTGGGACCGGTGGATCTGGAAGAAGAGTGGACCGCTTGAGGGCGTGCTGTCGAGCTCGCAGATTCGATCTCCTTATCCTTTCATCCACTGCAAGGGCGGTCGTTTCAATTTCGCGAGGGCGCCGCTGATGGCCGACAGCTATGACATGGCGTTGTTTTCGGAGGCTCGACCCATCTACGCGTGACCTGACTCTCCTGGCGAGAGTCGACACGTGGGCGAGTGTTAGGCACGCCAAAGACTCCAGAACTGAACGGAAGCACTCGCACAGTCCAGGCGATTGCCGTTCATTCGCAGGCATCGTCCTTCGAACGCAGTGGCGTACAGGCGGTTTCGGGAACGCCGCCAATGTGAATCATTGCCGGTTTGATGCCAATAGGGAAATGGCATTTCATTCGCGCGTGACCAGATTTGGTCAGCAGCAGACGATCTCGGTATAGACGAAGTTGGTCCACCTGGTTCCACAATCCTCAACGGGATCCCCCGCAACCAAACAATTGAACGGCTCGCCATCTGGCGGGCCGATGTCGTTTTGCCGGTTCTCGTTCCTTGCACTTTCGCGCATGACCTCGTGAATCGATTCGCGGTGTTCGGCGACGCGGGCGCAAATTGGCAACCTTATGACTACCCCTCCCGCTGAACTCACCGTAGCGTACAGATTCCCTTCACCAATTTCGAGTGGACTTGGAGGCGGCTGGCATGACTTGTGCAGTAATGCGCTCGGGCCGCAACTTTCATTGTGGAGATCGAACTTGGGATTGCCGGGAGTAATGTTGTCAGCGAGGACGGCGGTCCCCGATCGCGCGATCAAGAGCGCAGCGAGCGAGCGCCCGTTGCTTTCCATCCCGCCAGAAGACCCAATAGCGTCCCAAAAGATCCTGTGTCTTGCAACCGCCGCGCTCGTCCAAGCGACGCCATCCGATGTGGGTCAACTCGACAGGCTGTTTGGGCTCGAACGGCAGGCACAGTCGGTAACCAAACAGTTGCTCACTCGATACATAGAGGGCGATGGCAGGCTGCGCGCGTTCGACTGGAGGGTCTGGCAGGCAGCGATTCGCCTTTCCCAGGCGTTTTACCGGACCCACGAGCATTTTCTGCGCTGCATTCGAGGCGCCAGCGACGACACTTGGACCAGGCATGAGCCTGCCGTCCTTGTCCAACTGTTCCATCATCGCAAGATCGAGTTTCTGCTTCGGTTTCTCCGCTACAAGAAACGCAACTCCGGGCATTGGAGGGAATTGCACACGATGTATTTGCGTGCCCGCGAAGCGGATATGTCGAATCTCCCCGAGGCATTCGGTGAGCCCGTTGCGGACAATCGGAGTGCCGGGCAACTAGAACAGCAGTATCTGCAGATTCTCTTGTTGGAGGCCATGAATAGCGGACAGTTTTCGCCCCGCGAAGCGTGGTGGGAGCACCGCTGGTTTGCTCGCTGGTGCAATGGGCCGGGACTGCAGTTGACGAGGATCGATGCCGGCCACCACGAGACACTGAGTGGACTCGTGGTCGATCTGGACGGTTCAGAGGGACTCAAGCGGGCACCGGTCACCGCGGACAAACTTCTCTATTTCGATTCGTCACCATTGTGCGCGATGATCGACCAGGAAATTGCGCTGTTGCGCGAAGATGCTGCTCCCCTGCGGGGAGTGACCACGGCGGTTCGCGCAGGGCAACACGCGTTGCTAAACAAACTTGCAGTCCTCTTTGCCCCGATTGCCCCCGACATCGAGCGCCGCGGGGAGCGCAAGGCGATCGATTTGACCGTTCAGGCGATCGCAGGCTTTCCCTACATCGTGGACGAGTTGCGAAAGGAAAGGCAAAGGCAGTCTGGTGGTTCGCTGCGGTTTGCGGCGCCAGCAGGCGAAATCACAACCTCGACCTTCGGCGCGCAGTCCCGAGAACGTACCAATGTCGGCAACGATACGGCTGGCCCGGCATCTTTGTCGATGACGGCCCTGTTCGCCGCCATTCCCCAAACCTGGCAAGTCAAGGATCGAAGTGATTCGGGATGTCGCATGCGCGGCCAAATCGACAACCTGAACCGGGTCATACCCGGATCATTGATCGTCATTCGCGATAACGCGGCAGCGCCCTGGCTGGTAGCGGTGGTTCGACGATTCCGGCGGCTCATGGTTGACCGCGTCGAGATCGGCGTGGAGTACCTCGGCTGCAAACCACGCTATGTCAAACTGGTGGCCGACAGCGATCGCAATTTGGCCGCGAATGGGGCATCGGACTCAGCGTCGCGATGTTTCGCAGCACTCTTCCTGCCTCCGAGCGAGCAACTGCCAAGCATGCCCATCAAGACACTCTTGTTGCCTGCGCGCGAATTCAAAGTCGGCAGCGTGGTGACCCTGCTTTCATCCAACGCGACCTACAGGATGCGCCTGAACGAGCCACTTCAGCAGCAGTTCGAGTTCGTACTGACGTCATTTTCGGTCTTGGAAAAATCGGCGCCTCAGCCATCCGCCATTCGCTAGCCTGGTACTGCCTCCGTTAGCCACGGGTCCAGTCACGCGGATCGCGCTAAACTCGCGCTATTGCGACGCCTTCTGGCAAAGTCGCCCCGCGACACGACGGACATTCCCTCATGCACCTTTACGGAACCGCAATGGTCCGCAATGAAGCGGACATCATTGAGGCTTTTGTCAGACACAACCTCACCGTGCTCGACGGTCTGGCGATCGTTGACCACGGGTCGTGCGACGGTACTTCGGAGATCTTGGCGAACCTCGTCGCCGAGGGACTGCCGCTGACGGTCGTATCAAGTGAAGTGATTGCGTATTCGCAGTCCGCAATTACGACCAAGTCGGTCCGGGATGTATTTGCGAATACCCCGGCGGATTTTGTTTTTGTAATCGACGCGGATGAGTTTCTGAAGATCCCGTCGCGGTCACTCGTCGAAGATGTTCTTGGTCACCTCCCTGGCGGTATGCACGCGTTGCTCCAATGGCAAACCTATGTGCCGCAATTCGCCGAGGGTGAAGTACCGGAAATGCGGGTACTGTTGGCATCGTCGCAGCGGCTGGTCGAGGAGCGGCACAGCCTTCACAAGGTCGTCGTGGCGAGGCACTTCATGAACGCGCCCGATGCGTTTATCGAGATTGGCAATCATGTTGTCCGGCCTTCGAAGGCTCATGTGATCGATCGCTTGTCAAATCCGCATGCCCGCATCAATCCAACCGCCGCAGCCTTGGCACATGTACCTGTGCGCAGCGCGGATCAGTTCTCTGCCAAGATCGCTGTTGGCTGGCTGGCATTCCTGGCCACACATTCCGATGACCCTGACACAACGTTTCACTGGCGCGAGGCCTACCGTGACATCGCCAATGGACAGACACTTTCTGCGCAATTCCTCAGCACGATTGCCTGTAACTACAGCCTCCGGAAGAGCCGATGGTTGCCGCCTGCACAGGTGCCCAGGGTTGCCGACCCGTTCCTTGCGGAAATCGAACTGAAGTACGCGCACCTCAATAGGCAGAGGCCGTTGCCGTTGGTTCTTGCGTTTGCCGAGAGATTGATCCGCGGGGGCTGAGTATTATTCTCGGGCCAATCCTGGTGTCCACTTCCTTGGGGCCTTTTGTATCGGAAGGGTCGGTAGGAGATGATCTCGGGCGAGACGATGCTCGAACAGTTGTCCGGCGTCGAGAATCGTGGCGTAATCATGGCGGTCCCATCGAAACGAGAAGATGCAACAATGACGAGCCTTGACGCGCTTCTCGACGACCTGGTCGTTGCCAACCGCATGCTCGCCGGCCTTGGCGTGGTGGACGGGTTCGGTCACGTCAGCGTGCGGCATCCCGAGCACCCGGATCGCTACTTCCTCTCGCGCTCGCTCGCGCCCGAGCAGGTGACGCGCGGTGACCTCATGCTGTTCGACCTCAAGTCGGTACCGCAGAACGGCGACAATCGCACGCCTTATCTCGAACGCTTCATCCATGGCGAAATCTATGCATGTCGCCCGGACGTAGCGTCGGTGGTGCACAGCCACGCCACTGCCGTGGTGCCTTTTGCCGCATCGAAGGTCGAACTGAAGCCCATCTACCACATGTCGAGTTTTCTGCATACGGGCGCGCCGGTATTCGAGATCCGCGAGAAGTTCGGCATGACGGACATGCTCATCCGCAACAGTGCGCAGGGCGCAGCGCTTGCGGCGGCCATCGGCATGGGTGCGGTCGTGCTCATGCGCGGCCATGGCTATTGCACCGTGGGCGCGGACATCCCGGAGGCGGTATTCCGGGCGTATTACACGCAGGTCAACGCCGAGCTACAGCAACGCGCGGTCGGTCTTGGCGGCGAAGTTAGCTTTCTCGCGGAAGAGGAGAGCGCGCTTTACGACGAGACCAATCGCAAGGTCATTGGCCGGCCCTGGGGGCTATGGAAGGCCAAATTCGCGCCGAAGGGATAACGCGCACTGCGGAGGACGCATGGTCATATCGAACAAAGCACTATCTGTCGTCCTGGCGCTCGCAACGACGCTCGTCGCGGGTACGACCATCGGGCAGGCGGCGTATCCGGACAAGCCGATCAAGCTCGTCGTGCCGTTCGCGCCGGGCGGCGCATCGGACCTCACGGGACGCACGCTCGCGCAGAAGATGGGCGACCTGATGGGACAGCCCGTCGTCGTCGAAAACAAGCCCGGCGCGAACGGCGCGATCGGCGCCGACACGGTCGCCAAGGCCGCACCCGACGGCTACACGATCCTGCTCACGGACCGCGGCTCGCTCACGGTGAATCCCGCCCTCTATGCGAAGTTGTCGTACGATCCGCTCAAGGACTTCAGCTACATCGGGATCGCCACGGATGGGCCGTATGTACTGGTGGCCAATCCGAAGCTCAATGTGACTACGCTCGCGGAGCTTGTAGCCCTAGCTAAGGCGAAGCCGGGCACGCTCTACTATTCGAGCTTCGGCATCGGCAGCATGGCGCAATTGAATCTCGAAGCGCTCAACCAGAAGATGGGCATCGATCTCACGCATGTGCCATACAAGGGTGCATCGCCGGCCGCGCAAGCCGTGGTCGCTGGCGAGGTCGGTGTAACCATCGCCGCCGTGCCGGCGGTGCAGGGCTTCATCAAGGACGGTCGCCTGCGTGCCCTCGCGGTCGGGTCGGAAAAGCGTTTTTCCGTGTTGCCGGATGTACCTACTATGACCGAAGCCGGCGCTTCGAACGACATCCTGTTACCCACGTATTTCGCTCTCCTCGCGCCACCGAAAACGTCGCCGGCGATCATTGCGAAGCTCAACGACGCCATGAAGACGGCGCTGGCGGATCCCGTCGTTGCGGAACGACTCGCTGCGGCGGGCCTTGTTTCCGTGGGCAGCACGCCGGAAGCGATGGCGGCCAGCATCAAGCAAGACCTGCCACGCTTTTCCGCGCTGGTGAAGTCGATCGGGATCAAGCCGGAATAGATCCCTGCCGCAGTTATCGCGTCTATCCATGCAGTTCCATCTCAACGGTTTCCGCGCCGGGGACCCACAATCGCTTCCGGCCGCGCCGGACGCGATGGAGGCGTCGGAGGGGCTTGCGGACGAGGTGGACGTCCTGATCGTCGGTTGCGGACCCGCCGGCCTGGTGCTCGCCGCACAGCTCGCTGCCTTTCCAGACATTAGGACACGCATCGTCGACAGGAGGCCCGGCCCGCTCGAACTTGGCCAGGCCGACGGCATTGCGTGCCGTACCGTCGAGATGTTCAACGCCTTTGGATTCGCCGAGCGCCTGCTCAAGGAGGCGTACTGGGTCAACGAAACGGTCTTCTGGAAGCCGGATCCAGCGGACCGGTCGAAGATCGTCCGCAGCGGAAGGATCCAGGACACCGAGGATGGCTTGTCCGAATTTCCGCATGTGATCGTCAACCAGGCACGTGTCCACGATTACCTGCTGGGCGTCATGCGCGAGTCCTCCGCCAGGCTCGTGCCGCACTACAACCTTCACGTCCGAACGGTCGAGGTCGCCGATTCGGAAGACTACCCGGTGAAGGTCTCGCTGCAGCGAATGGAGCCCGATCGCCAAGGGCAAGAGGTAGCCGTCCAAGCCCGCTATGTCGTCGGCTGCGATGGCGCACGCAGCAGCGTCCGGCAATCGATCGGCCGCTCCTTGGTGGGTGACGCGGCCAATCAGGCGTGGGGCGTGATGGACGTGCTGGCGGTCACCGATTTCCCCGACATCCGCTTGAAGTCGGTGATCCAATCCGCCCACGAGGGAAACGTCCTCATCATTCCGCGCGAAGGCGGCTACCTGGTCCGCTTCTACATCGAGCTCGACAAGCTCGATCCCGATCAGCACCTGACGACCGGGGACATCACTACCGGGCAGCTGATCGCGGCCGCCAATCGAATCATTCGTCCCTACACCGTCGACGTCAAGGATATCGCCTGGTGGTCCGTTTACGAGATTGGCCAGCGGCTCTGTGCCAAGTTCGACGACGTGCAGCAAGAGGCGATGAGTTCTCGCTTCCCGCGCGTCTTCATCGCCGGGGACGCCTGTCACACGCACAGCGCGAAGGCCGGGCAGGGGATGAACGTGTCGATGCAGGACACCTTCAACCTGGGGTGGAAGCTGGCGGCGGTCCTGCAAGGCAGGAGCGCGCCGTCGCTGCTGCACACCTATTCGGCCGAACGACAGGCGATCGCCAAGGAGCTGATCGACTTCGATCGCGAGTTTGCGAAGATGTTCAGCGCGCCGCCAAAAGAGTCGGGCGCGGAAGGCGAAGGTGTCGACCCCAGGGAATTTCAGTCACGCTTCGTCGCACAGGGCCGCTTCACCGCGGGCACTGCCACCCGATACAAGCCTTCTTTGATCTGTGCGGAACCCGCGTTCCAGCACCTCGCGCCCGGATTTCCCATTGGCATGCGCTTCCACTCGGCACCCGTCATCCGGCTGGTGGATGCCAAACCGGTGCAGCTTGGACACGCCGCCGTCGCGGACGGTGCCTGGCGGATTTATGCATTCGCGGATTTGCGCAACCCGCAACATCCCGCGTCACGCATGGGTGCGCTGTGCAGGTTCCTCGCTGCTGACGAGTCTCCGATCACGCGGTTTACGGCCGGCGGCGCCGACATTGACTCGGTGATCGACGTGCGCGCGACCTTCCAGCAGGGGCATCGTGACCTCGACATCAACGGCATGCCGAAGGTCTTGCTGCCCAGGAAGGGGCGCTTCGGCCTGATCGACTACGAAAAGATGTACTGCCCGGATCTGAA
>Ga0302323_100004083_pt1 | contig 11886 bp, 10 predicted proteins | sample Fen_T0_3_FD_201950 | JGI IMG/M metagenome (GOLD analysis project Ga0302323, IMG submission 201950) | Peat permafrost microbial communities from Stordalen Mire near Abisko, Sweden - Fen_T0_3 | ecosystem: Environmental > Terrestrial > Soil > Wetlands > Permafrost | place: Sweden: Abisko... | reverse complement strand
GGTGGCCTATCAGCACATTCTCTACGACGTCAGCGACAAGATCGCGACCATCACGCTGCATCGGCCCGACCGCATGAACGCATGGACGCCGATCATGGAGCGCGACGTGCGCCACGCCATGGAGGCCGCTTCCGCCGACGATGATGTTCGCGTCATCGTGCTGACCGGTTCGGGACGCGCGTTCTGCGCCGGCGCCGACATGGATGCGTTGAAGGGGCTCGACCCCGACGACATCAAGCGCGCCCAGAGCCTGCCTGCGTTCGACATGAACCGCCGGCCCGACTGGCAGGCGCGCTACGCCTATTATCCGTCGATACCCAAACCCGTGATCGGCATGCTGAACGGCGCCACCGCAGGAATCGGTCTCGTGCACGCGCTGTATTGCGATCTGCGTTTCGCCGCCGACAACACCGTCTTCACCACCGCGTTCTCGCGCCGCGGGCTGATCGCCGAACACGGCATCAGCTGGATGCTGCCGCGCATCGTCGGCCATGCCAATGCGCTGGATCTGCTGATGTCCGCAAGAAGGGTGCAAAGCGACGAAGCGCTGCGTATCGGGCTCGTCAACCGGCTGTATCCGCCCGATCAATTGCGCGAGCAGACCTACGCCTATGCGCGGGATCTGGCCGATTTCGTCTCGCCGAGCGCGATCGCCGTGATCAAGCGGCAGCTTTACGACGTGCCGTTCCAGACCCTGGCAGAGGCCACGGTCGACGCCAACCGCGAGATGGTGGTGGCGCTGCGTGGCAGCGATTTTCGCGAAGGCGTGGCGAGTTTCATGGAAAAGCGGCCGCCGAGGTTTACGGGGAAGTGAGTCTTACGAGGGATCGGGTTTTTCAGCCCGTCTTCGCCCAAGAGGGCTTCGCCGGGCACCACGCTTTGCCCTTCGGCTCCTAGCGCGGCTGCGCCACGCGTAGCCCGAAGGGCGAAGCGTGGTGGAGCCAGGCGGGATCGAACCGCCGACCTCGTCATTGCGAACGACGCGCTCTCCCAGCTGAGCTATGGCCCCATCGCGACCGCCTCGAATGGGAACATGGCGGCCGACAATCGGCGCCATTTACAATCCGCGCCAAGGTCAAGTCAAGAACGGTGAAATCGCGGATTTCCGCCCTATTTGCGAGAGCCTTCCCTTGTTTGGACGGGGTGGAACCGATATTTAGCAGGAAGCCTATTCCTGCGACCGAACCCCCGTGAGCAAGCCCCGTCATGCGTGCCGTTCTCGACATCGTTCTCATCGTTCTCGATCTCTATGTCTGGCTGTTGATCGCGTCCGCGATCCTGTCCTGGCTGATCGCCTTCAACGTCGTGAACACGCGCAACCAGTTCGTGGCGGCGGTGGCGGAGTTCCTGTACCGGATCACCGAGCCGGTGCTGGCGCCGATCCGCTCCTTCATGCCGAACCTCGGCGGGCTGGATATCTCGCCGATCATCCTGATCCTGATCATCATGTTCATCCAGCGGGTGATTACCTACTACATCTATCCGAGCGTATTCTGATCACCTGCACTGACGCCTGATGGATACTTGATGGATCCTTGGCGCTATTCCACCCAGGGCATCAGTGTCGCGTTGCGGGTCACGCCGCGCGGCGGCCGTGACGACATCGACGGAGTTGAGACGCTCGCCAATGGCCGCGCCGTGGTCAAAGTGCGGGTTCGCGCCATTGCCGACGGTGGCGAGGCCAATCGCGCGGTGACTGAACTGCTCGCAAAAGCGCTCGGCGTGCCCAAGGCCAAGGTGCGGATTCTGTCCGGCGCCACTTCGCGCCTCAAGCAAATCGCCGTTGAGGGCGATCCCGCAAAACTCGGCGAGTCCTTGCGAAAGCTGACCGCCGCAAAGAAGGAATGAAATGACGGCCCGGATCATCGATGGAAAGCTCATTGCATCCGAACTTCGCGCCCGGGTTGCCGCGGAAGTCATGCGGGTGAAGGCCGAGAGCGGGCTGACGCCCGGGCTTGCGGTGGTGCTGGTCGGCAGCGATCCGGCGAGCCAGGTCTATGTCCGCAGCAAGCACAAGCAGACCCAGCAAGCCGGCATGGCGTCGTTCGAACACGTGCTGCCCGAGGACGTTGCGCAAGACACCTTGCTGGCGTTGATCGGCGATCTCAACCGAAATCCCGCGGTGCACGGCATTCTGGTGCAGCTGCCGCTGCCGAAATCGCTGCATACCGAGACCGTCATCAACGCCATCGATCCCTTGAAAGATGTCGACGGTCTGCATCCGAACAATGCCGGACGTCTGGCCGGCGGATTTGCCGCACTTTCGCCATGCACTCCGCTCGGCTGCATCATCCTGACCAGGAGCGTGCATGCTTCGCTGGAAGGTATGAACGCCATCGTGATCGGCCGCTCCAATCTGGTCGGCCGTCCCCTGGTGCAATTGCTGCTCAACGAAAACGCCACGGTCACGATTGCGCATTCGCGGTCCCGCGATCTGCCGCAATTATGCGCGCGCGCCGACCTGGTCTATGCCGCCGTCGGCAAGCCGGAAATGGTGCGCGGCGGCTGGATCAAGCCGGGCGCGACCGTGATCGATGTCGGGATCAACCGCTTGGCGGCCGCCGATGGCAAGACCCGCCTGGTCGGCGATGTCGCCTTCGCCGAGGCGTTACAGGTCGCAGGCGCGATCACCCCGGTGCCCGGTGGCGTCGGGCAAATGACGGTGGCGTGCCTGCTCGTCAACACGCTGCGCGCGGCCTGTGCGATTCACGGATTGCCGAAGCCGGGGGTGTAGGGGGGACTATTCAGTCATTCCGGGGCGCAAGCGCAGCGAGCGAACCCGGAATCCCGAGATTCCCCGATGTGCAATTGCACATCTGAGGTCTGGTCCTGCGGACCATCCCGGAATGACGACTGCGTCGTCACCCCGCGCTGTTCTCGATCAGTCGTCGATAAAACCGGATCATGTCGGCATAGCCTTCGATGCTGAGGCGCTCGTTGGTGCCGTGAAAGCGCTTCAGATCGTCTGAATTGGCGCGCACCGGCGAGAAGCGGAAGATGTTGTCGGTTATCCCGGCGTAGTGTCGGGAGTCGGTCGCAGCCACCATCAGGCCGGGAGCGACGATGACGTCGGGAAAAATCTCCCGGATGGTCTGGTTGAGCGTCCGGAAGGAGGGGCTCGCGGTGGCCGTCACCGGCGGCGGATCGTTATTGCCGGGAAACGGTTCGATCGAAATACGATCGTTGTTGACGGTCGTGCGGACATGGTCGGCCACGCTGGACTGCGTATCGCCGGGGATCAGGCGGAAGTTGACGGTGGCCGCCGCATTGCCGGGCAGCACGTTGTCCTTGTCGCCGGCATTGAAGATGGTCAGCGCGGTGGTGGTGCGGACGGTGGCTTCGCTCGGGCCGTTCTTTTCGAATTCGCGCAGCAATAGCGGCTTGAACAGCCACAGATTGGATAGCACGACGCGGTTGAAACCGCTCATTTCGGGGGCCAGCGTGTCGAACATCTCCGACACGCTGCTGCGGATTTGCATCGGCAGGCGGTGATCTTCCAGCCGTGCCAGCGCCGCGCTCATCATGCCGATGGCGGTATCGCGCGGCGGCATCGACGAATGGCCGGGCGTCGCATGAGCCGTCAACACCAGTGTGGCGTAACCCTTCTCGGCGACGCCGATCAGGGCGGCAGGCTTGTCGAGACCCTTGATCATCCCATCCGCGATCAACAGGCCTTCGTCGAGCACGAAGTCGAGCTTGACGCCGCGCGCGGCGAGCAGCGCCAAGATAGCCTTGGCGCCGCGCTGCCCCGTTACCTCCTCGTCGTGACCGAACGCGAAATAGACGGTTCGTTTCGGACGGAAACCCGCTTTCGCCATCGCTTCGGCGGCCTCCAGCATCGAATACAGGTTGCCCTTGTCGTCCCACGATCCGCGGCCCCAGATAAAGCCGTCGGCGATGACGCCATCGTAAGGCGGCTGCTGCCAGTCCTTCTCGGTACCCGGCGCCACCGGCACCACATCCTGATGCGCCAAGAGCGCGATCGGCGCCGCCTTGGGATCGCTGCCTTCCCAGGTATAGAGCAGGCTGAATTGTGCCACGATTTCACGCCGGGCCGCAGCATGAAACGCCGGAAAGCTTTTTGCGATATGCCCCTGCAAGCCGCGCAACGCGTCGGCGTCGGAATCCGGATTTTCAAAATTCGAAATGGTCCGAAACCGGATGGCCTCGCTGAGCCGCGCCGCCGCACCTTGCGCGTCGACCGGCGCGCGCGGTATGGCCGCGACCTCGATCTGCCGCGAGCCGTGGGTGACCACATTGAACGCGAGCACGCCGGCGAGAACGACGATGGCGGCCAGCACGGCCAGCAGGATGTTGCGGATTATTTTGATGATGCGGCGCATGGGGGTATTCCTGATCCTCCAACGTCATTGCGAGGAGCGTAGCGACGAAGCAATCCAGCTTTGCTACGGGAAGGGAAGCTGGATTGCTTCGCTTCGCTCGCAATGACGGTTTCTAAAAGGCACCTCGGAAAAGGCCCTACTTCCCCTTCGCCCTTGCGATGCCTTCTTCGATCAGTCGGTGCGCATCCTCGGCGCCGCCCCAGCGTAACACCTTGACCCATTTGCCGGGTTCGAGATCCTTGTAGTGTTCGAAGAAGTGCTGGATCTGCTGCAGCGTGATCTCGGGCAGGTCGCTATAGGTGCGTACCTTGTCGTAGCGCTGGGTCAGTTTTGACGACGGCACCGCGATGATCTTCTCGTCGCCGCCGGCTTCGTCTTCCATCTGCAGCACGCCGACCGGCCGTACGCTCATCACCGCGCCCGGCACGATGGCGCGGGTGTTGGCGACCAGCACGTCGCAGGGATCGCCGTCGCCCGACAACGTATGCGGGATGAAGCCGTAATTGCCGGGATAGCGCATGGCGGTATAGAGAAACCGGTCGACCACCAGCGTGCCGGCGTCCTTGTCCATCTCGTATTTGATGGGCTCGCCGCCTACAGGCACTTCGATGATGACATTGACCTCACGCGGCGGATCGATCCCGATCGAGATGGCGTCAATACGCATGGATGGCTCCGCAGGGCGTTGCAGTGAATTTCAAATGACGCAACGGGCCAGGAAGCGCGGTCAGCAGGCCGAACCTGGCGGCGCTCAGTTGGTCCAGGCGAAGGCGACCTTGTCGAGCGATTTGGGGCCGAATTTCTCCGAGGAGCGCGCCACCATGCGGCCGCCGAGCGCGCGATAAAACTCGGTCGCGGTATCGTTGTCGGAGAGCGCCCAGATCACCATGCTCTTCAATCCGCTCTGCAACAGGTCGCGCTTTGCGGCGGTGAACAGCCGTCGGCCAAAGCCGAGGCCCTGAAACTCCGGGCGCAGATAAAGCTCGTAGATCTCGCCTTCGAAGTGCAGGCTGCGCGCGCGATTGCGACCGTAATTGGCATAGCCAGCGACCTTGTCGCCGAACACCAGCACGCTGACGCGGCTGCCTTTGCGGATCGCGCTATCCCACCATTGCGGGCCGCGGCGGTTGATCAGCTTCTCGAGCTCGGCGCCGGGGATGATGCCCTGATAGGCCGAACGCCAGGCTTCGTCATGGGTAGACGCTACCGCGGCCGCGTCTGCAGCTTTGGCCGGCCGAACCTCGATCAGGGTTGTGCTCATGGTCCCAATCAAAGCAAGTCGGCGCGTCCGCTTCAAGGTCCATCGTTAATTATCGGTTAACCTGTGGATTTTTTGCATCAGTTTGTGGGCCCGGTTGTACCGAAAGAGGACAGAGAGGCGCCTTTGGGTGCATCCGGCGGATGGTTTGCAGGGCATAATGCGTGCGATCCGGCTGTTCCGCGGGGCGGTATTCACGGAAAAATGCCCCGGATTTGATTCGCCGCGGGGATTCTCTCGGTCCGTCCGCTTCCTTCCGATTGTCGCGTCAGGCAATATAATGCAAGCGTCCACCGTGTTTTTCACCTTGGTTGTGCTGGGCGCGTTGTCGCAGCAGCCTGCGGCGGCGCAAGCGAGGTTCGGCCCGCAAGCGAATGAGGGTGAGCCGAACCGCGCGCAGCAATGGCTGGTGCCGTCATCAGAACAGGAAATCGCGCCGCGCGCCGTGCTGTTTCGCCCCCAAGGCGAGGGGCCGTTTCGGCTCGCGGTGATCGCCCACGCCACCACACAGAACGTGCTCCGTCGCGCGCAAATGCCGCAGCCCGAATACCGCGCGCTGGCGGCGTGGCTGGTGGCGCGGGGTTTTGCGGTGCTGGTGCCGGAGCGCCCGGGTCATGGCGCGACCGGCGGCAAGTACCTCGAGGACCAGGGCGGCTGCGACGAAGCCGACTATATCAGCTCCGGCCGCGCCACCGCTGCGGCGATCGCTTCGGCGTTCAACTTCATGCGCGGGCAATCCTTCGTCCGGCAGGACGGCGCGGTCATTGTCGGCCACTCCGCCGGCGGCTGGGGCGCGCTGGCGCTGGGCGCCGAGAATTTGAAAGGCGTGGCTGATATCATCGTCTTCGCGCCTGGCCGCGGCGGCCACGCCAATGACTTTCCCAACCAGGTCTGCGCGCCGCACACGCTGATCGCTGCGGCGGGCGAATTCGGCAAGACGGCGCGCGCGCCCGTGACATGGCTGGTGGCGGCCAACGACAGCTATTTTTCGCCCGCGCTGTCGCGGCAACTGGCCGGCGCGTTCCGGGCCGGCGGCGGCAAAGTGGATTTTCGCGTGCTGCCGGCCTATGGCGGCGAGGGGCACTGGCTAGCGGAAACCGAGGGCGGGGTGAAGATCGCAGCGGCGGAACTCGATCGGGCGCTGAAGGCGGTGAGCCCGAAGCCGGACAAACCGTCATTGCGAGCCAACGGGTCGCGCGAAATGCGCGCCCGATGACAGGCTCCGCGAAGCAATCCATAGCGCGGCGAATGGAAAGCTGGATTGCTTCGTCGCGTTAGCTCCTCGCAATGACGGAATCCACAACTATCTGGCCGCCGAAATAGCCACCACTACTTCGCTCGCCGCCCTCTCGCCGCTATCCCTCGCCCCATGCGCGGTCGAGAAAAAGTTTGGCGAGGTCGCTTCCCCCGCAAAGAACAGACGCCCATCGACGGGGGCGGCCAGCACAGCGCGCGCCCCCGCATGGCCGGGTAGTGCGTGCGAATAGGCGCCGCGGGCGAAGGGGTCGTGCGCCCAGCGCGATTCCGCCAGCGGTTTTAATTTCCGCCGAAAATCCGAACCCAACAGCACGACGATCTCGTCGATCGCCTGCGCCGCCAGCGCGCCGTCGCCGGCGTCTTCCAGGGCGCGCGCAAAGCTGCCGCCAAAAAAACCTTCGATGCAGGGCTGGCCGAACGGACGCAGATGAAAGCCGCCCATCGCTGTGCGCATGGTGGCGCCGCGCAAATTGCCGTCCTTCGGCAACGCGTCGGGATCGCTGAGCGCCAGCATCACCTTGTTGTCGAGGCCGAGTGGCAGGCCGCGCGCGGCGTCGACTTTTGCCGGCAGCGCCGGATGGAAGGCAATCGCTTCGTCTGATATCAGATTGGTCGGCACGGTGACGATGGTTTTGGCGGCGGAAAGCGTGCCGCGCGAAGTCTCGATCCGCAGCCGCGGGCCGGAATGATCGATGCGCGTGACGTTGCAGTTGAACGCGAGCGGGCTGGGCGCGCCGTAGGCCGCCATCAGCGCGCCAAAACCGCGCCGCACCCGCCAGTTGATGCCGGTGTCCACATAGGCGTCCATGTCGAGGATCGAGACGCGGTCGAGTTCGCAGCCGTTCACATAAGTGCTGATCGCATCGATCATCGGGTTCCAGCGATTGCCGGGCTCGAGCCAGGCGCTCGCCGCGCTGTCATGGCCGCTTTTCGCGGCTGCCTCGGCGCGATCATAAAAGTCGTCGATTGCCTCGATAAAATCGGCGCGTTCCTTGGGCGGAAAGCCGGCGTCAAAACTCTGCTCGCGCCAGGGCGGGCGGGTCTTGTCGATTTCGAAATTCAGCTGCTGGGCGATATCGACGAAGGAATTCTGGTCGGCGGAATGCAGCCAGCCGCAGCCGAGGTCGAAAGGGATATCGGGTGCGGCCATGATGGTGTGGCCGCGGCCGCCGACACGGTCGCGCGCTTCCAGCACGATCACCGAGAGGCCGGAACGTTCCAGCGCCCGCGCCGCGCCAAGGCCCGCGGCGCCCGCGCCAATAATGGCGACATCGACTTCGGAGGGGAGGGACATGGATCGGGACGCGCTGCGTCAGGGTTTCTTCTCCCTCGCCCCGCTTGCGGGGAGAGGGTTGGGGTGAGGGGCTCTATCGGCAAGGGATGTTATCGGAAAGGCGCGTCGAACGCGACAGCGGTACCCCCTCACCCGGAGACATCGCTATCGCGCTGTCTCCGACCTCTCCCCGCAAGCGGGGCGAGGTGAAGAAAGCAAAATCAAGCCACCGCTTGCTTGGCCTTGTCCGCGCGCTTGCGGTCGTTGGCGTCCAAAAACTTCTTGCGCAGCCGGATCGATTTTGGGGTCACCTCGACCAGTTCGTCGTCCTCGATATAGGCCAGCGCCTTTTCCAGCGGCATCTGGATCGGCGGCGTCAGGCGCACCGCTTCGTCCTTCGAGGTGGTGCGGATGTTGGTGAGCTGCTTGCCCTTGAGGACGTTGATCTCGAGATCGTTGTCGCGGGTGTGCTCGCCGACGATCATGCCCTTGTAGACCTTCCAGCCCGGCTCGATCATCATCGGGCCGCGATCCTCCAGCTTGAACATCGCGTAGGCCACGGCCTCGCCCTGGTCGTTGGAGATCAGGACGCCATTGCGGCGGCCCTGGATGTCGCCCTTGTAGGGCGCGTAATTGTGGAACAGGCGGTTCATGACCGCGGTGCCGCGGGTATCGGTGAGCAACTCGCCCTGATAGCCGATCAGGCCTCGCGTGGGCGCGTAGAACACCAGCCGTTGCCGGTGACCGCCGGAGGGACGCATTTCGATCAACTCGGCCTTGCGTTCGCTCATCTTCTGCACGACCACGCCGGAATGCTCCTCGTCGACGTCGATCACGACCTCTTCGATCGGCTCCTGCCAATCGCCGGAGGCTTCGTCTTTTCGCAGCACGACGCGCGGACGCGATACCGAGAGCTCGAAGCCTTCGCGGCGCATGGTCTCGATCAGGATGCCAAGCTGCAACTCGCCGCGTCCGGCGACTTCCATCGCGTCGTTGTCGTCGGATTCGCGAACCCCGAGCGCCACATTGCCTTCGGCTTCACGCAGCAATCGGTCGCGGATCATGCGGCCGGTGACCTTGGTGCCTTCGGTGCCGGCCAGCGGGGAATCGTTGACGCGAAATGTCATCGCCAGGGTCGGCGGATCGATCGGCTGGGCCTGGATAGGCAATTCCACGGAGGGATCGCAGATGGTATGCGCGACGGTGGCGTTGGGCAGGCCGGCGAGTGCTACGATGTCGCCTGCTTCCGCCTCTTCCACGGCGGTGCGTTCAATGCCGCGGAAAGCCAGCACCTTGGTAATACGGCCGGTCTCGATCAGCTTGCCGTCATGATCGAGCACCTTGACGCTCTGGTTCGGCTTGACCGATCCCGAAGAGATGCGCCCGGTGATGATGCGACCGAGATAGGGGTTGGCTTCCAGAATGGTGCCGAGCAGGCGGAACGGGCCTTCTTCCACCACCGGAGGCTTGACGTGGCTGAGGATCAGATCGAACAGCGGCTGCATGCCGTCGTCGTGCGAACCCTCAAGCGACGTCGCCATCCAGCCCTGCTTGGCGGAGCCATAGAGAATCGGGAAATCGAGTTGCTCCTCGCTGGCGTCCAGCGCAGCGAACAGATCGAACACTTCGTTGATGACTTCGACCGGGCGCGCGTCGGCGCGGTCGACCTTGTTGATGACGACGATGGGCTTGAGGCCCATCCGCAGCGCCTTCGACACCACGAATTTGGTCTGCGGCAGCGGACCCTCGGCGGCATCCACCAGCACCAGCGCGCCGTCCACCATGTTGAGAATGCGCTCGACCTCGCCGCCGAAATCGGCATGGCCCGGGGTGTCGACGATGTTGATGCGGGTGTCTTTCCATTGCACCGACGCCGCCTTGGCCAGAATGGTGATACCGCGCTCGCGTTCCAGATCGTTGGAATCCATCGCGCGCTCAACCTGGCGCTGGTTGTCGCGGTAGACGCCGGATTGCTGCAGCAGGCGGTCGACCAGCGTGGTTTTGCCGTGGTCGACGTGGGCGATGATGGCGACGTTACGAAGTTTCATGTTGTTTCTTTTGCATCGGACAATGGTTGGAGCACGATCTCGCCGGAAAACCGGGACCCACTTTTCCGGATCACGCTCAAAACCTGGAATTCGAAAGGGCGCCATAGCGCCCAAAAAGGAAGCCCGGCCAAAAGGACCGGGCAAACCCTACTCGTTGCGCTGCAATATAGTCAGAAATTGCTAAAAAACAATGGCTTCTTTGACCATCGAATGCCGGCGCCCGAAGGGATTCGAGAGATTTTCGGTCAAATCCCGGAACAGGCCGAGGCGAGAAACCCGCTTTTTTGCTTCCCTCACGCCGACCGCGCGAGCTGCGTCACGACGTAATCGTAGAAACCGTCGAGGTTGTTGAAGCCGAGATAGACGCGTTGGGTGTTCCTGGCGCCGGCGGTCTGGCGCAGCCAGCCCTGCTCGAAGCCCCACTGCACCACGCCGAGCTGCATCTCTTGCGGGGCCGCGTAGAGGTCGGGCCGCGCCAAAAACACCGTCGTGCAGACGTTCCACATGTCATATGCCGGGTCTTCCGTGGAAACCAGACTGTAGGCGTCGAAGGCGAGCTGGGAAAAGCTGCATTGCTTGCCTTGCGCCTGAAGCCGCGCCAGGAAGGGTTCCGAGACCGGCACCGAATTGGTGATATCGAGCGGGAAGTCGTCAATCTCGCTCACCATGTCGAGCCCGTGTTGCGCGGCGAACGGATCCCAGAACACGTTCCACTCGGCGTGGCTGTTGGCGACAGCCTTGCTAATGGTATCCGGATCGAGATTGCCCGGCACGTTGATCGCGCCGCCCATCCACGCCATACGGCCGATGCCGGCGGCCAGATGCGGCTGGGCGCGAAGGACGCCGGTAAGCGGCGTGAAGCCGGTGGTCAGGAGCACAACCAGCCTGTTGCCGGTGGCGACCGCCTGCTGCAGCAGCTGCGCCACCAGCTCGTCGCCGGACGGCGGCGGCGTCAGCACCGTGGATGGATAGGGCTGCAGGATCGGAAGTTTGCCGAAACGCACGGAGTCCTCGCGATACTGCCAGGGGAAGGGGTTCCAGCCGCGGGCTTCCGAAAGCGCCAGCGGAATGTCGGGTCGGCCGATGAACTGCTGAAGCCGGCTGGCCGCTTCGATGCCGGGCTGTGGGACGCAGTCGGCGTTGGTGATCACGATGCCCTTTAGATCGACGTTCGGCATCGCCACCAGCAGCATGGTCGCTATGAAATCGTCGATCGCGGCGTCGTGGATGAAAAGCACCGGCAGCTTCCGGCCTTGCGCCGGTGCCGGCCGGCTGGCTGGTTCGTCGGCCATGGGTTCTCCTGCGGTTTGCAGACGCAACCTTAGACGACGCTCATACGGTAGTACAACCTCCGGACTGGGCAACCTTTCTTGACCGAATAAGAATCAATCCGATCCGAGGGATAAGCGGTCTCAGCCTCATGTCTCCTCGGTGGGATAAACCCCGCGCAGCACTTCCTCGAAGTGGTTCTTGACGGATTCGTTGCAAAGGCAGGCCCGCAATTGCAGCGCCTCGCGGTTGCACACCCGGATCGAGCCGCGGCGCGTCTCCAGCACCCCTTCCGCCTTGAAGGTTTGCATCACCCGGCTGGTATAGCTGCGGCCGACCCCGAGCAGGGTCGCCAGCTGCTCATGGGTGAGCGGTACGACGTCGTCGCCGTCGGTGCGCTCCATTGCCAAGACGATCCATTTTGCGGTGCGCTGTTCG
>Ga0302323_100004082_pt1 | contig 11886 bp, 9 predicted proteins | sample Fen_T0_3_FD_201950 | JGI IMG/M metagenome (GOLD analysis project Ga0302323, IMG submission 201950) | Peat permafrost microbial communities from Stordalen Mire near Abisko, Sweden - Fen_T0_3 | ecosystem: Environmental > Terrestrial > Soil > Wetlands > Permafrost | place: Sweden: Abisko... | reverse complement strand
GGCACACGACGCTCCCGAGCGCCTGGTGGCGGACGCCAGGCAATCCGTGGAGGCCCTCGCTGCGGACGTGGGCAAGTTGATGATCGAATGCCCTTTGTCCGGCGCCGAGATCAAGCTCGATGGAAAAGGAATCGGCGTTGCGCCGCTCACGGACTTGGTTCGGGTCACGGCTGGTCTCCATCAGCTGATGGCGATCCAAGAGGGCACGTCGCCTGCCGTCAGGAACGCGTTCGTCAGCGCAGGAGCCGTGGAGGTCGTCGTGTTGCGGCCCCGCACACTCGCCGATGCGCCGAGCAGAATGCGCGGCTCCATTGGCCAGGCGCCTTCGCTTGCTTCCCGATCGTTCAAGGCGACGACGTCAGCTGACCGGGCCTGGCTGCTAGGACGCACGTGGACTTGGGTGGCCACGGGCTCGGCGGTCATCCTCGCGGGCGGCGCGACTACGGCGGGTCTGATGATGCGCTCGAAATTCAATGCGATGGACCAGCGCTGCGGTCGCTCGTCGGGCGAGAACTACACCGGTTGCAAGTCGAGTGACCTCGCCGCTATCGATACCTGGAAGAACACGGCCAACGTGCTGTGGGGACTGTCCGCTGCGGCGGCCGTGACTGCGGGCGTGCTCTTCTACGTGGAGGGACGCGGGGTGGAGGTATCACCGACCATCGGCCCGATGATGGGTCTAGCGGCGAGCATGAGGTACTGAACATGGCCAAATTCGGAATCGCACTGCTAGGGTTTGCGTTTCTCGCTTCCTGCAGCTATGACGCCGGCCGCTTGCTTCGTCCTGCTGAGGCGTCGTCTACTGCTGATGCGTCGCCATCGGAACCATCAGCTGACAAGGGCACAAAGGATGCTCGGGAAGGCGAGCGTCGTGACGCTGGAGTCGTCGATCCCCGTGACGCCGATATTCGGAAGAATGACGGCGCCATTGGCGATGCCGGCAAGAGCTCGACCGCGGGCAGCGACGCGGACATGGTGGGCGGCAAGACCCTTGAGGCGACCTTCGTGTCCGGACGCGCGCAGGGGGCGCTATCGGGCTATGGCTACGTCAGTCTTGGCGTGGTTGATTCGGTTACTTCGCCCACATGCAACGGGATGCAGATAGGCGGGATCTCTCCGTCGATGCCCCCTGTGACGTTCAACTCGACCTGTCGGCCATCGGCCATCACGTGGGGCTCTGCAACGGGACTTTGCGTGTCCGGCGCCGTCGCGGGCTGGTCATCCAATCCCAGCTACGTGGACACCATGATTGATTGGGGAATCATGGTGGGCGTTGCGACCCGAGAGCCAGTGCAGGCAATCGGTATCGCTTATAGCAGTATCACGCTGACCGTGTCGGGATCGAACTCGGACGCGCTGTTCGCAGTCGTGCATCTTGCCGATGATGCGAACAACCTTACGTACTGTGCCCGGATGACGTCGGGCAATGCCGTCAAGCTTTCATCCTTCAACACCGAGTGTCTCTTCGGAAATGGCAAAAGCCTGTGCGAAAAGGACTTGGACAGAATCGACAAGATTGGCGTTCAGGTTCCATCGTCGCAGTCCCCGATCACGCTTACTGACTTCTGTCTTACCAAAATCGAGTTCGCCAAGTAGCGCGACTTAACCCTCGGCCAGGATGGCTTCCAGCTCGGACCACCGCGCGTAGAGCGTATCGACGTCGGCCCTGGCACTTTCGATCTGCCCGATCAATTCCACCAGGCGGCTGGCGTTGCTGGCCAGCGCGGGACTCGATTGTTCGACCTCGAGTGCCGCCAGGCGCGCCTCGGCGGCGGCGATGCGGGCTTCGATGGTGTCGAAATCGCGCTGATCCTTGTAGCTGAGCTTGCGCTTGGACGCGTTCGCTTGCGCGCGCGATGCCCCTGGCTTTCCACGCCCAGCCGCGGCTGCGATCTCCTCGAGCTCGGCGGCGTACCAAGCTTCCCACTGGGAAAGCCCAACGAGGTGGGTGACTTGTCCGCCCGGAAGATCGGAAAAGGCCAGCAGCGAGGTGGTGGTGCGATCAAGGAAGTAGCGGTCGTGGCTGACCAGCAGCACGGCGCCGTCGAAGTTGATCAGCGTGTCTTCCAGCACGTCCAGCGTGGCCAGATCCAGGTCGTTGGTCGGCTCGTCGAGCACCAGCACGTTCGCGGGGCGCAACATCAGGCGCGCCAGCGCCAGCCGGCTCTGCTCGCCGCCGGACAGCTGGCCGACGCGCAACTTGCCCTGCTCGGCGCGGAAGAGAAAGCGCGACAGGTAGCCGTTCACGTGTACCCAGGTGCCGCGAAAATCAACCTGGTCGCCGCCGGGGCACAGGGTATCGATGACCGTCAGGTTGGGATCCAGGCTCTCGCGCTGCTGCTCGAAATAGGCGACCTTCAAGTTGTCCGCGCGAAGCACCTCGCCGGTGTCCGGCGATTCTTGCCCCACGAGAACGCGCAGCAGGGTGGATTTCCCGCAGCCGTTCTTGCCGATCAGTCCCAGGCGGCTGCCCGGTCCAAGGAACAGATCGATGCTTTGGAAGATGGACTTGCCCGCGTAGGCCTTGGCGATCCCCTTGGCCTCGATCAGTCGCTTGGGCTGCCGTCCCGCCTTGCCGAAATCCAAACCCGCGGTGCCGGTCACGTTGCGCGCCGACAGCTCTTCCACGGTCTCGACCAGGGCCTCGGCCCGCTGGATGCGCGCCTGCTGCTTGGTCGAGCGCGCCTTGGCGCCACGCCGCAGCCATTCGGTCTCGCGGCGCAAGGTATTGCGCATCGTCGTCTCCTGGCGCTCCTGCGCGGCCATCAGCTCTTCCTTGCGCTCTAGGAAGGTCGCGTAGTCGCCGTCCACCGACATAAGACCGCCCTCGTTGCGACGATCCAATTCCAGGATGCGGTTGGAGACACGCTGAAGAAAGAGCCGATCGTGGGTGACTGTGACGGTGGCGAAGGGCGCCTGGGCCAGGAACTTCTCCAGCCACAGAATGCTTTCCACGTCCAGGTGGTTGGTGGGCTCGTCGAGCAGCAGCAGCTCGGGCTCGCGCACCAGCTCGCGCGCCAGGGCCACGCGCTTGCGCCAGCCGCCGGACAAGCGCTCGACGAGCGCCTCCGCGCCAGCCTGCGGCCCGGACAGCTCCAGGCGGGCAATGAGCTCGTCCGCGCGCGCCGCTGCCTGCCATTGGTGATCCGCGTCGGCGAAATTCGCCGCTGGTTCCAGCACCGCCTCGCGCACGGTTTGCCCCGGCTTGAACACGGGCACCTGAGCCACGTGCCCTACGCGCAGCCCCCGGCGCAGCGCCAGCTCGCCCTGATCGGGCGATTCCACCCCGGCCAGGATGCGTAGCAAGGTGGTCTTGCCCGCGCCGTTGGGGCCGATGAGCCCGATGCGCTCGCCCTCGGACAAGGTGAAGCCCACGCCCTCGAACAAGGGACGCGACGAGAAGGACTTTCCAAGATTGCGAGCGGTGGCCAGAATTGCCATGCGGCCGGGAGTATAGGGGCGAATTCGCAAAACGCTGCTTGGCGAGTGCGCAAGGGATCGCGCCATGGCACCTTTCTCGGACTTTCGCCATGATCGTCCCCCAGCCTCTGCTGCGTGGCCGCTTGGTCACCCGCTACAAACGCTTCCTGATGGACATCCGCGTGCGCGGCGGCCGCGTGGTCACGGTTCACTGTCCGAACTCGGGCAGCATGGAAGGTTGCCTCGACGACAACGCCGAGGTCATCGCTTCGCCCAAGATCGGCCAAGGCCGCCTGTCCCACGTGGCGGAGTGGATTCACGGTCCCGACGGCTGGATCGGTATCAACACCCATCGCAGCAACGCCATCGTGGGCGAGGCCCTGAACGACAGGCGAATTCCCGAGCTGGCCGTCTACGACAACGTGCACGCCGAGGTGCCCTACGGCAAGCACAGCCGCGTGGACTTTCTGCTCACCTCGCCCGGCCAGCCCGATTGCTACGTCGAGGTGAAGAACACCACCTGGCCTGGTGCCGATGGCGCCCTCGCCTTTCCCGATTCGGTCACCGAGCGCGGTCGCAAACACCTGCGCGAGCTGGCCCGACGCGTGGCCGCGGGCGATCGGGCGGTGCTGCTCTTCCTCGCCAACCGCCCCTTCGGCGATCGCGTGCGCGCCTGTCACGAACGCGATCCCGCCTACGCCCGCGCGCTGGCCTGGGCGCAGCGCCAGGGTGTGGAGATCCTTTGCTACCGCACGGCCATCGATCCCCCGGCCGTGACCCTGGCCGCGCGCGTTCCGGTCGTGCTGGCCAAGGTGCCAAGAGCGAACGCGAAGAGAACCTCTCCCCTTCGGGGAGAGGTCGCCGCCGCGGACGTCGGGTGAGGGGCTCTTCTACCCGTTCACAAACTGCAGCGCCGTTTCGTGGTAGCGCGCCCCCGAGGCCGCGCCCTTGGGCGCCACTTCGTCGATGCGTGCAAGCTCGTCCGCGGACAACGTGATGTCGAGGGTCTCGAGGTTCTCCTCCAGATGCGCACGCCGGGTGGTGCCGGGAATGGGGACGATGCCGTCCCCCTGGGCCAGCACCCAGGCCAGGGCTAGCTGCGCCGGTTTCACGCCCTTGTCGCGCGCGATCTCGGACACCTTGTCCACCAGGGCAAGGTTCTTCACAAAATTCTCACCCTGAAAGCGTGGTGAGAACCGGCGGTAGTCCTTCTCGGGAAGATCCTCGAACTTGGCAAACCGGCCTGTCAGGAATCCTCGGCCAAGAGGACTGTAAGCCACGAAGGTAATGCCCAGCTCGCGCGCGGTCGCCAGCAGCTCATCCTCGGGATCGCGGCTCCACAACGAGTATTCGGTTTGCAACGCCGAGATGGGATGGACGGCGTGCGCGCGCCTGATGGTTGCCGACGACGCCTCCGACAAGCCGAGGAAGCGCACCTTGCCGGCGTCCACCAGCCTGCTCATGGCGCCCACCGTCTCTTCGATGGGAACCGTGCGGTCCACGCGGTGCTGGTAGTAGAGATCGATGTGATCCACCCGCAGCCGCTTCAGGCTGGCGTCGCAGCACGCGCGCACGTATTCGGGACGGCCGTTCACGCCCTGGAAGCTACCGTCGCTGCCGCGCATGTTGCCGAACTTGGTGGCCAGCACGACCTCGTCCCGCCGGCCCTTGATGCCGCGCCCGACCAGCTCTTCGTTCTTGAACGGCCCATACATGTCCGCGGTGTCGAGGAAGTTGAGTCCCCGATCCAAGGCGAGCTTGAGTGCGGCCAGGCATTCCTCCTCGTCGGCGCCGGCATAGAATTCGCTCATGCCCATGCAGCCGAGGCCGAGGGCGGATACGGAAAGCGTCGAATGTCCGAGCTTGCGCTGTTTCATGGGAATCTCCTGGTGCAGTCTCTTCGATGCCAAGGGGTCGCAGCAGGGTATCAAAGAAGGCGGTCCCAGGCTCATGCAGGGCGATAAATCCGATGGCCCCATACAAGACCGCCGCGAGATCCCTTGGCATGGCGGGATCCGCGGCGGTTGCGTGTGCTGGCGATGGAAGGGCTAGGATCCGGTCGTCGAGACAACCGTGGGTGTGAAGTTGGTGCCGGTCTTGGTCGAGCAGAACCCAAAGGCCGCGGTTCCGTTGGCGGGAATGGCCGCATTCCATGAAACTGGCTTCACGGTCATTTGACTGCCCGACATCGTCTGCTGCCCGTTCCAGATTTGGCTGAACGTCGATTGGTTGAGATTGATGACCACGGTCCAAGTGGAGATGCCCACCGACTTGCCATTCTTCACCGTCGCATTCATGCAGTATCCAGTTTCCCAGGTGGTTTGCACAGCCAAGGTCGTGGTGACCGTGCCGGGGAGTGGAAAATCCGAAGGAGCATCAGGTTGAGCAAGATCCACGGTGGGAGAAGTGTCGAGTTGCAGTGATCCGACATCCAAGGCGGGGCTCGAATCTGGAACCATGGGAGCATCGGGCTTGAGACCCGCATCCGGGGTTTCAAACGTGCCGGCCACAGAAACAACGGCCGGGGTTGGGTTCGTCCCGGTCTTCGTCGCGCAGAAGCCGAAGCTCGTGGTCGCATTCGGGGCGATCTTGCCATTCCACGATAGGGACTTCGCGCTGAGCTGGCCTGCAGCGGCCGTTCCCTGAGCGCTCCAGATCTGATTCATGGTCGAGTCGTTGAGCTGAATCACCACGGTCCAGTTGGTGGTACTTGTTGCGCTCGCATTCTTGACTGTGACGTTGTCACAATAGCCAGTCGACCAGGTGGTTTGCGTCGTCAAGGTCGCGCTAAGGCTGGCCGGCGAACCACACTTATTCGGGGTTCCGCCACCGCCACAAGTCTCGGGAGCAGTGCAGGAACCACAATTCAGGACGCCTCCGCAGCCGTTCGGAATGGATCCACAGGTGGCGCCAGCGCCTGCACAGGTCTGGGGCACGCAAGCCAAGTCGATGGCTCCCGTGTCGAGGGGCTTGCGCAAGTCCACAGGTTGCAGGGAATCGACTGTACCCGCGTCGATGCCGCCGCCAACGGGCGTGCCATTGATCGATACAAGGCTCGGCTGAAAGTTGGTGCCGGCCTTGGTCGCACAGAATCCGAACGAGGTGGATGCCCCGGCTGCGATCGCGGCATTCCACGAGACAGGTTTGAACGTGAGCACGGTGCCGCTGGCTGTGGACTGGGCATTCCAAATCTGGTTCAGGGTCGATTGCTTCAGATCCACTCCAACGGACCATGTGGAAACACCTGTCGTTCCCAAATTCGACACAGTCACATTGGTGCAATAGCCGGTTGGCCAATCGCTCTGATTGGTCAGTGCGACCGAAAGATTGCCAACGCGCCCACTGGTGAGCATGGCGTGCGACTCACTGACTTCGCTACCGTCGGGCTGCCCCGCGATGCAACCGAGTCCAAGCAGTGCCGAAAGCACACATACCGCTGTCATTCCACGCTGTATTTGCATAGTCCAACTACTCCCTTCCAGGTTTTGGGGGTTCAGGGTCGAGATCCCGATTCTGTCAAGTTGAGGTGCCTCGTACGGGCGCACCTCCGAGCGCTGGTTGCAAGAGCTACTGGTAGACCAGCGATGGCCACGCATACTAGGCGATGTTCGCGCATGTGCGAGCAACTTTTTTTTGAAGCAAGATGAAAACACTTGGAATGACCAAACAAAAGGCAGGCTCGCCTGTGGCCCTGGTCACTCTTGGCCGGGTCATCGAAGCACGATTTCGCCATTCCCAGGTGGCAGAGAAGAAGGCGTTCACTCGCGTAAGCAGATCCTCCGCGTTCGAAGCGAGAACCACATGCGCCGCATGTTCGATGGTGAAATCGAAACACGCAGACGATATAAGAAGGCAAACAGGTGCTGGGAGATGGTCATGATGAACAAGTGGATAGTCGCGACTGTTGCGGTTTCGTTGATTTCGATTTCAGGCTGCAATAGCGATAGTACAAACAAAGCGACCCCCGATGCCTGGACAGACACGGGCGGCAACTCGGGCAGTGGTGGTTCCAAGCAAGATTCGGCAAGTGGCAACGGCGGCAACGCTGGCAGCGGCGGCAATGCTAGCAGCGGCGGCACGAGTGCCGGCGAAGCCACGGGCGGCGGCGGATCCGCTGGCCACGGCGGCAATGGTGGAGGCACGAGCAGCGACGCTAGCGTCAGCAGCGGTGGGATCGCGGGGAGCGGCGGCGTGAGCAACGATGGAAGCAGCGGTGACGGCGTGGGCACGGGCGGAAGTATTGGCAGCGGTGGCAGTGTGGGCACGGGCGGCACGGCTGGAACCGCTGGCAGTCTCGCGACGGGGGGAAACCCGGGCAGCGGAGGAAGCAGCAGCACCGATGGCGGGACGACCCCAGGCATGGATGCGGGTGTGACCGTCCATTGGACCGCAGTGACCCCACCCGACAATTCGGATGCCTTTGTGTCTATTGCTGGAGCTTCAATGCAAGACATTTGGGTCGCGGCGCCAGCGGCGCTGAGCCACTGGGACGGCAGCGCATGGAGCACGAGTCCAGTTCCAGGTCTCTTTCCATCTCTTGCGGTCAATGCAAGCAACGATGTGTGGGCGGTCGGCATGAACCAAAGTCTGCGCTGGAATGGCACGACATGGGCCACTGTCGCTTGCCCAAGTGCGGTCGGATTCCTGAATTCGGTCTGGACCCGATCGGCAAACGACGCATGGGCCGTTGGTTCAGGTGGAACCGTCACCGGAACCGATTCCTACGCCATCATCCACTGGGATGGCACCGCGTGGGCGGTTTCGGCAACAGCAGCGGGAGATCAACTGAACGGCGTTTGGGCCAGTGCGAGCAACGACGCCTGGGCGGTCGGCAATGCGGGTTCGATTCTCCACTTCGACGGCGCGACTTGGTCAGCGTCGGCCAGCCAAACCAGCGCTGCGCTTCATGCGGTGTGGGGCAGCGCCAAGAACGACGTCTGGGCCATGGGCGACAATGGTACGATCCTGCGCTGGGACGGCTCTGCTTGGAACCTGAGCCTGGGTGCGGCTGGCTACACCCTGCGAGGCGTGTGGGGCGCTAGCAAGGACGATGTCTGGGCGGTGGGCGACAACGGCACCATCCAGCACTGGAATGGCACGGCCTGGTCGAAGTCGAGTAGCGGTACCACGCTTCCCCTTCGCGGAGTTTGGGGCGCCAACCCGACCAGCGTTTGGATTGTCGGCGAGGGCAAGACGATCCTAAAGATGCAGTAGTTCCGCTCGGGCGCCATAACGCAGGAACAGGTGGGATTCGTGGCGGCGCGCGCTGAGGAGATCCAGGAAGCGTCCACCCAGGTCGACACCTTCAAACAGCGACTTGCGACCATCGCCTGGCTTCCTGCCGAAAAGCCGCGGCGACCTGGTGACAAATAGCTCGTCGAGCAGGCCCTCGGCGAGCAGCTGCCCGACCAGCGAGGGTCCTCCTTCGGTGAGAATGGCTTGCAAGCCATGGGCGTGAAGAAGGTCGATGAGGGCGCGGCATGTGAACTGTTCATCCAGCACGGCGATGCGTGCGCCGCTTGGCAGCTTGCCGCGCAAGCGTGCCTCGCCCAGCGCTGCCGTCACCACCAGACAATCGCAGAGCGCAGGCTGGGCGGGATCGAGGTTTCCCGACGCTGTGACCACCACCAAAAGCGGATGGGGGCGCAGGCTCAACTGCTTGCGCAGCTCGACGAAAGAGTCCCCTGCCGCGGGGAACACCGTCTCGGGATGCCACAAATCGCCGGCGCCCGCCCTAAACGTACCGGCACCGATCAACACAGCGTCGGCGACGGCGCGCAGAAGTCCCATGACGAATCGGTCGGGTTCGCTGTTGCCACTAACCACGCCGCCTGACTCGCCCACGCCAGGAAGAGCCACCACGCCGTCGGCCGAGGCGACAAAGTTCGCATACAGCGCTGGCCGGGCCACGCCAAAGTCGCCGCCGTAGCTTTTCGCCAACCCCGCGGGCAGGCCGACGCGCGGAAGGTCCTCGCGCTCGAAGAGCCGTTCGATCGGGTTCATGTCCCTGGATCTAGCGCATGATCGACGCGACGCCCGCCGTCGTGCGGCCAACCTCGGCTATCCCTGAAAACAAGGCGGTCATTTCGCGTTTGAGCGCTGCGGTCTCGGCGTCGTCGTAGATGGTGCACAGGTACACGGGGTCGGCGCCACGCAGCTTGGCGTGTACGGTGTGGAGCGTGTACGCGCCCTTGGAGCCAGCCTCCTCGATTGCGATGCTCTCGATGTCATGAAAGCCGAAATCCCGCTGGTTTCGTTCAGCCAGCACCCCGCAGTGCCGGACACGCAACACCCTGCCCGCCTTGTCGAAGGTCAGAATCCGGCGCGGCGGCGCCACCAGCAGGAGAAACACCAGCACTGCCAGGATACACAGAACCGCCAGCCCGACTGTCCCGTTGATCGGCAAGAACGCGGCCGGAAGACCCGTCATACCAATCGCCATGGCGAAAGTTGATACGGCCGACCAGCGCGCGCGAAGCTGGACGGCGCCGTCCCCTAACCACGTCCGGCGGGTGTAATAGGTACGCACGCGCCTCGGCGCGGCGGATGGATTTTGTGGCACAAGGGCATCTTCGCCCATTTGCACCGACGTGCCAACGAGGACAAGCGCAGGTGAGGGTTGGCAGGATAGTGTCCGATATTCACCACTCCTGGAGCGGCTGGCGAGATACCGTGTTGAGTTGTCGGATCCCTTGTCCTCACGATGCATCGGCACCGGACTTGCTTTGAACCAATACTGATGAAAACCACCCATGGCCCAACAGGAGCGCGCGCGTGGCCGACCGTGGGCGTCCGCGGAGGAGCGCCGCACCTGACCTGCACGGTGCTGACCGTGGTCTGCGCCGCCGCGGCTGCGTGGCTGGGCTGCCCGGCCATCGCACAAGCGCAGGAGCAGTCCCCATCCGACGGCTATCCCATCCGGGCCGAAGGGCATGTGGGCTGGCAAGACCCCTTCGGCACCTACGGACTGTCCTTGGCCTATGATCGCGGTGGAAGATTCTCCGGGGGCTTGGGCTTGGGGCTCAATGGTCTCAAGAAGGATACCCTGCCGCCCATGGGCATTTTCGGGCGGGCGCGCCTGCTGCGCTGGGATTGGGGCGCGCTTGTGGTGGGCACCGTTCTTTCGCGTGAACACGACCACGGCGAACAAATGGTCGGCCAGGACTTGGCCTTCTGGGATTGGAACCCGGGCTACCGCGCCACCGTTAGCCTGGGCGCGGAATTCGCCCACCGTGGCTGGTCGCTGCGCTTCGATGCTGGCATCGGCTATCTCCTCAACGCTCCCCACTGCTACGGGGATCGCGACTGCGATTCGCCACAGATCCCGTCGGCCGTTCAAACCGCAAGCCAACACAGCCGCGTGATCCCTTCCCTCACCGCCACCCTAGGCTACGGATTCGAACTGCCAGCCCTGATCCATTCACACACCGCCGAGGTGCCACCCGGCTACAAGTTCCCCGACACGGCCCTCAGCCTTTCGTTCTGGTCAACGCTGATCCCCGTGCTGGCCGGGACAGCCATGCTCCTCCCCACGCTCACCCACAGCAATGACCGCCTGGCACTGAGTGGGGCCGCGCTGCTCGCGCTCGGACTCAGCTTCGGTCCAAGTATTGGCTACGCCTACTCGGAAGAACACCTGCGCGCATGGGGCCTAGGGGCCCTTCGCCTAGCCGGTAATTTGGCCGGCGTTGCCGCCATCTTCGCGGGGGGGGCGGTCAGCGAGCAGACTTCCAAGAACGATCCAGGCGAGATGGCACTGGGGGTGTGCGTGATCGGCGCGGTTGTTGTCTCGGCGATCTACGACATCGCCACCGCTCCCAACGCCGCCCGGCGCACCAACGCCCGACACGGCCTGACCAACCTCGGGCTGGCACCCATGCCCATCCCCGGCCGCTCCGCCACCAGCCCTGGCTTGGCGCTGGTGGGGCAATTCTAGTACGCATGAAATGGAACGCGTCTGGGCCTGGTTCGATCAAGTGCTCGGCTCGTCGAGCGCGGCCACCAACCCACGCACCTATTGCGCCAACTAGCCCGCATGATTCGCGACAATCGCGTCTCCGACGAGTTTCCCGAAACAATCCGCGGTGAGTCTCTCGAAGGGCGGCGGGCTAGATCGATTGTAATGGGAACCCCAAGAGGGTTCCCAAACCCTCCCGCGACGCTCCGCTGCCGGCAAAGCCGGCAGGCTCCGCACGCGTCTTCCTAGCCCGCACGACGATCAACTTGATGCGACTGATGAATAGCGCGGCCTAGCTGCTGCGCAGAGGCGGCGTCACTTTTCGACGATAAATCGGCTGTCGAGCAGCGCCAGTGTGGCCACGGGGAGCACCTGCGCCATGTGGTAGAGCAACCCCACGGCAAGCCCAAGATCGGGCGAGACTCCAAAGGTCTGGAGCGAGGCGACCGCCCCCAGCTCGAAGGTGCCAAGGTTGCCAGGCACCACGGGAATGGCGATGGCCAAGTTCA
>Ga0302323_100004081_pt1 | contig 11886 bp, 10 predicted proteins | sample Fen_T0_3_FD_201950 | JGI IMG/M metagenome (GOLD analysis project Ga0302323, IMG submission 201950) | Peat permafrost microbial communities from Stordalen Mire near Abisko, Sweden - Fen_T0_3 | ecosystem: Environmental > Terrestrial > Soil > Wetlands > Permafrost | place: Sweden: Abisko... | reverse complement strand
CCCGGAACGCGAGCAGGCCTGAGAGTGCGGAGTTACGGCAAATGCCATCGAAGTCAACCTCAATCTGAAGTTACTTCTTGGCCAGAGCCCTCTTCAGCAGTGCCTCCAGGCCGGTCTTGACCACCGAGTACTCAGCCTGAGTCATAGTGCCGGAGATTCTCTCGCTTTCAATGGCAAATAGTTCATCCCGTAACATGTTCAACAACGCGGCGTTTCCTGCCGGGGGCACCGCGGGGGCGGCAATTACCGGAGCCGTTGAGTAACTCGGGCTGTACGACGGCTGCTGTGCGCGAATAGCGGGCGTGCTCACGCTTCCGCCGGCCTCCATTGCCGAGGCTCCCAAAGTATTTTGCCTGCGCAACAGGAAGGCAGCGGCTGCCGCTAGAAGCAATGCCAAGCCTGCGAGTATCCACCACTTGTATTTTGTAAGTGGGTCGGGAGTGCCGATCGGATTACCGATGCCTCCACCGGGCCGATTGCCGGCATCGCTTGTGTCTCCCATGCCGCCGCTCGCCTGTGGGCCGCCCCCTCCACCACTCTGCGCTTCACGAGGCATCTGCCCTTCTCCTGAGACGGTGAAGGAGATCGTCTGGCCTGGCTGGGGGCCTCGGGCAACAAAGGTCTGAACGCGCGGATCCTGCTGCACAGTCTGGAAGGACGCGCCCTGCGCATTCGCGAAAGTCATGCCCTTGGGCAGGTAGACCTCGAGGCTATTGGCGGGCATCAGCAGTTGCGGTGTGAAGGTGTACTTGCCGTTGTACGGGAGATGATACTCAACCGCGAACATCGTCTCCTTCTCGCCTTCGCCGGGCTCGATCGGCAAATTGAATGTGTAATGTCCCTTCTTCTCCAGCGGAACTGGTTTGATATTCGTGGCCATACGTCCGGGCCGATTGGCCGATGCCGTATCTAGCACCGCGTCCGCGGGAATTACGATCTCAAAAGTATTGCTGCTGTACTGGGCTTTGGGCGGCAAGCTGGTGTTGCGCACAAGATAATGCTCCTGCACGCGCAGCATGTTTCCGGCTGCCTCGGCGAGAATCATATCGCCGTCGATTCCTACGCCATCCACCTTGGGGGCGGCATCATAGACGCTCAGGTCGCCCGGTGTATTACCCTGCGGCGCGGCAATAAAGTAGGGCGCACCCTGATGAGTTACCCGAATTAGATAGGCGCCAGCTCCGGGAGTCTCAAGGGAATAATGCCCATGGGCATCTGTCTTGGTCGTGGCGGCATCTGCCATTCCCGCCTGAACGTCGACCAAAACGACGGTGTCGCCTGCCGCGGGCTTGCCGTCGGTCTTATTGGTGACCGTTCCGGTAATGGTCGCGGCTTGTGCCGAAACGCCCGCTAACAGCAGGCTCAAGACGATGGCAAGGGGAAGGGCGCGCAGAAGCTTCATATGGTTCGAGAATCCTATCGGTGTGTTGGGGTTTGAGAAAGAAATCACAATCCGTCCGCCCCTGACTTCCAATCAAATGGCGAAGGGCACTTACATCTTTTTGATTCAGCCAGCTAGTCTTTGATTCATTCCCGCTCTAATTCGACAATTTCAGCCATCAAGGTTGCGGCCTCGTTTTCAAGGTGCCCCCGCTGCGTAACAAAGTCCTCTTCAGGGTACTTGCCGGCGCGATATTCGAAATTCAGGTCGCGCAGGTTTTCAAAGAGCTGATCCTTGCGCTCCATCAGGTAGTCCAGGCGCGTCTTTTCCCGCTGGTTGGCAAAGATATTCTCCGGCCAGAAGGTGTAGATGAAAAGCATGAAGGCCAGCAGCAGCCCGGCAATCATCCCCTCGGTTGGCGTCATAGCGCAATAACCTCCATTGGTGCGGTCCCTGATCCCTGCACTTAAAAGCCTCCTTCACTGCCCGTCTCCCGGCGAATCTGCTCGTAAAGGGCATCGTTCGGCGGATTGGCGGCCGCGGCTTCTGCTTTGCCCGCCGACCAGCGCCGGATTAGCAGAATAGTGCCAAGCAACGCTGCGCCAAAAACGGCAAAAGGAGCGATCCACGCCACCAGATCGAAGCCGTGCGTCGTGGGCGCCGCCAATACCGTGGCTCCGTACTTGGCTGCAAACGAGGCCAGAATCTCCTTGTCGCTCCCTCCGCCGGCGATGCCCGCGCTCAGTTCGGCCAGTTCCTGCCCCGACGATTGGCAGCCCACGTGGTTGCACTCGCCCAGCAACTCGGCGCAACCACATGTGCACATCAGCCGGTGGTTCAGGCTGTTATAACGCGTGCCCGCATCCGTCGCGCCCAATGAGAAACATATCGCGGCCGCGAGAGCCACAACTTGCAGCGCTCTTGACCCCAAAATGCGCCGTGCCAATCTTCGGTTCCTCATAGCAAGCCTCTCCCCGGCGCCGGTTCGGTCGAGGCCGTTCGCGCCGGAACGCGCAGCGAAGCGGTTGCCGGTGTGAGGCTCGGCACCAGCGCCACCACCGTGCCGAAGACAATCAACGCAACTCCAATCCAGATCCAACTCACCAGGGGATTGAGAAATGCCTTAATAATCGGCTGCCCGGTCGCGGGATTTGTCCCCTCGTACACCACATACAGATCCCAGCTCGGAATCGAATGAATGGCCACCATGGTCTGCGGCTGTTCGCTCGCCAGGTAAACCCGCTTCTCCGGCGTCATCTGAAACTGCTTTTGACCGTCTCGATACACATCCAGCAGCGCAAACTCTGAGTTGTAGTTGAGGTTTGAGTCCTGCGACGCTCCCACCTGCTCCAGCGTATAAGGGCCGATCGTCAACTTATCATGCAGCCCAAGCTCGCTCTCTTGGTTCTGGTTGAAGGCCGTGCCCGCCAATCCAATCACAATTACCACCACGCCCACATGGATGATGTATCCGCCATAGCGGCGCGTGTTCCGGCGCGTCAGAACCCAGGTTGCCACCAGCAGGTTATAGCCGGTCTGCTTTGAGATCACCCGAGCGCCGCGGTAGAACTCCGACATGATCGCCGTGAAGACGGCCGCTGAAGTGGCGAAGGCCACCAGAGCATAGAAGCCGCCGCTCGAAAAGGCGCCATCCTTCCATGGCTTCACTCCCACCGCAAGGCAGAGAATCACAGTCGCCCATAGTACGACGACAGGCACCAGTAGGTTGCGGCGAATGCTACGCAGCGAGGTGGCCCGCCAGGGAAGCAGCGGCCCCACGCCGGTGAGAAAGAGCAGGAAGAGCCCGATGGGCACCGCCACTTGGTTGTACCAGGGAGCGCCAACGGTCACTTTGTTGCCCACTACGTATTCACTGAGGATCGGAAAAAGTGTTCCCCAGAGGATGACGAAGCAGGCGGTGAGCAGCACCAGGTTGTTAAAAAGGAAGCTGGACTCGCGGCTCACCAGCGACTCGATGCGGTGCTCGCCCTTCAGGTGGCTGCGTTGCAGCACGTAGGTGAAGATGCAAACTGCCAGCACGATCAGCATGAACATCACAAACCAGGTGCCGATCGACGATTGCGCGAAGGCATGCACCGAGCTCACCAGGCCGGCGCGGGTCAGCAGCGTGCCCAGCATCGTTAGCAGGAAGGTGGAGAAGATCAGCCACACGTTCCAGCTCTTCATCATGCCCTTCTTCTCCTGCATCATTACCGAGTGCAGGAAGGCCGTGCCAGTGAGCCAGGGCATGAAGCTGGCATTCTCCACCGGATCCCATCCCCAGTAGCCGCCCCAGCCCAGCACCGCATACGCCCAGTGCATTCCCAGAAAGATCCCGCAGGTCAGGAACATCCACGTCACCATCGTCCAAACACGGGTGATCTTGATCCACTTTTCGCCGGGATAGCGCATCATCAGGGCCCCCAGCGCGAATGCGAACGGCACCGCAAAGCCAACGTATCCCAGATAAAGCATGGGTGGATGAATCACCATCTCGGGATACTGCAGCAGCGGATTCAGCCCATTGCCATCTGCCGGAATCTGCCCCCTTATCAGCGCGAAGGGCGGGGCGGCGAAGTTCAGTATCGCCAGGAAGAAAACCTGTACAGCAGCCAGAATTGTGCCCGCGTAGGCATAGAGGGTCACATCCGTCTTGTGGGTCAGGCGCAGTACGAACCCGTAGGTTCCCAGCAGCCACGCCCATAGCAGCAGGGAACCCTCCTGGCCGCTCCACAAAGCCGAGAACTTGTACGCTCCCGGCAGCGCGCGGTTCGAATGCTCAACAATGTAGGTCAGTGAAAAGTCGTTGGAGAAGACCGACCAGATCAGCGCAAAGGCTGCGGTCGAAACCGCGACAAAGCCGGCGATTCCCGCTCGGCGCGCGGTATCGGCCAACCGCTCGGATGAGATCGCCGTCCGGGCTCCTACTGCAAGAAGGCGCAGTGCCACCGCCCCAGCCAGCAGGTTATACACAGCAAGTGCCAGCGCGATAAGAAGGGAAAGGCTACCTAAAGCCGCCATTAGAACTCCAAGGTTAGGTTTTGCGTACTTGCCCGGGGAAGAAGCTATGCCTCACGTGGAGGCTGTACTCATCCAATCATACCCTGTCAAAATGTGATTCATATCACATTTTATTCGACGCTCGGGGCGCGACTTTGTCTCCATTTTCAGCGTCAAAATGCCCGCTAATCGTTCCTGCCAGCTCCCGGCCTTCGAGCCCCCCAGCTCAACGGCAGCCAGAAAACTGCCGCAAGCCGCAGCCAACAAGGTAAAGCATGTAAAAAGAATACGTTGGACCCAGGATGCGCTGGTTGACGGGGAACAACTACAAACGCGTCCAATTTGCTGACCCCGCCGACCCCGCTAACCCCGCTCTCCCTGCCGTGCCATCTCCGCCGCCGCCGCCAGCTTGGCCTTGCGGTAGACATTGGCCACCGCCAGCGTCCAAAGCGGAACCAGGTCGACTCCCGGCACCAGCTTTGCCGCAAACGAGGGCGCAAACTCCCAGTGCCAGCCCAGCAGCAGGCTCAGCCCGACGCACATGCCCACATCAACAACGTCGTCTGCCGGGGATGCTGCGCCGGTAATAAAGAACGGAAAGGCCACCAGTTGGACGAGGTCGGCCACAATCGCCAGCCCCAGCGCCACCCGCATGCGCGCTCCCGGCAGCAACCGAATTGCGCCCGGTTTGGCTTCGCTCGTCATCGTCCATCGCTCCTGGCCAATCATTCTACCGTGGCGTACGCCCACCCGCCTCCGTCGGTTCTCAGTCGTTTGCTGCCTTCGCCCCCCGGAAAGATGAAACTGAGCCTACCGAGCCATCCGCGAACTTGCGAACTCGCCAACCCCGCGCAGCGGGGGGCGAACTCGCCGCATTTGAATCAGCAATCCTTGCCGTCTTTTTCTTTTAGATTTCTCAACTTGCATAACAGTTTGGACCTTGTTACTTCTCAGGAGCCCTAAAGAAACCTCCGCCGCCTTCCCTCCACCTCGCGTTACTATTTGCACCCAGAACCACTCCAGACACGTCAAAAAGCTGAGCAAAGTCCACTCAGATATTGCACAATAAGGGTGAAGATTAGTGACTTCTGCTCAACTTGCTTCGGCATTTGCCTTCCAATTGCCGCAATGCTGATCGCGAGTGAACGCAGAAGTGAATGATGCCACAAGGAAAACATGCCCACCACCACGAACAAGGACTACTACGGCACGCTAGGCGTCAAGAAAACCGCCTCCCAGGAGGAGATTCGCAAGGCCTTCCGCAAGGCCGCGCGGCGTTATCACCCTGACGTCAACCCCAACGACAAGCGCGCCGAGGAGAAGTTCAAGGAGATCTCCGAGGCCAACGACGTCTTGAGCGACGAGAAGAAGCGCAAGGTCTACGACCAGTTGGGCTTCTACTCCGACCAGATCGACCCCGCTACGGCTGAGGCCTATGCCCGCCAGCAGGGCGCGGGCGGCGGCGTTCCGGTCGACTTCGGCGGCTTCGACTTCTCCGGCTTCCAGACCGGACCCGGCCACCACGGGGGACCCCAGACCGGTGCCGGTTCCCCCTCCTGGGGCAGCTTCAAGGACATCTTCTCCGGCATCTTCACCGGCGCCCAGCAGCCCCAGCGCCCCCGCGGCCCCCAGCCCGGCGGCGACATCGAGTACCAGGTCACCGTGGACTTCTGGACCGCCATTCGTGGCGGTCAGGCGCGCCTTGAGGTGCACAGGCAGGAGACCTGTCCCACCTGCCATGGCCAGGCCTCCACCGGCGGGCCCATGCAATGCTCGGAGTGCAATGGAAGCGGCCAGGTCACCCAGATGGGCGGGCGCATGAAATTCAACATCCCCTGCCCGCGCTGCCACGGAACCGGCCGCATCTCCAATGATTGCCCCACCTGCCACGGTGAAGGGCTGGTCAGCCGTTCCGAGCAGGTTGAGTTCCGCATCAAGGCCGGCACACGCGACGGCCAGCGCATCCGCCTCCAGGGCAAAGGCAACTCTGGGCTCAATGGCGGCGCTGCCGGCGACCTCTTCCTCATCGTCCGCACCGGCGTCCATCCGGTCTTCACACGCCTGGGCGACGATATTCACCTCACCGTCCCGGTCACCGTCCCCGAGGCCTCCCTCGGCGCCAAGGTCGACGTGCCCACCATCGACGGCCGCGCCCAGTTGAAGATTCCCCCCGGCACCCAGAGCGGCCAAAAGCTCCGCCTGCGCGAGCGGGGAGTCGAGAATGCCCAGCGCCCCGATCAGCGCGGCGACCAGATCGTCACCGTCGAGGTCCAGGTGCCAACCCTCTCTGACGAGCGCAGCCGCGAAATCATGCGCGAGCTCGCCAAGCTCAATCCCCAGGATCCCCGCGTCGCGCTGTTTGACAAGCTGTGAGCGCAAACTGAGTTAGGACCTATGAAAGGTGCGCCGCAAATGAGTGCGATTGTCAGGAGTAAGTCGGCACGGATGTTGTTGACTACGGTCGCGCTCCTCTTTTGTTGTTTATGCGTGCGCGCAGCGCTTGCGGCTCCGCAGCAACCTGCTCCGTCGTCATTTCGTACATTTCCAGAAGCCTGTTTTTTCTTTGAGCCAACGCCTAAGGTTTCTTCGGATCGCAACAGCGAGCAGAAATCGCCAAAGATCCGCGCTTTTGAAGCGACTTCTTCGGAGATGTATCGCCTTTGGTGTACCCGCAACAAAAGTATGCCCGATGCAAAGATGAAAGCCGCGGACGCAATGGCGACCGCATGGAAATTGGCTTGGGACGAAGACGAGCCGTATGATGCTGAATTCCACGAAAGCGCGGCATTCGACCTGCTTGCACTTTTGGGGATCATGCACCAACTGCCCACACCGATGGTAAGAGATCCTGAATTTACCAAAAATGTGGATTGAAGACTGCAGAGAATCTTGTTTTACATTCAACGGGGATTTGAATGATCCTAAGTTTCAGAGGTCAATTGTTCTGCAACTTCGCTTGCGTAACGATTTGCTGGAGAATTTGAAGAAAGAACCCGCGTCTGAGCCTGTCATCCAGATGCTCTGGGACGCGCGATACAGTCTGGTGGATTGATGGCCGCAAAACGCAAGTCAAAAGGCGCCTACATGATCTCGGCCGTTGCCGAGATGTACGAAATTCACCCCCAGACCCTCCGCCTCTACGAGCGCGAGGGCCTGCTCAAGCCTTCGCGCACCGAGGGCAACACCCGCCTCTATACCGATGAAGACCTCGAGCGCCTCGAGTTCATCCTCAACCTTGCCCGCGACCTCGGCGTCAACATCGCCGGCATCGCCATCATCCTCCAGATGCGCGAGCGCATGGAGGAGATGAACCGCCAGATGCAAAGCTTTGTCGAATATGTCCGTACCGAGATGCTCGCCCGCTTCCAGCAGGCTGCCCCAGGCTCGGCCAGTGCGATTGTGCCCCTGCGCCGTCCCCAGGTCGTCGCCAAGACTGTCGCTAAGAAGTAAGGTAGGTCTTCACTGTCCACGAAAGACTCGAATCAGGCCACTGCTTTGAAAGGGCATGGCTTTAGCCGTGCTGCGGAAAACAGCAAAAGGCGGTGGGCTTTAGCCCCTGTGGGATGGTTTGGGGTTGACTTCTCTGCAGGCCTCAACGGCCCGCCGCCGTGCCTTCAGTCTCCGGCGTCAATTTCCGCAGCCTGCCCTCTGCCAGCAACTCGCAGGCATCGCCCCGGTAAAACAGCCGCCGCGTGCCAAAGTAACTCCGCACCCAGAACCAGAATCCCATCAGGTCGCGCAGCGGATACAGCCATGCCTTGCGCACAGCCGCTCTGTCTCTCACCACGCATCCAGCAACCAGCAGGCACAGGGCCACTCGGTTCAAAATCGTGAATCCCGCCAGCGCCAGCCCCAGCGTCAGTTGATCGCCGGCTCCCAGCGCAGCGAGTCCCAGAAATCCAAAGGGAACAGAGAACGTCAGTCCCGAACCAAGGTGCCCCAGAGGCCTCGAAAAACGCGTGCTCGTTGCCCATCCCTGCTGGTGCGCCATGGTCTTTTTGAAGGATTCGTTGAAAACGTGGTGCTCCACGATATAAGGCGAAAGAACGACTGTCTCTCCAGCCTTGGCTGTCCACTGGCCCAGCACAAAGTCATCCGCGTAAAACTGCGCAACCTTTTCGAATCCCCCGATCTTCGCCACTGTGCTCTGCCGAATTGTCATCGACGGTCCGAGCGCAAACTTCATCCCCTCCAGCATATCGGCCACCAGCACACCCGAGCTCATCTCGACAGACATGCCCTGGGCCTCCAGTTGCGCCCACAAGCCTCCGCGAGTCACGCCCCGGTAAAGGCATGTCACCATACCCACCTTGGGATCGCTCATCGGCGCCACAACAGAAGACAGATAGTCGCGGCCTACGCGCACATCGCTGTCCGTAGCCGCCAGAATCTCGTAGCGCGCCTGCCGCCGCATGATCTCCAGCGAATACGTCCGCGCATTCGGCCACAATGGCTCCCCGCAGGTCAGAATCCGCGCCTTCACATGGGGATACCGCGCCATTACCCGTCGCGCCGCTGCCAATCCGGCATCGCTCTCATGGCGCGCACAGAACAGAATCTCGTACTCCGGATAATCCTGTTCAAAAAAACTCGCCAGGTTCGCTTCCAGATCGGGCTCGTCGCCGTGCACCGGCTTCAGCACGCTCAGCGGCGGCTGAAATCCGCCTCCCCTGCGGTCGTAGGTGCGCCTTCTGAAGCGCACCACCGCGGCCGCTACCATCAGGCTATAAATGGTCGATGTCGCCGCCCCCAGCACCGCCAGGGCGAGAACAACGGTCAGCGGATTGAGCCCGAGCATCGCCGGTTCTGTCATTTGTTCCATTCCCTCACGCGCGATGTGCTCGATTCAATCGCCCCAGGCCTTCACCGGCCCGGGCTTCTGCCGCTTAGACTCTCCGTTTCGCCGCTTCCCGCGCTGCCGGGAACCTTCCGCGATTCAGCCAACTTCCATCATAAGGCTATGGGAGCAATGCGCGCTCGTGCCGCAGAAAAGAGAACTGTCGCGCTCCCGATTCGGCCTTATTCGGCGCCCTTTCCGGCATCCGCGCTACTCCGTTTCCCGGCTGGACACTCTGCCCGCGCATGAAATAAAGTTGGGCACAGCGTTCCGTCGGCCCGCGCCCCCAAAGGAGTGATCCCCTTGTTGTATGCATTGCTTTTCCTGAGCCTCTTGGGGATCGCGACCTCCTCGGTTTTCACTGGAATGGTCTTCGTCGCCGCCGCCCGGTACTTGGCCGCGCGCCGCCGTCGCCGCCGGCAACTCAGCCAATTCGCTCCGCCAGTCTCCATCCTCAAGCCTCTCCACGGTGCCCCCGCCCATCTTGAGGAGTGCCTCGAAGACTACTTCAATCTCGATTATCCCGAGTACGAACTGCTCTTCTGCGCTCGACGCGAGGACGACGCCGGAATCGCCATCGCCCGCAACCTCGCCGCCCGCTACCCGCGCATCCCCGTCACCTTTCTTGCCTCCGGCGAGCCCCCCTGGATCAACGCCCGCTGCTACTCCATGAGCCTCATGGCAGAGGCCGCGCGCTACGATCTGCTCGTCGCCACCGACGCCGATGTCCCCGCGGTGCCCAGCTATCTGCGGGAGATGGTCGCCCCCTTCAGCGATCCCTCCGTCGGCGCGGCCACCTGCATCTATCGCGGCAACCCCATTGACGGTGGCTTCGGCGAGCAGCTCGAAGGCCTCGGCATGTCCGTCGAAATGACCTCCGGCGTGCTGGTCGCCGATATGCTCGAGGGCGTACGCTTCACCCTCGGTCCCTCCACCGCCGTCCGCAAGACGGCCCTCCAGAAGATCGGAGGATTTGAGCGCCTCGCCGGCTACGCGGCCGACGATTACATGCTCGGCTACCTCGTCGCCGAATCGGGATCGACCGTCGTCCTCTCAGACCACGTCATCGACCACCTCATCCTCCGCTGCGGTTTCCCCAAGTCGCTGGAGCACCAATTGAGCTGGATGCGCAGCACCCGTTTCTCGCGCCCCATGGGCCATCTCGGCACCGTACTCACCTTCGCCGTGCCCTTCGGCATCCTGGCGTGGATCGCCGCTCTGCTCCTCGGTCACTCCCGCCTCGGCCTCGCCCTGCTCGCCTATACCCTCCTCACCAAGATGGCCCAATCCATCGTCGTTGGCGGCCTGGTCGTGCGCAGCCCCTCCGCGGTCCTGTTCTCTTTTCTCTATCCCCTGCGAGATCTCATCGGATTCTTCCTCTGGATCGCCAGCTACGCCAGCAACAAGCTCCATTGGCATGGCCGCGTCTTCGAACTCGAGTCCGGCGGCAAGATGGTTCTCCCCGCCCCCCGCGCCAAAGCCGCGCAGCAGTAGAGCTTTTCTCCCATAGGCAAAGAGTCAAGGTTGGGATGCCGGGCCGATCGCGTCAAGACATTCTGTTGATCGGGCCGATTCGCTTTCGTGCGTCAACCCGCTGGCGTCCCGGAGGGACAGCGGGAGAATAGCCCAGGACAAGCGAAGCGCAGTCCTGGGAAACCGCAAAACAACCTCCAGGAGCCCCGTCGGGGCGGCGCGAATCAAATTCGTTGGTCGCCGACGCTGTTCATACGACGGCCAGGATGGGATGAATACCGTCACTGCATCAATCGGAGAAATGCTCTACCCCGCAATCTCCGCCGCCGCCTTTAGCGCTGCCGCCGCCGCCTGGTCCATGTTGTAGTAGCGGTACTGCGCCAGCCGCCCCAGGAACACCACATCCTTCTCGCTCGCCGCCAGCTCGCGGTAGCGCTGGTAGAGCTCCTGGTTGGCCGGCCGTGGTACAGGGTAATAGGGATCACCCTCGTCCGTCGGATACTCCCGCACAATCGACGTCCCGGTATGCCTCTGACCGGTGATGTGCTTGAACTCGGTGATGCGCGTAAACGCCTGCTCGTTGGGATAGTTCACCGTCCCCACCGGCTGGTAGCGCTCCACCCCAGTAAGATGTTCGTGCTCAAAGCGCAATGAGCGGTACGGCAGCTTACCCAGCCGGTTGCCGAAGTACTCGTCGATCCGCCCTGTAAACACCGTCAGGCGCGGCCGCAGCTTCGCCTTCGCCGCCGCAAACTCCACACCGGTCTCCACGCGAATCCGCTTATGATCGAGCAGCCTTTCGAAGAGCCGCGTATAGCCCTCGGCCGGCATCGCCTGGTGCTTGTCGGTAAAGTAGCGGTCGTCGCGATTGGTCCGCGTCGGAATCCGCGCCATTACCGACGCGCTCAGCTCCGAAAGGTCCAGCCCCCACTGCTTGCGCGTATAGCCGCGAAAGAAGAGCTCGCACAGCTCCCGTCCCACGGCATTCATTGCCACGTCCTCGCTGGTCAGCACCGGGCTGCGGTTCTCGCGCACGCCGGCCAGAAACCGCTCCACCCCGGCCTCGTCCAGATTCAGCCCATACAGCCGGTTGATTGTCTCCTGGTTGATCGGCAGCGGATACAGCCTGCCCCCCACCGACGCCAGCACCCGGTGTTCATAGGTCCTCCACTCCGTGAATCGCGAGAGGTACTCG
>Ga0302323_100004080_pt1 | contig 11888 bp, 9 predicted proteins | sample Fen_T0_3_FD_201950 | JGI IMG/M metagenome (GOLD analysis project Ga0302323, IMG submission 201950) | Peat permafrost microbial communities from Stordalen Mire near Abisko, Sweden - Fen_T0_3 | ecosystem: Environmental > Terrestrial > Soil > Wetlands > Permafrost | place: Sweden: Abisko... | reverse complement strand
CTGAACGCCAGCGGCGACCGCGACGAGCGCCATTTCGCCGACCCCGACCGCTTCGACGTCCGTCGTGAGATCGACCGGCACCTCGCGTTCGGCTACGGAACGCACTTCTGCATCGGCGCTGCGCTCGCCCGGCTCGAAGGCAAGATCGCGCTCGCCGAGACGATCAAGCGCTTCCCGTCGTGGGCCGTCGACGAGGCCGGCCTGGAGCGGATCCACACCAGCACCGTGCGCGGCTACACGCACGTCCCCTTCGCACCGCAGTAGGCGACCCGACGGGGCACGGGCATCGGCGGGCGCGGGAGGCGACGAGTGGACATCACCCAGGGTGCACCGCCGTCTCCGCCTGACGCCCAGGCGCGGTTCGAGGCGCTGCAGGAGCGCCTCGTCCCGCTGTGGCACTCCATCGAGCACCTCAACGCCGACGAGCAGACGATCGTCGTGGTGCCCTCGATCTCGGTGGACCTCGTCGACACCGGGCACGTGCCCATGCAGCCCTATGAAGAACGGCTGCTGTTCATGCTCCTCCTCCTGCGCCAGCCCCGGGCCCGGCTGGTCTACGTCACCTCGCTGCCGATCCTCCCGAGCATCGTCGACTACTACCTCGACCTGCTCCCCGGCGTCATCCCGAGCCAGGCGCGGCCCCGCCTCTTCACCGTGCCGGTGCTCGACGGCACCGCACGTCCACTCACGGCGAAGCTCCTCGAACGGCCCCGGTTGCTCCAGCGGATCCGGGACCTGATCCCCGACAAGGACCGCGCGCACCTCGTGCCGTTCAACACCACGACCCTCGAGCGCGACCTCGCGGTGCGACTCGGGATCCCGATGTACGGCGCCGACCCCCGTCACTTCGCCTTCGGGACCAAGACCGGCGGCCGCCAGCTCTTCGCCGACGAGGGCGTGTCCCACCCGCTCGGCGCCGAAGGGCTCACGAGCCTCGACGAGGTGGTCGACGCCGTGATCGCGATGCGGCAGGAGAAGCCGGGGATCACCCAGGTGCTCGTGAAGCTCAACGAAGGTGTCTCGGGCGACGGCAACGCGCTCGTCGACCTCGCGGCGGTCGCCGACTCCGAGGGCCGCGCCGCGACCCGGGCCGCGATCGAAGCGATGCGCTTCGAGGCCGAGCACATGACGCTGGACGTATTCCTCACGCGCTTTGCGGAGTGGGGCGGCATCGTGGAAGAGCGGATCCAAGGCCGCGACTTCGCGAGCCCGAGCGTGCAGATGCGGATCACGCCCCCGGGAGACCTCGTGGTCCTGTCCACCCACGACCAGCTCCTCGGCGGCCAGGACGGCCAGTCCTACCTCGGGTGCGTGTTCCCGGCCGACCCGGAGTACGCGCCGATGATCACGCGCGAGGCCGAGAAGGTCGGGCTCAGGCTCGCGCGAGAAGGCGTGATCGGCCGGTTCGCCCTCGACTTCGTGGTGGTGCGCAACGCGGCGGGCGAGTGGGAGGCCCACGCGATCGAGGTGAACCTGCGCAAGGGCGGCACGACCCACCCGTTCCTCACGCTGCAGTTCCTCACCGACGGCGTGTACGACCCCGAGACGGCAACCTTCACGGCGCCGTCGGGAGCGCGAAAGCACTTCGTGGCGAGCGACCGCGTGGAGTCGCCGGCGTACCGCGGGCTGACCCCCGACGACCTCTTCGACATCGCCGTACGCCACGGTCTGCACTTCGATCCGGCGCGCCAGACCGGGATCGTCTTCCACATGATGGCCGGGCTCACCGAGTCGGGCCGGGTGGGGATGACCGCGGTGGGGGAGAGCTCGGCCGACGCGCACGCTCGCTTCGACGCCGCGGTTGCGGTGCTCGACACCGAGGCCGCACTGGCCGCGCGCGACGACGACTGAGGTCCGGCGCACGGGTGACGAGCGGTCCCGGCCCGCACTCGTCGAGGACCGTCCAGTCAGGCGGGACCGTGATGTCGTGGTGGAGCACAGTGCGCGTGGGCGCCCAGGTCACCCCGCGAGGTCGGTGATGACCGCGCGACCGAGGTAGCCGCCGGCCTGGAGCTCGTCGAAGATCGTGTCGAGCTCCGACAGCGAACCCTCGCGGCCGACGTGGGTCTTCACCTTGCCCGCCGCCGCGAGCGCGACGAGCTCACGCATGTCCTGCACGGTGCCGACGGCGGAGTAGATCAGGGTGGCGCCCTTGGCGAAGAAGGCGAACGGGTTGATCTGGATGTTGCCCTCGCTCGTGGCGGGCAGCGCCACCGCGACGAACAGACCGGCCTTGCGGAGGAGGTCGAAGCCGAGCTGGAAGCCCGCCATCTTCGCCGAGAACACGAGCGCGGCATCCACGCCCCCGAAGTCGCGCATCACGACCTCGAGCGCGTCGTCGGCGCTCACCGCGGCCGAAGCGCCCAGCGACTCGATGAACGCGAGACGCTCGGCGCCGATGTCGATGCCCACGACCTCGTAGCCGAAGTTGCTCGCGATCTGGACCGCGTAGTGGCCGAGACCGCCGGCCGCACCGATGACCGCGATCCGCCGGCCCGGCGTGACGTGGTGGGCGAGCAGCTTCTTCACCGCGCCGTACGCGGTGAGGCCGCCGCAGGCGAGCGGCGCCTCGTGGTCGCCGATGGACTCGGGCAGCGGCACGAGGGCGGGAGCGAACACGGGGAGGTACTCGGCGAAGGTGCCCATGAGCGCCTCGGTGTGGTTGCACAGCCGGGTCTGGCCCGAGAGGCAGTACTCGCACGCACCGCACCAGTAGGCGCCGCCCGCGCCGCCGAGGCCGAGGATGACCCGGTCACCCACGGCGACGTACCGGTCGGCGCCCGGGCCGAGGGCCTCGACGATGCCGATGCCCTCGTGACCGAGCGAGCCGGTGCCCGGGATCCCGAGCCAGTCGCCGCGGGCCAGGTGCAGGTCGGAGTGGCAGACGCCGGACGCGGTGATGCGCACGAGCGCCTGGTCGGGGCCGGGGTCGGGGACCGGGAGGTCGCGGATGTGGAGGGTGCCGTCCTCGAGTCGGGCTGCCTTCATGGGTCCTCCTGCAAGCGGGGCCGGGGTTCGGCGGGGATCATGGCACGCGACCGACGCAGGTGTCGGCGTGGTGCCCGGGAAGCCGTGACGGAGACGGCTACCGCACCCGGCCGGACGGTCGGATCAGGGGAAGGTCGAGGTAGGTGACGATCCCCGGCGCGGCGTCGCACACCTGGGGGATCGCGTTGACCGCAGGCATCGCGGTCATGATCATGCCGAGGACCATGTAGTCGGCGAACGACGTGGCCACGAAGTCCGGGGGCGGGTACACCTCGAGCTTCGTGCGGACCCGGGGTCGGCCCTCGACCTCGACCACGTACCCGTGCTCGATGGCCCAGTCGGGCTCGAGGTGTCGGCCCTTGCGCCACCGGACCCGGAGGTCGATCAGGGTCGCTCCGGCGCGCACGCCCTTCCACGATGCCGACACCCCGGCAACGCAGCCGGCCGCGATCGACCAGGAACCGAGGTCGAGATCCTCGGTGGTCTGCGCGTACTCGGCGTCGCAGCGGATCTCGTCGAGCTCGATGCCGAGCGCGTCGGCCATGAGGTGCACGGCGTCGCCGAACACGGCCGTGCCCGCGCGGGTGAGCGCGGGGAGATCGGGGTCGTCGATGGCGCGGCCGTAGCCCACGGACAGCTCGGTCTCGGCGGAGTCGTAGCCCGTGGAGTCGACCGACTCGAGCACGGTGATCGAGTCGACGCGGTCGCACAGGCCGGCCGACACGAGCCCGAGCAGGTTCGCGAAACCGGGGTTCATCCCCGAGCCGAAGATCGAGCTCTGCCCGGTGACACAGGCAGCGAGGATGCGGTCGCGGTCGGGGCCGAGCGCATGGCCGGTGATGAACCCGGCGGTGGCGACGACGTTGATCCCGCGTGCGAGGATGCGAACGAGGTGGTCGACGTCGGGCCACTTGGGTGTGTACACGACGCAATCGGGGTCGAGCGCGAGCAGCGCGTCGACGTCGGCCGTCGCGGTGACGCCGACGAGATCGATGCCGCACAGGTCGCCGACGTCGCGGCCCACCTTGTCGGGCGCCCACGCGTAGCACCCGACGAGCTCGAGCGCGGGGTCGGCGACGACCGCGCGCACGGCGCGCTGTCCGACGTTGCCGGTGGTCCACTGCACGATGCGCCGACGTGCACCCGATGTCACGTCAGACGACCTCGACGGCCGGAGCCGCGAACTGGGCGTTGTACAAGCGCGCGTAGGCGCCATCGCGGAGGATCAGGTCGTCGTGCGATCCCTGCTCGACGATCTGGCCGTGCTCCATGACCAGGATCGTGTGCGCGTCGCGGATCGTGGACAGCCGGTGCGCGATCACGAAGCTCGTTCGGTTGGACCGAAGCGCCGCCATGGCCCGCTGGATGAGCACCTCGGTCCGGGTGTCGACGGAGGAGGTGGCCTCGTCGAGGATGAGGATCGTCGGGTCGGCGAGGAACGCGCGTGCGATCGTGAGCAGCTGCTTCTCGCCGGCGCTGACCGTGCCGCCCTCGTCGTCGATCACGGTGTCGTAGCCGTGCGGGAGCGAGTGCACGAACCGGTCGACGTACGTGGCGCGCGCGGCGGCGAGGATCTCGTCCTCGGTCGCGTCGGGATTGCCGTACGCGATGTTCTCGCGGATGGTGCCGCCGAAGAGCCAGGTGTCCTGGAGCACCATGCCCATGTTCGCCCGCAGGGCGCGGCGGGAGAGGTCGGCGATGTTCATGCCGTCGAGGGTGATGGCGCCGTCGTCGAGCTCGTAGAACCGCATGATGAGGTTCACCAGCGTCGTCTTGCCCGCCCCCGTGGGGCCGACGATCGCCACGGTCTGGCCGGGCTCGGCCACCAGCGACAGGTCCTCGATGAGCGGGTTGGCCGGGTCATAGGAGAAGGCCACGTGCTCGAACGCGACCCGGCCACGGAACTCGATGGTGTCGGCGTCGATCGAACCGGTGTCGTCCTCCTCGGGCGCGTCGAGCAGCTCGAAGACGCGCTCGGCCGACGCGATGCCCGACTGCATGATGTTGACCATCGACGCGAGCTGGGTCAGCGGCTGGGTGAACTGACGCGAGTACTGGATGAAGGCCTGGATGTCACCGATGGACATCTGCCCGGACGACACCCGCAGGCCGCCGATCAGCGCGATCGCGACATAGTTGAGGTTGCCGAAGAACATCATGATCGGCTGGACCGTGCCGGAGATGAACTGCGCCCCGTAGCTCGCGTCGTACAGCTCGTCGTTCTTCGTGTCGAACTTGGCCTCGGTGTCGGTCTGACGCCCGAACACCTTCACGAGCGAGTGCCCGGTGAACGCCTCCTCGATCTGGGCGTTCAGCATGCCGGTGTGGCGCCACTGGTCGATGAACAGCCGCTTCGAGCGCTTCGTGATCTGCTTGAGGGTCGCCAGGGAGAGCGGGATGGTGACGAGCGCGATGAGCGCCAGGATCGGCGAGATCGTGAACATCATGATCGTGACGCCGACGATCGTCAGCGTGGAGGTGAGCATCTGGCTGAGCGTCTGCTGGAGGCTCTGTGCCAGGTTGTCGATGTCGTTGGTGACCCGGCTGAGGAGGTCGCCACGGGGCTGGCGGTCGACGTGGCTCAGTGGCATCCGGTTGAGCTTGTCCTCGACGTCGGACCGCAGCCGGCACATCGAGCGCTGCACCACGCCCGCGAGCGTGCGGTTCTGGAAGTAGGCGAGGAGCGCGCCGAACACATACACGCCGAGCGCGAGGAAGAGCGTGTTGTGCAGCTTCGTGAAGTTGATGCCCTGTCCGCTGGTCACGCCGCCGACGACGATGTTGGTGGCCCGGCCGAGGATGCGCGGCCCGAACACGAGCAGCGTGACGCTCGCGACGCCGCACACGAGCACGAACGCGACCCGCAGCCGCTCGGGCTGCAGCCGCGAGAGCAGGCGGGTCGACGACGACTTGAAGTCCTTCGACCGCTCCAACGGCATCCCCGCCGCGGTGAGCTTCCCGAACTGCGGACGGGCGTCGCGGCGGAGCTCCTCGTCGCTGAGCTCGGGGCCCGGGGGCGGGCTCTTCTCGGCGTCGGCGCCTGTGCCCTTCCCGTTCCCGCTCCCGTTGCCCGTGCCGACACCGTGGCCGCTCACTGCGCCTCCTCCGGGGTCAGCTGCGACTCGACGATCTCGGCGTAGGTGGGACAGGTCTCCAGCAGCTCGTGGTGGGTGCCGATCCCGACCTGCTCGCCGTCCTCGATCACCAGGATCTGGTCGGCGTGCTTGATGGTCGACACCCGCTGGGCGACGATCAGGGTGACGGCGTCGACGACGACCGGGACCAGGGCGGCGCGCAGGCGGGCGTCGGTCGCGAGGTCGAGCGCGGAGAACGAGTCGTCGAAGAGGTAGATCGACGGTCGCCGCACCAGGGCCCGGGCGATGGCGAGCCGCTGGCGCTGGCCACCCGACACGTTGGTCCCGCCCTGGGCGATGGGCTCGGCGAGCTGGCGGGGCATGGCCCGGACGAAGTCGTCGGCCTGGGCGACGTCGAGCGCCCACCAGCACAGCTCGTCGGACGCGTCGGGGTCGGCGTGGCGGAGGTTGGTGCCGACCGTGCCCGAGAACAGGTAGGGCCGCTGGGGGACGAGGCCGACGTGGGCCCAGAGCGCTTCGGGTTCGAGGTCGCGGACGTCGATCCCGTTGACGAGCACCTGGCCGCCGGTGACGTCGAACAGGCGGGGCACGAGGTTGAGCAGGGTCGACTTGCCGGCGCCGGTGCTCCCGATGATCGCCAGGGTCTCGCCGGCGCGGGCCGTGAAGGTGATGTCGGAGAGCACGGCGTGCGCGGCGCCCGGGTACTTGAACTCGACGCCGCGGAACTCGAGAGAGCTCGCGCCGCCGATCTCGGTGATCGCCCCGGCCTTCGCCGCGATGGACGACTCGGCCCCGAGCACCTCTTCGATCCGGTCCGAGCTCACTGCGGCACGAGGCGTGAGGAAGGCGACCCAGGTGGCCATCATCACCGACATCAGGATCAGGATGAGGTAGCTGATGAACGCGACGAGTGCGCCGACCTGCATCTCGCCGGCGCTGATCCGGTTGCCACCGAACCAGACGGCGGCGACGCTCGACGTGTTCACGATGAGCATCACCGTCGGGAACATGAATGCCTGGAGCCGGCCGGTGATGAGCGAAGTCTCGGTGAGGGCGTCGTTGGCGACGCCGAACCGCGCCGTCTCCTCGGGCTCGCGGACGAACGCCCGTACGACGCGGATCCCGGTGATCTGCTCCCGGAGGATCTCGTTCATGCGGTCGATCCGCACCTGCATCACCTGGAACTGCGGGATCATGCGGGCGATGATGCTGCCGATCGCGATCAGGAGCACCGGGATCGCGACCAGGAGGATCAGCGTGAGGGGACCGTCCTGGCGCATCGCCATGAACACACCGCCGACGATCGTCACCGGCGCCGCCAGCAGCAGCGTGCACGACATGAGGACCAGGATCTGGACCTGGGTCACGTCGTTGGTGATGCGGGTGATCAGCGACGGTGCGCCGAAGCGGGCGACGTCCTGAGCCGAGAACTCGGTCACCTGGTGGAACAGGGCCTGACGCACGTCGCGACCGAACGCCATCGCGACGCGGCTCCCGAAGTACACCGCGATCACCGCGAACACGACCTGCACGAGCGTCACGAGCAGCATGACGCCACCGGTGTGCCAGATGTAGGCGGTGTCGCCCTTCAGCACACCGTTGTCGATGATGTCGGCGTTGAGCGTCGGGAGGAAGAGCTGGCAGGTGACCTGGACGCAGGTCAGCAGGAAGACGATGACGAGCTGGCCGCGATAGGGATGGAGGAATCGGCGGAGCAAGCGGATCAGCATGGGTGGGTGTCCTGCGAGGTGATGCGCGTCATCGGGTATCGGGCGGGGTTCTCGGTGGCGGTGGTCTCGGCGCTGGCGTTCGGGTGGTGAACCTTCGGGAAACCGAATCATACGGTTCCCGAACGATTCGGTGATCGTAGTGTACGCTTTCCGCATGGTGCCCAACGCGCTTTCCGACGCGAACGTCGACGCGAAGGCCGAGCCCAAGGCCGAGCCCAAGGCCGAGGTGACCCACGACAACCTCACCGCGCTGCTCCGGTTGGTGGGGCTCTACCGGCGCACGTTCGCGCGGCTCGTGGCCGAGGAGCCCTGGGCCGTCGAGAGCGGCGTGAAGCCGCCCACCTACGGTGTGCTCAACGTGGTGGGCCAGCGGGGCCCGGTCTCCCAGCGCGAGGTGTGCGATGTGCTCGGGACGCACCCGTCCGACATGGTCGAGATCATGGACGTCGTCGAGCGCGAGGGCTGGGTCGAGCGCCGGCGCGATCCTGCCGACCGCCGCCGCTACCGGTTGATGCTCACCGCGACGGGCCGCCGCACCCTCGCCCGCTACGACGCGATCGCGGCCAAGGCCGAGGCGCTGGTCCTCGAGCCGCTCACCGAGTCGGAGCGGCGCCGCCTGGTGGACCTCGTGTCGAAGGTCGTCACCGCACAACCCGCCTAGATCAACCGGCGGCATGGCACCGCCGTTTCTCGAGGAGCTCCCATGGCCACGAACTACCGGATCATCTCGGCCGACGGTCACACGATCGAGCCGCCCCACATGTGGGAGACCTACCTCCCCGCGAAGTTCCACGACCGCATGCCGCGGATCGTGAAGGACCCGAAGGGCGGCGACGCGTGGGAGCTCATCCCGGGCGCACCCGCGATGCCGCTCGGCCTCGTCACCAGTGCGGGCCCGTGGGGCAAGCGGTACGAGGAGCTCGAGTGGTACGGGTCGACCTACGACAACATCCGCGCCGGTGCGTTCGACGGCAAGGCCCGGCTGGAGGACCAGGACTTCGACGGCGTGTCGGCCGAGGTGCTGTACCCGTCGCAGCGCACGATGGGCACGTTCATGGCCCAGCCCGACGACGACTACCACCTCGCCGGCATCGACGCGTACAACCAGTGGATGCACGACGAGTTCATGGCCGCGGACCCCGAGCGGCTCATCGGGCTCTACCAGATGCCCTCGGTGAACATCGACGTGTCGGTTGCGAAGCTGCGTGAGGCGAAGCAGCTCGGCTTCAAGGGCGTCATCCTCTCCGCGTACCCGAGCGGCAACCCGAAGCTGTCCCTCGACGACGACCCGTTCTGGGCCGTGGCGGAGGATGAGGGCATCCCGATCCACATCCACGTGGGGCTGCGCCAGGCCGGAGGCCGGCAGTCGGGGGTCGCGCCGGCGGCCCGGACGGCTCAGGAGGTCCCGAACTTCCTCGCCAAGCTGCCCGACCTCCAGGGCATGGGCGGCGCGATCGGCGAGGCGTCGGGCTTCATGTCGGCGTTCATCTACTCGGGCATGTTCGACCGCTTCCCGAACCTCCACATCATCGGCGCGGAGATCGGCGCGGGCTGGGTGCCCAACCTGCTCGAGCACATGGACGACCACTGGTGGCGGAACCGCACGTGGACGAACTCGCAGCTCGAGCTCCTGCCGAGCGACTACTTCCGTCGCAACTGGTCGGTCGCGTTCATCCGTGAGCCGTTCGCGATGGCCGTGCGGCACTGGATCGGGGTGAAGAACCTGATGTGGTCCAACGACTACCCGCACCACCGCCACGACTGGCCGTACAGCCGCCGGGTGATCGAGGAGTCGATGGCCGGCGTGCCCGACGACGAGAAGCACGCGATGACCTGTGGGAACGCGCAGCGCGCATACGGCCTCGGCTGATCGCGGCACCGAGCGGTGTCCGCAGACGTCACCGGCGACGCGCTCTGGCGTGAGCTGATGGGAACTCTCGCGTCGTTGCCCGAACGGGTCGCGGCCGAGCCCACGAACGAGACCGAGGAGGCCGACCGTCTCCGCTACCTCCTCCGGTTCCTGCGCGCCGGGATCGCGCTCTGCGTGGAGTACGACGACACCGAGACGCCCGCGCTCACGCACATGATCGAGGACCGCATGAGCTGGGGCCTCGACTCGCCGGACTGCCTGTACCTCTACTGCCGGATCCGCGCCGGAGGCACCTACCGGATCACCGGAACGCGCGGCGGGTCGCGTGCGATCGACATCCAGGTCAATGCCGGGCACTACGCCGACGGGAGGTTCGGGCAGTGGCCGTCGATCTGCGTGATCGCGGGCGACGACATCACGGTCGACGGCGACGGGTGCATCGACGTCGTGATCGGCGGTCCGTCCCGCGACCGCGACTGGGTCGCGCTCGACGACCGCGACGGATTCCTGCTGATCCGTCAGTACTTCGGTGACTGGGAGCACGAGGACCCGGCGACGCTCACGATCGAGCGGCTCGACGGCCCGCCGGCGACGCCTGCCCTCACCCTCGCGACGATGGCCGAGCGCCTCGCGCTGCTGCGAGAGTGGCTGACCGCGGGAGCGCGCACGTGGGACGAGGTCAGCCGAGGTCTGTCGGGTCCGCCGATGGCCGACATCGAGCCGTTCCTCGTGCCCCCGGGCGCGGGAGGCCTGAGCGGCCAGGCCTACGGCATGGGCTCGTGGCACTGCGGGCCCGACGACGCCGTCGTCGTGGAGTTCGACCTGCCCGCGTCCTGCCGGCTGTGGAGCGTGTCGCTGTGCGACCGCTCGTGGCAGAGCATCGACTTCTCCGACCGGCAATCGTCGTTGAACTCCGCGCAGCACACCCCGACCGCCGACGGGCGGTTCGTGGGCGCGATCACCCACGACGATCCGGGGCTCGCCAACTGGCTCGATCCCGGTGGGCACGCCGGCGGCTCGTTCGCGGTCCGGTTCCTCGAGGCCGATCCGATCCCCACCGTCCGCTTCCGCACGGTGCCCCGCGCCCACCTCGATCGCGAGATCGACGTCGATGCACCCCGCGTCGACGCCGACACCCGGCGCGCGGCGCTGCGTTCGCGCCGTATCGGGGTGCAGCGGCGCTACCGCTGATCCCGAATCACGGCCCCGTCTGGCAGCCCGGGCACCAGAAGGTGCTGCGCGGCAGCTCGCGACCCTGCACGATGCGCGCGATCGATGCTCCACAGGTGAAGCAGGGCTTGCCGGTGCGGCGGTACACGGCCAGGCCCTGGGGCACCGTGCGGCGGGGTGCCGGGCCGAGGTTGTCCCGCAGCAGCCGATGCGCCCGGGCGAACACGGCGCGGAGCTGCGCCGGCGTCAGCGCGTCAACCGGTGCGGTCGGGTCGATCCGCTCGAGGAACAGCGTCTCCGACTTGTAGACGTTGCCGATTCCCGCGGCGACCCGCTGGTCGAGGAGGACCTCGCCGATGGCCGTCGTGGCACGCGTCCCTGCGGCGGCGCGTACGACCACCGCGTCGAGCTCGGGCGCCGGGTCGCACAGGTCGGGGCCGAGGTGGCCGGTCCCGACCCGGTCGCGGCGCGTGAGCGCGACGTCGGGCGCGGCGAAGCACACGGCGACGAACCCGGGCACCTCCAGCACGACGCGTGCACTCGCGGCGGACCGCGTCCAGCGCTCGTCCGGGCGGTAGAGGTCCCACCGGCCCGACATGCGCAGGTGGGTGCGCAGCGTGAGCCCGCCGGAGAAGTCGACGAGCAGGTGCTTGCCCACCGCCCGCACCGCGTCGACCGTCTCGCCGGGCTGGGGTACGGCGCCGCTCCAGCGCGGCACGGAGCAGCGGACGACCGGTCTGCCCTCGAGCGCCGGGCGCAGCCGCGTGGCCAGGCGGTGGATCGTGTCGCCCTCGGGCATGAGGTCGAGGGTACGGCCGACGCCGGGGTCCGCGCGTCGGCGACCGGTCGTTCTAGCCTCGGTCCGGATGGCACCCGAAGGCGATGCGATGGCGGCCGGTGGGCCGGCGGACGACGCGCAGGCGCTGGCAGCGTGGCGCGACTTCTGTCGCCGGCTCGAGGCGATGGGGGAGCGGGTGTTCTCCGACGACTTCCCGGCCTCCCCCGAGGCGCGGGTGGCCGCGATCGAGCACCTGG
>Ga0302323_100004079_pt1 | contig 11888 bp, 9 predicted proteins | sample Fen_T0_3_FD_201950 | JGI IMG/M metagenome (GOLD analysis project Ga0302323, IMG submission 201950) | Peat permafrost microbial communities from Stordalen Mire near Abisko, Sweden - Fen_T0_3 | ecosystem: Environmental > Terrestrial > Soil > Wetlands > Permafrost | place: Sweden: Abisko... | reverse complement strand
AGTTTCCGAATAGTGGCGACTTCATGGGAAAACACGATAACCGCACGTCGATGAAGATGCGCCGCAAGAAGGCGCAGAAGAAGCTCAAGGCCCGCATCAAGAGGCAGAAGACCGAGAAGAAGGCCGCCCGCGCTCCGGGCAAGGCCGCAAAGAAGCCCCGTCCGGCGCCTGCTCCTGCCAAGGAGTAGCCTCGGCCAGGCCCCTTTTCGCACGGGCGCATGGGGAAGACGTCGCCGTGGCGGTCGATAAAGACAGCGGCACCACGGCGCTGATGCGCCAGTACCTCGACGTCAAGTCGAAGTATCCCGACGCCATTTTGTTTTTCAGGCTCGGGGACTTCTACGAGATGTTCTATGAGGACGCGGTGTACGTTTCCCGTGCCCTGTCGCTGACCCTCACCTCGCGCGACAAGGGCAAGGAAGCCCCCACACCCATGTGCGGGGTGCCGCACCATTCGGCACGCGGGTACATCCAGCGCCTGACCGAGCTTGGCCATCGCGTAGCCTTGTGCGAGCAGCTGGAGGATCCCAAGCTCACCAAGGGCATGGTCAAGCGCGGCGTGGTTCGCGTGATCACGCCGGGCGTGATCCTCGACGAGGAATCGCTGGAGCCGCGCACACCCAACTACGTGGCGGCGGTGGCGGGCGAGGCGCGCGATGGGTACGGACTGGCCTTCGCCGACGTGACCACCGGCGATTTCCGCGCCACCTCATGCGCGACCACGGAAGGCTTGCTCGATGAGCTGGCGCGCGCTGAACCGCGCGAGATCTTGCTTGCCCGTCAGGACGGCGAGCTTGCCGCTGTCATCCGGCGCGCCTATGGCCATCTGGCCCAGACCGCCATCGACGCTGCCGACGAAACGCCGCCGCTGCAGACCCTGACAGAAGTTCTTGGCACCGGCTTCGACCGGCCTGGCTTGGAGAAACTGCCCCTGGTGGCCACCGCTGCGGCGCGGGTCTTGCGCTACGTCCGCGCCACCCAGTTAGCCGCGCCCTTGCCGCTTGCGCGCTTGGAGCTGTTTCAGCGCAGCGACTTCCTCATCATCGACGAGCAGGCGCGCGCCCACCTGGAACTGGTCGAGACCATGATTGACCGGCGTCGGCAGGGATCGCTGCTTGATCTCCTGGATGTCACGGTCACCGCCATGGGCGGCCGCCTGATGCGCAAATGGTTGCTTTTTCCCCTGGTCGATATCGCGCAGATCCGTCGCCGGCAGGACGCGGTCGAGCGTCTGGTGGGACAGCAGTCGGTGCGCGAGGAGGTTCGCAAGGTCCTGGGCGAGCTGGGCGACCTGGAACGGTTGACCACGCGGGCGCGCCTGGGCGTGGCCACACCCAGGGATCTCGTTGTGCTTGGTCGCTCCCTGGCGCGCCTGCCCGAGCTGCGCGCGACGCTGCTGCGAGCCACCGACGAGCTGCCAGCGGTGGAGCAGGCAACCCGCCTACCAGGTCATCTGCTCGACCTGGGCGCGGATCTCGCCGAGGACCTCGCTGGGCGCATTGGCGCCACCTTGAAGGACGACGCTCCGGCCCTGACCAAGGACGGCGGCTACGTCAAACCCGGCGTTTCTGCCGAGCTCGACGAGTTGGTAGCCATCGCCACGGGCGGGCGCGAGGGCATCCTGTCCATCGAGACGCGCGAGCGCGAGCGCACCGGGATCCCGTCGTTGAAGGTGAAGTACAACGCGGTTTTCGGCTACTTCATCGAGATCACGCGCTCGCACCTGGCCAACGTGCCGACGGACTACACGCGCAAGCAAACCGTGGCCAACGCCGAGCGCTTCGTCACGCCCGAGCTGGCCGACTACGAGGCCAAGATCCTCACCGCTGACGACAAGCGCATCAGCATCGAGCTGGGGATCTTCACCCGCCTGCGAGATGAAGTCGGATCTGTGGCGCAGCGACTGCTGACCCTGGCTGGCCGCGTGGCCGCCGCCGACGTCCTCGGCGCGCTGGCCGAGCAGGCCCATCGCAACAACTACTGCCGGCCGGTGGTGGAAGATACCGAGATCATCGACCTTGTGGACAGCCGCCATCCCGTGGTCGAACGACTGGCGGCCACGGGCGGCTTCGTGCCCAACGACGTGCGCCTCGACACCGACAGCGAGCAGATGTTGCTCATCACCGGGCCCAACATGGCCGGCAAGTCGACGCTGATCCGCCAGGTCGCGCTGGCTACCATCCTGGCCCAGATGGGGGGCTTCGTTCCGGCCCGCTCCGCGCGCATCGGCCTGTGCGACCGCGTCTTCACCCGCGTCGGTGCCGGCGACAACCTGGCCCGCGGCGAATCGACCTTCCTGCTGGAAATGCGCGAGACGGCGCACATCCTGCGCCACGCCACCCGCAAGAGCCTCATCATCCTCGACGAGATCGGCCGCGGCACCTCGACCTACGACGGTGTGTCCATCGCCTGGGCCGTGGCCGAATACCTGCACGACCGGCTCTCGGCGCGCACGCTCTTCGCCACCCACTACCACGAGCTATGCGCGCTGCCCGAAACCCACCCGCGCGTTCGCAACGTCAGCGTGGCCGCGCGCGAATGGAAAGGCGAGGTGGTATTCCTGCGCAAGCTGACCCCAGGTGGAACCAGCCGATCCTTCGGCATCGAGGTGGCGCGCCTGGCTGGTTTGCCCGACTCGGTGGTGGCGCGGGCGCGCACGATCCTCGACCATCTTGAAGACGGCGGCGGGCGTGGCAAGGGGGCTGGCCCGAAGCTCGCCCGGCCAGAACAGGACCAACTGCCTCAACTTTCGCTCTTCAATCAACCTCTGCAGCCGCTTGCCAGGCAGCCCGCGCCAAGTGCGCCCGCTCCCGCCGAACAAGACGTTCTCGCCGCGCTTCGCGCGGCTGATCTAGACGGGCTTTCGCCGCGCGCGGCGTGGGATTTGCTGGCGGAGATGCGAAAGAAGTTGACGCCAACGGGCTCCGCCTTGCCATGATAGAGGCGTTTTGGTCAGGCGCGCAGTTCTCGCCATTGCACTCCTTCTGATTCCCGGTCTTGCCCGGGCGGCCTCGCATCCAGCCGCGCCCACCGCCAAATCCCAGGGCAAGGGCGGTATCAAGAAGCCCAAGAAGCTGTCGCGCTACGCCGCTGTTGAACTGTTCCAGATCAACACCAAGGAAACCCTGCTGCTGCGTTTTCAGGACGACCGTGGCCGTCCCATCAAGGGCTGGCAGAAGCGCTTCGACAAGTTCATGCGCTGCCATCAGACCGGAACGGTCTTCAAAATGGACCAACGGTTGGCCCACATGCTGTACCAAACCGCCCGCCACTACGAGGGGCACCGCATGGAAGTGGTCTCGGGCTACCGCCATCCCAAGGTTGCGCGCAATCCCAAAAGCCCGCACAAGAAGGGGCTGGCTTGCGATTTCCGTATGGCCGGCGTCCCCAACGCCGCCTTGCGCGACTGGTTGCGCAAGACCTTCGAGCACGCGGGCGTGGGCTACTATCCCAACTCGGTCTTCGTCCACCTCGATGACCGCAAGCAGGGGCCTTCGGCGTTCTGGATCGACTACGCGGGCCCTGGCCAGATGGCCTCGTACGCAGAGAACCCGCGCGAGGATCTGCGCAACGGCCGCGCCGAACGCGCCCGCGCCAGTGGCGACGATGCCGCCGGGCGGGCCGAGGGCGAGGATGATATGGCCCAAGCTGGCGAGGCCACGGCCAAGCCCCGCGGCAAGGCTGTCCAGTCGGTCGTCGGGGGCAAGGGGCCGGTGGAGGTCAAATCACCCTCGGACCCCTTCGGCGATTGAGCGTTGTGGAACGGCGGGCAGGGGTGCTAGTGTTTGCGAGCCCTCGACCCAAGGAGAATCGCAGATGAGAAGATTCGGACTAACCCTCTTGGCAGTGCTGTTGATCCCCGCTACCGCGCAAGTTGCCGCCGCCGCCAAAGGTGGCAAGAAGGGGCCAGAGAAGGTGAAGGGGCCCGCGCCCATCGCCAAGGCCGCCGAGATCAAGGAACTCAAGGGCGAGTTCACTTGGGGCATGACCCCACAGCAGGTCAAGGAAAAGCTCTTCGCCAAGATCGACGAGAACTACAAAGAGCGCATGGAGAAATTCCGCCTCGATCCGGCCAAGTCCGACCAGATCCGCGGGTTGGTCAAGGCCGACAAGGACAGAATCAGCAAGAGCTACGTCAAGTTCGAGGGCAAGACTCCCGGCTGGGAAGTGTCCATCATCGACGAGGAATTCGTGCCGAACAACGGCGAGTCCATGCTCGTCTACCAAGAGAACAAGCAGAAGCGCTATTTCTTCTTCAATGGCGAAGCACTGTTCAAGATGTTCATCGCCTTCGACCGAGAAGTCGTTCAGGGCAAGAGCTTCGTGGAATTCGGCGAGATGATGCAGAACAAGTTCGGCAAGGCCCAGCCGGTCTACCGCACCATCGTTCTTCACGGCGCCAAGGATCAGGTGCTCGATACCTATTTGTGGCGTTCGTCCGAGGGCGATGGGCTGCGCCTCGTGGACCGTTCCAAGTTCTACGATGTCTACTGCCTGGTGGTCTACGACCGTTCCGTGGCCGACCGGCAGACTGAAGTCAAGAAGGCCAATGCCGCCAAGGTGCCCGCCGGCTCGTTCGTCGACAGCATTATTACCGACAAGCCGAGCGACCGCGACGAGAACGACAACGTCATCGACCGCCTCACCGGTAAGGAAGTCCTCAAGCCCGGCGAACGACGCGGTGGTCAGCAGAACATCAAGGTGCCTTCGCCCACGGGCGAAATGAAGGCCGAGGACAAGGCCTTCTAGGTAGTTTTTGACGGCAACCCTTGACAGGGACCATCGGCATCAGCAAGATTCGCACCCTTCCCAATGGCGAACATACAATCTTCGAAGAAGAAGAACCGGCAGCGAATTAAGCGTGAGGCGCGCAATGCCAGCCAGAAGTCGGCAATGCGCACCGCCGTGAAGAAACTGCGGGCCGCAATCGCGGCCAAGGATTCCAAGCCGACCGATGCGCTGCTCAAGGAGGCGACGAAACTCATCGCTCGTTTGGGTGGCCGAGGCGTCATCAAGCCTCGCACGGCCTCGCGTGAGGTCTCGCGCCTCACGGTCGCCGCGAAGAAGCCCAAGGCTTAGCGGCGCTTCTCAGCGTTTCGGTGCTGCTTCCTCGGCCAACTGGCGTACGAGACGCAGCATCTGCACGTCCGGGTCGACCCGTGATGACTTGAGGCTGCGGTCGGCGTGGTAGAGGTGCATGAAGCTGCGCTTGAGCGCGACAGCGCTCATGCGTCCGGCCGGGATCAGGATATCGTCGAGAAAGAACGGCGCGATGCCGACCTTGGCGGCGATCTCCGCGCGTGGCACCGAGGCCGCGGACAGTTCCTTGGCACGCCAGATCTGGCGCAGCTGGCGCAGCAGCATGAACTGGATCTTGAGCGCCGGTTCACGGTTGCGAAGCATGTTGGACACCAGGTCGAGGGCGAGCCGGACATCGCCCGTACCGATGGCCTTGGTCAGCTCGAACACGCCGCGCTCGCGCGACTCGGGAATCAACTCCTCGACGTGGGCGCGCTTGATGCGGCCACCCGCGAAAAGCGCCACCTGTTCCAGGGCATGGGCCACGCGGCCAAGGTCGGGTCCGGCGAACTCGGCCAGGGCCTGCACAGCGCTGGGCTCGATGTCCAGGCTGCGCCGCTTGGCTTCGCCGGCCACCCAGGACACCAGGTCGCGATCCTTGAGCCGGACGAATTCGTGCAGGAACCCGGCCTTGCGCAAGGCCGCGAAGGCGCGCAAGCGGCCGTCGACCTTGTCGCCCACCAGGACCAGGCATCCCCGCGGATTCGGATCGGCCACGTACTTGACCAGCGGCTCTAGCTCGGCGGCCTTCACGTCGTCGATGCCCTCGGCGATGACCAGGCGCCGCTTGCTGAACATAGGCAAGGTGCGCGCGGCCCCCAGCACCTGCGCCAGTGGCGTCTCTTTCAGGTCGAACACGTCATGGTCAAACCCGGTCGGTGCCGCGGTTTCGCTGCCCAAGACGGCCTTGCGGATGGCCGACAGGCAGCGATCCACGAGAAATCGCTCGTTGCCGTGCAGGCAGTAGATGGGCGCCACATCGCCGCTCGCGATGTCACCCAGGACGTCTCTCGTCTCTTGTATTGCCAATTGGTACCTGCGCCAACCCTACTTGAGGATGTGAATACTGTCGCCATCAACCACGTAGACCAGGGGCGGGTCGATGCGGCTGTGATCGGGGCCAAAGCGAATATCGCCGGTCAGGCCTTCGAAGGTTTGCGTGGACAGCACGCGCAAGACATCGGCGCGGCTCCTGGCACCGCGTTCGACCGCGCCACGCAGGACGAAGACGGCGTCGTAGCCATAGGCATCCGTGGCGCTGGGCAAGGTGGCGTAGACCTCCCGGAAGCGGGCCACGAAGCTGCCGCTGCGGGCGTCGTCCGCTGGGTAGAACCCCGGGCAGAGCAGGGCGCCTTGCACGTAGCGTTCGGTGTTGTGCAGGAATTTCGGCGACACGCTCAGTGCCGTGGAGAGCAGCAAGGCTTCCCGCCGGCCAGCACCCGAGCTGGCTGAGGAATGGGTTGCGGCAAAAATGGTGCGCGGGGAACGTGGCCAGATGTCCGCCACTGCCAAGGCGGGCGCTACCAGTTCGAGGCGGCTGGCGTCGTCGGGGATGAAGAGGGCTTCGAAGGCCAGCTTGCGCAGACTGGCGACCGAGGCGGAAAAACTCGTGGCGCCGGCGGCGTAGGTGACGTGTCCAGTGAGCGCGCCGCCGCCTTCCTCCACGGCTTTCTTGAAGGCTGCCGCGAGACGATTCCCGGACGCGCTATCCGGGCCGAGGATGGCGAACCTGCGTGCGCCCAGGGCCAGCGCCTTGCGCGCCAGGGCCACGGCCCGAGCGTCGGAGGAGTGAATCAGCGGGAAGGCCGTGCTTTGCGCACCAGGGCTGCGCTCGTCGAGCAGGAGCAGCGGAATGCCATCCCGGGTGGCGATGTCGATGGCGCGCGCGTCGGGCGTACTGACCACGCCCACGACTTTTTCGTCCCGAGCCAGGGACACGATGCCCGCCATGGGACCGCCGCCCAAGGTCGAGCGTTCAGGCCCCGCGGCGGCGTCGCGCGACTGGAGGTGAAAGGCCACGGCCTCCTTGCCATGGTTCGCTGCGGTGACCACCAACATGGCCCCGCGCAAGACCACTTCGCCGAGTCGGCCCTGCGCGCCCGAGAAAGGCACCACCAGACCGAGGCGCATGGGGTCGGCCGGCGCGGCCGAGGGCGGGGCTGGCTCAAGTCCCAGCTGCCGGCGCACCGCCAGGGTGTCCTGCTCCAGCTTGGTGGCGTTTGCTTCGTCGCCGCGCGCGCGCAGGGCAGCCACTGCCTTGGTGCCCAGAGCGGCCCGCGCCACCAGGCCGTGGCGGCCGCCCAGCGCGCTCAGGGCCGTGGTATCAGCCACCTTGCTGGCGATTTCTCCCGCGCGCGCGTTCGCGTAGGCGCGTTCGGCGTCCCGGCGACCGTCGATCTGCGCGTAGAGCTCCAGCTGGTCCATGGCGCCGGCGGGATCCCCAGAGGCGACCAGCGCGTCCGAGAGGGTGGTGCGCACCAGGCTGCGGGCCAGGACATCGGGAATGCCAGGGAAGCGGGGCGGATCGGCGTTCAGGTACGGCTTGAGCAAGGCCAGCGCGTGCGCGGAATTGCCCGTGCGGCCTTCGCAAAGGCCCGTGAGGAAGTCGCGCTCCTGCGCGGCAAGAAGGCCCGCGTTTTCGTCGAGCAGGGCCTTGGTGGCGGCTGTCTCGCCCAGTCCGAGCAACACCCCGGCCAGCATGGTGACCGCGGAGGGGCGCTGGTGATGGTGCGGGTGATGGACCAGGAAGGCTTCGAGGGCGGCCCGCGCCGCTGGCGCATCCGCCGTCATGGCCCGGTTGGCGACCGCGCGAAAGTCGGCGTCACCGCCTGGGTCGCTGCCGGCATCGATGGCAGTAGCGCTGGCCGGAGCGGATGCTTGAGCGGGAGTCGGCTCCGCTTCGGTGGCCGGGGCCGGCACGGGTTGTCTTTCGGCATCGGCGCGTGCGGTAGCACAGCCAGTCAGAAGAACCATGCACCAGACGGAAGAGCGCATGGCGCATTTTTACGCTACTCGGACCGGGCCGTCGACGGCAAGAGAACATCGGCGGCCGTTACCGTGGTCGCCAGAGGGGCTAGCCAGGGCGGCCATTGCTAGCGTCGCGACCCAAACGGCCATTGCCGACTTCACGGCCATTGCCGACTTCGCGGCCAGCGTCAGCGCCGGCATCACGACTCAGGCCAGCGTCACGGCTGGCGTCGGCATCTGCGCCCGCGCTGGTATCACGACCGATGCCAGCGTCGCGGCTGGCATCGGCATCTTTGCCCGCGCTGGCATCACGGCTCAGCCCATCATTCGCGTCGGGAAAAGCCGAAAATGCGTCGGCCACTTGCCTGTTGGCGTCCCCATTGGCGGCCCCGCCTGTGCCCATGGCTCCGGCAACCCCAGCAGTGCCAGCGGTTCCAGCATTTCCGCCTGTCCCAGGTCGACCGTCTGTCGCAACGATTCCTCCCGTCCCCGGACTCCCTCCCGCTGCAAGCCACCCGCCCGTCCCAGTCCGTCCGCCCGTTCCCAAGATTCCGCCCGTTGCCGAATGCCCACCTGTTCCCAAGACGCCACCTGTCCCTAGTCTCTGGCCTGCCTCAAGTGCCGCATCCGGCCCCGCAGTGCCTCCGGCACCTGCACTGCCATCGGCCCGATCCCTTGCCCCCGCAGCGGGCAATCCCGAATCATCTAAAGAGCAGCCGGAACCCACCAGCAGCGCGCATAGCCCAGCCCATGCGCAAACTGACAGAGCACATCCTGTCCTCATCCGGCGTACCTCTACTTCTGAACGACCCGACAATCGACCGCGCCAACGCCCGTCCCCTTTCCTTCAATCCATCATCGGCCGAACCCCGCCAAAAACTTAGCCCAAGCAGGAACCGGTCAGTGGGGCCGGCAGTCATGCCCCTTGCCTACGGAGATCGCAGGGGATTTAGCTGTCGGCCTTGGTGGGATCCCTTGGCGACGCGACGGCGGGCTCTCCCTCGCGCGGCGAGGTGGCGTACTCCTCGAGCTTGCGGTACAGGGTCTTGCGATCGAGGCCCAGCCGCTGCGCCGCGCGGGTCTTGTTGCCGCCTTCCACTTCGAGGACGCGCTCGATGTATTCGCGCTCGAGTTGATCGAGGGTGAATCCCTGGGCCACGGCGCTGGCCAGGCGATCCTGGCTCTTGCGCTCTTGCATGGTGCGGGGCAAGTCCTCGGGGCTGATGAGGTCGCCCTCGGTGAGGGCCACGGCCCGTTCGACCACGTTTTCCAGCTCGCGCACATTGCCCGGCCAGTGGTGGGCAAGCAGCATCTTCTTCGCGCCCTCTTTCCAGCCCTTGACCGCCTTGCCCGACCTTTCCGTCGAGCGCGCGAGAAAGTGGTCGGCCAGCGGCAGGATATCCTCCTGGCGGCCGCGCAGGGGCGGCAAATGAATCTGGATGACGTTCAGCCGGTAGTAGAGATCTTCACGGAAGCGACCCTCGCGCAGCTGGCGCTCGATATCGCGGTTGGTGGCTGCGATCACGCGAACGTCCACCCGTTCGGAGCGGTTCGTGCCAAGCGGACGGACCTCGCCATCCTGCAGGACGCGCAGGAGCTTGGGCTGAAGCGACAGGGGCAGCTCGGCGATCTCGTCGAGGAACAGCGTGCCGCCGTTGGCCTCGACAAAGAGTCCCTGGCGATCCGCGTTGGCCGTCGAGTGCGCCCCGCGGGCGTAGCCGAAGAGCTCGCTTTCCAGAAGGTTTTCCGGGATGGCGGCGCAGTTGAGCGCGACGAACGGCCGAGCCTTGCGCGGGCTCTTGGCGTGCAGGGCGCGGGCGACCAGCTCCTTGCCTGTGCCCGACTCGCCGGTGACCAGCAGGTTGGCGTAGGACGCGGCCACGCGCCGGATGAGGGCAAAGATCTCTTGCATGGGCGCCGAGCGGCCAATGATGTTGTCCAGGCGATCGCGGCGGCTGACCTCCTCGCGCAGGCGAGTCACCTCGGTGCGCAGGGAGCGTTCGGCCAGGGCCTTGTCGATGCTGAGGAGAAGCTGGTCGATCTTGAAAGGCTTGGTAATGTAGTCGTAGGCGCCGAGCTTGACCGCGCGAATCGCGGTGTCGATGGATCCAAAGCCGGTCACGATGATGACGAAGGGTGAGGGCTCGACCTCGCGGACCTCGCGCAGCAGATCCAAGCCGTCGAGATCGGGCATTTTCACATCGGACACCACCAAATCGATGCCACCCGCCTTCACGCGCTCCACACCGGCGCGCCCACCCACCGCGGTTTCAACCACGAAGCCTTCGTGTTCAAGATCCTCCTTCACCCACTCGCGCATGTCGGCGTCGTCGTCGACCACCAAGATCGACGTGGGCGGCCGCTGGGCCGCAGGCGGCGCGGGTACTTTGCTTTCGTTCGATGAAGCCATACGGGTTTCTCCGACGGATCCTCACCCAACCAAGGTCAGCCCGCAAGCAGTGGTTGCAGGAGGGGCGAACTCCGCTAGTTCAGCATCAGCGACTTGAGGCCGCTGTTGGGGAAGCGCACGAGCATGCTGGAACGAAGAACATTCTCTACCTTGCCGCGTCCGTAATCGGGGTGGGCAATGACCTCGCCGACCTTGTAGCGCTCGCGGGCGTCGAATACGCGCACCTGACTGGTTTCAGCCACTTCTCTGCCCAGGGCGCGCAATTCTTCGGCCTTCTGTTCGGCCTTGCGCACAGCCTCGGATTCCTTGGGCGTGGTCGGCTTGGCGCTTTCGACGGTGCTCTTGCGCGCCGGCGTGGTGCGGAAGCCATGGCGGCCGCCGCAGGACTGACACACCACCTGCTTCGGCGTCGAGTCGACCATGGCGATGATGTGATGGGTGGTAAGGCCCTCGCACGGGCCGCACCAGGCGTCGACCTCGCCGCCAACGCGCAGGGCGGGGGGGATGGCTGCCCCAAGGACAACTTCGCTGCGCCAGGAGACACCCGTGATTCGGCGTGCCTGGACTTGGGACGGCCCGGCACTGGGCTGGTCGCCCGTGTGCTCGCTGGCGATGGAGCCGATGCGGGGCAGGGTCGAGGCCATCCGGCGAAGGTCGGTCACCCGCCGGCCGAATTTGCGTTCGATGGTGTCGCGCTCTGAGTCTGGCCCGCTGCCGGCCATCTCCCGGTAGTGCTTGGACAGGTTTTCGACCGCTAAATGGGCGCTTTTGACGATTTCGCGGTCTTCTGCGCGCTCTTGCGCCGAATGGACGAGGAGCGCGACTTCGTGGATTTCATCGGTCAGTTGCTCAAGCGGCGATTTCATGCTGCCCGGACTTACTCCCACGACCAGCGCAGGAATTCAACTGTTGAGTCGCGTGGGCTGCGTTGGGCCTGGCCCGAGGTAACTCATCGCGGGAGTCGGAAGGACCCCTTCGCGGCTCTTTTTTCTCAAGGAGGTGAGCAAGAGCGTGTGACCGGGGTAACTAACGGACAACGCGAGATCTTAACGTGCCGATTGCTTCGATCTCGAAGCGCGACTAGCATACGGCACGCCTCGCCTCCAGGAGCCACACGCATGCGAAACAAGCCCACATCCCTAGCATCTCTCGTCGCCGTCCTACTCATGCCACTCGCCGTCGCGGCGCAAACTGGTCCCATGGCTCCGCCCGCGGCGCCATGGCCACCGGCGGCACCGCCAGCGCCTGCCTACCCTGCACCGGCCCCCGCGCCTGTGTATCCAACGCCCGCGCCCGCGCCCGCGCCCGCGCCAGCCCCAGCACCCGCGCCAAGCTATTGGAATGCGGCGCCTCCCGCGCCAGCTCCGGCTGCACCCGTGCCCGCGCCCGCGCCCGCGCCCGCGCCCGCGCCCGCGCCGTCACTACCCCCTGT
>Ga0302323_100004075_pt1 | contig 11892 bp, 9 predicted proteins | sample Fen_T0_3_FD_201950 | JGI IMG/M metagenome (GOLD analysis project Ga0302323, IMG submission 201950) | Peat permafrost microbial communities from Stordalen Mire near Abisko, Sweden - Fen_T0_3 | ecosystem: Environmental > Terrestrial > Soil > Wetlands > Permafrost | place: Sweden: Abisko... | reverse complement strand
AGGACGTCCCTGATCTCCTCATAGCCGATCCAGCCCATATCGGTCAGGTGCTGGTCAATCTCGTCGGCAACGCGATAAAATTCACTGAAAGCGGCCATATCGACGTCACGGTGAAGCCCCGCCACCTGGAGCATGATCGTGTGGAACTTGCCTTTGCTGTGCGCGACACCGGCATCGGTATACCCGACGACAAACAAACGGCAATTTTCGAGCCCTTCGTGCAGGCCGACAACTCCTTCAGTCGTCGCTACGGTGGCGCCGGGCTCGGACTTTCAATCGCGAACCGCCTAGTCAAACTGATGGGCGGCTGCTTAAGCATCGAAAGTAAGCCGGGCGCAGGAAGCTTGTTCCAATTTAACCTTTGGGCTGATGTCGTCGCCGACAAAAATATCGACGCTTGTGATTTATTAACATCATCAAGCCTGTGACTTACATCAACTTTGTCCCGTCCGAACTTGGCGCTGAAACGCCAAGCGGTGCACCAACCAACGTCTTCCACGGCGGATAAAGGCTTTCCCGCCCCCCGGCTAATCCGGCGGAAGGAGCACACTGGCTATTCACGGAGGAGGGAAACGCGCAAGTTGAAGGGCCACCTTAGGCTCGGCCGGAAAGTGCCGATAAACACTCATGCCTGTTCCGCATCGACGTTCGGCCCGCTCCCGCGCAGGCCGCTTTCCGCGCTTGACCCGAAGGAGCTGAATTCCACGAGAGGAACAGCGCGCCGATCTCCGATTCATAGAATGAATTCCGCCCCCCCAACGCCGTCGAATGCCGGCCTGCAGCCCGCGCTGCCACGGCATGAACTCGCCTGCTTCAACACAGAAGCGGAGCCAGCGTTGGACGAAATTGTGCAGCTCGCCGCCCAGATCTGCGATACGCCATTTGCCTTCATCGGCCTGGCCTATGGCGAACAGTTTTGCTTCAAGGCCTGCTACGGAATCAGCCCGGAAAGAGTGCCCGGCGACCACACGTTGTGCGACTATGTGCGCGCCGAAGGCGGCCGGGTGCTCGTCGTGCCAGACACCACCAAGGACGAGCGCTTTCGGCACATCACCTGCGTTACCGGCGAGATGGGCCTCCGTTTCTACGCCGGAGTGCCTCTGGTCGCGCCCGACAACCAGGTGCTTGGAACTATTTGCGTGTTGGATCGTGAACCCCACGAAATCCAGCCCAAGCAGCTCGCCGCTCTGCGCACGCTCAGCCGGCAGGCCGTCACCCAGCTGGAATTGAGGCGCACGATGCTTCTTCGCAAAAAAGAAACAGAGCAGCTCACCTTGATGGGGCAGGCTCTAAACGCCTCGACGGATGGCATTGTCATCACCGACGCGCGCCTCCCGGACAATCCCCTCATCATGGCGAATCCCGCCTTCGAGCGGATCACTGGCTACAACATCGCCGAAAGTATCGGGCGTAACTGTCGATTCCTCCAAAAAAACGACCATGACCAACCTGGGCTAACCGCTATCCGCGCAGCAATCCGCAAGAAACAAAGCTGCCGCGTCGTGCTGCGAAACTACCGCAAGGACGGACGCCCCTTTTGGAACGAACTGCACATCGCCCCGGTTCGCGACGCCAGTGGCGAAACCACCCACTACATCGGTATCCAATCCGACATTACCGCGCGCAAGGAAGCTGATGACGCCCTGCGTCAGCGTGACGCCATCCTCGAAGGCGTGAGTTTCGCGACGGAAACCCTGTTAAATGAGCCCGATCTCGCCACCGCCCTGCCCATTGTCCTGGAACAGCTCGGCGAAGCCACCGGCAGCGACCATGTATGCCTCTGGCAGGATCTATCTTCTACCGACAGTAAAAACCAGCTGGCACCCGTCAAACTTTGGGCCAGTCCCGACCTCCCGCTCGCTAATCAGGCCATGCTGCGAACGATGGCTTGGGACACCACCAGCGGCTGGCCCGACGCCGAACAGCTACGCCAGGGTCGCGGCCTCCAATATGGTTTCACCGGCAGCAGTCCGGACGACCATCCGTTCCTCAAGGTCCTCAATATTTCTTCATTCCTTTGCCTGCCCATCCAGACCAACCAGGGATTTTTTTGGGGCACACTTTCACTGGGCTGCGCGCGACGCAGCACGACCTGGGGCTTTGTTGAAATCGAGGCGCTGCGCTCGGCAACCCGTGTGCTTGGGTCAGTGATTCACGACCGGGAAACCGATGCTGCATTGAGGAGCAGTGAAGAACGGTTTCGCTCCGTCGTAACAAACCTCAAGGAAGTCGTTTTCCAAACCAACTCCACCGGTCTTTGGACTTTCCTCAATCCCGCCTGGCATGAGGTCACTGGCTTCACCATTGAAGAAAGTGTTGGCTCTCCTTTTTTAAACTACGTGCATCCCGCTGATCGCGAGCGCAACAACCAGCTCTTCGGTCCGTTGATTGAACGAAAAAAGGAGTTCTGTCGGCACGAGGTTCGCTACCTCACCAAAGCTGGCGGTTTTCGCTGGATAGAAGTTTTCGCGCGGCTCGTGATCGATGCCAAAAACCAGATTATCGGCACGGCTGGTACGCTCAACGACATCACCATGCGCAAGCAAGCCGAACAAGCTTTGCAGAAACAACGCGTGGCCATTGAAGCTGCCATCGATGGTGTCTCGCTGCTCGACGACAAGGGGCGTTACACATACCTGAATCAAACCCATGTCGAAATGTTCGGCTACCGTCATCCTGAAGAACTGCTCGGCAAAACCTGGAAGGGACTCTATTCACAGCCGGAGATCGATCGTTTCAAAAAAGAGGCCTCGCCCGAACTGGCTAAAAGCGGTAAATGGCGCGGCACCGTCACCGCGACGCGCCGCGACGGCAGCACTTTTGCTGAGGAAGTCTCGCTCACCCAAATCGAAGGCGGCGGCCTCGTCTGCGTCTGCCGCGATATTACAGACCGGATCGCCGCCGAGCAGTTTGTCCTGAGTTCGCTGCAGGAAAAAGAAGTGATGTTGAAGGAAATCCATCACCGGGTGAAAAACAACATGCAGATCGTTTCCAGCCTGCTGAACCTGCAGCTTGACCATCTCCATGACGAGACGGCGCGCTCGTTGTTCATCGAATCACAGAACCGCATCGCCTCGATGGCACTGGTCCACGAAAAACTTTACCAATCCAACGACCTCGCCCGGATCGATTTCACCGACTATCTGCGGGACCTGACTGAAAATCTTGTCGGCACGGTGGGAGCCCGCGCACGAAATATTTCGTTACAGCTAAAGAGTTCAGAGGTGCACCTCGGCATCGACACGGCGATTCCCTGCGGACTCATCATCAACGAGCTCGTCTCCAATGCCTATAAACATGGCTTCCCTCGGGGTGGCCCAGGACAGGTCACGCTGTCATTCGAGCGCCTGGAAGACACTCGGCTCAGGCTGGAAGTCGCCGACACCGGTCGTGGCATTCCCGCCGACGTCGATCTGAAAAAGACGAAATCCCTCGGCATGCAACTTGTGCATACACTCGTCCGCCAGCTGCATGGGACGATCGAGATACAGCGTGAAAATGGCGCGTGTTTCATTCTGCACCTGCAAGAAAACGTGCGCAAAGAACCTTCAAAAAAATGAGCAACTCCAAGAAAATTCTGATTGTAGAGGACGAGATGGTTGTGGCCATGGACCTCGCACAACGTCTCCGCAAGCTCGGCTACGAGTGCAACTCTGTGCCCTCGGGCGAACAAGCCCTCGCAGAACTACCCGTGTTTTTGCCCGACGTCGCCTTGCTTGACATCAATTTGAATGGCGAAATGGACGGTATCGCCACCGCCGCAAAGATTCGGGTGAGCCACGACATACCTGTGGTGTATCTGACCGCAAATGCCGACGAGCATACCTTGAACCGCGCGCAGTTGACGCACCCCGCGAGCTATCTGCTAAAACCTTTTAAAGAGCGGGAACTTCATATCTGCATCGAGATGGCGCTGGTGAATCACGCCTTGCAGCGCGAACTAAAAGCCGCCCGGGAAGAACTGGAGAAACGCGTCATTGAGCGCACCACCGATTTGATTCGCGCCAACGCCTCGCTCCGCCAGGAAATGCGCAGCCGCCAGGAATCCGAGGCCCAGGTTCGCGAACAAGCTGCGCTGCTCGACAAAGCCCGCGACGCCATCTTTGTGCGCAACCGCGAAGGACTTGTTCTGTACTGGAACAGCAGCGCAGAACGCCTTTACGGTTTATCAAAAGCCGAGGCGCTTAACCAGCCCACCGCCGTCGTGCTGCGGGAAGACATAGAAGCCACGGCCAAAGCGCTTAAGGCGACGTTGGAACATGGCGAGTGGATCGGTGAGCTGACCCATTGCAATCGCAATGGTGTCGAGTTTGTGGTCGAATCCCGCTGGACGCTCGTGCGCGAAGACAACACCGTGCTGATCGTCAATACCGACATCTCAGAGCGGAAAAAAATCGAGGCCCAATTTCTTCGCGCCCAACGACTCGAAAGCATCGGCGCGCTCGCCGGCGGCATCGCCCACGACTTGAACAACGTCTTCACGCCGCTGCTCATGACGTCACAACTGCTCGGCGACGACACGACCGATCCGAAGATCACGCAGCTCGCCGACATCATTTTCACGAGTGCGCGCCGTGGTTCCGACATGGTCAAACAGGTGCTGCTTTTCGTACGCGGCAACGAGGGAGAACATCAACCGTTCCGCCTTGAACACCTCGCCAAGGAGCTCGTGTCGCTTCTCCGCGAAACCTTCCCGAAATCCATCCGGCTGCGCAGCACGTTCACGGCAGATCTCTGGTCGGTGATAGGCGACGCAACAAAGATTCACCAGGTCCTGATGAATCTTTGTATCAATGCGCGGGATGCCATGCCCGAGGGTGGAACCCTCACCATCTCGCTAAAGAACTTCTCCGTGGACGAAGCCTACGCCCGGCTGCATGGCGACGCCAAACCCGGCGAATATGTCTGTCTCAGCGTTTCGGATACTGGCACGGGGATGAGCGCCGAGATTAAGGAAAAGATTTTCGATCCCTTCTTCACCACCAAGGAACCGGGAAAAGGCACCGGACTCGGGCTTTCCACTGTGCAGGCAATCGTGCGCGAACACGACGGTTTCATGAACCTCGAAAGTTCTCCTGGTGCCGGATCCAGTTTCCAGATTTTCATACCAGGCAGCAACGATTTCGTGGCGCCAGACGAACCGGTACCGCTGCGACTGCCCCGCGGTAACGGGCAGCTCCTCATGATTATCGATGACGAACAAATGGTTCGTGAAATCGTGAAAACTGCACTCGAAGCCTACGACTACCGGGTGATTACGGCCGACGACGGAGCAGATGCGCTAAGAAAATTTTCCCTGCATCAGAAGGAGCTGGCCGGGCTCGTCGTGGACCTGCAGATGCCCAACGTGAACGGCCTCGTCTTCTTAGAAGCCTTACGCCGGATCAATGACCGTGTGCCTGTCCTGGTCGTCAGCGGAGCCAGTGCGGACGAACTTCCGCTCGCCCAAATCGAAGCACTCGATGCTTCATTTCTCGCCAAGCCATTCAATAAAACCGATCTCATCACAGCGGTGCACCAGTGCTGCACCCAGGCCAGGGTTGAAACTAATGCCTAGGGGCACGCCCAGGCTAAACGGCGACGACTCCAAAACGCAACCAGCTGCGATACCTCAAGCGGCCCTTGCTACGGACTCGATCATCTCGGCCGCCACCACTCGATCGATGTCGAGCAGCAGCTTCACCTGACTTTTGACCTTCGCGAGGCCAAGTAAACAAGACCCATCAAAATCGGCGCCGGGGTGTGGCGTGGGTTCGATGTCGGTCGAGGCGATATGGGCCACCTCCTCGACACGATCGACCGCCAGACCCATCGGCGCGACGCGGGCAGACGCAAGCTTGGCCTCAACCACCACAATGCAGGTTCGTTCACCGGTCTCGGCCGCAAGGCCAAATTTCAACTACAAATCAAGCACGGGAATAACCCGGCCGCGCAGATTTTTGACGCCTTGGACGAACGCGGACATCTGGGGCACCGATGTGATTTGGGTGTGGCGAATGATTTCGCGGACCTTGATCACCGCAATGCCATAGGACTCCTGACCTAGGGCAACGGTCAGATATTTCCCGGCGAGGGTGCTGAAGTTTTCAGAGCTGGGAACGTTGTTATTCAAAATTTGTAACGTGTTAAATAGGGCTGGGGCCGCAGGCGCTGCCATTGGGCAGCGGCTACGACGTCTTTTGGAATGCTCTAAAAATCTTTGAAAGTGAGCGAAGCCGCGCCGCCGTTAGCGGTCTGAGCCTGAAAGGATTTGGGACGGAAATTCCGCATGGGCTGCATGACCTGCGGCGTGGCGCGGCGCGCGACCGACAGGCTCCGCCTATTTCCGCGCACCTGCGCCGGCGCTTCCTTCTCCGCCGACGAACCACCCACCAGATTCAACAGTTCGACCACGCCTTCGCGCATGAGCTGAGCCTGCGCACTGAGTTCTTCGGCGGCTGCAGCGGTTTCTTCCGCGCTGCTTGCCGATGACTGGACTACTTTATCCATCTGACTCACGGCTGAGTTGATCTGATCAACACCCTGGCTTTGCTCACGACTGGCCGTGTTTACTTCGGCAATCAGCTGATCAACCTCACGAACCTTGTCGACAATCTCGAACAAACTGCGGCCCACACGCTCGCTGATCGCAACACCCAACGCGGTCTTCGTAAGCGAACCCTCGATTTTATCGGCGGTTTCCTGGGACGCCTGGGCACTACGCTGCGCAAGTGCTCGAACCTCATCAGCCACGACCGCAAACCCGGCGCCTGATGAACCAGCCCGTGCCGCTTCGACCGCAGCGTTCAAAGCCAGGATGTTAGTTTGAAACGCAATCTCGTCGATCGTCTTGATGATTTTAGCGATGTCGTCACCGGAAGTTTTGATGTCGCCCATCGCATCTTTCATTGCCTGCATGTCCGCAGCGCCGGCATCCGCGGCCCTGCGGGCTTGCGTGGCAAATTCATTGGCTTTGGCCGAGTTCTCCGAGTTGCGCCGTGTCATTCCGGCCATCTCCTCGAGCGAGGAACCGGTTTCTTCCAGCGACGCAGCCTGCTCGCTCGCCCCCTCAGCCAAGGCCTGGCTGGCGGCGGAAACCTGCTGGGAAGAACTCGCGACCTGATTAGCCCCGTCAGCAAGAGAATCGCTGATTGACCGGAGGATTTTGGCCGTACTGCGATTTATAAAATAGCCAATTATCGATCCAATTAAAACCGCCAATAGCAATCCGACGGCGACTCCGCGTTGAGTAGCGGCCATGGAGGCCTGGAAAACGGCCGCATTTTCCTGAGCCGAGGCGTTTTCGTTGTCACTTGCGGCTTTCAATGCCGCGGCGTACCGCAAAGCGATGGGATCTAGTTCGGCTCGAGCCAGCGCGTAGGTCGCGAGGTTGTCGGCATTGCTACGGCTAAGATCTAATATCTGTTTGATCTTCGAAAGATACTCCGCCCGCACGGTCTGGATAACCTCGTCCGTCGCGCGCTCCTTCGCCGTTATCGATAACTTGGCGTAGGCATCGAGCGACTCGCCAATTTCATGGCTGTTGTCGGCGATCAGCTGCTCCAGACGCAGCATGTCCTCCTTGCTGCCGCTCGAAATGTGCTTGAACACCAGCAACCGGTTCTGCGTCGCCAGCACCTGAACCCTCGAAATCCGCTCCAGCCCAGGGATATTTTTGTCTACGACTTTGGAAAACTCACCACTCAAAACGCGAACTTGCAGCAGCGCAAAAGCACCCAGGCCTGCGGCGATCAAGATGACCAAAGTAAACCCGACCGCGACGCGTCGTCCAATGGTCCAACGGCGAAAATCATAAATCGCACCGGTCGAGTGCGAGACAGTTTCGTTGCGAGGATGATTAGCATTCTTCATACACCTTATAATCTCACATTTTTATACCGCGAGATGTCACGAAACAGTCACAACCTCGCAAACCTCCGTCCTAGACCAGCCGGCCTCGCAAAAATTCGCCGATAAAAAAGGCGCCACCTGCTGGTAGCGCCTTGAGAGTCGAAAGTTCGACGACGATTATGTGGTCGGGACCGTCTGGATGGTCTTGAGAATACGACCGGCGACCAAATATGGGTCGGCGGCAGAGTTCGGACGACGATCTTCGAGGTAACCCTTGTAACCGTTCTTGATAAAGTTGACCGGCATGCGCACGGAAGCGCCGCGATCGGACAAACCGTAGGAGAACTTGTCGATAGCCTGTGTTTCGTGCAGGCCGGTGAGACGGAGATGATTCTCCGGGCCATAGACGGCAATATGCTCGTCGACGTGCTTGGCGAAGGCGGCCATAAGTTTTTCGAAGTATTCTTTGCCACCGACTTCACGCAGGAACTTCGTGGAGAAGTTCGAATGCATGCCGGAACCGTTCCAGTCGAGCGGCTGGTTGAAGGGAGCGAGGATGGGCTTGCAGCGCCATTCGATGTCGATCTCGTAGCTTTCACAGAGGCGGGTCATGATGTAACGGGCGACCCACATCTGATCAGCGGCGCTCTTGGAGCCCTTGCCGAAAATCTGGAATTCCCATTGGCCTTTGGCGACCTCGGCATTGATGCCTTCGAGGTTGATGCCGGCGTCCAAACAGATGTCGATGTGCTTCTCGACGATCTCACGGGCAACGCTGCCGACATTCTTGTAGCCAACGCCGGTGTAATATGGACCTTGAGGACCAGGGAAACCGCCCTCGGGGAATCCGAGCGGACGGCCATCTTGGTAGAAGAAATACTCCTGCTCGAAACCGAACCAGGTGTCTGGATCATCGGGGATCGTCGCGCGGGAGTTGCTCGGGTGAGCAACACCGGTGTGGAGGAACGTTTCGCACATCACGAGCACGCCATTCTTGCGGGTACTATCGGGATAAACCGCGACCGGCTTGAGCACGATATCCGAGCTCTTGCCCTCTGCCTGTTGGGTGGAACTTCCATCGAAGCCCCAGGTGGGAAGGTCCTCGAGCTTGGGGAAGCTGCCGAATTCCTTAATCTGTGTTTTGCTGCGAAGACTCGCCAGGGGTTGGTAACCGTCGAGCCAGATGTATTCCAGTTTGTATTTGGCCATAAGAGAGAGGTTCAGTACAGGGGTTGTCGATGTGAGTGCGAGGAATTATTTCCGCGGTCTCAAAATGAAAACCGCGAAAAGCAATAGCACGTGATATGCCAGCGCGAGCTAGAACTTTTGTTCATACTAGAATTTCTGCTCATACATCAGAACTTGCTAAATTTTGCTCACAAGCCGGTGCTTGCCGCTCGGCTTGCCGCTCAAAATCGCTCACTTTCACCGCCGATGAATCAAGTCAAAGACACCGCACGCGCCCTCGTTCGGATCGGTTTTGACGGTCTGGTTCACAAGACCTTCCGCGGTCATCTCGCCAGGGAACGCTTCGAGCACGAGGTTCGCGTTCTGCGCTATCTGGAAGCCAAGGGCTGCAACTTCGTTCCTCGATTACTCAGCGTCGACCCCGAGATCCTCAAGATCGTCACCACCAATTGCGGCTCCCGCGTCGATCAACTTAGCGAAGAAAAGATGAAAGCTCTTTTTGCTGAACTCGAAACCTACGGCGTGCGCCATGAAGATCCGTTCATGCGCAACGTCACCTACCGCATCTCCGACGGGCGATTCTGTCTAATCGACTTCGAGTTCGCCACCCTCTTGGACGAGCCCGGTGAGCCTTCGCTAAAACCGTCGGCCGCCCAGTAATTTTCTCATGCAAGCCCCAGCGTCCAGCCCCAACAGCACTCTAGCGCCAACCCAGCTTTTCTGGTCAGGGATGACCCACCGCGGCCGGGTTCGCGCGAACAACGAAGACGCTTTTCTCGCCCTCGCCTTTGACGGGCATCACGTAAATTTCCTCGGTAAAATCGGCGAAGCGCCGCTCGCAGACATGGATTTTGTCTTCGCGGTGAGCGACGGCATGGGTGGCGCAAACGCCGGTGAATTTGCCAGCCGCATCGCCGTGGAGCAAATCACCAAGCTTCTTCCCCGCAGCTTCCGCATGGGCGCGCGCGGTCTGGCTAGCGACTTCGATGATATCCTGCCCGAAGTTTTCACCGCCATCCACACCGAGATGCTGAAACTCGGCCAATCGTACGAAGAATGCGCCGGCATGGGAGCGACGCTTAGCCTCTGTTGGCTCAGCCCCGGCTGGATGTATTTCGGTCACATTGGCGATAGCCGCATCTATTATCTACCTGTCACCGGCCCCATGGTCCAGATCACGCACGACCACTCGCATGTCGGCTGGTTGCGGCGCAAAGGTCAGATCAATGAACGCGAGGCTCGCAACCACCCGCAGCGCAGTTCGCTGAACCAGTCACTCGGCGCTGGAAACCAGTTCATCGATCCTCAAATCGGTGCCGTTAGTTATGTGCCCGGAGATCGCTTCCTTATTTGCAGTGATGGTCTGGTCGACGGCATCTGGGATCGGCGCCTCGACGAGCTATTGCGCACAACCTCGTCCGCTGAAGGGCTGGCCCAACTCCTCGTCGAAGAATCCGTCGCCGCGTCCGGTCGCGACAACACCACCGCAGTCGTGGTGGACGTGAAATCGAACTCCCCCAAAGTTTCCTGAGCCCGCACGGTTCGTGCTGTTGGCAGACACCCGCATCGGGTTCGTCATGCGCCCCAAGCTCCACAACGTATTTGTTTACGGCTCGCTCAAACGTGGGTTCATCAACCACAGCCTTCTGGATGGCCAACAGTTCATCGCCGTAGCCCGCACGCAGCCTCGTTACAGACTCTACACGCTCATCACGTTTCCAGCCATGGTTGAAGCTGCTGAAGGAGGCCACTCGATCGAGGGCGAGATCTGGTCCGTCGACTCCGCGTGTCTCGCGCGGCTCGACATCTTGGAGGACACCGCGCACGGAATGTACGCCCGCGTTGAGATTCCGCTCCTGCCGCCCCACGACTCACTGCCAGTCGAAGGTTATATCTACCTTTTCGACGTTACCAACCGCACCGAATGCGGCGACGTCTGGAGAGAGTGAGCTTCACGCGTTCAATCTCTATTCTGCGATTGAACCGCCGAGGCAGCGAAGGCGCAGAGAGGAAATCAAAGTTCCATCGGTTCGGGCCATTTCACCCTGCAGGGGAATGGAAATGGATAATTCCCTGTTTTTTTCCTCTACGCGCTCAGCGGCCTCTGCGGTAAATTCTGACTCGATCTTCCGAGGTTCACTCCACCGGAATGTTTCAGCCCTTCAGCGAAAACGGTGAAACGCGTTTCACCGAAACATACTTAACCCGGAAAAGATCGTCGAGCGTCTCGCGCACGTCGGCCGGGATGCGCTTCACCAGCTCATCGAGCGAGGGTAAAGGTACTTCAGCCGCGGGTGCCGTCGGGACTAGCCCCTCAGCTTGAGCCGAGGCTTCCGCACCTTCGGGCCAGACATAGCCGTCATCATCGGGCGGAGGCGGTGCATATGTTGCCTCTGCCGAAAGGTTCCCTTCAATCTTCGTCGCCATCTCGGCCTCCTCACCTGAATCTTCAGTTGGTTCGGCTCCGGAATCCAGCTTCTGGCCACTGGGCTCTGGCTTCCGATTTCCGGCTTCTAATTTCTGACTTCTGACATCTGCCTTTTGGGCTCTGGCTTCCGGCTTCTGGCCTCCGGCTTCTAACTCCTGACTCCTCGCTCCTGACTCCTCACTCCTGACTTCCGACCTCTGGTTCTCCACCTGCGCGACGGACAGCCGCGACTCCAGCTCAGCAATCAGGTCTTTTTTTTTTCGCCGTCGGCCGCGGAGGTTTCCGGCGCTTCATCGGCCAGTGCGGAGAGCTCCTTGATCAAACTGTCGATCGCACGGGCGCGACTCGCCTCAACGGCTTTGAGCAGGGTGACTTCAAAATTGATCTTCTCCGATAGGCCAAGCTTCACACTGCCCTCGCCTTCGCGCAGCCCATCGAGCAAGCGC
>Ga0302323_100004074_pt1 | contig 11893 bp, 10 predicted proteins | sample Fen_T0_3_FD_201950 | JGI IMG/M metagenome (GOLD analysis project Ga0302323, IMG submission 201950) | Peat permafrost microbial communities from Stordalen Mire near Abisko, Sweden - Fen_T0_3 | ecosystem: Environmental > Terrestrial > Soil > Wetlands > Permafrost | place: Sweden: Abisko... | reverse complement strand
ACCTGGCGATCCATCGCGAGGACGAGAAGATCCGTTTCCGCGACATCCAGGCGCAGCCGCGCAAGATCATAAGCTCGCCGACGTGGAGCGGCATCGAGAGCGAGACCGTCTCGTACAACGCCGGCTACACCAACGTCCACGAGCTGATTCCCTGGCGCACGCTGACCGGTCGCCAGCAGTTCTACATGGATCACCCGTGGATGATCGCGTTCGGCGAAGGCTTCTCGAGCTATCGGCCGCCGGTGGACCTCAAGACGACCGCGGGCATCCATGGCATCAAGCCCAACGGCAATGTCGAGATCGCGCTCAACTTCATCACGCCGCACCAGAAATGGGGCATCCACTCGACGTACACCGACAACCTGCTGATGCTGACGCTGAGCCGCGGCGGGCCATGCGTGTGGCTCTCCGAGGATGACGCGAAGCGCGCGGGCATCGTCGACAACGACTGGATCGAGCTCTTCAACCTGAACGGCGCCATCGCGGCGCGCGCCGTTGTCAGCCAGCGCGTCAATCCGGGCATGGTGATGATGTACCACGCGCAGGAGAAGATCGTGAACACGCCGGGTTCGGAAATCACGGGGGCGCGCGGCGGCATCCACAACTCGGTGACGCGGATCGTGCTGAAGCCCACCCACATGATCGGCGGCTACGCGCAGTTCAGCTATGGCTTCAACTACTACGGGACCATCGGCACCAACCGCGACGAGTTCGTCGTGGTGCGCAAGATGAACAAGGTCGACTGGCTCGATACGCCTGTGGCCGATGAGCTCATCAAGGTGGTGCAGGCGGAAGGAGAAGTGTCATGAGAGTCCGCGCGCAGATCGGCATGGTGCTGAACCTCGACAAGTGCATCGGCTGCCATACCTGTTCCGTCACCTGCAAGAACGTCTGGACCAGCCGCCCCGGCATGGAATACGCCTGGTTCAACAATGTCGAGACCAAGCCCGGCATCGGTTACCCGAAAGAGTGGGAGAACCAGGACAAGTGGAACGGCGGCTGGGTGCGCAACGCCGACGGCTCGATCCAGCCGCGGCAGGGGGCCAAGTGGAAGCTGCTGATGCGCATCTTCGCCAACCCCAACTTGCCGCAGATCGACGACTACTACGAGCCGTTCACGTTCGACTACGGGCACCTGCAGTCGGCGCCCGAGATGCGCGCCACGCCGACGGCGCGTCCACGCAGCCTCATCACCGGCAAGCAGATGGACAAGATCGTCTGGGGGCCGAACTGGGAGGAGATCCTGGGCGGCGAGTTCGCCAAGCGGTCGAAGGACGCGAACTTCGAAGAGATCCAGAAGGAGATGTACGGCCAATTCGAGAACACGTTCATGATGTACCTGCCGCGGCTGTGCGAACACTGCCTCAACCCGGCCTGCGTGGCGTCGTGTCCGTCGGGGTCGATCTACAAGCGCGAGGAAGACGGCATCGTCCTGATCGACCAGGACAAGTGCCGCGGCTGGCGCATGTGTGTGTCCGGCTGCCCGTACAAGAAGATCTACTACAACTGGAAGAGCGGCAAGGCGGAAAAGTGCATCTTCTGCTACCCGCGCATCGAGGCCGGGCAGCCGACCGTGTGCAGCGAGACCTGCGTTGGCCGCATCCGCTACCTGGGCGTGCTGCTCTATGACGCCGACCGCATCCAGGAGGCCGCCAGCGTCGAGCACGACCGCGACCTGTACCAGGCGCAGCTCGACATTTTCCTAGACCCGTCCGATCCGAAGGTGATTGCGCAAGCCGCCCTCGACGGCATTCCGGACAAGTGGATGGAAGCGGCACGCGCGAGCCCGGTCTACAAGATGGCCGTGCAGTGGAAGGTGGCGCTGCCGCTGCATCCTGAGTACCGGACGCTGCCGATGGTCTGGTACGTCCCACCGCTGTCGCCGATCAGCGCCGCGGCCAACGCCGGGCACCTCGGCAACAACGGTCAGATTCCCGACGTCAAGGAACTGCGCATACCGGTCAAGTACCTGGCCAATCTGCTGACGGCCGGCGATACGCAGCCCGTTATTCGCGCACTGGAGCGGATGCTGGCGATGCGCGCCTACCAGCGCGAGAAGCACGTCGACGGACGCGTCAACCGGGCCGTGCTGAAGCAGGTTGGGATCACCCAGGCCGAGGTCGAGGACATGTACCACGTGATGGCGATCGCGAACTACGAGGACCGCTTCGTGATTCCCACGACGCACCGTGAATACGCAGAGAACACGTTCAACGTGCGCGGTGGCTGCGGCTTTTCGTTCGGCAACGGCTGTTCCGAAGGCACTGGCGAGACCAGCCTCTTCGGCAGCGAGAAGAAGCGCACCATCCCCATCCGGGCGGAGGTCTAACCATGTTTGCAGCCAACGTTCCACGTCCGATGGCGGCTCCGCCGCCGAGCCGTGTCAAGGCGGAGGCCCCCTTTCGAGGGGGAGGCGCGAAGCGCTTCAGGGGTTCCATAACCCTGCGGGTGCTGGCCGCGCTGCTCGGCTATCCCGATGCGGCGATGCGCGCGCACCTTCCGGAGATGCGCGAGCTCCTTTCCGCAGAAGATGCCGTCTCGCCGGCGCGGCGCGAAGAAATCGGTAGGCTGATGAATCTACTACAGCGCGCCGATCCGCTGGCCATTGAGGCTGCCTATGTCGAAATTTTCGACCGTGGCCGCGCGACGTCGCTGCACCTGTTCGAGCACGTGCATGGGGATTCCCGCGATCGCGGTCCCGCGATGATCGACCTGGGCGAGACCTATGCGAAGGCCGGCCTCATCCTCACGTCGACCGAGCTGCCCGACTACCTGCCGGCCGTGCTGGAATTTGTTTCCACCCAGCCGCCGCGCGAGGCGCGCGCGTTCCTGTCCGAGATCGCGCACATCCTGAACGCGATCTTCGGCGGACTTTGCAAGCGCCGCAGTGCGTACGCCAGCGTCGTGGGCGCGCTGATCGAACTCGCCGGTGAAAAGGCGCAGGCGGTCGACCCGCAGCCCGATGAACCGCTGGACGAAAGCTGGGCCGAGCCCGTGGTGTTCGACGGCTGTTCGGCCAAGGGCCAGGCACGGCCCGGCCAGTCGCAACCGATCCATGTCGTCCGCAAGAGCGCAGGCGTGGGCGCGCAACCGGGAGCCTCCACATGAACGCCTTCCTGTCCTACGGCAACAATTTCCTCTTCACCGTCTATCCGTACATCTGCCTTTCGGTGTTCTTGATGGGCAGCCTGGCGCGCTTCGACCGCGACCAGTACACGTGGAAGAGCGATTCGTCGCAGTTGCTGCGCGCCGGTACGCTGCGCTGGGGAAGCAACCTGTTCCATGCCGGCATCCTGTTCCTGTTCTTCGGCCACCTGTTCGGACAGCTGACGCCGCACTGGATGTACGAGCCGTTCATCACCGCTCCGCAGAAGCAGCTGCTGGCAGTTGCCGCCGGCGGAGTGGCCGGCGCAATCTGCTTCGTCGGGCTGACGCTGCTCCTGTACCGGCGCATCTTCGACCCGCGTATTCGCCTGACCAGCCACCGCACCGATCTGGCGATACTCGTCATCCTGTGGGTCCAGCTCTGCCTCGGCCTCATCACGTTGCCGCTGTCGTGGGAACATCGTCACGACGCTGGCACCATGCTGATCCTGGCCGATTACCTCCAAGGTATCGCCACGCTGCGTCCCGATGCCGGCGCGCTCGTCACCGTGGCATGGCCGTTCAAGGTCCACATGGTGCTCGGCATGACGATCTTCCTGCTGTTCCCGTTCAGCCGGCTGGTTCACGTGTGGAGCGGTTTCGCGACCGTCGCCTACCTGTTCCGGCCCTACCAGGTCGTGCGCAGCCGCCGGCTCAACGTGCCCGCGGGGCACAATCTGCCGCGCCAGCCCGGCGCAGGCGTCTGACAGGCATACGCCATGACGACCACGAGCGAATCAAAGGCCGATGTCGCGCGGATCAATGGCATTGCGTTGCATGAAGCAAATGCGTTGCCTGCACCCGAGGACCTGCGCCAGCGCGCCTGCACGGAACTGCTGCGCCAGGCGGCACAGAGGGCCGGCCTCCTTCGTTCGGAGGACGTGCCAGCGACGGATGGCGTGATCAGCGAAGCCGCGGCACACGCCATCGAGGCGCTTCTCGACCGGGAACTGCGCGTTCCCGAACCATCCGAGGAGGCTTGCAGTCGGCACTTTGCCGCGCACGAAGCCGAATATCGAACCGGTGAGCGCGTCGCGCTTCGGCACATCCTGTTCGCCGTGACGCCGGGGGTGGACGTCGTGGCGCTGCGCAGCCGCGCCGAATCCACGCTGCTGGACGTCCGTTGCCACGATGGCACGTCCGGCCAGCGCTTTGCCGACGCCGCGCGTGCGTCATCCAATTGCCCCAGCGGCGCCGACGGCGGCGAATTGGGCATGCTCGTCGCATCGGATTGCGCGCCCGAGTTTGCGCGCGAGATTTTCGGCCGCGCGGACGTCGGCGTGCTGCCGCGGCTGGTGCACAGTCGCTTCGGCTTGCATCTGGTCGAGGTGCTCTCGCGGCAGCCCGGTGTTGCGCAATCCTTCGCCGAGGTGCGCGGCGCCGTCGCCAATTCGCTTCGCCAGCACGCGTACGTCACCGCGCTACGCCAGTACTTGACCGTGCTTGCCGGCGAGGCGCGCATGGGAGGCGTCGACCTCGACGCCTCGGACACGCCGCTGGTGCAATGACGACCATGGCTGAACTCGCCGTCTCCAGCTTCGACGACCTGTTGCACGCGGCGCGGCAACAGCCAGAACCGCAGCGCCTGCTGTTCGTGTTCGCCGGCGCGGAACTGCCCGACGACTGTACGCCCGAGCAACGCGCGCAGTTTGCCGCAGGTGCTAGCGGCGCGCTGGCGCCACTGATGTGCGTGGACAAGTCGGTCGACGAGCTCGACACGTTTGCAGCACTTGTCGCGGAGTCGCGCACCGCGGGACCCGAGTGGGCGATCGTCTTCGTTGCCGGCCTCGGCGGCCGCGCGGGACGCGCGCCGAACAGCAAGGACGCGGAAGTCCCGTTGCAGCGCATGGTCGACGCCATCAAGGCCGGTTCGCTTGGTTCGTACATTCCTTTCGACCGCATGGGTCGGCCCGTGCAGTTCGAGTGAGGCGCGCCGGATGAATCCCGCCCCCGGGGGATTCGCGCTCTGGGGCCTCGGATTCAGGCCGTTCTATCTGCTCGCCAGCAGCTTCGCCTCGTTGTCGATCGTCCTGTGGATATGCCAGTACACCGGCCATCTCCCCACCGCGTATATGCGCTCGCCGGCGTGGCACGGCCACGAAATGCTGTACGGCTACACCGTGGCCGTGATCGCCGGTTTCCTGCTAACGGCCGTTCGCAACTGGACCGGCAAGCCGACACCGACAGGCCGGCCGCTGATGGCGTTGGCACTCCTTTGGGTGGCGGGTCGCGTGCTGGTTCTGACGCCGTTTCCCGTCGCCGCGGCCGTCGTCAATGCGGCCTTTCCCGTGGCGATCTCCATCGCCATCGGCATACCGCTGGTACAGAGCAGCAACCGGCGCAACTACTTCTTCGTGGTACTGCTGGTGCTACTGGGCTTTGCCGTGCTGACGCTGCACCTGTCGCCACTCGGCGTGCTTCCCTGGCCGGAGCGCGCGAGCCTGCAGGCAGGTCTCGACATCGTGCTGTTCGTGCTCGCGGTGATGGGCGGACGCGTGATCCCGATGTTCACCAACAACGGCGTCCCCGGCACGAATGCGACGCGGAATCCGTGGGTCGAGAAGGTCGCGCTGGGCAGCGTGCTGGCGTTGCTGTTCGCCGATCTGCTGCCGCTTTCCGCCGCGTCTGTCGCGTGTGTGGCGTTCGTCGCGGCGGCCGCGCACGCGACACGCCTTTACCTGTGGCAACCGTGGCGGACGTTGCGCGCGCCGATGGTCTGGGTACTCCATGTGGCGTACGGCTGGATCGTCGTTTATCTGGTGCTGCATGGGCTGGCAGCGATGGGCCTGGTCGCGGGACTGTTCGCCGTGCATGCGCTGACGATCGGCGCGATCGGCGGCATGACGATCGGCATGATGACGCGAACTGCGCGCGGCCATACCGGACGCCCGCTGGCAGCTGACCGGTTTGAAGTCGCGTGCTACGTTCTGGTGGCGCTTGCCGCGGCGATACGCGTCTTCGGCGGCATGGGGTTTCCTGACGCTTACATGGCGACGGTCGCCGTTTCCGGCGCCTGCTGGTCCACGGCGTTCGCGATTTATGCGGTCGGGTACTGGCCAGTGCTTACGCGCAGCCGGCTGGACGGCAAGCCCGGCTAGGCGGTCGCGCGCATGGCTTTACGCGTCGGGAACGCCGCGCCCGCGGTCGCCATTGAAATCGGGTAAATGCCTCGATGCGCTCGCTACTTGTCCGCCTGCATGTTCGCCTTCTTCGCGAGCGTGTGCAGGCGGTCGCGTTCGGCGTTGATGAACGCGACGAAGTTGGCCGTCGTCCCCGGTTCCGGCTCGATGCCCGACGGCACCATCTTGTCGCGGAAGTCGGCGGAGCGTACGCCTGCTTCGAGCTCCTTGCTCATCCGCTCGACGATGGCCGGCGGCGTGCCCTTGGGCGCGAACAGTCCTGCCCAGTGGCCGATGAGCACGCCGGCGAAGCCTTGTTCCTGCGCGGTCGGCAGCATGTCGTAGGCGCTGATGCGCTTGCTGTAGGTGGTGGCGACGGCCTTCAGTTTGCCCGCCTTCACCTGCGGCAGCACGACGATGCTTGCTTCCGACGTGGCGTGGACGTTGTTCGACAGCACCGCCGTCATGCCTTCCGAGCCGCTCTTGTAGGGAATGATCGTGATGTTCATGCCCGCGTCGCGCAGCATCTCCGCGACGAAATGCGGCGTGCTACCGCCGCCGGCGGTGGCCCAGTTGATTCCGCCGGGCTGGGTCTTGGCCCAAGCGACGAATTCCTTGAGATTGTTCGCGGGCACGCTGGGGTGCACGACGATCACCGATGGCGCCACCGCGATCATCCCCACCGGCATGAGGTCCGCATCGGCATAGGGCATGTCCGTGCGGAGAATGCTGTTGGTCACCACGCCCGCCGCACCGATCAGCCACGTATAGCCGTCCGGCTTGGCCTTGGCGACGAAGTCCGCGCCGATGATGGCGCCCGCGCCCGGCTTGTTGTCGATGACGATGGGCTGGCCCAGGCGCTTCGACACCACGTCTGCAGCAGCGCGCGCGATGAGATCGTTGGCGCCACCGGGTCCGAAGGGCACGACCCATTTGATCGGGTGGTCGGGCCAATCGGCGCGTGCCATTCCGGAGCAGAACAGGGCAGCTGAGGTGACCGCAATGATTGTCGCCAGAAGAACGCGTCGGGCGTACATCGATCTTCTCCGATGAAGTGGGCTTGGGGAACGATACAACGGCGTTTTTGCTCAATGGCGGATTCTACGCCGCAACGCGTCGCAACAACCTATGCGCTTTGATCGGGTGCCGATACGGCTAGAATGGCCGCACTCCGGATCGCCTAAAATGGGCAACCCAAGTGTCCGATCACCTCCATTATCTCGAGCAACATTCGATCCACATGATCCGCGAAGCCAACGCGCGGCTGAAGCCGCTCGCCATGCTGTGGTCGCTGGGCAAGTACTCGACCACGATGCTCTGGCTCACGCGCAAGGCGTTCCAGGGCCGCGTCCCGTTCCCGGTGATCCTGCTCGACACGGCTAACGAATTCGCCGAGGTCTACGCGTTGCGCGACCGCTACATCAGGGAGTGAAACCTTGACTACATCCACGCGCCATATCCGCCGGTCAAGGCGACGGACCCGGGATTGCCACCCAATGCACGCGCCGCAGCGCGCAAGACGCTGCGGGTGAAGCAGCTGATCGCCGAGCGTTGCGCGCGCAGCGGCCAGGTCGGCGCCATCTTGTGGCTGACCGGCCTTTCCGGCGCGGGCAAGTCGACGCTGGCCATGGCGCCGGAGCGCGCGCTGTTCGACCGCGGCTGGAACGCGTACACGATCGATGGCGACAACGTCCGCCGCGGCCTCACCGCCGACGCTGGTCTTGTCTGCGTCACGGCGTTCATCTCTCCCTTCGACGACGACCGCGGGCGGGCACGCGCGATGGCTGGCCATCGCCTTTTCCTCGAGGTGTGCGTGAAATCGGAACTCGAGACGCGCGAAGCGCGCGACCCTAAGGGACTCTACGGCAAGGCGCGGCGCGGCGAGATCAAGGGCTTCACCGGCATCGACAGCCCATACGAGGAGCCCTCGACGCCCGATCTCGTGATCGACACGCAACATGCCGGCGAGTCTGCCCGCATCGCGCAGCTCGTCTCCTTCGTTATCGAACGATGCGGCGCCTGACGCTGGCACTCGTCGCGTGCGCAGTCCTTGCAGGTTGCGCTATACGGCCGACGACGCCCGAGCTCGACCAAGTCGTTCCCGGCAGCGGCTATCGGTGGGATCCGGCCGCCGTGGTCCCCGGCAACGATCCTCAAACGCTATTCGTCCTGACGTTCTCCGGCGGCGGCACGCGTGCGGCCGCATTCGCGTTCGGCGTGCTCGAGGAACTTCGCCGCACGCCGATAGCGGCCTCCAACGGAACACACACGGCGCTGGACGAGGTCGACTTGGTCACGGGCACCTCCGGCGGGAGCTTTACCGCGCTCGCCTACGCACTGTACGGCGCAACGCTGTTCGACATGTACGAGGGCGCTTTTCTCAGGCGGAACGTGCAGGGCGCGCTGCTGGAGCGCCTGTTCAATCCTCTTACCTGGCCCAAGGTGCTGACGCAGGGATTCGGGCGCAGCGAACTGGCCGAGCAATACTACGACGAGATCCTCTTCCATGGCGCGACCTATGCGGACCTCCTGCGGCGCACGCCGGTCGTGATCGTTGGCGCGACCGACGTGACGACCGGAAATCGCATCGACTTTTCCCAGGGCCAATTCGATTTCATTTGCGGCGACCTGACTCGGTTTCCGCTGTCGCGCGCCGCGGCGGCATCGTCCGCGGTGCCCGTCGTGTTTTCGCCGGTCACGCTCGACAACCGCGGCGGGAGGTGCGGCTACCGTCCCACGCCGTGGATGACCGCCGCGCTGAAGGCACCGGAGAACCTCGAACTCGGCAACCGCGCGGACATCCGCCTCCGGAATGCGCACATGCTGCAGGACAGCCGCGAGCGTCCCTACATCCATCTGGTCGACGGCGGGCTGGCGGACAACCTAGCGTTGCTGAGCTTCGTCGAGGTGCTGCAGCTGGCGATGGAGAGTCCCGACGCGCGTGTCGCGTTCGACGTCGGCAGGTTGCGCCGTATCGCGGTGGTCATCGTCAATGCGGCATCCACTCCGGATTTCGACTACGACAAGATCTCGACGGGCCCCAACGCGCTGGCGATGCTCGCCCAGTCCGTGAGCGTGCCGATGGCGAGGTATTCTACGGCGTCGATCGCGGCGCTGCAGGACGTCATCACCGTGTGGCAGCTGCGGCAGAAGCTTGACGCCGATGCCCGCCGGCTGGGGCCGGGCAGTGCGCAGGTAACCGAACTGCCGGCGATCGACTTCACCGTCGTCGACGTCAGCTTCGACGCGGTGGCGGATCCCGGACTGCGAAAATACCTGCAGAACCTGCCGACGACGTTTGCGCTGTCCGAAGAGGCGGTCAGCCGGTTGCGCGCGAGCGGCGCGCAAGTGCTGCGCGACTCACCGGCTTTCCGGCGGTTCGTCGGCGAGCTCGGACAGTCGCGCTGAATCTGACCGTCAGGCGGCCCGGTCGAGCCGCGGCACTGCGGCCAGCAATGCGCGCGTGTAGTCGTGCTGCGGATGGGAAAGGAGTTCTTCCGCGGGACCGGCTTCGACCAGCCTGCCGTCTTTCATGACGGCGATCTCGTGCGCCAGGTACTCGACGACGCCGAAATTGTGCGTGATGAAGAGGTACGACACGCCAAGCTCCTGCTGCAGTTGCTTCAGCAGGTTCAGGATCTGCGCCTGCACGGACACGTCGAGCGCCGAGGTGGGCTCGTCTGCGACGATCAGCTTCGGCTCCACGGCCAGCGCGCGCGCGATCGCCAGGCGCTGCCGCTGGCCGCCGGAGAACTCGTGCGGATAGCGGGTCAACGCGTCGCGCCGCAGTCCGACCTTTTCCAGCAGCGCCGCAACGCGTTCCGTGCGTTCCGCCGGCGAGACGTCGGGGCGCAACGACGCCACACCTTCCTCGAGGATCTCGTTGACGCGCATCCGCGGATTGAGCGATGCGAACGGGTCCTGGAACACGATCTGCGCCGAACGCCGCGCGGTGCGCAGCGCGTCGCCGTTCATCTGCTCGAGCGGTTGCCCCAGCAGCAGCGCCGATCCGCTGATCTTCGCCGTGTTGCGCAGCAGCTGCAGGACCGCCTTGCCGACGGTCGTCTTGCCGCTGCCGGATTCCCCGACCAGCGCGAGCGTGCGGCCGGCGGGAATGCTGAACGAGACGCCGTCGACAGCTTTCACGTAGCCGACCGTGCGCTTCAGCAGTCCCTTGCGGATCGGGAACCAGACCTTGTAGTCGCGGATTTCGAGCACCGTCTCGCCGGCCGGCGGGTCGACGGGAAGCATCGGATCCTTGCCCCAGATGCGGGTTGCGACGTCGCCGGCAACGGCGCCGTCGTACAGGAAGCAGCGCACCTCGTGGCCGGGCCGGTGGAGCAGGAGATGCGGCGGCGTATTCCTGCAGCGGTCCATCACGTCGGCGCACCGGTCGGCGAAGCGGCAGCCGTGGAACGTCTGGTTGAGGGGCGGCACGGAGCCCGCGATCGACGCTAGCCTGCGGCCGCGTTTGGCGGTGTCGGGCAGCGCTTCGAACAGGTTGACCGCATACGGGTGCAGCGGGTGGTCGAAGAATTCCTTCGCCTCCGCTACTTCGACGACCTGGCCTGCGTACATCAGCGCCACCCGGTGCGCCATCTGCGCCACGATGGCCAGGTCGTGCGTGATCAGCAGCATCGCCATCTTCTGCGAACGCTGCAGCTCCTTCAGCAGGTCGAGGATCTGCGCCTGGATGGTGACGTCGAGCGCCGTGGTGGGCTCGTCGGCGATCACGACGTCCGGCTCGGCGGCTAGTGCGATGGCGATCATCACGCGCTGCTTCTGTCCGCCGGACATCTGGAACGGATAATCATGAACGCGCCGCTCCGGGTCCGGGATGCCGACGCGCTTCAGCCAGTCAATGGCCTGTGCGATGGCGGCTTCGCCGCGGATGGCCGTGTGGCGTTCGATGACCTCGGTGATCTGGCGGCCGACGGTCATCACCGGATTCAGGCTGGTCGACGGCTCCTGGAAGATGATGCTGATTCGGCGGCCGCGTATGTCGCGCATCTGCGCTTCCGGCAGTTGCGTGATGTCGGTGCCGGCGACGTCGACTCGCCCCGAGCTGATGCGGCCGCTGTCGGGCAGCAGCCGCAGGATGGACAGCGCGGTCATCGACTTGCCGCAGCCGGACTCGCCCACCAGCGCAAACGTCTCGCCGCGCTCGACGGTGAGCGAAAGCGCGTCGACCGCGCGGACGAGGCCGTTGTCCGAATCGAGGTCGGTCGTGAGGTCGTGGATGTCGAGCATGCGGATTCCTAGGAGGCGGCGGACGCAACGGCAACCGCGGCGCCCTTCGGCGAAGGCTTGCTGCGCTTGACGCGGAACGCACGGGCGCGCGGATCGAAGGCTTCGCGGACGGCGCTGGCGAACAGCGTCATCGACAGCACCAGCGTGACCATGAAACTGAACGCCGCCAGCAGCGTCCACCAGACGACGGGGTCGCGCGACATTTCGTTCCGGGCGCTGTTGATCATCGTGCCGAAGCTGTTGGTGGTCGGGTCGACGCCGACGCCCACATAAGAGAGCACCGCCTCGTAAAGCACGAGCCCGGAGAAATCGAGCACGGCGACGATTACCACGATGTGCGTGACGTTGGGCAGGATGTGGCGGCGCATGATGCCGGTGTC
>Ga0302323_100004073_pt1 | contig 11894 bp, 9 predicted proteins | sample Fen_T0_3_FD_201950 | JGI IMG/M metagenome (GOLD analysis project Ga0302323, IMG submission 201950) | Peat permafrost microbial communities from Stordalen Mire near Abisko, Sweden - Fen_T0_3 | ecosystem: Environmental > Terrestrial > Soil > Wetlands > Permafrost | place: Sweden: Abisko... | reverse complement strand
CGCCGGCCTCGTAGGCGGCGTGGGTGGACTCGACCTGCTCGGCCACCGTCACCGGCACCGCGGGGTTGTCCTTCTTGCGCGGCAGCGAGCCGGTGATCGCGACGGAAATGATGCACGGTGCGCCGGGGGCGGCGGACGATGTCGTCATCGTTGTCTCCTTCATTCAATTCAGGGCCGCAGCGTAAGGGCGCGGGGCAGGGGCATCAATGGACAGAAGCGCCGAACGATTGAACAATCGGAACATCCAGGGAAGACCCTAGGACGCCCGCGCGGCCGCGCTTCGCCGGCGATCTCGCGGGCGAAGCGCGCCGGATTCGTTCCCTGGCGGCGTGGCGCCTGCGCGGCCTGTTCGGTCGCCGGTGCGGGCCGCCGGCGGCGAGCGCGCGTAGCGAGAACTCTTGAGCAATTGGAACGTCCGGAAACACGACGATGGCGCTGCACCTGCCCACCTACCTGCTGTACGGCGAGGACGCGCGGCTGCGGCCCGCGGACGTGATGCACTCGGAGTCGATCGCCGAGCGCAGCCGCCTGCACTCGTGGGAGATCAAGCCGCACCGCCACGAGGCCATGCTGCAGATCTTCCATGTCGACAAGGGCGAGGTCGAGATCCTGATCGACGGCCGCGGCCACGCGCTGCGCGGGCCGGGGGTGATCATGGTGATGGCGCTGGCCATGCACGGCTTTCGCTGGACCAGCGACGTGCGCGGCACCGTCTTCACCATCCTCGAGTCGCATGTGCGGCAGTTGCTCGCCCGCGACGAGACGCTGCGCGATGTGGTGCTGCGCTCGCGCTGCGCCGCGTTCGACGCCGGCCAGCGCCGCGCGGTGAAGGCGGCGGTCGAGGCGCTGCACGCGGAGCATGCGCAGCACGCGCCCTGGCGGGCCAGCGCGGTCGATGCCGCGCTGCTGCGGCTGTTCGTCGCCCTCGGGCGCAGCCTGCCGCCGGCGGTCGAACCCGCGGCCGCGGTGGGCGACCGCTCGGTGGCCCACGTGCAGCGCTTTCGCGCCCTGGTCGACGAACGCTTTCGCGAGCAGCCGACGCTGGGCGAGTTCGCCGCCGAGATCGGCATCACCAGCACCCAGCTCAATCGCGTCTGCCGCGCCGTGCTGGGGCACCCGGCGCTGGCGGTGCTGCACGCCCGCTTGTGCCTCGAAGCCCAACGGGAATTGGCTTACACCACGCTGAGCATCAAGCATATCGCGTACAAGCTGGGTTTCACCGACGCGGGCTACTTCACCCGCTTCTTCGAGCGCGCCACGGGCCGCTCGCCGTCCGCCTGGCGCGCGGAGGCGCTGCGCGCCGCAGCGACCACCTGACCGCCTCCTCCCACCCAACGACCACACACCACTTCCATGACCGCCCCCACCGCCGCCCCCGGCCGCAAGCCGCGCCTGCTCGTGATCAACCCGATGTCCGCCGCCCACATGGCGCAGATCGGGCAGCACTTCGACGTCGTCCATGAACCCGACCCCGCGCGCCGCGCCGCCGTGGTGGCGGCCGAGGGCGCGACGATAGAGGCCGTGCTGACCATAGGCTCGATCGGCCTGACGGCGGCCGAGATCGACGCCATGCCGCGGCTCTCGCTGGCGTGCGCGCTGGGCTCGGGCTACGAGAACATCGCCGTGGCGCATGCGAAGGCGCGCGGCGTGGTCGTGGCCAACGGCGCGGGCACCAACGACGACTGCGTGGCCGACCACGCGATGGCCCTGCTGCTGGCCGCCGTGCGCGCGGTGCCGCGCTTCGACCGCGCCTGCCGCGCCGGCATCTGGCGCAACGCGCTGCCGACCCAGCCCAATGTCTCGGGCAAGCGCATGGGCCTGCTCGGCTTCGGCGCGATCGGCCAGAAGATCGCGCGCCGCGCCGCCGGCTTCGACATCGCGATCGGCTACTGCACGCGCACCCGGCGCGCCGACGTCGCGCATCCCTGGTTCGCCGACGTCGTCGAACTCGCCACCTGGTGCGACTACCTCGTCGTCGCCACCCCGGGCGGCGCCGGCACGCGCCACCTGGTCGGCGCCCAGGCGCTGGCGGCGCTGGGTCCGCAGGGCTACCTGGTCAACATCGCGCGCGGCAGCGTCGTCGACACCGCGGCGCTCGCCGACGCGCTGCGCGCCGGCCGCGTCAAGGGCGCCGGCCTGGACGTCTACGAGAGCGAGCCCGCGCCGCCCACCGAGCTGTTCGAATTCGACGGCGTGGTGCTGACGCCGCACACGGCGGGCACCTCGCCCGAGGCGGTGCAGGCGACGGTGGAGCGCTTCATCGCGAACGCGACGCGGCACTTCGCGGGGCAGGCGCCGGTCTCGCCCGTGTGATGCGCGCCCCCCACGCGCCGCGTGGGGGCCTTGCCGCGCGCGATCGGCGGCGCCGGGAATCGGCGGCGGGCGTGCGCGTCAACGCAGGTCCAGCGTCCACAAGGCCAGGCTCGCCGGCGCCAGCCGTGCGCTGACGCCGCGGCCGTCGTCGGCCAGCGTGGCGGCGGCGTCCGCGTTGGCGGCCGCGGCCGCCGTGTCCGGGGCGGCGAAGGGCGCCGGCGCGGTCAGGGCCTCGACCCGGGCGCGTACGAGCCCGCGGCTGCGCAGCCGGATGCGGACGTCGGCCGCGCGCGCCGGGTCCTTGTTGATCGTGAGCACGCGCAGCTGCGTCCCATGGCGCGTCGCCAGCGCGCTGACCAGCGGCAGCTCGTCCACCGCGGCGGCGAAGCCGACCTGGCGCCTGGCCTGCGCGGTGGTCTCGACGGCCACGGGCGTGTCCAGCAGCTGGCCGCCGGACTCGAGCAGCCGGCGCAGCAGCAGCATGGCCCGGAACAGAGGGCGCGGCCGGGCGCCGCCGCCGCCGTCTGCCGCGATCGCGCCGAACACCCAGTCGTTGCTGAGGGACCATTGCAGCGCGGCCTCCACCCGCGGCTGCGTGGCCAGCATCAGCACCAGGTCGGCGGCGAACAGCGCACCGGCCAGCGTCATCACGTAGGCGTTCTGCGGCAGCTCCTGGCCGTGGCGGCGCGCGTTGGTGAAGAAGGCGTTGTATTCGGTGACCATCAGCGGCGGCACGGGCAGCGCGGCGGTGCGCGGGTGCTGGCGCCAGAACGCGTCGACCAGCCCCAGGTGACGCCGCAGCGTCTCGGTGCCGGCCAGCGCGCCCCAGTACAGGGCCGCGTCGGCGGGCACGGGCGCGGCGTCGTCGAGCTCGGGGTCGAGCGCGACCAGCGGCATGTAGTAGTGCAGGCTCAGGAAGCCGATGTCCTGCGGCCGCTCGAAGGTGGCCAGCACCTGGTCGGCGAAGCCCAGCTGCTCGCCGACCACGGTGGCCGTCTCGCCGCCGCGGTGCCACGGGCGGCCGCTGTAGGTGTCGAGCGCGAACGGCAGGCCGGCGCGCAGGCCCGGGTCGACCGCGCGCATCGCCGCCAGGACCTTGCTCGCGCGCCGGGCATAGGCGGCCGGCTTGAGGAACAGCGCGTTGGCGCGGCCGTCCGCCTTGCGCGAGTCGATCAGGTAGGGCTCGTTGCCCAGCTCCCACAGCCGGCCGGGGGCCAGGGCGCGGCCGCCGACGCGCGCGCGCAGCGTCCGGCTCTTCAGCGTGGCGACCCAGTCGGCGGCCTGGCGCGCCAGCGCGTCGACGTCGCCGTCATGCACGTTGACCTGGATCAGCGGCTCGGCGCCGAGCGCCGCGCAGGTCTCGAGGAACTCCTGCGTGCCGAAGACGATCTTCTGCAGCGGCTGGCCGTCGTAGGCGAACACCGGCGGTCGCTCGGCGAGCGGGCCCATGCCCTGGCGCCAGTGGTGGGTGTCGGGCAGGGCGGGGTAGCGCAGCAGCGGCGGCGACCACTCGCGGGCCCGGGCGAGCATGGCGGGAACCCAGCGCCCGGTCTCGTCCATCAGCCCCTCGCTGCCATACACCCACGGGGTATTGCTGCCCAGCAGGCGCGGGTTTGTCGGCCGCCCCGGCCGCTCGGGGTCGAGCTCCATGGTGGCGGCGAAGGCGGGCGCCCCGTCGGCCGCCGCCGCGCCGAGCCAGGTCGAGGCCAGGCCGAGCCCGATCAGCGCCCGCCGCCGGCCGGCGTCGTGCGGCGCGGCGTCGCCGGGGGAGTCGTCCGGGGTGTGCATGGCGCGATTGAAGCACAGGGCGGGGCTCGCGCCGCCTCCCTCAAGGCTTGGTGAAGTAGGCCCCGAAGAAGCTCCAGCCCGAGATGGCGACCTGGCCCAGCCGGTCGCTCAGGCTGGCCAGGAACACGCCGTCGCCGCTCGGCGCGGCGTTCAGGCGCAGGCCGTCGGCCAGCGGCTGCGTGGCGTCGGCGAAGGCCGGCGTCTCGACCAGGTTGCCGCTGGTGGCGGCGGCGCTGTCGATCAGCGCGGCGGTCGCCAGCGTGCTGGAGTCGCCCCAGCGCACCACGCCGCCGCCGCCCGTGTTGGCGTACAGGTTGGGGCCGATCACGTTGGCGTTGGCCAGCGCGCCGCTGTTGATGTGCAACGCCGGCGTCGCCGCGCGCGTGGCGACGATGAGGTTGTCGCGCACGACATTGGCGGCCGATCGCTGCAGCGCGCTGACGCCGATGACCAGGTCGGCGCCGCCCGCCGCGTGCGTGCCGCCCGGGTCGCGCTCGTTGGCGTACAGCGTGTTGCTCTCGACCAGGTTGTCGTTGCCGTCGTAGACGATGATGCCCGCGCCGTCGTTGGACCAGGCGATGTTGAACGACACGGTGTTGCCGTCGCACCATTGGTCGATCTCGATGCCGTTGCCGTCGCTGGTGGTGGCGTCGAGGTTGGCGTAGCTGGCGTTGTAGCGCACCAGGTTGTCGTCGCCGGAGTCTTCGCTCGCGCCGCCGCTGTAGACGTGGATGCCCGAACTGCCCGCGGTGAGCCGGCCGCTGCCGCTCACGGTGTTGTGCTCGATCTGGTAGTGCGAGGCGCGCAGCTCGATGCCGTGCGTGCCGCTGTCGGTGATCACGTTGGCGCTGACCAGCGTGCGGTCTGCCGCGTCGGCGTTGACTTCGAGGTCGATGCCGTCGCCGCTGCTGGAGGCGATCGTGTTGGAGAGGATCTGGTTGCCGGTGCCGGCCCCGGCGGTGATCTGGATGCCGATCGGCGCGCCGCTGATCGTGTTGCCCGAGAGCGTGACGTGATGGCTCGCGTTGCGGATGATCATGCCGCCGTAGGTGGGCGCGGCGATGCTCAGTCCGCTGACCTCGAGCCACGCGGACTGCTGGATGTCCACGCTGTCATCGAGCAGCGGCGACTGGCCGGCGGTGAAGGGCGCGACGACGATGGGCGCGGCCTGGGTGCCGGTGGCGGCGGTGATGGCCACGAGGCCGTGGTAGCTGCCGGGCGAGACCAGCACCTGGGTGCCGGCCGCCAGCGTGGACCAGGGCACGTTGGCCAGGGTGTCGACCCGCGTGGCGCCGCTGGGCAGCGGCGTCGCGCTGCCGACCACGATCACGGCGCCGCTGCTGCCGGAGCTGGCGCCGCCGCCCGTGCCGCCGGTGCTTGCGCTGCCGGAGCCGCCGCCCCCGCAGGCGGCCAGCATGCAGCCCAGGGCGGCGCCGGCGAGCAGCTGCGCGCGCCGCGAACGCGCCGTGCCGCGCGGGGAATTCGGGGGCTTGGCGCCAGGCGGCGCGGCGCGGAGTGTGGGCATCGAAGGAATTTCGGGAGCTGAGGGCGACGGCGGGGCCGGGCGGGGAACAGGCGCGCGGCACGAATGGCGTGCGCCCGCGTGCGGACCGCTGCCATGTTGACCCGAACCCGGGCTTGCCCAGGGCTGGAAAAGGCGCCCAAAGGTAACGCATATGGGGACGGGCGGCGCCGGCCGCCGCATCGCCTGCGGACTGCCGTTCCAACCGGCATGACGCCGGCGCCCGCGCGCGCGCCCGCCGGCCCTCAGCGGTCGAAGCCGGTGACCAGCTGCGTGACCATGGGCGCGATCTTGCTGCGGCTGGTGGCCCATTTGCCCATCTGGAACGTGCTGTCCAGGCCGTAGGCGCTGCTGGCGAGCACGCTGCCGTGCGCGTCGCGCAGGGTCAGCGTGGCCTCGCGGATGTAGGGTTTGTAGCCGGCGCCCATCGGCGGCACGTCCCACTCGATGGCCGCGGTGTAGCTCAGGCGGAAGCCGCAGCTCGCGGGCAGGCCGGCGGGCTCGTAGACGCGGCTGTCGATCTCGTGCAGCTTGAGTTCCTGCTGCAGCGCGGGCGCGAAGTCGGGGTCGGGCGCGCGCGGGTTGTATTCGACGCACAGTGCGCTGATGGCCGCATGCTCGTGGTAGACCGAATTCCGGGCGCTGCTCGGACCGGTCGCGATGGTGCTGGCGACGACCGCGCCGGTGATCTTGGCCACCTCGAAGACCGGATTCACGCTCAGCGCGGAGCAGCCCGCCAGCAGCGCCGGGCCCAGCGCGAGTGCGCTTGTACGCAGCATGGGGGGTCTCCGGACGCAGCGCTGCGCCGTCAGAGCAGCGCGGTGATCAGCTTGCCGGCGCCGGCGGCAGCGAGTTCGGCCGCGCCGCCGACCACCGTCGCGCTGGCGTCGACCACCGCGGTGGCCGCGCTGGAGATGCCCGAGGCGATGGCCGAGGGCACGTCGATGAAGACCTCGTGCGCCACCCATTCGGCGCCGGAGGCGACCGATTCCGCGGCGCTGACGATGCCGTTGCCCACGGTCTTGGCCATGTCGTAGGGCCACTCGATCACGTCGGCGGCGGCGCTGGTGGCGCTGTCGACGGCACCCGAGACGGCGTCGGCCGCATCGTTGGCCAGCGCGCTCACGCCTTGCGCACTCAGGCTGACGGTGGTGCTGCCGATGTCGGCGCTGAGCGTGCCGCCGCTGGCGGCCAGGGCGGTGTTGTGCGCGATGGCGTTTTCGACCGCGCGTGCGCTGCTCGCCGCGGCCGACGACCAGGACGTGCCTGATGCGGAGGTGGAGTTGATGGTCACGATGGGGGCCTTGTCGATGTTTGCCCGATATTCGGGCACGGACCGCGTGGCGATCGGCGGAAAAGGGCGTCCCGCAGGCCTCTTGTCGCGGCAATCGGCCGGCGTCTCGACGGCAGGGGGCCTGGCCACCCTCGGTTCCCCGAGCGCGGCGCAGGCCGGCCGCAGCCTGGCCCGGCGGGTCGTTGGCACGACCGCGCAGGTGCGGCCGGCGCGCCGCGACCGCGCGCGGCTGCCTGGCGGCAGCCTCAGGCCGCCCGCACGCCCAGCAGGTGGTTCATGCGCGCCGCCTTGGTGGCCATGTAGGCGGCGTTGCGGCGGGTCTTGCCCACCTCCAGCGGCAGGCGCTCGACGACGTCGATGCCATGTGCCACGAGCGCGTTGACCTTGGCCGGGTTGTTGGTCAGCAGGCGCACCTTGCCCACGCCCATGCGGGCGAGCATGCCGGCCGCGAAGCCGTAGTCGCGCGCGTCGTCGGGCAGGCCCAGCATGCGGTTGGCGTCGACGGTGTCGGCGCCCTCTTCCTGCAACTGGTAGGCGCGGATCTTGTTGAGCAGGCCGATGCCGCGGCCTTCCTGGCGCAGATAGAGCAGCACGCCGCGGCCTTCGGCAGCGATGGCCGCCAGCGCCGCCTGCAGTTGCTTGCCGCAGTCGCAGTGCAGGCTGTGGAAAGCATCGCCGGTCAGGCACTCGGAGTGCAGCCGGGCCAGCACCGGCTCGCCGGTGGCCAGGTTGCCCACCGCCAGCGCGGCGTGTTCCAGGCCGGTGGCGGCCTCCTTGAATCCGTGCAGAACGAAACGTCCGAACTCGGTGTCCAGGTTGCAGCTTGCGGTATCGGGAGAGGAATTCATAGGTGGGGGCGCCGGGACTCGATTATCGCCTGGAGTCGAGGTGGGGGCGCCGCCGCCCGACGCAAGTCCCTGCATCGGGCGGGTGGCGCTGCCCGGGCCTGGGGTACTCAGACCCGCCGTTCGGCGGCGCCGTGCTCGAGGCGGCCGAAAAACAGCATGAAGATCTCCGGCTCGCTGACCTCGCGCACGGACAGTCCCGGCATGACCTCCTCGAACGGGGTCACTGGCGGCTCGGCGTCGAATGCCGAGGTCATGGTCTCCTGCCAGACCGGCTCGGCGCGCCGGAAGCGGTTCCTCACGGCGGTGCGCAGCGAGGGCAGCAGTTCCCATTCGATCCGGGCGTGCGGGTGCGAGTGCGGCGTGGCGGAGGCGGACATGGTGTGGGCGTCGGAGCGCGAGCCGGCTCCGATCAAGTTGTGATGAAACGTTGTCGTGCGTTGCGTCGGCGAACTGAACGTCACAGCCTGTTGCGTGCAGTGACAAATTGCCGGCTTTCCATGCGCCTCGGCGAACGCGTGCGCGCAACGTGAACTTCGGCACGCTCGCGGCGACCGGCGACCGGCGACCGGCGACCGGCGACCGGCAAGCGGCAAGCGGCAAGCGGCAAGCGGCAAGCGGCAAGCGGCCTGCTGGCGATGACGAACTTCGTGCGCGCGCGCCGCGGTCGACGAAGCGGTGGCAACATGCACGCCTTTCCCAACCCGGAAGTCTTCGATGAAGCGCCTGCCCCTGCCCCTGCGCCAGTCCCTGTTCGCGATGTTGTTCAGCGGCGCCGCCGTCGCCCAGAGCGCGCCGCCGGCCGCTGCTGCCTCCGCGCTCGCACCGCCGGCCGCGGCATCCGAGCCGGCTGCCGCCGACCCCTACGTCTGGCTCGAGAAGGTCGACAGCCCCGAGGCCATGGCCTGGGTCCGCGCCGAGAACGACAAGACGCTGTCGGTACTGGAGCAGGACGCGCGCTTCGCGACCTTCCACCAGCAGGCGCTGGCGATCGCGCAGACCCGCGACCGCATCCCGTTCGCGCGCCAGATCGACGGCCGCCTCTACAACTTCTGGCAGGACGCCGACCACGTGCGCGGCATCTGGCGCGCGAGCAGCGCGGCGGACTACGACGGCGGCGCCACGCCGAGCTGGACGACGGTGCTGGACCTCGACCGGCTCGCCGCGGCCGAACACGCCAACTGGGTCTGGCACGGCGTGACCTGCGAGCCGCGGCGCGAGCGCAGCTGCATGGTGGAACTGTCGGACGGCGGCGAGGACGCCACCACCGTGCGCGAGTTCGACCCGAAGCGCGGGCAGTTCGTGGGTGGTGGATTCCTGCTGCCCAAGGGCAAGCAGAACCTGGCCTGGGAAGACGCCGACACGCTGGTGGTGGCGCGCGAATGGAAGCCGGGCGAGCTCACCAGCTCCGGCTATGCCTACGTCGTCAAGCGCGTGCGGCGCGGCCAGCCGCTGGCGGCCGCGCGCGAGATCTTCCGCGGCCAGCCGACCGACGTCGCCGCCGAACTGGCCACGCTGTCCGACGCCGCCGGCCACCAGGTCGTGCTGATCGACCGCGGCGTGACCTTCTTCGAGTCCGAGAAGTACCTCGTCACGCCCTCCGGCGTCAAGAAGCTGGGGCTGCCGGCCAAGGCCAAGGTCGAGGAATTGTTCGACGGCCAGCTGATCGTCAAGCTGGAGCAGGACTGGCAGGCCGGCGCGGCGCGCTTCGCGCAGGGCACGCTGCTGTCCATCGATCTGGCGCAGGCGCTGGCGCACCCGGACGCGCTGCGGCCGACCGTGGTCTTCGCGCCCGGCCCGCGGCAGTCGGTCGAACAGGTGTCGGCCACCCGCGACGCCCTCGTCGTGACCACGCTGGACAACGTGCGCGGCCGCGCCACGCTCTACACGCACCGGCGCGACGGCGCCTGGTCGGCGGCGCCGCTGGCGCTGCCCGACAACGCCACGGTGCAGATCGTCGACACCGCCACGCACGCCGCCAAGGGCTACCTGGCGGTGGCCGGCCTGCTGCAGCCGTCCAGCCAGTGGCTGCTCGACACCGCGCACGCCCAGGTGCGCCCGCTGCGCGCGCTGCCGGCGCAGTTCGACGCCTCGCGCGATGTGGTCGAACAGTTCGAGGCGACGTCCACCGACGGCACCCGCATTCCGTACTTCATCGTCCACCCCAAGGACATGGCCCTGGACGGCAGCCACCCGACCATCCTCTACGCCTACGGCGGCTTTGGCGTCTCGCTGTCGCCGTCCTACGGCGGCGCGATGGGCAAGCTGTGGCTGGAGCACGGCGGCGTCTGGGTGGTGGCCAACATCCGCGGCGGCGGCGAGTTCGGGCCGGCCTGGCACGACGCCGGCCTGAAGACCAGGCGCCAGATCGTCTACGACGACTTCGCCGCGGTGGCGCGCGACCTGGTCGAGCGCAAGGTCACCAGCGCGCGCCGCCTGGGCATCATGGGCGGCTCCAACGGCGGCCTGCTGATGGGCGTGGAGATGACCGAGCATCCCGAGCTGTGGAACGCGGTCGACATCCAGGTGCCGCTGCTGGACATGCTGCGCTTCGAGCAGATCGCGGCCGGCGCGTCCTGGGTCGGCGAGTACGGCTCGGTGGCGGTGCCCGAGGAGCGCGCCTTCCTCGCCCGCATCTCGCCCTACCACCAGCTGCGGCGCGACACGAGCTATCCGCGCGCGCTGATCTGGACGACGACCAAGGACGACCGCGTCGGCCCGCAGCATGCGCGCAAGTTCGCGGCGCGCCTGGCGGAATACGGTATCCCGTACTACTACTACGAGGTGATCGAGGGCGGCCACGGCGCCGGCGCGAACCTGAAGGAACGCGCGCACACCAACGCCATCGAGTACACCTACTTCACGCGCCAGCTGATGGACCAATGAGCCCCCGCCCGGCCGCTCCGAAGGGGGCTCGCACCGCAGCCCGCCCTCACATGAAGTTGCGCGTGTGCAGGTCCGACAGGCGCTGTGCCTGGGCGGGCTCGAAGCCCAGGCGCAGCAGCCGCGCCTTGCGGCCGGCGGCCATGTCCAGCTTGAGCTGCAGCACCGCGGCGTGGCCGCGCGCGATCGCCGCCGGGGCGAGCTCGCCCGCGGCCAGCAGCACCAGCGCGTCGAACACCTCCTCGTTCAGGCCGGCCGTGGGCGCCAGCGCCTCGTGGCGTTGTTCGACGGCGTTGGCCAGGCGCGTGCGGTAGTCGGGCATCACGCCCAGGCGGTGCTCGAGGTGTGCCATGCCGAAGGCGACGTGGCGGCCTTCGTCACGCGCGGCCAGGCGGCAGATCTGGCGCGTGACCGGGTCGGGCGCGTGCTCGTGCAGGAAGTTCAGCAGGTTGACGAAGCTGCCTTCGCCCAGCACCGACAGCAGGAAAGTGGCCGACGAGAAGTCGGGCGTGCGCAGCAGGCTCTGCAGCGAGGCCTGGCCGCCCGCGGTCGACAGCATGGGCGCGTGGCCGCGCAGCCCGAGCCGGCGCGTGAAGACCTCGATGTGGCGCGCCTCGTCGGCGCATTGCAGCGCCAGCACCTGCTGCACCTCGCGGTAGTGCGGATGGACCTGGCCGAGGTGGCGCGCCGGCACGACCAGCGCGGCGTTCTCGTTCTCGATCAGGTAGGTCATGACCTGCGCGACGGCCGCCTCGATCGGCGGCGGCAGCTCGAATGCGGCGTCCCAGGCGATGGCGGTCTGCGGGTCCCACTGGCCCGCCGCGCCCTGGCGGTACAGCTCGGCGGCCGTGGCGGCCCAGAGTTCGTCGCGCTGGCGCAGGCCGAAGGCCAGCGGCGGGCTGCCGGCCTCCACGGTGGCGCCGCGCGCGGCCAGGCCCCAGGCCGGGTCGGCGCTGGGCGCGGGCAGCTCGCCTGCGGCCAGCTCGGAGTGGCCGGTGGTCAGCGCGCCGCGCCAGCGGCCTTCGACCCGGTCGCCGCGCGTGACCAGCGCGTCGACGCCGCCCCCGGCCCGCGCCACCAGCTCCAGCGCATGGCCTTGCTGGCGGCACCAGGCGCCCAGGTGCAGGTCCCAGTGCGGCGCGGCGCCGCGCACGCGCAGGCGCGCGCCCACGGGCAGCGCGGCCAGCGCGTGGCGCACCAGCAGCAGGGCGCCTTCGTCCAGGCCGAGCGACTCAATATCGATAGTCGG
>Ga0302323_100004072_pt1 | contig 11896 bp, 9 predicted proteins | sample Fen_T0_3_FD_201950 | JGI IMG/M metagenome (GOLD analysis project Ga0302323, IMG submission 201950) | Peat permafrost microbial communities from Stordalen Mire near Abisko, Sweden - Fen_T0_3 | ecosystem: Environmental > Terrestrial > Soil > Wetlands > Permafrost | place: Sweden: Abisko... | reverse complement strand
GTCGGCGCAACGCTCGTCGATCGCCACCTTCACCGCGACCACTCTGGGCAGCTCCTGCCGATGGTCGTTGATCGCGCGGTACACGACGCTCGACCCACCGCGGCCGATCTCTTCACGCAGCCGATAACGACCGATACTGCCCCCGGCGACGTCGCCCGACACGCCCGCACACTAGCGGCGTCCCGGGCGCATCGGGGGGAGGCGCACCGGCACGACGGGGCAGGCGGCACCACGCCCGCGCGCACCATACTGGCGCCACGATGCTGACTGAGGGCAACGGGTCGGCCCCGCCCGGCGGCTGCGCTTGGTTCGGCGCGTGCAGCCCGGTGTTTGCCGCTGGCCGCGACGCCGTTCTTCCCCTCGAGCCGACGATCGCCGAGCAGTCAGGTTTGCCCACCGCAGCAGGTCAGATGGCAGCCGCAGGACGGTGAGCACCAGTGACCCGGCGAGTGTGACCACCGCGAAGCTCAGCACCAACCCGCGCACGATCAGCACCGATCCGCGACGGACCTGCCGCAGGGGTCGACGCTGCCGCGGCCCGGTGCGCCAGCCGGCGGAAGCGCAGCGGGGCGCGGGCTCGCATCCCTGAGCGCGTCAACGATCACTGCGCTCACGTCGGTGCCCGTTGTCGGCCGCCGTCCGTGGTGGCGGGCGAGGATGCCTACCACCGTGCCGTGCCGGCCAGCCGTACGGCGAACCGGTCGGGATGGGCCAGGTGCGGGAAGTGGCCGCTGCCGGCCCACACCTCCACCGTCGCCCGCGGCACCGTCCGGGTGATCCACTCGGACAGTCCGGGAGGTAGTTCGTTGCCGGCGATGAGCAGGTAGGGCACGTCGCGCGTCGCGACGCCGACAATCTCGGCGGTCAACCAGTTGGTCAGCTGCTCGGGGGTCTGCGTCAGCAGGTCCTCCCAGTAGCTGACCACCAGGTCCTGCCGCGGATGACTGGTGGCGGCGACCAGCGCCCTGGCGTCCGGTGGCAGCAGGTCGGTGCGGAAACTGCGTTCCATCATCGCCCAAACCGGGTCGAAGCCGGTTCCGCGGATCTGTTCGGCCATCGGCTGCAGCATCCGGGCGAAGGAGGCAAGCTCCGGCGGTGCGTCGATGTTGATCACGCCGCGGGTGGGATGGTGCGCGGCGTAGACGCTGACCAACCCGCCCGAGATCGAGTGGCCGACCATGACCGGTTCGACGAGACCGGCTTCGGTGACCGCGCGATGGACCACCTCGACCACCGCGGGGAGCGAGTGCGACGGCTGATTCGGCGAGCCGCCGTGCCCGGGCAGGTCCAGGACCAGCACCTGGCGGTCGAGTTCCAGGCGTTCGAGCCGATCCAGCAGCGGCCGCCAGATCGCGCGGTCGAAGCTCAGGCCGGGCAGCAGAACCAGTGGCGGGCGGGCGTCGGCGGTGCCGTACAGGTCGGCCGCGAGGCCGGCGAGCCGTCGTTCGGTCGGGCGCCGCGCCGATCCGCGCTCGGCGCGGACGGCGGGGTGAATCGTTGGTGGCATGACTGTTCCTCCGTGGGTGGGTTCCTTACCCCGGAGGCGTTCATCGACATGGAACGATCCGTTCGCTCACACCCGCCAACGGGTGGGGCCGCCCGGAGCCGGGTCGTACCGGCAGGCCAGGCCGGTGCGGATCGAGGCCTGCAGGTGCGCGCCGACCCGGGGTGCGACGACGGCGATGCGGTCCAGCGCTGACCGCAACGTCCGGGTGACGTTCACCCGCGCCCGTTCCGACTCGGAGGAGGCGCGGCGGGACCGGCCGCCCAGCCCGGTGGCTCGCCGGAGCTCGCCGAGCAGCCACTGACGTTCGGCGTCGGCCCGGGCCGCGCGCCGGGCGTCCCCGGCGGCGTCCGCGGAATCGAGCTCCGCGTCCAGATCGCTGAGGCGCCTGCGGTAGGCGGTGACGGCCGGCGCGTCCAGGACCGGCGCCGATCCGGCTGAGCGCGGGCCCGTCCCGCCGGCGGCGAGATCCACCGCGGGGATGTCGTGTCGGGGGGACGGCCAACAGGGCACGCAGGTGCCGTAGTCCCTGGCTGTGCGCCATCCGGACCCGTTCCGGCCCTGCCTCGAGCAGCCAACCCGTCCCGTCGCGGCGCAGCGTCCACTCGTCGGCCGGCGGGACAAGACGCCCCAGCAGCACCGTCATGCCCAACCGGTCGGCCAGTTCGTGGGCGCGACGCCGGCTGTCGGACGCCTGCTGGGCGTCGCCGGCGCCGCCGCGCAGCGTCAGTGCATCGCCGAACGTGGCCAAGCTGTGGGCCAGCGCCGGCAGGGCGGTGACGCGCTCCTCGATGCTCAACGCCTCGCGCAGGTGGGAGACGGCGGAGTCGGCGTCGCCGACCGCGGCCGCGAGCAGGCCGAGGTAGTGCGCGACCGGGCCGGTGACCGTGACGGCTCCGCCCCAGACGACCAGCCGGTGCCGGTAGGGCAGCAGCGCCCGGTACAGCCGCGCGGCGGCCTCGCGGTTTCCCGTCTCGGCGGCGACGACCGCGAGGTCGGTCATCGCGCCCACCCACCGCGGCCCGGAGGCGGTGACGGCCCTGGGCAGGAGCCGGTCCAGTTCGGCGGCCGCATCGGCCCATCGGCCGAGCCCGGCGAGGATCCGCGCTGCCGTTGCTTCGTACAGGTGCCCGGGCAGGCGTCGCGCGATCGCGTAGAAATCATCGACCACGGCCTGCCAGCCGGTTTCTTCGGTGCATTCGATGGCGACGACGGCGGTCACCGCGCCCGGCAACCGGTTCGCGTCGGGTAGGCCGATGCGCCTGGCCTGCTCCGCGACTTGCCGGCCCAGCGCCGACGCCACGTCGAAACGGCCCCGCAGGCCCGCCAGCATCGCGTGCCGGGACGTCGCCATGACGCACCCGGCGGCGTCCCCGGCGGAGGTCGCCGCCCGCTCGAAGGCGATCAGGGTGCCCTCGGCCTCGTCGACCCGAGCCAGCTCCATGAGAGCGACGAAGCGCCAGAACAGTCCGTTGCGTTGGGCGACCTGGTCTCCCGCGGCCACCGCGAGATCGGTGATCTCCGAAGCCGCGGCCAGCCGGTCCTGCGCCCCTGGCGGGTCCCACAGCGCGTGCAGCCGGGCGTCGAGCACCTCGGCGATGATTCGCCCGTCGCCTCCGCTGCGGGCCACCGTCAACGCCTCGTTCACGAGGGCGCGGCGGCGTGGACCGGCCAGCGGATCGCCGAGCAGTTCGCGGGCCAGCCGGGCCAGCAGCCGCGCACGGTCGTTCGGGTCGGGTGCCTGTTCCAAAGCCCCTTCGACCAGCCGGATCAGATCGCCGTCGACCACGAGGAATTCCGTCGTCGGCGGCGCCTGCAGGGCCAGCTGCACCAACGGGGCTCGGTGTTCGGGCAGCTCGAGCAGCTGCGCGGCCAGCGTTCGGGCGATCCCCGGCATCCCCCGTGACGCCATCCAAATGGCGACCCGCTGGCTGTCCGGCAGTCCGATTGCGGCGGCCAGTTCCGGTTCGACGAGCCCGCCCAACCGCAACTGACGACCCACCTGCAGTGGCGCGCCGGCCGCCACTACGACCGCCGTCGAACCCAGCACCAACCGGGCCGCCAGCAACGCCAACAGCTCGACCGCCTCCGGACCGCCGCGGTCCAGATCGTCGATCACGATCAGCCGGCGCGGACCGGTTGCCAACGGACGTAATGCGATGCCCATCTCGATCGGGCTCGGGTGGGTCAACAGCACCGCGGTCTGCCGCTCCGACGCGCCGACCTCCCGCAGCAGCTGCGCCCACACCACGCCGCCCGGCAGGCCAGCCGGCGCAGACCCGCCGACCACCTGGAAACCGAGCCGGCGAGCGCGGTCGGCCGCCTCGGTGAGCAGCGCGGTCTTGCCTGACCCCTGCGGGCCGATCACGGCGACCACGCCGTCGGAACCGGACGACGCACGCTCCAGCAGCAGGTCCAGCTCCCGCAGCTCGGCCGCGCGCCCCACCAACGACACCTCTCAGCCTACGGCCGTGGGTCCGCCGCCGTTCGTCGCCGGTCCGCGCGCAGCGCCCGAGCCGCCGACCCGGCGCGGCCCGCCGTCCGCGGTTCCACACGTCGCGCCGCCGCGGCGTCCCGCGCGGGCGGCGCGCGACCCCACGTCACTAGGGTCTCGTCCATGCAGCAGCTCGCCCCCGAACTCGGCCGTCCCGTCGAGCTCCGGGTGCTGACCGGTCCCAACCTCTACTTCCCACGTCCAGCGGTGAAGCTGACTCTCGATGCATCAGCTGTGCTCGACGCCGAGCCGGCGGCCGTCGTCACCTGGCAGCGGGCCTTGCGGGTCCGCAATCCGACGGTCGGGCTGCCCGACTCCCCGACCCGGATGAATGCGGCGGCGGAACTGGCGGCGGCCGTGGTCCGCCGCGCGGCGGGCACCCTGGCCACCCGGGTCGCCGCCGTAGCCAGGCCCGGGGACGCAGACACCGTCGTCGTCGCCTACCCGTTCCGACACCGCGGCACCGCGGAGATCTTCGGCCTGGCGGTCGCCCACGCGTTCGCCTCGATCACCCGGTACGGGGTGGATCCGTTGGTCGCGCTCGGCGAGATCCCCGCCGCGCTGGCCGGGCACGATCCCGGGGACACCGTCCGGCCCCTGCGCCCGGCGATCCCGGTGGTCGCGGTCACCGGAACCAACGGAAAGACCACCACGACAAGGCTGATCGCCCACCTGGTCAAGGCGGGTGGTCGGGTGCCGGGCTGGTCCTCGACCGACGGCATCGTCATCGACGGACAAGAGGTGGAGAGCGGCGACTGGTCGGGACCCGGGGGCGCCGCTCGCGTCCTGGAAGACCCGCGGGTGCAGGTGGCGGTCACCGAGACAGCGCGCGGGGGCATCCTGCTGCGCGGGGTGGGCACCGCGACGAACGACGTCTCGGTGGTCACCAACGTCAGCGCGGACCACCTCGGGTTGCTCGGCGTGCACACGATCGAACAGCTGGCCGAGGTCAAGTCGGTGGTCGTGCGGATCATCAAGGCCAGCGGTTGGACGGTGCTCAACGCCGACGATCCGTTGGTCCGAGCCATGCGGCTGGTCTCGAGGGCGCGGCCGTGGTTCTACTCCCCCGACCCGGAGAACCCGCATCTGGACGAGGCGTTGGAGGCCGGCGGGCGGGCCATCACGGTCGCCGACGGCCAGATCGTGGTGCTCGGCCGCGGTCACGACCCGACCCGGATCGCCGCCGTCGCCGACGTGCCCCTCACCCTGGCCGGGGCGTCGCGGGTCAACATGGCCAACGTGCTGGCGGCGACCGCGGCGGCGCTGGCCGTCGGGGTGCCGCTGGACGCGGTGCGGACCGGTTTGGCCACGTTCACCGGCGGCGCCGAGCAGAACGCGGGCCGGCTGAACGTGTACCGGTTCGGCTCGACCGCGATCGTGTTGGACCTGGCGCACAACGAGGCGTCGCTGGCCTCGCTGCTGGAGGTGGCCGGCGCCTTGCGGGGGCCGGGTGGGGTGCTGGCGGTGGTCGTCGGCACCGCCGGTGACCGCACCGACGAGGCCATCCACGCCATGGGTGCGATGGCCGCCGCGGCCGCGGACCGGGTGGTGGTGGCCGCCCGGATCAGGTACCTGCGCGGACGGGAACCCGGTGAGATGGAGGAACTCTGGCGCGCCGGGGCGGCCGAATCCGGCATCGTCGCGGCGGAGGAGACGGCCGACGAACTGTCCGGGCTGGTCCTGTTGCTGGACGCCGCCTTGCCCGACGGGTCGGTGATCGCGGTGTGCGCCCTGGAACAACGCCCCGAGATAGTGGCCGAGATCACCCGTCGAGAGGGACGGGAGATGACGGCCGCCGAGGTGGCCGAGCGGGTCGCGACCCGTTGACGCCGGCACGGCCCGTGACGTCCCGGACAGGCAGTACCTCCGGCACAACGCGTGCTACGACCCGGGCGGTGGACACGGCGGTCCTGCGGGCGCGGCGCGCAATTCCCGGTAGAAGATGAGCTCGCCGGCCTCGCCGGGTGCGGCGCCTTCGGTCGGCACGAACAGGGTGACAACAACCGCAGGTGTCCCGGAGGGCCCGGTGACGAGAGTCGCCGTCGGGTTGGCGAAGGCCGTGCTGCCGCCATGGGTGACAACCGGCAGGTATTCGACGCTGCCTGTCCCCCAGTCGTAGAGGTAAATCCGCCAACTGCCGAAATCATTCCGACGATATTGGACCTCATGCAGGTTGTACCTCACGGCGTCGAGCGTCATGCTGTCGCGATCGCCGATGTTGCCCCCGACGGATCGACCTCTGGCCGCGGCCGCCGCGACGAGTCCACGGTCGAGATCAGTGGCGAAAACAGCGGTCCAGGCACTGAAGTCGGTCAGCCGGCCGCGGGCCTGACGGTCCACCCGGCAGTTGCGGTGGTAATGGAAACCGAGGTCGATCACCGAATGGTCGATATCGGGGGTCGGCGTCACGGAGTAGATATTCGGGGTGCCCTCATTGCACGCGGACAGGGTGCGAGCAATGGTCTGCTCGCGGTCGAACTCGCCGGCACACAGCGCCGGGAAGTCCGCGTAATGACGTAGCCGGAGCCGGCCGCCGGAACCGGCCTGGTCGTTGAATTCGACCCCGGTCAGGAAACCACCCGTGGGCAGCGCCGCGATGGTGGGCTGCGTCGCCTGCGGGTCGAGGGTGCGGAGAAAGGCCCAGGTCAGCAGGTCGGTGCTGGTGGCGAGATTCACCATGTCCCCGGTGTGATAAACGCTGAGGTACCCGCCCGACGGATTGGCGATGATCTTGGCGGTATCCATGGTCCGGCCCGTGCTGTCCTTGGCGTCATAGCGGTGACCGGTGGAGCCGACGACGTTGCCGAGGATGGACTGGATGCGGTCGGCGGCCATCCGTCATTATGCGAACGCGGCGCTCCGACAGACTCGCTGATCCGCCCACCCCGGCCGCGTCGGTTCGTCGGCTCGATCCGTGGGTCAGCTCACGGTGCGCAGTGTCCAGAAGTCCGATGACAGGCTGCGTTCGGTGAGATAGGCATACGGCATGGTGAAGTAGCCGGCCATTCCCCAGCCCGCTCCCCAGGAATTTCGCACGAGGAACCGCTGGTCGGCGTCGTCATATCCGACGGCCAGCACGGCATGGCCACCCAGAACCTGCTCATCGGGCGCAGGGAGCGGGACGACGCCGGTCTTCGAAACCGTGTCGCCTTCGAAGCTCTCGTACACGGTGAAACCGAAGACGAACGGGTAGCCCTCGGCCAGACAACCCTTGAACTGGGACAGGCTGCGCACGACCCGCTGGTAAGAGGCAACCTTGTTGTTCAGGGCGTCGGTGTAGCACTGCTGGGACGGTTCCTGACCCGCCCGCGCACCGTCCGGCCAGGGTCCGCCATCGGACTGGGGCGGCGTGTCGTCATACTTCCATTCGTCCTCGGGGCACACGCCGAGCTTGGCCATGCTCTTCACGCCGTCGCGGATCATGGCTCCCGAGTCGGTGCCGACCGTTCCCTCGATGGAGCGCTCGTTGTAGTAGATGAACAGCCGCGACGGCATGAAGTCGGGCAATTCCTGCTTGAGTAGATCGAACTCGAACGCGCCGGCGATCGCGTTGGCGGTACAACTGCCGATCCTGCCCTGGTCGTACACCAGTGCTGGGCACCGATCGCGGAGATCGACGGAGCTCGGCAGGGCCCCCAGCGTCGCGGGCCGGCTGGCATACAGATGGTCCCGGGCGTCGGGGAGGTCGGGAACCCACCCGTAACCGGCCCTCTTGCGGCGGTGCAATTCTGGCATGGCAATTCTCCGATCGAGACAGGACAATGAACGGGGACCTTGGTAGTTGGTAGGAGCAGCGCGTCAACGCCCCGACTACTGCCGCCACAGCGCGAATGCTACTCAGCCGACCGGAGATGTAAAACCCTTTATGGAGCCTGCGCGGTCACCACCGAGGTCGCGCGGAACGCTCGTATTCACCGGGGCCGGTGCAGGACCACCGCATCAGCCTCGACCGGCACCGCGGACACGCAGGATACCGACGCCGCCCACCGGCGCGTCGTAGATGTGAACCACCAGGCACGACATGACGACTCTCGGTGTCATCCGCGTTCTGGACAACCCACCCGCCTATTCGAGGGGCCCAGATGGAATTGACGGCAGGCGATGCCGGGACCCGGCGCACCGTCCGAGCCGGCGAATCGATCACGATTACGCTGGCCGAGAGCGCCACCACCGGGTACCGCTGGACGCTCGACGACCCCGGTGACTTCGAGGAGATCGGCGACGAGTCAACCGCTCCGGAACTCCCGCCGGGCGCTGGCGGAACGCGCGTGCTTCGTGTGCGGCCGCGGCGGTCCGGGCCTCTGCGCCTGCGCCTGGTCAAACGCCGTCGCTGGGAACAAACCGCCGTGGACGAGTTCGTCGTGGATCTCGACGTTGCTGACGGTGATTGAGGCCCGCCATTCCGAGAACGTTACTTCGGTGGCTCGGGAGAGCAACAACGAGTTGCTGAGGATTCTGATTTCGCACATTCGGTCGGCATGACGATCGAAACTCCGGCGAGAACAGCAAATGGATCCAGGACTCATCATCCGGTGATCAAACTCCAATCCAGGCGGATGTGCCGCAGCCGTTCAGTTGGGCCTCCGTCGGCGGCCGACTGCTCAGTCTGTGATGAATGGACTAGCCGTTCCACATTGGTGGCCCGTCGATCAGGCCGAGCGACACCTCCGGCTGACCGATGAACAGTGCCGTGCCGGCACCAAGCGCGACCGGTCCGATCATCAGGTGCAGTTCATCCACCAGGCCATCGGTCAGCAGCGCGTTCCACAGCGTTCGGCCACCGAAGATCAGGATGTCGCCGCCGTCCTGGTTCTCGAGGTCGGCCAGGTACCCGGCGGCAGCCGCACGGCGGACGACCGGCGCATCGCTCCACGGTCCGGTCGGTGCGGCGGATGTGATGTCCGAGACCACGATCTTGTCGATGGCGCCGTTGAGTCGCGATATCCCCCGTTGGGTCGGCGTGGCGTTCGTGTCCTGTGCCACCGACGGCCAGAAACTCCGGAATACAATTCACCCCGGTGGCTCGTCATCAAACGGCCGAAGGCCACCGGATCGCCCAGCCTGCCAGGGCCAGCGGCTCGGGCTCCGTGGGCTCGGTCAGGTCGGCCATCGGGTCCATCGTTCCAGTCCCCCTGGCCGACAAGGCACACACGCCAGCGGGCAGGATGACGGCCATGCGGACCGTCGAGGAACACGCCCGGATCGTCGCTGGTCTGCTCGCACCCACGCCGCCCCAGTCGTTGCCGCTGGCGGCGTCGGTCGGGCTGGTATTGGCGCAGGACCTGATCGCCGAACTCGACCTGCCCCCGTTCGCCAATTCGGCGATGGACGGGTACGCGCTCCGCGCCGCCGATCTCACCTCGTTTCCGGTGACATTCCCGGTCTCGCAGGATATCCCGGCCGGGCGGACCGACACCCAGCCACTCGCGCCCGGCACCGCGGCGCGGATCATGACCGGCGCCCCGCTACCGGAAGGTGCCGAGGTGATCGTGCCGGTCGAACGCACCGACGGCGGATCGCAGCAGGTCAGGATCGAGGGCGCGCCCGCCCCGGGTGTGCACGTCAGGACGCGCGGCGAGGACGTCAAGGAAGGCGCGGTCGTGCTCAGGGCCGGCACCGTCATCGGGCCGACCCAGGTCGGCGTGGCCGCCGCGTTGGGCCGGGCACAACTGCCGGTCCGTCGGCCACTGCGGGTGCTGGTGCTATCCACCGGGACCGAGTTGGTCGCGCCGGGACAAGAACTTCGACCCGGGCAGATCTACGAGTCCAACGCTGCCATGCTGGCCGCCGCGGTCGACGCCGTCAACGCGGAGGCGCGAATTGAGCACTTCGTCGCCGACGACGTCGACCACCTGCGGGCGGCGTTGGCCGGGACGGCTGCGGACGTCGATCTGATCGTCACCTCCGGCGGGGTATCGGCCGGAGCGTACGAGGTCGTGAAGGATGCGTTGAGCGCCCGGGGCGTCGAATTCGCCAAGGTCGCCATGCAGCCCGGGATGCCCCAGGGTGCAGGACGTTTCGAGGGCGTGCCGATCGTGACGTTGCCGGGCAACCCGGTCAGCTCCTACGTCTCGTTCGAGGTCTTCCTGCGCCCGGCCATCCGGGCCGCGATGGGTCACCCGGATGTTGCCCGGCCGATCGTCATGGTCCCGTTGTCGGCACCCGTCGACTCCCCGGCCGGGAAGCGCCAGTTCCGCCGCGGCCAGCTGGACACCCTGGCCGGGACCGTCGCGCCCTGGGGTGGGCCCGGCTCGCACCTGTTGTCCTGGTTGGCCGGCGCGGATTGCATGATCGTCATCGACGAGGACGTCACCCACCTGGAATCCGGCCAGGACGTCCCGGTGTGGTTGCTGGACTGACGTCCCCGAGTACTCCGGTCGCGTTGTCGGACGAGATCGCATGCGGCGTCAACTCTTTCCGGCGGATCGTGGGGCGCGGCGGTGCTGTCGATTATCAACGATGGGTTGCTGGTGGACGTCCGGCGATCGGCTGGCGTCCCGGCCGTGCGTCGGGATGAGCCCACCGCCAGATGATCACCGACGATCCGGATCGGACACGGACCGATCACGACGCCGCCGGTCCCGTCGTGCCCGGTCCGCCATCGGTGGTCTTCGGCGCCGTGAGCAGCCCGGCCCGCACCGCCGCGCCGCCCGAGACGACCGCCGCACCGATGGTGATCAACGCGCCGAGCAGGAACGCCGCGGCCTCCCCCGGGGCGAGCAGATGTAATTGCGATCCCACGGTGGCCGCAGCCACCGGAACACCCAGCTGAGCCGCGGCCAGCGCGCCCAGGCTCAGCGGCTGCCCGAGCACCCGCATCGCGGCGTGCACCGCCACCGCGCCGACCCCGAGCAGCACGCCCAGTCCGATCACCGACGGATGACGCCCGAGATCCCGGAGGTCGAGGGAGGATCCCAGCCAGACGAAGAACAACGGACCGAGAAATCCCTCGGTGACGGCGAACAGTTGGTGAGCCAGCCGTCGCGGCTCGCCGACCGTGGACACCGCGAGACCGAGAGCGAAGCCGGCCAACATGATCGACACGTGGGTGACCTGGGCCAGCGCGGCCAGGGAGAAGAGCGCGATCAAACTGATCCGCAACTCCAGGGCGAAACGGCGGTTCTCCGAGACGACGTGCAGGCGCTTGCGGGCACCCGAGCGTTCGGCCGCCCGCAATACGAAGAACAACACGGTGGCCGCCGCCGAAACCAGGATCGCTCCGATCGCTGCGCGGGCGGCGTGCGCCGGATCGATCACCAACGGCAGCGCGACAATGCAGGCGGTGTCGGCCACGGCGATCTGCGGCAGCAGCGCCACCACCTGCGGCCCACCCAGGCCGAGGGAATCGACGATCGGCAGGATCAGCGCGGCCGAGGACGACGCCATCAACACCGCGTAGACCGGCGCGTTCCCGGTGCCGAACACCGCTGCGATGCCATAAGCAACCGCGGTGGCCACGACGGCCACGGCGACCGCCCGCAGTGCGCCGCCCCGCAGGGCCGAGCGCATGGCCGGATCGCGCATCGGGACATGCGACCCGGCCACGAACATGATCAGCGCGAAGCCGATGTCGGCGAGGAACTCGAACGTCGGGTCGGTGGCGTCCAGGTAACCCAAGACGGTCGGCCCGAGCAGGATCCCGGCAAGCAACTCCCCCACGACCATCGGAACATGGGCCCCCCGCGGCAGGGCCAGCAACGGCCCGAGCACGGCGACCAACGCGATGACCGCGAGGGTCGCGAAGTCCATCGGTCACCTTCTCGTCCGCCCGCACGCGATCAGGGGTGATCAGTATGCCGGACCTGCCGGCCGCTCGGGGTCCGGCGGGTTCGCGTGCGGCACCACGGCGCCGGGTGAGCACGGCCAGGCCTTCACCGACCAGGACCGAGCGGGCAGCC
>Ga0302323_100004071_pt1 | contig 11898 bp, 7 predicted proteins | sample Fen_T0_3_FD_201950 | JGI IMG/M metagenome (GOLD analysis project Ga0302323, IMG submission 201950) | Peat permafrost microbial communities from Stordalen Mire near Abisko, Sweden - Fen_T0_3 | ecosystem: Environmental > Terrestrial > Soil > Wetlands > Permafrost | place: Sweden: Abisko... | reverse complement strand
CACGACTTTCGCCAGGCAGCACCGCGCCTTAATGGGCGCGGTGCTTCAAAGCGAGGGAGCCGTTCTAGTTAACCCTGTCTATTGGTTCGGCTCGCACGATGACCGGAAGCTCCGCTTCCAGGCTTTCGCCGTCATAGATCCGCAACAGCTGCGTAAGCGGGCCGGGCGCGGAAGGGGTGAGGACAATCTCAAAATGAAACCGGCCGCTCTCCTGCTCAAGTTTTCTGGCCTGTCCCTGGTTCAGCTCCAGGCGCGGTTCGCCGGTTCCGCTCCAGCCGCTAATCACGATTTCGTGGCTCGCCGATTGACCCAATTTGATCGTGGGCAGCACGACGGGATTGGGCGTGATACGCAGGGCCGATGTTACCGGAACAAACACATTAAAGGTAAGCTGTGGTTCGGCTTGATCAGAGTTTTCCACGACCACCTTGACGGAGTGATTGCCCGCGGGGGCATCGGCTCGCTTTATAAAATTGATGGAGAATACTTTTCCATCCGCACCGGATGCAGTCGCCTCCAACCAGGCCGGTGTGCTCGCAATTTTTCCGAGGCTCGCCTTGCCTCCGCCCGTGTACTCCAACGTCACTGCCATCGCCGCTTCGCGGCCTTTTTGACTGGGAGGCAGCACGATCACCGCCGGATTAAGCTGCCACGATTTGAAAAGCGAAACCATCACCTCGATCGGAATGCTGAGTTGGCCGGCGGAGGTCTGCACATGGACATTGCGATGAACCACTCCCTGGTAGGTGCGGGTCTCCACCACAATCTTCAGCGGCGTGCTTTCTCCTGGCGCGAGCAGGTGCTTCTCAGGTGTAGCCACCGTGCAACTACAGTCGGCGTTGACTCCGGTGATCTCAAGCGGGCCGGAGCCGGCATTGGTAAGGATCACCTCGGCGGCCACGCTTTGCTGCTGCTGGTGGCGCCCGAGATTCAGGGTGGTCGGGTCGGCCTTGAGTTGAGCGCGCGCCTCAGCCATTCCGACTAAAATCAGGAGGGAAAACAGGGCAGGCTTCAGAAATTTGCGCACCGGGAAAAATTGCCCGTCTTTTGAACCGACCGCAAGCCGTGAACCCGTCCGGGCGCCCACGCTCAGACCTTTTCTTCCAGCACCGCGCGGATGGTGCGGGAAAGATCACTGAGCTTGTAGGGCTTGGGTACGACACCGCGAAAACCGTTCACACGATAACCGGCCAACACCGGATCGCTCGAATAGCCGCTCGACACGATGGCGCGGACGTGCGGATCAATTTTCAGCAACGCTTGCATCGCCTCTTTGCCGCCCATGCCGCCCGGGACAGTGAGATCCATGATGACCAGTCTAAACGGCTCTCCGTTATTTAGCGCTTCCTGGTATGCGGCCACCGCGGTGGCACCATCGGGCACCGCGATGGGAGTAAAACCGAGGCGTTGCAGAAGCACGGTGGCCACAGTGCAAATCGTCTCCTCGTCGTCCATGAACAGGACCCGGCCGCTCATTTTGGCCACTTCGACGGGTTCCTCTGGTTCAGCCACGGCGGTCGCCAGCACGGCTGGCAGCCAGATGTAGAAGGTCGTCCCCTCGCCGAGTTTGGATTCCACGTCGATATGCCCCTGATGGCGGCGCACAATCGAATAGACGGTCGCGAGGCCGAGACCGCTGCCCGACTGCTTGGTCGTGAAATAGGGGTCGAAAATCCGCTGCAAATGCTCCGGCCGAATGCCCATGCCTGCGTCGCCAATTTCCACCCGCAGGTATTTGCCGACACGCAACGGCCGGGGCGATTCCGCGGTGACTTGCTCGTTATGAATGGAAATGGTGATTTGCCCGCCTTCGGGCATCGCCTGCACCGCATTGATGACGAGATTCTGGACGACCTGGCCGATCTGTCCCTTGTCGACATCAGCAGCCCAAAGATCGGGATCGAAATTAAACTCGCTCCGGGCCTTTGAGCCGTGGAGAGCAAACTCGGTCACCTCACGCACGATTTCCGGCAGCTGAACGGTTTTGCGCACGGGTTCACCCCCCTTGGCAAAGGTGAGTAGTTGCTGCGTGAGGTCGCGGGCCCGCAAGACCCCGCGTTCGGCCTCACCGAGCCAGCGCCCGGCCACCGCCATCACTCCGCTATCGAGCATGGCAAGGGTGACATTGCCCATCACCACCGTGAGAATGTTATTGAAATCATGGGCAATGCCGCCGGCCAGGATGCCGACCGACTCAAGCTTGGAGGAACGCAACAGTTCGGCCTCAAGCCGGGCGCGCTCCGTCACGTCGCGGAAGACAACAACGGCGCCAATCGCCCGCCCGGAAAGGTCGTGCATCGGCGCACAACGCCCGTCGACCACGCAATGCACGCCCTGGCGGTTGACCAGCGTTGAGTGTAACGGAAAATCCACTACACGATGCTCGGAGATCGCACTGGCAACCGGCATGGTGATGTTCGCCCGCGTCTTTTCGTGGCGAAGCAGACAGACCTGCTCCACGCCACGGCCGATGGCGGCACCGGCCGTCCAACCGGTCAGACGCTCGGCCGCCTCGTTCATAAACTGGACCACGCCATCGGTGTCGGTCGTGAGCAGGCACTCGGCCATGGCGCGCAAGGTCACCCTCAGTCGTTCCCGCTCGGCCGCCAGCGCATCCTCGGCCCCGCGAATCTCGGTGATGTCGACCAGAACGACCAGCACCCGTCCCAGATCGAGGGAGCCATCTTCCAAACGCGCCATCGACCAGCGCACCGTCTGGTGATGGCCACGCCCATGAGCGTCCGTGTAACTCACTTCGGCCGTGGTCTCATCCCTCACCTGTAGAATGGCGACCAGTTCGTTCTTGAATGCCTGCAGCACGCTCTCCGGCGGGTTGATCTTTGCTCTTGGCAACTGTTCGCCCAGCGAGGCAGCGGCCAGGTAGGCGATCGCGTGACGGTTGGCTGCGCGCAACTTTATGAGACGATAGCCCTCGAGCAGCGCTCCCGGCGTCCGGGCCACCAGGTCGTCGAGGTCCTCTGGATTGTTCACGCTGTTCCGCCGCAGCCACGCCCCCACCTCCAGAAAATCTTCCTCGAGAATCGCGACCGGGGTTCGTTCAAATAACTCCCGATAGCGGGCCTCGGATGCACGCACCGCCGCCTCGGCATTTTTCCGTTCGCTGATATCCGTGTGCGCGCCGATCATGCGCACGGGCCGGCCGTTTTTATCAAAGAAAGCACGGCCGCGGCCCACGATCCACTTGTACTGCCCGTCCTTGCAAAGCATGCGATACTCCACCCGATAGGTGGCGATTTCGCCCCGCAAGTGGGAGCGCAACTGCGAAAGCACCCGGTCGTGGTCGTCGGGGTGAATACGTGCCTGCCAGTTCCCCCCATCGTTCGGTAGCTCGTCCGGCGCAAAGCCCAACATGCCTTTCCACCGATCAGAGACAAACGTTTCGTTGGTAATGTAGTTCTTTTCGAAGATGCCGACGTTGAGCGCACGCACGGCCAGTTCCCAGCGGTCCTGCACCTCGCGCAGCCGCGCCTCGGCCTCCCGCAGCTGGCTCAAATCCGAAAACACCACGACCACACGTCGCAGATCCAGGCAGTCATCGACCTTCGTCACGCTCCAATGCATCACGCTGTGCCCGACCGAACCATCCAGGCGGCGATAAGTAAGATCGCACACCACCTCGGAGCGCCCCTGCCAGATGGCCTCCAGTTCCAGCCGAAACGCCTCCAGGACTTCAGGTGTCACCGACGACGATGAACGCCGCGAATACGTTTCGAGATCAGGCGCTGCCATCATCTTCAGCGACGCCGGGTTCGCGCCAACCACCTTCACCTTCGTAAATTGCTCAGCGAGCAAATCCGGATGTTCCTTCAGATGAGCCAAAAGGTCGGTCACCCCGGCCGCGCGCAATTCCTGCAAGAAAGGTCCAATATCCGAGAAATCCTCCTCAACGATGGCTACGGGCGCGCGCTCGAACACATCCCGTAAACGCGATTCAGAACGCCGCACTGACGCCTCCGCGAGAAGCCTCGGGCGCAAATCGCGCATGATCGTCTGCACATAACGCTGCGAGCCCGTCGCAACCAAGGAAGACCGCCATTGCATCGGGATAATGTCGCCATTGCGATGCTTGACCGGAATGTCCTCCTCGACGATGCCGCCCCGCTTCACGTGATCGGCGAATGCCTGTCGTACCGCATCGCCTTCGGTCAACGTGTGCAGGATGGTGTGACGCTGGCCCACGAGTTCACTCGCCTGCCAGCCCAACACTTCGCACGCGCAACGATTGGCCTCAATGATCAGCCCGGTATTCACCTCGAAGACGAGGATCGCATCACTCGCTTGCTCGAGCAGCAGCCGATGCCGCTCTTCCGAAATCTCCAGCTCCCGGGCGTGGCGCTCAAGCTCGCGCCAGAGCCGCTGGCTCGTGCGCAACGCCACCCAAGCGCAAGCCGACGCCGCGGCGGCGCCCGTGAAGAGGACGCCGTCCCAGCCGGAAAACTGTTCCGTCAAGGCGTGGCCGATGCCCCAGCCCACCAATGCAGAGCCGCCGGTAATCGCCGCCACGGCGACCTTCTGCGTCTGGGTAAATTGGTATAGCTTCATGCGTGCGCGATGCGCTTCAGCTGCTGGGCGCTTACCGCTCTACGAAGCCCGTCCCTGCAAGTTTGTCGAGGCGCAAACCGATTACGTGACGGAGTGTGACCGACGGGCTAGGTCTTTTGCCGCGGGCACCGTCAATAACCGGCGCTAATCGCCGACCGCCCGGTCAACCGTTTCGTCACCTTTGGCTTTGTGAAATGCGAGTCCGAGCTTTTCGGCGATCACTTTTTCGAGCGACCGTAAGGCGCGGAGGACAACCTGCCGCCGCTTATCTTCGGGTATGTTATTTTCCGTTGTATATTCCGCGAAAAATTTCACTTCAGCGGCGCCTGCGAGAGCAAAGACTTTGATATTAATCTTACTCTGTTTTGTGGTCGCGGTGGTCACGCTGCCTTCCCAGCCCAGGTTCTCCCACTCGTCGACAACCAACGCCTTGCTCACCGCGAGCGAAACGTCATTGGCTTTCAGGCCGTCGGGCAGGACCAGCATCGCCAACGGGCTGCCCGCGGGTGGGACGAAGGACGGGGACTGAGCCGAAAGAGCGGGTATGGAAAAAGCAAATGCCCAAATAGTAATCGTGAGGCGAAAAAGGAGTCTCATGGTCAGCAGAAATGCGATGTGTCGATGGGACTGCGAAATACGTGATGCGAGTGCAGTCCCTTTGCAGGGTGTTAGGCTGAGCATTGGGGGAAACATCCTAGGCTGACAATGAGAATTACGATTCATCATCCTGTAAAGCAGGGGGCCCTACGCAAATATCAGCAATACTGGCATTTGAGTTGGTTCGGCTTAACAGAATTTCTGAAACCAGTCTTCCTTATCTATTTTTAGACTAGCTCTTCGCTTGACGGCAAAACGGCCGGGACTGGAGTTCCACAACCAACCGCAGCAAGCGTCCACCCTCGATCGACCAACAGCGAAATATCTATTAGCTTTTCCGTCGTTCTTTAGGGAGCCAGCCGACCTCTTCCTTGGCGCTCTTTTCAAGGATATGCAGCCAGCGATTCACAGCGGCTTTGGCCGTTCCTGCTTTGTCATGCCTTCAACACGGTGATCGCAAACAGCATGATTTCCGAAGCAGTGATGACGGTCCCCGGGTTTTGACCGTCATCACATCTCGGCTGTGCGCGACCATATTTTTGGTCTTGGAGCCTAAACCGCTCAAGAATTACTAGAGCCCGTAGCCCTCGGCCAAGACACCATCCTGGAAGATATATTTATGATTAACGACCACGTTGCTCCAATATATCCACGTATCGATCTCGAGCGAAGGAGTTTTATGTCCCGGCGGATATCCACGTGTCATTACAACCTGCTCCTTCGTCATGCCGGGAGCCAGAATACCATTTCGGATATTTTTTGCCGTTTTCTCGTCGAACTTTTCAATCGGCACGGCCTGACGGGAAAGCAGATTTTGCGCGATGGTGGCCATGTCTTTCCGACTGTGCTTTTCGATATTTTCAATGTCTAAAACCTGGTTCGTTTTCTCGATGCGGATCTGCATTTTCTTCGAACCCAGCGAGGTGAGTGTAACCTTCGAGTTGATCGGAACGAGGATGCCGACCCAGTAATTGGTGGTGCGCCATGGTTTTCCTATTTCATACGTGAGGCAATGGCGCAGGTAGTATTGTTCACCCACGCCCGGCGCGGCTTCCTTGCCGATCATATCAAAATAACCAATGGATGCAGGTTCACCAGCCCGCAGGCTGGAGACCGAGAGGACAAGGGCCGTGGCGGCCAGGACCAGACGGATGATCGTTTTCATGAGACTATGGCTTGAAAAGACTGTGGGCAGCGGAGGTGTTCCTGAATTCTTTTGCAAATCCACCACGCTAAAACGCGAGACCGACGTTGATAAATCATGCCGGGGCGGGCAATTGAAAATATTGGCGGCATCCCGAACGAAAACTCTTGCCTCGAAGGCTGTCGCACCGGGCGTCCTCCCGCAAAGCCGGCTGGTTTATGATTGCTCGCCGGCACTTCACGTTTCTCGATGGATTCCGCATGAATGACGCCGATCAGATGGAAACCACGACCCGCTGCGAGCCGGGCGAGGTGGGTCTGGTCGAAGCCCATGACTTTGTATCTACGGGGTCGTTTGCATTTGAGAGCGGGCAGTCGCTGCCGGGCTTCACCCTGCGCTACGAAACCTATGGCCGCCTGAACTCCACGCACGACAATGTCGTCCTCATCAGCCATGCGCTCAGCGGCGATCATCACTGCGCCGGCATCCACTCGCTGAATGACCGCAAGCCTGGCTGGTGGAACAACCTCATCGGCCCGGGCAAGGCCGTGGATACAAACCGGTTTTTCGTGATCTGCTCCAACTGCCTCGGCGGCTGCCAGGGCTCCAGCGGACCCTCTTCGATCGACCTTGGCGTTGGCCAGCCCTTCGGCATCAAATTTCCCTTTGTGACGATCCGCGACATGGTGCGCGCACAAAAACGCCTGCTCGACTCCCTCGGCATCACCTCGCTTTACGCGGTGCTCGGCGGCTCGATGGGCGGCATGCAGGTGCTCCAGTGGGGCATCGAATATCCAGCGTTCGTGCGCCGCCTGCTGCCCATGGCCACCACCGCCCGCGAAAGTGCGCAGGGCATCGGCTTCAATGAGGTTGGCCGCCAGGCAATCATGCAGGATCCCGAGTGGCACCATGGCGCGTATCCAAAAAATGGAGGCCCCCGGGTCGGGCTCGCGATCGCCCGCATGATGGCGCACATCACCTACGTCTCCGATGCCAGCATGGACCGGAAGTTCGGCCGCAAACGCGCGCACGCCACCGACGGAGCTGCTTACAACTTCGACGCGCAATTCGAGGTCGAGAGCTACCTGCGCTATCAAGGAGAAAGCTTTATCAACCGCTTCGACGCCAACTCCTACCTCTATATTACCCGGGCAATTGATCATTTCGATTTGGCGGCGGCATATGGTTCGCTTGAAAAAGCCTTCGCCGGCGTGGAAGCAGAAACGCTCGTCGTAGGCTTCACGAGCGACTGGCTGTTCCCGCCAGAACAAAACCGCCAGATCGCTCTCGCCCTCCTGCGCGCCGGCAAACGCGCCAGCTACGCCGAACTCTCGACCGACCTCGGCCACGATTCGTTTCTCCTCGAATCCGAAGAACTCTACGCCCTCGTGCGCGGATTCTTGAAATAGCGCCCTGCTAAATGAAACCCGGCCTTTGTTGTCTCGCGACGGCCGCGAAGAACACGAGGGCGCACGCGTTGGAACGAAAGCACCTCTTCGTCTTCGCCTCCTTCGCCACTTCGCGAGAACTTGGGCTAGAGCGGTGTTCCGTATGTATCCTCACAAAAACATCCCTGAAATTGAATGTGGTACCGAGCGAAGCGACAGTCTGACACTCAGGAAAACGGAAAAAGCAAAGGCTCCAGGAGTACAGGACCGGTCCGTTCCAGCTTTCCTGAGTTCCTCATTCAAAATCTGCTTTTGATTTACTAACGTTATCTGCGGAACGCTAAACTGGAGCGGATAAAGTTTTCGCAGCTTCAAAGCAGCGCGTTCAATTCCGCGAAGTACGCCGCGATCCAGCGGTCAGCCACGAGGAAATAAAGCAGGCCGCCCATTGCCAGCATCGGGCCGAACGGCACCTGCACGCCAAAGCCAAGCGGCCCCGATTCCTGCGACTCCTCCGGCGAGCCTTCCGCCACCACCTTCGTTTCGCCCTCTTTCCCGTTCTCTTTATCCTTATCTTTCCCCTCCTCTTTCGGCGCAAAAACTTTCTGCCAGATAAGCGCACCAACAAACCACACCGTACCGACCAAGGCGCCACCAAAGATCGAGCAGACCGCGCCCTGCCAGCCGCAAAACGCACCAATCATGCCGACAAACTTCACGTCACCAAAGCCCATCGCCTCTTTCTTCAAAACCTCCTCAGCCAGCAGCGCGATCCAGAGCACCAAACCGGAACCAACCAGCAGTCCCAGCAATCCAGTGATCCCAGAACGGAAGCCCGCGATGAGAGCGATCTCATGGCTTTGACCGTGCAACGCCGGCACGGCAAACGAAAGAACCACTCCCACCACGCCCGCCCAAATCGTGAACACGTCCGGGATGATCATGTGGTCGAGATCGATGAACGTCGCACAGATCAGAATCGAAACAAAGAGCATGCCGCAGACCGCCTTGCCTGGCGACTCCGGGGCAAACCGCAACCAACAGGCCAAAAACAAACCGGCCGTAAGCAACTCGACAAACGGATAACGAAACGAGTAAGGGCGGCCACAGCAGCGAGCACGCCCACGCAGGATGAACCAGCTCAGGACCGGAATATTGTCGAACCACGCGATTGGTTTTCCGCAAGCACAGTGCGAGCCGGGCCGCACGATGGATTTGCCCGCCGGAATGCGGTAAATGCAGACATTGAGAAAGCTCCCGATGAGCGCGCCAAAAACGCCTGCAAAAATCGGGAAAAGCCAGGGGAACTGAGCAGAAATTTCGGCGTATTGTGAGAACATGGCGGGTCACCGAATGACGGCGGCCAGTGTAGCCATTGTCAACTCGAGGTAGGGCGGGACCGATGGGACCGCCGCGTTGGTTGCGGCGCGCCAACCAGTCGCGGCCAACCTTTTGGATTACTGAAAACGCTCCAGAAGGACCCCGCTTCCGCCCCTTTGCATTTCTACGATTCCAACTCACCTCAATTTCCCGAAGTTTTGTTCGAATTTGCCATGGCCTCGTTCGTCAACCTGACCGACAATGCAGCCAACTTATCCTCAGTCCGTTTCTTCTCTCTGTAGGCCTGGAGGAGGTTAAGTTGAGACGATGACAATATCCCCTGGGCCTGCGTGGAAACTTTGTCCCAATCAATTTCGCCAAGCGTCGTCATGCCCACCGCGTCCACCGAGCGCTTCCCTGTATTTGCGGCCACCAATTGCGTCAGCTGATCCGCCTGCCCGGCTGTGAGAGGAGTTTCTGTATAGTAGAGCGCACTCGCCAGAGAATCCACGGCAGCGCGGGAATCCATTGTCTTTTTATAGGCGTTGAATTGCTCAAAGCCGGCATCACCCAACGTGGCGCGCAACTTTTCGTCAGCAGGCTGTGCGACGGACGCCTTTAGCTGAGCCAAGCCAGGGTCTTCATAAGAAACCTTTTGAGAACGGGCGGCGAGAAAGGCATCCATGGAGGTTTGTTCCTCTTCGTCCATCGCCGCTTCGAAATTGGCAATCTGTTCAGGGCTCAATCCGAGTTTCCGATACAAAGGACCATAGGTGAAGCGAAGCGAGCTGTGGTTGTGCTTAGCGTTGAGTTCCTGGTATTCGGGGTTGGTCATCACCACATCCACGAAAAAATTCCCGGCGGGGCTGGCGCCCGATTTGGAGGTAGTCGTTTGTTTCATTTGTTGGGCCGATTTCTTAACCGCTTCGATTTCATCTGCACTCTTCTGCAGCGACGCCGCGAGCGCTTCGGCTGAATGAAATTTCTTTTCGATCTCAGCCGTACGCGCGGCCTCGCGCTGCACCCGCTCGCGCAACGCGGCGTTTTCCTGCGTCGCCGTTGCGAGCGCGGTTTTAGCCTGGCTCGTTTCACTAACTTCATAGACAGCGGTGCCCACCGCGAGCGCCGCCAGCACGCTGGCTGTGGTGATGATGGTTTTGGTCGTACTCATAAATTGAAGAATGCCCGTGATCGCAGTTGCGCCGCCCACTCCCGTCGCTCCGGCAGCCGCGCTGCTCGTGAGCGCAAACCCCGTCACACTCGCAGCCAGCGCCGGCGGAGTCGCCAGTGCCGACTGACTCGACAGAGCCAAACCCAGCGCGGCCGCTGTCGATGTGATGCCACGCCGCACGAGCAGCGCACGTAGTTTGCCGAGCGCACGATCGACGCGCACGCGCGCAGCATTCTCTGAGACACGCAACGTCGCACCTATTTCAGCATAGGGACGGTTCTCAAAATAACGCAGTAAAACGGCCAGCCGATCGGGTTCGCTAAGCTCGTCGATCGCGCCATCGAGTTGAGGCCGCAGCTGGTTCCAATCAGCTTCCAGGTCCGGCGTGGTTTGGTTTTCATGCATGGCGTGAGCCTCCTGCTCGCGGTTGAAACGCCGTTGCTCGGCCCGCATCGCATTGGCCGCAGCGTGACGCGTGGCGACATAGAGCCACCCCGTGAGAACGGTGTGACGTCGAAGTGAGGCAGCGTCAGCCGCGAGCGCAGCAAAGACCTGTTGCGCGACATCCTCGGCGAGATGCGCATCGCCATTGGTTCGGCGAAAGGCGGCATAGTAAACAAGACTAAGATACCGCTGCACGAGGGCAGCAAACGCCTCCTCGGAATGATCCTCAGAATACTGCCGAAGCAATTCGGTATCGTTGATCACGGTTATAGTTTTATAAGAACCGCCGCCGCTGAAACCGAACAAAGAATTTCAGGCGGACACGTTCGGAGGTGGAACGGGCACTCCGTGCACGTTCAGTTCGAAAGGTACGCATCAATGTGAGCAACGCTGCTCAACCCGCACGGAGTGTGGGTTCCACCTCGATCAAAATCCGAAGCAGCAATAGCGCGACCATGAGGTCCGCCCTCAAACCGCCTTAGGTCTTCATCGCCGCCTTCGCCGCCGCTCGCATCGCTTCGAGGGGCGTTGGCACGCCGGTCCAGTGGCTCAGGGCGCGAGCCCCTTGATGGACGAGCATCGAGAGTCCGTTTGCGTTGGGGATGCCAAGCGTTTCGGCTTGAGCGAGCAGCTTTGTCTTCGGCGGATTGTAGATCATGTCGTACACGCCGGCGGGATTTGGAAACTGCACGAGATTCGCGGGCGGAGCATCTTTGTCGTGCAGGCCGGCCGAGGTGGCATTGATGATAATGGCGTTGGCGGGTAGCTCGTTCGGCGGGTCCTGAGGATCAAAGCCCAGGACAGAGATGCCGTCGGCGACGGGCTGTAGGGTTTTCAGCAATACGTCGAGGTTCGCGAGCGTGCGGTTGGCGATCCAGAGCGAGCGGCAGCGGCGTTGCAGGCATTCGACGGCGGCGCCACGCGCGGCACCACCCGCACCCAGGAGGATGATGTCGGTGCCGGCAATTTCGAGCCCAAGATCATCGCGGACGCCGGCGGCGAGCCCGTGGCCGTCAGTGTTGTAGCCGTGCCAGCCGTTTTCTGTGGCGAGCAACGTGTTGACGGCGCCAATGGGTTTTGCGGCCGGATCGATGGCGGCGGCATGTTCGAAGGCGATGACTTTGTGCGGAACGGTGAGGTTGAGGCCGCGAAAGTTTTTGGCGTGAAAAAGTTCGAGCGACCGGGGCAGGTCTTCCGGCGAAATGTCGAAGCGGAAATACTTCCAGGAAGCAAAGCGTTTGTCGCTGCCGAAAAGTTCGGCCAATGCGGCG
>Ga0302323_100004067_pt1 | contig 11904 bp, 10 predicted proteins | sample Fen_T0_3_FD_201950 | JGI IMG/M metagenome (GOLD analysis project Ga0302323, IMG submission 201950) | Peat permafrost microbial communities from Stordalen Mire near Abisko, Sweden - Fen_T0_3 | ecosystem: Environmental > Terrestrial > Soil > Wetlands > Permafrost | place: Sweden: Abisko... | reverse complement strand
CCTGCAGGGCGGCCATGGGCGGCACGCGCGTGGCGCGCGTCGCCGGGATCACGGCCGAAAGCAGAGTGACGATGATGCCGACGGCGAGCGCTACGATGACCGTCCGTGGCGCCAGCACGAGCCCGCTGTGCGGGATGTCGATCTTCGCCGCCGCGAAGAGCTTGAGGATGCCGGCGGCGATACCCAGACCCGCAAGGATGCCGAGCACGGAGGCAAGGACGCCCATCGCCAGCGCTTCACCGGCGATCGTGACCAGCACCTGGCGGCGAGAAGCGCCGAGCGCCCGCAGCATCGCGAACTCCCGGCGGCGCTGCGCCACCGTCATCGAGAACGCGTTGAAGATGATGAACGCGCCGACGAGCACGGCGATGCCTCCGAACGACAGGAGCATCGGGCGCAGGAAGCTGCCGATGGCGTCGCTGAGCTGCTTGGTCTGGTCGGTGGCCGCCTGGGTGCCGGTCTTCACATCGGCATAGGCGGGCAGCGCCGCCTTCACCCGCTGCGACAGGACATCGGGCGACACGCCGGCGATGGCCTTCACATCGATCGCAGAGACGCTGTCCGGCATGTCGAACCAGCGCTGCGCGTCGGCCAGCGTGGTATCGATCAGCAGCGAACCGCCGAGGGAAGACTCCGCGCCGAACGTGAATACGCCTGCGACGCGGACCTTTTCGCTGCCGCCGGGCGCGATCACGTCGATGACGGAGCCCACATGGAGCTTCTGGTCCTTGGCGAGCTTCTGGACGATAGATACCTCGCCCGACGCCTTGGGCGGCCCGCCCTCCACATACGTGGTGTTGCTGATGTCTCCGGGGGCGTAGGAGAAGAACAGCGTCGGTGAGCCTCCCGTCGACACGACCTTCCCGTTGACGGCCACGGCGCCCGTGCCGGCGACGTAGCCGTACGCCGCGGCCGCGCCGTTCACGCCCTTGACCTGGGCGACCATCGACTCCGGCAGGCCGGCCGTGGCGCCCGTCATCTCTCCGCTGAACTTCACCTTGCGCGTGACGGAGACGTCGATGCCCTTGTAGGCGTCGGTGAAGATGTTCTTGAAGCCCCTGTCGATCTGGTCGCTGAGAACGTAGGTGCCGCAGATCATGGCGACGCCGAGAAGGATGGCCAGCGTGGTCAGGAACGTGCGCAGCTTGTGCGCCGTCAGGCTGCGCCAGGCGATCCGGATCATCCCACGTCCTCCAGCGACTTGATGACGTCGTAGATCTCGTCGCGGCCCAGGCGGCCGCAGTCGTGAGCGATCACCCCATCCTTGAGAAAGACGATGCGATCGGCGTAGGTTGCCGCGTGCGCGTCGTGAGTGACCATGACGATCGTCTGGCCCAGCTTGTCGGAGGACTGGCGCAGGAGTTGAAGCACCTCCTCGCCGGTGTGCGAATCGAGGTTGCCGGTGGGCTCGTCGGCGAACAGCACGGCCGGCCGTGAGGCCAGGCCTCGGGCCACGGCGACGCGCTGCTGCTGCCCGCCTGTGAGCTCGGCGGGCTTGTGCGTGAGCCGGTCGCCGAGGCCGACCGTGGCGATGAGCTCGTCGACCCAGGCCGCGTCTCCGGTGCGTCCGGCGATGGTCAGCGGGAGGACGATATTCTCGGCCGCGGTCAAGGTGGGCAGCAGGTTGAAGGTCTGGAAGATGAAGCCGATCTTGTCGCGCCGCAGCTGCGTGAGGGCGCGCTCCTTGAGCGTCGTGATCTCGATCCCGTCGACCACCACCGTGCCCGAGCTCGGCCGGTCCAGCCCGGCGAGGATGTGCATGAGCGTCGACTTGCCCGAGCCCGACGGGCCCATGATGGCGGTGTAGGCGCCGCGCTGCAGGTCGATGTCCACCCCGGCCAGAGCGTGGACGCAGGCGTCTCCCTGCCCGTAGAGCCGGGTGATACCGCGGGCCTGGACGACGGCGTCGTCCAGGCCGATGGTCGTTCCTTCTTCGCAGGTCGTCGGCGCCGCGGCGGAGCCGGGCTGAACTGTGGTCTCGGACATGTCACTCACGCTTCCCCCTCGAATTCGGCGGCCGTCGCTGACGACCCGTGGCGGGCCGCGCCTCCCGGCGCAGCTCGCCACTCCTGTTGCCATTTGTATGCCACGTACATCACACGTGCGAACCTGAGTGCGCGGTCCTCTGCAATGAAGGGGCCGACCGGCCCTTACTTCTCCGCCGGCGGCTCTTGGGTAGCCGGCGCGACCTCCATCGGCACGGAGCCAGAGGCTGCTTTGCGGGCCTGACGCCACTCCGTGATCGCCAGAGCCGCGGCGCCGGCTCCGAACACCGCCATCACCATCAGGGCCAGCCCGCCGGCCACCGGGACCCGGGTGACGATGGTCGTACCGACCACTCCGAGCGCCACCGCGAGCATCAGGTTGTCCTTCTGCTGCGTCCCGGCGAGCACGCGTGCGGCGATCAGCGTCGCTACCGCCGTGATGACGAAGAAGTAGAACAGCGGCACGACGACCATATAGGGCAGCACCAGCAGCAGCCCGACGATGCTGATGATCAGCACGACGAGGACCGCCGGGATGATCAGGAAGAACGTGAGCGCTCCCCAGCCCAACGATGCCGCCGGCTTCGAGGCGAGCTGTCGCTGCACGGCGTGCAACTGTCTCGGCATGAGGGCAGCCGCGACCAGAGCGAGCACCAGGAAGATGGCGGTCTGTACGATCCAGCCCATCAGCGTGAATCCCCACCACGGGCGGATCACGGTGTGCTGCGTGGCCCAGTTCAGCGCCCCGACCCAGTTCGCGTTGTCGAAGCGCTGCACGTCGCCGGTGACTTGAGCTCCGGATCCGCGCGTGAGCGTGCCGCCGAAGAGGACGATCGACTTGTCCTGCGGAGACATCGTGCTGCCGACCACCGCGGTAGGCGCGAGGCGCACGTCGCCGCCAAAGGCGACGATGTTGTTCCCGACGGTGCCGCGCACGAGCACATCGCCGCCGAAGGCCACCACGCTGCCCTTGACACTGCCGTCGATGGTGATGTCTCCGCCGCCGGCGACGACCGCTTCTACGCGCTCGCCGGCCGGCACGGTCACGTCCTGTCCGAACTGGACGATGGCGGCTCGCGTCTCGCTGGAGGTGGCGAGCAGGGAAGGCGTGGGGGACGGCGAGGTCGCTGCCTTCGCTGGGCCGGTCAGGGCAAGACCGAGCCCGATCAGCGCCAGAGCGAGAGCCACCAGGGCGACCAGCGGCCGCAGGATCCGCATCGTTCGATGAGTCGTCATCACTCCACCTCCGCTGCCAGGGGGGTCAGTCCGCATCGTGTTCAAGAGGAGCCTCAGACTCCGTCACGGCGCCGGCCGGTGGCACCGGTGCTGTGGACACCAGCGGGGTCGGCTGGGCCACGGTGGCCGTGCGCGCCTGGGCCTCTGGCGGGCCGAACAGCAGCTCGGCCCAGCGGGCGCACACCCACCCCCAGCCGTTGATGATGTGCAGGCTCAGGAAGAGGGCGAAGATGGCGCCGGGGATCGCGAGGAGCGCCAGCCAGAGCGGCGGCGTCCACCCCTGACCGTTGCTCCACGAGATGAGATGGACATTCAGATAGTGCGCGATGGGGAAGGCGACCAGCCAGGCGACGATGCTGCCGAGCGTCACGAGCAACGTGAACGACGCGATGCCGAAAGCCATCTTGGCCAGCAGGTAGAGGAGGTCCTTCCAGGTCGAGGCGCTGCCGAAATGGGCCTTGATCTTGCCCCAGACGCCGTTCGCGTCCTCCCACGCGCGCGGCGGCGCCGACACCGCGGCGCCGAGCAGCAGGTTCGCCTGAAGACGCTCGAAGGCTCCGAACAGCCACCAGGCTCCTGCCACGACGAGCAGGATGGGTATGCCGACCCAGACGATCACCAGACCGAGGCCTACGGACAGGCCGGTGACGAGGAAGATGAAATAGAACAGGCCGAGCGGGAACGCAAGGATCTGGAAGAGGACGTTCAGCCAAGTCCGTGGACGCGCTACGACACCGAAGAACCAGCCGAGCATCGAGTCGTTCACCTCCGCACCTGTCCGGGTCCTTTGCGACTTGCACGAGAAGCCTAGCGCGGAGTGGCCGCTCAGTCGTCACCCTACGGCAGGAACGTGAGGTCGTCTGAAGAGGGATTCTTGCGGCGGGGAGCGTACCCCTGCGGGGGTACGCCGGCCGCCGCTGGATCACTCGGCTGGGCTGTCCCCGGGGCGTACGAGGCCCACCTCGTAGGCAAGGATCACGGCCTGCGTGCGATCGTGCAGTCCGAGCTTGGCGAAGATCCGCTTCACGTGTGTCTTCACCGTGCCCTCGCTGAGGAAGAGGTGCGCGGCGATCTCTCCGTTGGTCATGCCGCGGGCCACCAGCACCAGCACCTCGTGCTCGCGCTCGGTGAGGTCGTCGAGGACGCTCGCGTCGCGAGGCACGCCGGCGCGTTCGTCCTTTTCGCGGAATGTGGCGATCAGGCGCGTCGTGACCGAGGGCGTGACCATGCCGTCGCCGGCGGCGACGATGCGGATGCCGGCGACGAGGTCGGCCGCCGGCGTGCGCTTGAGCAGAAAGCCGCTGGCGCCTGCCTTGAAGCCCTCGTACACGTACTCGTCGAGGTCGAAGGTCGTGAGGATGAGGACGCGCGAGGTCTCGTCGCGTCCCAGCGCGACGATGGCGCGCGTCGCCTCGATCCCGTTCATCACCGGCATCTGCACGTCCATGAGCACGACGTCGGGGTCGAGGCGGCGTGTCAGCTCCAGCGCCTCGCCGCCGTCGTCCGCCTCGCCCACGACCTCGATGTCGGGCTCGGCCTCGAGGATCAGCCGCAGCCCGGAGCGCACCATCTGCTCGTCGTCGGCCAGCACCACCTTGATGCTCATCGTCCCTCCGTTTCCAAGGGGAGCCGTGCGTGCACGGCGAACCCGCCTTCCGCGCGCGGTCCCGCGGTCAGCTCGCCGCGGAACGCTACCACGCGCTCGCGCATGCCGAGGAGGCCGCGGCCTCCCCCCGTCACACCGGGCGTCACGCCGCGGCCGTCGTCCAGCACGTCGATGCCGAGCTCGCCGGCCGCATAGCGCAGCGAGACCCGCGCCTGCGTCTTGCCGGCGTGCTTCAGCGTGTTCGTCAGTGCTTCCTGCACGATGCGGAACGCCGTGAGGTCGAGGCTGGTGGGCAGCGGCTGTGGCGCGCCTTCGACCGTCAAGGCCACCGGCAGTCCGGCTTCGCGGACCCTTGCGCACAACTCGTCGAGCTGCGCCAGTCCGGGAGCGGCGTTCAGCCCCGACTCCTCCTCGGGATTCCTCAGGATGCCGAGTATGCGCTCGATGTCGCCCAGCGCCTGTCGGCTGGCGGTCTCGATAGAGGCGAGCGCCTCGCGCGCCAGTTCCGGCTTGGTGCCGATCACGCGCTGCGCAGCACCGGCGTGCAGGACCATCACGTTGAGCGCATGGCCGACGCTGTCGTGCAGTTCGCGCGCCAGGCGGATGCGCTCCTGTTCCACCGCTTCCCTGGCACGGGCCTCGCGGTCGGCGGAGAACAGCGCCGCTCGGCGCTCAGCCCGCTCGGCGCTGTTCCGGTACAGGCGCAGTGCCACGGCCACCGCCCAAATGAGAGAGATGGAGACCCAGGTGGCGATCGCCTCCTGCCACCTGAGCCCGTTCGTGGTCAGGATCACGGCGATGAAGCCGGCCGTGAACACGAAGCCGCCTGCCAGAGCGCGACGCGTCGAGTCGAAGGCCACGGTGGCGAACGAGGCGATGACTACGGCCCATACCGAAGCGGCTGCGTATTGGTAGCCGGCCGCGGACTGCACCACCAGGAGCGTTCCCGTGACTGCCAGGCAGGCGAAGGGCGACCACCAGAGAAACGCGAGCGGCACGGCGCTCGCGACGGTGAGGGCGGTGAGCATGGCATCGTCGGGCCGGGATCCGGCTGGGGTCCCGTGACGCGCCAGCAGGCTGACCAGACCGGCGACGGTGAGAATGAGTGCCAGCAGGATGCTCAACGGGACGGGGTCGAGCAGGCGGAATCGGCTCGGCGCGCCCGGAGCTCCCGGAGCGGTCGCGCGACCCGTTGAGTTGTCACTTTGGACGGCCACGCCCGCAGTATAGTGTACGGTCGCGGGTGTGCAGACGGGGCATCGCGATCGCCCCGACGCAGAAGTCGGCAATGACTTGGGGCGCCTGCTTCAGGTTCTTGGCGAGCGCCGGCAGACGACGTTCGGACTCGCGGGGCTGAGCCCGGACAAGGGAGGGGGCACGTGGCGAACAGACTCGCGGTCTCCGTCGTGGCAGTCGCCGTCTGCATCGCCGCCGGGTCGGCGGCGGTCGGCTGCTACAGCGGGGGCGCCATCGTGGGGACCTGGAGGGTGACCGATGCCGGTGCCCCGCCGATGGCGTTCACCGTGGCGCCGATGAGGAGCAACAGCCTCTACCCCGTGACCTGGAGCAACGGTTGGGGCAGCAGATCGGGGCCGATGGGGCCGACGACCTTCTACGTCACGAAGCTCAGCTACGGCGTCTTCATCGGGAGCGACGACACTCGCCCGCGTTCGACCTACACTCTGGTGGGCGCAAAGACGGTCAACGTGCGTTACACGAACAACTCGAACGCTGTCGTCGACTACAGTTTCACCAAGCAATAGGAGAGGCGCCGCCCGGCCAGACGGCAGGGAGGTGGAGAGCCTGGATCACGGTCGAGGGCTCTCCGAGGATCGCGGCAATGGCGCCTGCGATGCAAACGGTGAGGCGATCTGCGTGCGCTTTCCGGACGGAGTGGAGTGGCGCGACGAAGCCCTTCCTGCTCTTGATCCGGGTGCGCCTGCCGTCTTCTCTGACCGCAGGCCGCCTTGTCGGGAGCAGGTGCTCCGTTCTGCCGGAGGTGCTTCACGCTGGGGGCGTGCCGAAAAGACAGAAATGGTGGAGGCGGCGGGAATCGAACCCGCGTCCACGGACGCCTTGGCGGAGTCTCTACAGGCATAGCCGGCGCATTTGATCTCGCTCGCGGCCCCCGCGTCGGCCGGGTGCCGTCTGCCAGCTCCGATCAGTCTCGGGTGCGGTTGCTCGGAGCAGCGCGACCGCACCCCAGTCCACTTCATGACACCGCGGACCCCGGCCGTGGACGAGCCGGGCGCGATGCGTTACCTAGTCAGACTAGGCAGCGAGTGCGAGATTGCTCTCAGCAAGTGTGTTGTTCCGGCAGTTTAACGAGGCCACCGGACCTCGGCCTGCTGCTCCCACCCCGGTACAGCCCATGTCGAGACCTGTTCGCCCCCATGGGCAGCCTTGGTGGCTGCGCTTCTTGAGTATACCAGTACCCAGAGACGGCGAAACCGCGGCGCCGCCGCGGTTTCGCCTGCAAATCCTGGAGATCGGCGCTTGCTGCTCGCGCCGCGCCCCGTGCCTCAGTCTTCGACGGTCTGCACCTCGCGCCGGTCACGGCGCCGGAAGTACATGTTGCGGCAGAGCGGCCCTTCGCCGGAGGCGTAGCAGCTCTGCACGGCCACCGAGCACTGCGGCAGCGGAGTGCGGGCCACTTTGACCACGCCGAACCCGCCCTTGCCACGCTCGATGTCCTCGAACATCCTCAGGTCTATCTCGTGCGGGAACACCTTCTCGATGCACCCGAAGAACGTGTCGCCGTCTTCCTTGAACGCGTACAGAAAGCGGCAGTTCATGCTGAGACAAGCCGCCGGATAGACGACCTTCTCGCACTCCGCCGAGCACTCCTGGCATTCGAGCAGTTCTTCAGACAAATGGATCAGCCTCCTACAAACAACAGAACGGCCGGCGAATGTCTGCCGGCCCCTGGAGCATGGTAGCACAGGCCAACGGGGCCTGAACAGGCTGCTTAACCTGCGCTTAATACTTTCTATTCAGCCGTCGGCGCGCCGCCGCCTCTCGGCCGCCCTGGCGTTCATCATTGACATGACACCATGTACATAGTGAAAATAGGGGCTGCCACGCCGCCCGGCGGTACTGGGGATGCAGTGCCGGGGCGGGCCACTCGTTTGCCAGGGAGGTGGAGGACACGCATGAACGTTTTGCTGCTGTCACGACTCCAGTTCGCGTTCACCGTCGGCTTTCACTTCATCTTCGTGCCCATCAGCATCGGCCTTGTGCTGATGGTCGTGTTCTCCGAGCGGCGCTACTATAAGAGCCGCATTCCGGCGGACAAGGCCGCCTCCAACTTCTGGATCAAGCTCTTCACCACCACCTTCGCAATCGGCGTCGCCACCGGCCTCACCATGGAGTTCGCTTTCGGCACCAACTGGGCCAACTACTCGCGCTTCGTGGGCAACATCTTCGGGGCGCCGCTGGCGGCTGAAGGGCTGTTCGCCTTCTTCCTCGAGTCGACGTTTCTCGGCGTGCTGCTCTTCGGCCGCAAGAAGGTATCGCATGGCTTTTACTACGCCTCCACATGGCTGGTCATGTTCGGCGCCTTTCTCTCCGCCTTGTGGATCCTGATCGCCAACTCATGGCAGCAGACGCCCGCGGGGTACAAGATCGAGGGCGGCAGAGCGGTGCTCACCGATTTCTGGGCCGCCGCCTTCAACCCGTCGGTCGCCCCGCGCTACGTGCACACCATGACCGGGGCGGTGATCACCGGCTGCTTCGTGGTCGCGAGCATCTGCGCCTGGTACCTGCTCAAGAAGCGTCACGTGCACTTCGCCCGTCAAGCCCTTGTCACGGCGCTGGCCGTAGGCCTCATCGCCTCCGCGATCATGCCTCTTGTCGGCCACTGGCACGCCCTTGAGGTCGCCCAGAACCAGCCGGTCAAGATGGCTGCCTTCGAGAACGTCACCGAGACCGCCGACGGCGCCAACCTGTGGCTCTTCGGCTGGCTGACGAAGGACAGCAGCACCGGGATCTACGACACCACCGGGATCGCGATCCCGAACGGTCTCAGCCTGTTGCTCCACCTGAACCCGAACGCGAAGGTCATCGGACTTGAGAGCGTACCGGCCACCGACCGGCCTCCCGAGCCGATCGTCTTTCAGAGCTACCATCTGATGATCATGCTCTCGTTCGTGTTCATCGCGGTCATGCTGCTGGCACTGATCATGCACTTCCTCAAGCGGCTCGAGAGCTCCCGCTGGATGCTCTGGCTGCTGGTCGTCTGCTTCCCGCTGCCGATAATCGCCATGAACATGGGCTGGACCGCGACCGAGGTCGGCCGCCAGCCGTGGATCGTCCAGGGGCTGCTGCGCACGACCGACGGCGTCTCGCCCGTGGTCTCCGCGGGTGAGGTGTGGACCACGCTCGTTCTCTTCGGCCTCATCTATCTGACCCTGTTCATCGCCTGGCTACGGATCTTCCTCGGCATCATCCGCAAGGGGCCGGAGGACGTGGTCGAGATGCTCGAATCAGAGAAGCCCGCCGGGCAGGCTGCGCCCGCCGGCGCCGGGAGGTGACGTGATGAGTCTGCAGAACATCTGGTTCTTCCTGGTCGCCTTCCTGCTCACCGGGTACGTGGTGCTCGATGGTTTCGATCTCGGCGCCGGCGTGCTGTACCCGTTCATCGCCCGGACCGAGGACGAGAAGCGCGTGGTGCGCGCTTCGATTGGGCCGGTCTGGGACGGCAACGAGGTCTGGCTGGTGACCGGCGCCGGCGCCGTGTTCGCCGCCTTCCCCATGGTCTACGCCATGACCTTCAGCGGCTTCTACCTGGCGATCATGCTGGTCCTGTTCGGCCTGATCCTGCGCGCGGTCTCGCTTGAGTTCCGGCACCGCGACTCGAGCTGGACCAGGGTCTGGGACGGCGCCTTCTTTCTCGGCAGCCTGCTGCCGTCGATCCTCGTGGGCTGCGCGCTGGGCAACGTCATCCGCGGCGTGCCCATGGATACGAACGGCGACTACACCGGCACCTTCCTGCAGCTGCTCAATCCCTATTCGCTGCTGGTGGCGGTGACCGGGCTCTTCCTCATCGTCACGCACGGGGCCGCTTGGGTCGCCCTGAAGTCGGAGCCCGGCGCCCTGCACGACCGCGTCGTCGCCCGCCGGCGACTCACGTTCTGGGTGTTCGCCGTTCTGGCGGTGGCGACCTCGGCGGCGACTATCCTCACCGTCTCGCGCGCCTCGGACAACGTGTTCGGGAGGCCGCTGGGCTGGTTCTTCCTGGTCGTGCTCGCCGTCGCCCTGGTCTACACGATCCTGCAGATGATGAAAGAGGGCGGTGAGCTGCGTTCGTTCCTCGGCTCGGCGGTCACGATCATCGCTCTGGCCGGCATCGCCGCCGTGGGCAACTTCCCCGAGATAGTGCCGGCCCGCGGCACGCCGCCGCAAACAAGCCTGACGGTGACCAACGCCTCATCGGGCCACCTGACGCTCGAGGTGATGCTCATCGTGGCCCTCATCGGCTGCCCGATCGTGCTGGCGTACACGGCGATCCTCTACCGGACGTTCAGAGGCAAGACGAAGGCGGCCGACGCGGAGTACTGACGCGTCCGCCCGGCTTCTCCACGCTGACCAGGAAACGGCGGCGGGCCTCAGCGCCCGCCGCCGTTCTCGTTGCCGGGAGCAGACGGACACGCTCCCCCACGCACCACCATACTCGCACAGCTCAGAACACTTGACATTCATCCCCGTCAGACTGAGAATCGCCAAAGTGCGTTCGATTCTGAGCGATTCTGACAACACGTCACTGCCTGTGGGGAGTTCGATGTCGTCGCCAGACCTGCGCGAGATGTTCCCGGCCGAACGGCAGGGTCGCATCCTGGAGATACTCGCCGAACAGCGAGGCGTTCGCGTCTCCGTGCTGAGTGATCTGCTCGGAGTGTCCGAGATGACCATCCGGCGGGATCTCGAGCGCCTGGAGACCGAAGGCCTGCTCTCGCGCACCCACGGCGGCGCCATCCTCAAGCAGCACATCGTCGAAGAACCGCGGTACGTGACCAACGTGCGCGCGCACGCCCTCGAGAAGCAGCGCATCGCCCAGGCGACAGCCGCCATGATCAAGTCGGGAGAGACTGTGTTCCTGGGCTCGGGCACAACGGCGACGCAGGTTCTCACGTACGTCGACCCCGAGCTTCACGCGCGGATCGTCACGCACAATCTCGGCGCCGTGTCGTCGGCCCAGGAGAAGGCGCTCGACGTCATCCTTCTCGGCGGCCTCTACCGCCCACGCTCGAACACGCTCGAGGGTGCGCTGTCGCTGGAGACTCTGAACGGCTTCCATGCTTCCAAGTTCATCCTCGGCGCCGATGGTGTCAGCCTCGAGGAGGGCATCACGACAGCCAGCATCGGCCTCGCCGGCGTGGAGCGCGCGATGATCCGTCAGACGCGTGGCGAGGTGATCGTCCTCGCCGACGCGAGCAAGATCGGCGTCGTCGGCGACTTCGTCATCTGCACCCTCGACGACGTTCAGGCGGTCGTCGTCGACGACGGCGTCGACGACGACGTGCGCGAGGAGATGCTGCGGCGCGGCCTGCGGGTGCTCGCCGTATGAGACCGGGACAGGGCATGGCAGGATGCCGACACTCAGGCGGGTGGGTCGCCGTGGGCTGCGAAACGCGGGATGCGCGAGCGGGATGTGGTTCACTGCAGGAGGCTCGAGCGGGAAGCTCACCACGGGAAGCTACGCGGCCCACCCGCCTGTCGGCTGTCGGCTGAGGAGGTCTGATGCACATGAGGCACATTGAGCTACTCACTGCCAAGCAGGTCGAGCGGGTCCACGAGGCTTCGCTCGAAGTGCTCGAGAACGTGGGCATCCTCGCTCATTTCTCCGCAGCGCGCGAGGTGTTCGCCCGGCACGGCTGCACGGTCGACGGGTCGAGCGGCCTGGTCACGTTCCCGCCCGAGGTCGTGGAGCGCTACATGGCGATGGCGCCGCCGAGCTTCACCTTTCGCGGCCGCGACCCGCGGTTCGACCGAACGATCCCCGACGACGGTCCTGTGGTCGTCACCGGGTCGTCGGCGCCCAACGTCGTCGACCCGCTGACCGGCGTCGAACGGCGCGCG
>Ga0302323_100004066_pt1 | contig 11904 bp, 12 predicted proteins | sample Fen_T0_3_FD_201950 | JGI IMG/M metagenome (GOLD analysis project Ga0302323, IMG submission 201950) | Peat permafrost microbial communities from Stordalen Mire near Abisko, Sweden - Fen_T0_3 | ecosystem: Environmental > Terrestrial > Soil > Wetlands > Permafrost | place: Sweden: Abisko... | reverse complement strand
AGGCCCTTCGGCTGCTGCTCTTCGCGGGCGAGGTCTTTCCAACTCCGCACCTGCGCCGCCTCCGCCAGGCGCTGCCCCGCGTCGAGCTCTTCAACCTGTTCGGCCCCACCGAGACCAACGTCTGCACCTATTACCGGGTTCCGCCGGAGCTCCCGGAGCGCTGCTCCGGTCCCATCCCCATCGGCATCGGGTGCGAAAATCTGGAGACCTTCATCATCGACGACGAGGGGCACGAGGTTCGAGAGCTGGGGCGGGAAGGGACGCTCTGGGCGCGGGGCGGCAACCTGATGCGTGGCTACTGGGCCGATCCCGAGCGGACCGCGCACATGCTGCAGCCGGATCCGCGCGGCAGGGAAGGGCAGGCCTGCTGCACCGGGGATCGCGTTCTGCTGCTTCCGAGCGGTGACTACGAGTTCCTGGGCAGGCGCGATCACATGGTCAAGACGCGCGGCTACCGGGTGGAGCTCGGTGAGATCGAGGCCGCGCTGGTGGCCCACGCAGCCGTGCTCGAGGCCGTCGCCACCCCGCTCCCCGACCCGGCGCTGGGGACCAGGATCGTGGCCAGCGTCGTGCTTCGCGCGGGGCTAGAGGCGGACGCGGCGGCGCTCAGGGCGCACTGTGCGGAGCGGCTACCGAGCTACATGATTCCAGAGCTGATCGAGGTCCGGCCCGAGATGCCGCGCACCTCGACCGGCAAGGCAGACCGCGGGACGCTCCGCGGCGAGTGGGAAGGGAGGACCGCATGACGGAAGGTGATGTGCTCAAGAACGTGACCCAGGATCTGCAGGCGTTCGTCACCAGGCAGGTGCTGCGCGAGGAGCGGAACCTGGCGATCGATGCGCCGCTGATCGAGTCGGGGCTGGTCGATTCGCTGGGGCTCCTCCAGATCATCGTTCACATCGAGAAGCAGTACGGGGTGGCGCTCACCGAGTCGGGCACCCCGGCCGACTTCCGGTCGATCTCCTCGCTGGCGGCTGCGGTGCTGCGGCTCGAGACCAACGGCCCGGCGCGCTCGCGCAACTGAGCCCGACGAGGAAGACCGCCCTTCGGGACGTTGGTCGGCGAGGCCTGCCTTCGTCGCGCGCTTTGACCCCGGGTTCCTGTGAACCCGGCCTTTCGCACCGCACGACCAGACCGGCGCTGGCCGATCGCCAGAATCGACGAGTCAGGCGAGCTGGTACGTCGCCTGCAGCGTCCCCTAGAATGGTCGCCGTTCCCGGATCAAGGGGCACTACCGGCTCCAGCCGACCAGAGGAGCGGTCATGGTCTCGATCAAGGGGAGCGCGGTCATCGACAGCCTGAGCTCGGTTCGCGCCCGCCTGGGGGAGGCCGGCATCGAGCAGATCCTGGGCCTGCTCGACCCCGAGACCAGAGGGTTCTTCCGCGAGGAAGTGATGACCGCCCAGAGCACGGCGTGGGTTCCGCTGGATCGGTTCGTGGAGTTCCTGAAGGCTGACCTGATCGTCTCGGATGGCGGCCGGGAAGAGGCGCTCATCGGTCGCGCCGAGGCGACCATCGAGCGGCAGCTCCGCGGCATCTACAGGGTCTTCGTCCGGCTGAGCCGGCCCGACTCGATCGTCGAGCGGATCGCGGCGGTCAACACCACTTACTTCCAGGGAGTCGGGATCGAGAGACACCTGGAAGAGGGGAAGGCCACGGTCCGCCACCTCGGCTTTCAGATGAACCATCACTTGATGGAGTACGTCATCCTCGGCTTCTACCAGAAGGCGCTCCAGCTCTGCGGAGCCAAGGCGGTGGAGGCGCAGTTCACCAAGCACATCCGGGACGGCGGTCCCTACGCCGAGCTTCAGCTCGCCTGGCGCTGACCTCCAACCTCCTGAAACGTCTGACCTTCGCGGGCGAGACGGCGGTTCAGCCGTGCAGCGGAGGTGTCGACACCAACCCCTCCGTCGTGCTTAAGTGCGGGCCTCAATTCCCGACGGAGGGCTGCGCCACGGCAACGGGTCGGATCGAAATTCGCTTCGAAAGATGCAAGGCCTGCGAGCTCTGTATCCCTGTCTGCCCCAAGGGCTGCATCGAGCTGGGCCGGGAGATCAACGCCCAGGGCTACAACGCGGCGGTCTTCGCCCGCCAGGACGATTGCACCGGCTGCGCCATTTGCGCCGAGGTCTGCCCGGACGTCTGCATCGAGGTCTGGAGATGAGCGCACAGTCAACGCAGGAGCAGGTCTTCGCCAAGGGGAACGAGGCGATCTGCCTCGGTGCCATCGCGGCCGGATGCCGGCACTACTACGGCTATCCGATCACGCCGCAGAACGACATCCCGGAGTACATGTCGGCCCGCCTCCCCGAGCTCGGCGGGACCTTCCTCCAGGCCGAGAGCGAGGTCGCGACCATCAACTTCATTCTGGGCACGGCCGCCTCCGGCAAGCGGGTGATGACCTCCTCGTCGGGGCCGGGAATCTCGCTCATGCAAGAGGGTCTCTCTTACATGGCGGGGTCGGAGCTGCCTTGCGTGGTGGTCAACATCTGCCGCTCCGGGCCTGGGCTGGGCGGCATCGCGGCCTCGCAGGGTGACTACCTCCAGGCGGTCAAGTGCGGCGGACACGGCGGCTACAAGATGCCGGTGCTGGCGCCCCACTCGGTCGAGGAGATGTACAGCCTCACCATGCTGGCGTTCGACCTGGCCGACCGCTACCGGAGCCCGGCCATGATCCTGGGCGACGCGGTGGTGGGCCAGATGAAGGAGCCCTTCCTCCCCACCTCCTACGATCCTGCCGGCATCACCCAGAAGCCCTGGGCCACCACCGGCTGCGCCGGACGGCAGCCACAGATCGTGAAGTCGCTCTTCCTCAAGGACGACGCCATCGAGCGCCACAACTGGAAGCTCTGGCAGAAGTACGAGGAGATGAAGGCCCGCGAGGTCCGTCATGAAGAGTACCGCCTCGAGGGGGCCCGCATCGGCGTGGTCGCCTTCGGCACGGCCGCGCGGGTCGTCAAGACCGCCGTTCAGTGGGCGCGCGCCGAGGGGATCGCCGCGGGTCTGCTCCGCCCCATCACGCTCTTCCCGTTCCCGGAGAAGGCCATCGACGGCTGGGCTCGGCGCCTGGACCATCTCCTGGTGGTGGAGATGAACACCGGTCAGATGGTGGAGGACGTTCGGGCGGCGACCAGCGCGCACGACAAGATCCGCTTCCACGGCAGGCCCTGCGCCATCCCCACCCCCGAGGAGATCCTGAAGCAGCTCCGGACCCTGGCCGGGAGGCACGCATGAGCGACGTCGCCAAGAGTCCTTCACAGCCAGCCAAGCCAGCGAAGCCGGTCTCCAAGGTCTTCACCCGTCCGCGGAGCCTGGTCGATACGGCCAATACTTTTTGTCCCGGCTGTCACCACGGGACCGCCCACCGGCTGGTGGCCGAGGCCATCGATCACTTCGAGGTCCGCGAGAAGGCGGTCGGCGTGGCCTGCGTCGGCTGCGGCGTCTTCCTGTACGACTACCTGGACGTGGACGTGGTCGAGGCGCCGCACGGCCGCGCGCCGGCGGTGGCGACGGGCGTGAAGCGGGCCCAGCCGGAGAAGTTCGTCTTCACCTACCAGGGTGACGGCGATCTGGCGGCCATCGGCACCTCGGAGGTGATCCACGCCGCCAACCGCGGCGAGAACCTGACCGTCATCTTCGTCAACAACGCGATCTACGGCATGACCGGCGGTCAAATGGCCCCGACCACCTTGCTGGGGCAGCGGACCACCACCTCGCCGGCCGGCCGGAGCGGGCCGAACGACGGCCTGCCCATCAAGATGGCCGAGCTCCTGGCCGGACTGGACGGGGTGGCCTTCTCGGCCCGCGTCGCGATGTCCACCCCCGCCCAGATCAAGAAGGCCAGGCAGGCGGTGCGCCGGGCCTTCGAGACCCAGCTCGCCGGTGAGGGCTTCTCGGTGGTGGAGCTCCTCTCCACCTGCCCGACCAACTGGGGCATGAAGCCGCAGGAGTCGCAGCGGTACGTGCTGGAGGAGATGACCAAGGTCTTCCCGCTCGGGATCTACAAGGACAGGAAGGGAACGGCGGAGTGAACACCAACGTGATCATGGCCGGCTTCGGCGGGCAGGGGATCCTGCTCATCGGAAACCTGCTCTCCTACGCAGCGATGGAGGAGGGGCGCCGGGTCACCTACTTTCCGGCCTACGGCGTGGAGATGCGCGGGGGGACCGCCAACTGCACGGTGGTCGTCTCCGACGAGGAGATTGGATCTCCGGTGGTGGGCCGGCCAGCCGCGCTCATCGCGATGAATGGCCCCTCCCTGGAGCGCTTTCGCTCCGCGCTGGAGGAGGGCGGTACGCTGGTCCTGAACCGGTCGCTCGCCGACCCAACCAAGGTCGATCGGGCCGACGCGCGGGTTCTGGCGGTGTCTGCCAACGAGATCGCCCGCAAGATCGGCTCGCCGCAGCTCGCCGCCATGGTGGCGCTGGGTGCCTACGCGGGCCTGACCGGCGTGGTGCAGGTGGAGAGCCTGGTCCGGGCCATGCCCAAGGTGATCTCCAAGCGGAACGAGCGGTTCATTCCGCTCAACGTCGAGGCGATCCAGCGGGGCGCCGCGGTGGCGCGCGGCCAGGCCTGACCGAGCACTTCTCCTGCCGCCGACTTCACCGCGAGCGGCTTGATTTCGGTCGGCCGATCAGCCATCTCTCTGCCGCGATGAAGCTCGATCACCTCGGCCTCGAAGTCCTCGATCTCTACACCATGGAGCTGTTCTACCGGAAGGCGCTCGGCTTCGCCCCGGTGTACCGCTACGTGAGCAAGAACTCCCCTGGGCTGCGCACGGTCTTTTTGGAGAAGGACGGCGTCCGGCTGGAGCTCCTGGAGCGATCGCGGGACGCCTCTTTCCTGGGCCGGCGCGACCTGGTCCGGGATCACCTCGCGCTGGAGGTGGACGATCCGGACGCCGCCGCCGCGCGCGTCACCGCGCTCGCCTGGCCGGGGGTGGTGGTGAAAGCGGCGCGGGACACCGGCGACGGGTTCCGCGAGGCGGAGGTGCGCGATCCCGAGGGGAACGTGGTGGAGCTCTCGCGACGGGTGAAGCCCGAGCCGACCTACCCAATCCGCGCGGTGATCTTCGACGTGGACGGCACGCTCCTCGACAGCGAGGAGAATTACTACCGGGCGGACAAGCAGCTCCTGGCGCGGTGGGGGATCGACTACACGCCCGAGCAGAAGCGGCGCTACGTCGGCGGCGGCAACCGCGAGATGATGGCCGACATCAAGGTGCGGTACGGGCTCGAGGAGAGCGTCGCCGAGCTCCTCGAGCTCAAGAACGTCCTTTACCTCGAGGTCGCCACGGGCAACACCCGGGCCTACCCGGAGATGGCCCGCTTCGCCGAGGCGCTCCACGCGCTGGGAGTTCCACTGGCGGTCGCGTCGGGTTCTTCGCCCAGGGCGCTGGAGACGCTCCTCGACGGCGCCGGGGTCGCGCGCTACTTCGACCTGGTCCTCTCCACCGAGCAGGTGGCGCGCGGCAAGCCCAGCCCGGATGTCTTCCTGGAGGCAGCCCGACGGCTGGGAGTGCCGCCGCACGAGTGTCTGGTGATGGAGGACTCCCGGTACGGCGTGGAGGCGGCCAAGCGGGCCTTCATGCGCTGCATCGCCGTCCCGTACCTCGTCGACGAGCCGCTGGACGACGCCTTCTCCATGGCCGACCTGCTCTTCGAGGCCGGCATGCCGACCTTCACCGCCGGCAAGGCGCTGGCGTGGGTCCAGGATCTGCTGGTGCCGCCGGCGGGGTAGCCTGACGGTCAAGCGGGTCGGGCGACCGGATCGCGCACCCGCCCGAGCCCGGCCGGTCTCCGCTCCCTTCACACTTCTTCATCTCCGGTCCAAGCTCCCGCAGCAGCAGGGCGGCAGATTGGACATCGTGAAGACGAGGCCGGCGGGAACGCCCGTCGGCCAAAGGAGAGCACACATGAAGAGGTCGACTCTGTATACCGCCCTGGGCGTGGGGGGCTTCCTGATCCTGTCCGGGTTCGCCGCGCCGCACTGGCATGGACACCCTGGCCAGCGGATCAAGGCCTACATCGATGACCTGCTCGACGACGTCAAGGCCACCGACGCCCAGCGCCAGCAGATCACCGCCATCGAGGACAAGATCCTGGCGGACGCGAAGACGCTTCACCAGAAGCAACAGGGGACCCACCAGGAGCTCCTCGATCAGTGGAACGCGGCGCAGCCCGACACGGCCAAGCTCCACGCGCTGATCGACGCCCACCTCGAGTCGATGCGAACCATCGCCTACGAGGTCTCCGACGGCCTGGTCCAGGCCCACGGCGTCCTGACCCCGGAGCAGCGGGCCGAGGTGGGCAAGCGGCTGCAGAAGCGCCTCGACCGGATGGATCACATGGGGCCGCAACAGTAAACCTGGAAACCTGGCGGGCGCTGGGGAGCGGGCGAGAGCTCTCGCTCCTCCCCTCGCCGGGGCTATGATCCTCTCGTGACCTCCCTGACCTCCGAGACCTCCGAGCCTGGGCTCGCCGCCCTGCTGGTGGAGGACGACCTCCGCCTGGCCAGCTTCACCGCCGAGTACCTCCAGGGGCACGGCATCAACGTCACCCACCTGGCGGACGGCAGGCTCGGGCTGGAGGAGGCGCGCCGGGGCCGGTACGACATCGTGCTCCTCGACCTGATGCTCCCTGGCAAGGACGGCCTGGAGGTCTGCCGCGAGCTGCGGACCAGCTCCGACGTGCCGATCCTGATGCTGACCGCCCGGGGCGAGGAGGCCGACCGGGTGATGGGGCTCGAGCTGGGTGCCGACGACTATCTGTCCAAGCCCTTCGCCGCCCGCGAGCTGGTGGCCCGGATCCGGGCGCTGGTGCGCCGGGCGCGGGGCAAGGCCGGGCCGCAGGCCAAGCTGGTGCGGGTGGGAGGGTTGACCGTGGATCCGTCGGCGCGGCGCGCGGTCCTCGACGGGCGGGAGCTTTCACTCACCGGATACGAGTTCGAGATCCTGCGGGCGCTGGCGGAGCGGGCCGGCCGGATCCTGTCGCGCGAGCAGCTCATGGAGCTGGCCAAGGGCAACGCCGAGGAGTCGTTCGACCGGTCGATCGACGTCCACGTCTCGCGCCTGCGCCACAAGCTCGGCGACGATCCCAAGCACCCGCGCCTGCTCAAGACGGTCCGCGGGGCGGGCTATCTGTTGTCCGGGGAGGAGGGGCAATGAGGCTGCTGCGAGCGCAGGGGATCTTCTGGCGCATCCAGCTCCACGGCCTGATGCTGCTGGCGCTGGTGGGGCTGGCCTTCGTGGCGCTGGGGTTGCTCATGGGCCACCGAGGCCCGGCCCGAAGCCCGGAGCGCATGGCCCGCTACCTGGGCGAGCGAATCGCGGAGGGGCAACAGGATCCGCAGCGGCTGGACGAAGAGCTGCAGCGGGTCCGGGAGTACTTCGGCGCGGAGATCACGGCCTACGACGGCGAGGGCCGGATGATCGCGAGCAACGTCGAGCCGCCGCTGAAGCCGCTGCCGCCCGACCAGGCGTCGGCCGCCGCGGTCCGGGCGGTTCACTTGATGGGCGGGTTGCCGCGCCTGGCGGTGCCGGTCCCCGACTCCGGAGGCCACGGCCACGGCGGCTATCTGGTGGTGACGGGCGGGCCGCGCACCGTACCGGTCGCGCGGATGGCCCTGGTGCTGGCGCTGGTGTTGACGGTGCTGGCCCTGGTGTCGATCCCCCTGGCGCACCGGATCTCGCGGCCCGTCGAGGAGATCACCCAGGCGGCGCGGGCCCTCGGCGCCGGCGATCTGGCGGCGCGGGCCAAGGTCGAGTCGCACGGCGAGCTGGGTGAGCTGGCGCAGGCCTTCAACGAGATGGCCGGCCGGATCCAGGTGCTGCTCCGGAGCGAGCGGGAGCTGCTGGCCAACGTGTCGCACGAGCTGCGCACGCCGCTGGCGCGGATCCGCATGGCCCTGGAGCTCGCGGCCGAGGGAGATCTGGAGCGCGCCCGGAGGTATTTGGGCGAGATTGGCACCGATCTGGGAGAGCTGGAGCGGCTCATCGAGGACGTGCTGGCCGCTGCGCGGCTGGAGCTGGCGCCGGTGGCGGGGGAGGGCTTTCCGCTCCACCGGGCACCGCTCGAGCCCCGGTCGCTGCTCGACGAGGTGGCGGCGCGATTCCGCGCGGCGCAGCCGCAGCGGGAGCTGGTGCTGGAGGTGGAAGGCGCGCTGCCCGTGGTGAGCGCCGACCGGGCGCTGCTGCGGCGGGTGCTCGACAACCTGATCGACAACGCGCGCAAGTACTCGGACGAGGGGCAGCTGATCACTGTCCGTGCACGCGCCGCGGAGGACGGGTTGGAGGTCGAGGTGCGCGACCGGGGCATCGGGGTCGAGCCGGCCGATCTGCCGCGCCTCTTCACGCCGTTCTTCCGGACCGACCGGAGCCGGGCGCGCGGCAGCGGCGGAGTGGGGCTGGGGCTGACGTTGGCCCGCCGGATCGTGGAGGCGCACGGCGGGACGATCGCGTTCGAGAGCCAGATCGGGATCGGGAGCACGGTCCGGATCCGGCTGCCGGCGCACGTCACAAGCTGACGCGCAGTCCGATCCCGAAGTCGATCACCGGCGGAGCGCTCAAGCTCTGGAGCGTCCCCGCCAGGAGGGACTGCGACTGCAGCGGGAGCGCAGACAGGAGCTGAGGGTACGCCGAGGCCGGCACCGAGAAGCGGAACTCCCCACCGCGCTGCCCGAAGCGGCCGGCCACGTAGGCCTCGAAGGTCAGGTAGGTGAGCAGCAGGACGCTGTAGTCCAGCCGGGCCACCATGGTCTGATCCGAGAAGTTGCCGATGGCGGAGAAGGTGAAGGTGGTGTCGTTCCATCTCCCGGGCTTGGGCAGGAGCAGGTAGGCGCCCCCGTAGTGCTTGCCCAGGTAGAAGGGAGTGAAGTGCCCCAGCCGGTCCACGAACTGCTGGGCCAGGAGGGCGGGGTAGATGGAGGAGTCGGAGTAGCCGGCGCCGTTGTAGAAGTACTCGGCACCCAAGGTGAAAGTGTCCTCGTCGTTGTACTTGTACGACCAGCTCGCGCCCAGCGTCCCGGAGGGGCGGAAGTCGTCGGGGGAGTAGGTGTCATAGACGCCGCGGACCCGCGGGACGTCGGTCCCCTTCCGGAGGGCCGCCTCGCCGTAGACGTCCAGGTCCCAGATCCCGGCCGAGAAGTCGATGCCGAGCCGGGCGTCCCGGCCGCGCTGGACCAGCCCGTCGATGCCGATCTCCGCGGTTCCGAGCACCATCTCGACCCGTCCCGCTGCGCCGATTCGCCCCAGCTTCCCGGCCTGCTGGCTCTCGTCGAAGAGCATCATCCCGTAGAAGTTCCAGCCGTTCTTCTCCCAGGGGACGTGGAGCTTCAGCATGGTCTGGCCGGTTCGCGCGTCGAACGGCGACAGCGGGTCGCGCGCGGACGGGTGGAGGAAGTCGGTCGGGTTCCAGAACCGCGAGACGCCCCACTTGACGTGCTGCTTGCCCGCCGTGACGAAGATCGTCCGCGCCACGTCGAAGGCCACCCAGAGCTGGTCGAGCTGGAGCGTCGGATTCTGGAGGGAGGTGCCGAGGAACGTCCCCGAGCCGCCGCTCGCGTCGTCGAGGCGGAGGGAGGTGGTCGAGCTGCCGCTGGTGGAGGCGGAGAGGTCGTAGGAGAGCCTCGCCAGCAGGAACCCGCGGACGCGGTCGTTGGGCCGCACGTCCATGTACCCATCGACCAGCGAGGGCGCGGTCAGGGACCACCGCGACGGGGGCAGGCCCTGCTGCCACTGCCCCTGCGATCGCAAGTAGAGCAGGCCGCCGATCTTGAGCGGGTCCTCCTTCACGGTCGGGCCGCTCGAGCTCAATCCGCCGACGCGCCCCTCCAGAATCTGCTCGTCGCTGGGCCGCTGCGGCGCCGCAGCTGCCGGGCCGCTCTGCGCCGGCGGTGACGCGGTCCCACCAAAGAGGTCCTCGTCGCTGGGCCGATCTTGGCCGGCGGCGGGGAGGGCGGCGAGCAGCGCCGCGGTGGCCAGGGGGCGGATCATCATTGGGCCAAGCTCCGGAGCGAGGGTTGATCAGAGACTCAGGGTTCTTGACTGGTGGTCGACATCGACCTCTGGCCCGCGCGACGCGCGCGCCGAGCAGGCTCGGTCCTCAGCGGCTCTTCGACTCGAGCCAGGCCTTGGTGAACATGTTGGCCGGGAGCGGTCGCAGGTCGATCTCCTTGATGAGGATGAGCGTCTGGTTGGCCTTCTCGATCTCGTCGTAGAAGCGCATCTCCTCGGGGTACCAGATCTCGCCCTTCTTCGACTCGCTGTAGACCTTCTTGTAGCGCGGATAATAGCTGGTCCGCATGAGCCGGCCGGAGAGCGCCATCTCCTGCCGCTTGAGCACGTTGCTGGTCGTGCCGTCCACCCAGAGCCGGATCATCGGGAAGGCCACGTCGACGTCGGGCTTCACCTTGAGCAGGATACGGTGCGCCTCGAACTTGCCCAGCTTCTCGTCCGCCTCCCAGGTGCAGTCGTACTCCTGGGCCAGCCGCGACTCGTCCAGGTCGCCCCGGCGGGTGTCGGTCCCGCCGATCCGCTCGCGCTCCGTGCGCCGCTCCCAGCGGCCAGTCCCCGGGTCGTAGAACCAGAGGTTCTGATCGAGCCGTAGGTAGCCCTTGCCGGCCTCCGACTTGGGCGCCAGGAACAGGAACATCAGCTTCTTGTCCTGGTCGCGGCGGAAGATGGTCATCTCGTAGACCACGTCGCTCTTGTCCTTCTCCTTGGCCTCCATGTAGGCCAAGGCCTTCCAGTCGCCGGAGTTGCGCTGCCGCTCGTCGATGGTCTTCACCACCTGGAGCGTCTCGGCGGGGCTGAGGGCGGCCGCGGACCGCAGGGCGGGGAGGGCGAGCGCGAGGAGCAGGAGCGTGATCTTCTTCATGTGTTCACCCGATGTGGTGGATGGCGGTGATGGGCCGCAGCCGCGCCGCGTGGTACGCGGGGTAGAGCGCGGCCAAGGTGGTGACGGCGGAGATGCCGAGCACGTAGTTCAGCACCGGCCGGAACCCCACGGTCACGGTGAGGTGCTGCTGCATCAGGAACATCTGGACCGACTCGGGGACGGCCAGGTGCGCGAGGTTGAGCAAGGCCGCGATCCCGATACCGGCCGCCGCGCCGGCCACGGTGGAGGCCAGGCCGAGCAGCGAGGCCTCGAGCAGGAAGAGCCAGAGGACCTTGCGCCGCTGCATGCCGATGGCGCGCAGGGTGCCGATCTCGCGGGTCCGCTCGCGGATGGCGATGGCCAGCGTGTTGGCGATGCCGATGACGATGATCACCATCAGGACCGAGGCCAGGAGGCCGGTGAGGCCGTTGAGGCCGGTGAGGATCCAGGAGAGGAAGGAGAGCTCGTCTTTCCAGGTGGTGATGTCGATCTTCTGGCCGGTCCAGTCCTCGGAGTTCACCCTCTGGAACTTCATGAAGTAGGCCTGGGGATCGGGGTCCATCACCCGCCACCCGTCCGCGGCCAGGGCGGTGCGCAGCCGGGCCGCGACCTCCGCGGAGCGCTCCGGATCCTTGAGGTACAGGTGGATGGCGCCGGTGGCGGTGGTCTTGAGCTGGTAGAGCTCGCGCAGGCTCGCGGCCGGCATGAAGGCGGTGAACGACGAGAGGATGCCGATGTTCTTGGCCACGGCGGCCACCCGCAGGTCGGCGGTGTTGTTGGCGCCGCGCGCGGTGGCCGAGCTGATGGTGAGGGCGTCGCCGGAGCGCACGCCCAGCCGCTTGGCCTGGTCCTCGAAGAGCAGGATGGTGTTGGGCTGCGCCAGGTCGTCCAGGTTCCCCTGGGTGACCCGGATCACCTTCTGGAACATGGGCTCGGCCTGGAGGTCGATGCCGGAGAGCACCAGGTCCATGGAGCCGGTGTCCGAGACCACCTTACCGTACCCGCGCACCCGCGCCGTGGCGAGCTCGAT
>Ga0302323_100004065_pt1 | contig 11909 bp, 11 predicted proteins | sample Fen_T0_3_FD_201950 | JGI IMG/M metagenome (GOLD analysis project Ga0302323, IMG submission 201950) | Peat permafrost microbial communities from Stordalen Mire near Abisko, Sweden - Fen_T0_3 | ecosystem: Environmental > Terrestrial > Soil > Wetlands > Permafrost | place: Sweden: Abisko... | reverse complement strand
TGCCGTTTTTTGCCGATGCGAGCCTGCGGGTCGGTTACATCGGCGAATCGCGCCATGGCCTGATCAACCTCAAGCACCGCAATCCGAAAAAAAACGCGCCGCGCCTGCCGATGGCGCAGTTCTACGCGCAACTGGGCGAGCCGCCCGGCCAGGAGTTGCCCGCCGACTTCGCCGGCCAGCTGGCCCGGCCGCGCCTGATCGCCGACCCGCTGCGGATGATCGCCACCAAGGTGCAACTGGGCATCCTGCCCACCGAGCGCCTGGTGGCCTTGTGCGCGGGCGCCGAGTACGGCCCGGCCAAGCGCTGGCCGGCGGAATACTTTGCCACCGTGGCGGGCAAGCTCAAGGCGATGGGCGCCACCCCGGTGGTGCTGGGCACCCAGGCCGACGTGCCGACCGGCCTGACCATCGAGCAGCTCTCGCATGGCGCCGCCCTCAACCTGTGCGGCAAGACCAGCCTGGACCAGGCGATCGACCTGATCGCCGGCAGCGTCGCGGTGATCACCAACGACTCGGGCCTGATGCACGTGGCCGCCGCCCTGGACACGCCGCAGGTGGCGCTGTTCGGCTCTTCCTCGCCGAAGCACACGCCGCCGCTCTCGAGCAGCGCCAGGGTGATCTACCTGGGCGTCGATTGCAGCCCCTGCTACGAGCGGGTTTGCCCGCTGGGCCACTTCAAGTGCATGCGCGAACTCACCCCCGCGCAGGTGCTGGAGACCTTCGAGGCCCTCGGCACCTCAGCCTCCGCGCGCATTTGATAACATCGGCGTAGTCTTGAACTCCGGCGTACGCCCTGACATCAGCGTACCCTCAGCCAGGACGCGGCAACCGACAGTCATCCCAGGCCCCCATGACGAGCAAGATCTTCCCCACCCCGCAGGATTGCGAGGCCGCTTTTTACGAAGCGCTGGAAAAGGCCGACCTCGATGCCATGATGGCAGTCTGGTCGGAGGACGAAGAGGTGGTGTGCATCCACCCGGGCGGGCCGCGGCTGTCAGGCCACGCCGCGGTGCGCGAGGCCTGGCGGCAGATGTTCCAGGGCGGCCCGCGGCTCACCGTGCACGTCGGCCAGGTGCAGGCCCTGCATGCGATGATGATGGCAAGCCACTCGGTGCACGAGTTCATCGCCGCGCGCGGCGAAGCGCGCCCGGCGGCGCCGGTGGTCGCCACCAATGTCTACATGCGCTCGGGCAACGGCTGGAAGATGGTGATGCACCATGCCTCGCCCTCGCCCAAGATCGAGCGCAACGAGCCGCCGGCGAGCCGGCCGAAGACCCTGCACTGATTTTTCCACGCGGCGCCGCCCTGATTCCATCCACTTGATACCGGCAACGAACTCCGCCTACGCCACCCCATGGTGGCTGCACGGCGGCAATCTGCAATCCATCTGGCCCTCGCTGGTGACTCCCGAGCCGCGCGTCGCCTACCGGCGCGAACGCTGGGACACCCCGGACGGCGACTTCATCGACCTGGACTGGCTGCCCTGGGTAGAGGGCGCCCCCCTGGTGGTGCTTTTCCACGGACTGGAAGGGTCCTCGCAAAGCCATTACGCGCGTGCCATCATGCATGCCTTGCAGCAGCGCGGCTGGAACGGCTGCGTGCCGCATTTTCGCGGCTGCTCGGGCGAACTTAACCTGCTGCCGCGGGCCTACCATTCGGGCGACAGCGCCGAGATCGACTGGGTGCTGCGCCGCGTCGCCGGCCAATACAAGCCGGCCCGCCTGTACGCGGCCGGCGCCTCGCTGGGCGGCAACGCCCTGCTCAAGTGGGCCGGCGAGCAGGGCGAGGCGGCGGGCGAACTGGTGAGCGCGGTGGCGGCGATCTCCGCTCCCCTGGACCTGGCGGCCGCCGGCCATGCGCTGGGCCGCGGCTTCAACATGCTGTACACCCGCATGTTCCTGGCTTCCCTGATCAAGAAAAGCCTGGCCAAGCTGGCCCTGCACCCAGGCATTTTTGACGCCGCGCGGCTGCGCGAAGCGCGCGACCTCTACGAGTTCGACAACCTGGTCACCGCGCCCCTGCACGGCTTTCGCGACACCGACGACTACTGGGCGCGCGCTTCCGCCAAGCCCTGGCTCGCGCGGGTGGCCGTGCCGGCGCTCGCCCTGAACGCGCGCAACGATCCCTTTCTTCCTGCCATTGCGCTGCCCGGTCCGGCCGACGTCTCCACCAGCGTGACCCTGGAATATCCCGACACCGGCGGCCATTGTGGTTTCACTGCCGGCGCGCTGCCGCCCGGGCATCTACAATGGCTGCCGCAACGCCTGATCACTTTTTTCGAGCACCATCCATGAGCCTGCCCAAAGAGATTTTCAAAGCCTACGACGTACGCGGCATCGTCGGCAAAACCCTCACCGCCGCCGGCGTCACCGCGATCGGCCAGGCGATAGGCTCGGAGGCGCGCCAGCGCGGCGTCACCGAGATCGTGATCGGCCGCGACGGCCGGCTCTCAGGGCCGGAGCTGGCCGGCGCCCTGGCCACCGGCATCCGCGCAGCCGGGGTTGACGTGATCGATGTCGGCATGGTCACTACCGGCATGCTGTACTTCGCCACCTACGAACTGAACACAGGCTCGGGCGTGATGGTCACCGGCAGCCACAATCCCCCCGACTACAACGGCCTGAAAATGATGCTGGCCGGCGAGACCTTGTATGGCGACACCATCCTTGGCCTGCGCGAACGCATCGAGTCCGGCAAGCTGGCCACCGGAGCGGGCAGCTATCGCACCCACGACATAGTCGCCACCTACCTGCAGCGCGTGGTCGGCGGCATCAAGCTCAAGCGCCCCATGAAGGTGGCGATCGACTGCGGCAACGGCGTGGCCGGCGCCTACGCCCCCGCTGTGTTCCGCGGCCTGGGCTGCGAGGTCACCGAGCTGTTCTGCGAGGTCGACGGCACCTTCCCCAACCACCATCCTGACCCGGCCCACCCGGAAAACCTGCAGGACCTGATCCACGCGCTCGCCACCGGCGGCGCCGAGATCGGCCTGGCTTTCGATGGCGATGGCGACCGCCTCGGCGTGGTCACCAAGGACGGTCAGATCATCTACCCGGACCGCCAGCTCATGCTGTACGCCGCCGACGTGCTCTCGCGCAACCCCGGCGCCACCGTAATCTACGACGTCAAGTGCACCCGCAACCTGGCGCCCTGGATCACCCGCCACGGCGGCGTGCCGCTGATGTGGAAAACCGGCCACTCCCTGGTCAAGGCCAAGCTCAAGGAGACCGGCGCCCTGCTGGCCGGCGAAATGAGCGGGCACGTGTTTTTCAAGGAGCGCTGGTACGGCTTCGACGACGCGCTGTACGTAGGCGCGCGCCTGCTGGAAATCCTGTCGACGCACCCGGACCCGAGCGCCATCCTCAACGCCCTGCCGGACGCGGTAGCCACGCCCGAGCTGCAACTCAAGTGCGCCGAGGGCGAGCACTTCGCGCTGATCGAGCGGCTGCAGCGCGAAGCCAGGTTTCCCGGCGCCGACAACGTGGTGAGCATAGACGGCCTGCGCGTCGAGTACCCGGACGGCTTCGGCCTGATGCGCGCCTCCAACACCACGCCGGTCATCGTGCTGCGCTTCGAGGCCGACAGCCAGGCCGCGATCGAGCGCATCCAGGCGACCTTCCGCGCAGTGCTGCTCGGCGCCAAGCCAGACGCGGTGCTGCCCTTTTAGGTATTTCGACTAAAGCCAACGCCTGCTGAGTGTCGGTATGGCAGATTGCCACCATCCAACCCCCATCCCGGCCTTCCCCCTTGAAGGGGGAAGGGGTGAAATGCAGCGGCAGTGCCGCTGCGATCAACATGGATGAGATCGTCGCGGCGGCGATGCGCAAGTGGCCGAATGTGCCGGACGTCTACAACTGGCTGCGCCTGGACGAGCGCGGCCGCTGGCGGGTGCGGGCGCGCGACTACGAAAGCTCGGGGCGCTTCGAGACCATAGGCAATCCGGCGGTGGTCGAATTCATCGGCCGCAACTACCAGGCGGACAACCTGGGTCGCTGGTTTTTCCAGAACGGCCCGCAGCGGGTGTTCGTCGGCTTCGCCTGCGCGCCCTGGGTGTACCGCTTTGATCCCGTGCAGATGCCGGCCACCCATACCGGCATCGCCGCAATCCGCATCGACGCGGTGCTGCTCGACGAGCAGCACACGCCCATCCTGGTCACCGACCTCGGTCCGGGGGCTGTGAGCGACCTGGACTATGCCACATTCATCGGCGCATTGCGCGATGCCACCGGCGCGCCGATGGGCGATGCCGCGCTCGACGCCTGGCTGGCCGGCGCTGCAACGATCGACATCTATTGCCAGACTGCCGGGACTGTGAATCCGGTGCTACCGATCACCCGCATCGAACTGGCCTCGCGCTACGCGTTCGTGGCCGATCCGCAACCGCCAGGCGGCGCGCCGGATTGCGCCTAGAGCCTGTCACGGACCAGCGCATCGCCGGTCTCAGTGCCCCAATGCTCGATTAAGAACGCGAGCGATGCGCGCCCCGGCGCGTGCCAGTTGTTCCGGGATCACGCCACTCGCCGCGGCCAGATAGTCCGGGCTCAAGGTCACCGGCTCGGCCGGCGTAGGGGCCGCGCAGGCGAATCCCGGCAAGCTACCATACGCCAGGCTGCGTGCCAGCTGGTTCGACTCGCGCAACCAGTCCTGCGTGCTGCCACGGTCCCAGGCACTGAACTGTTTGCCGTATCGGGCGATCAGTTGCGCGGCAACCGCCTGTTCGTCCTGGCCGCCATACAGGCGCTCGATCAGTTCGACATCCCAGGCGCCGTGCAGGTTCAGGCGCGACGTGTTCGAGCCCGGGATCGCCACCTTGATGTCGTTGCCGCCCGCGTCCTCGTGGTCGCCGGCGTGCAGGGGCTGGTGCATGTCGCCGACCAGGTGCACCACCACGTAGACGGCGAAGCGGCGCTTGTCCATGGATGCGTGCGGATCGGATAAGGCCCGCGTGTATTCGCGCAGCCGCGCCGAGGCGCAGTTGCCGTCGGGGCATAGCTGCGCCGGGCTCCGGGTGTCCGCATCACACACCGGCAGATTGTCGTAATGCCATTTTCGTGACCCGGGTATGCGCTCCTCCAGGCTGGCGCGATTCCGGTCCATGTAGAGAGCGATGGTGGCGAGGTCCTCATCGCCCACCAGGTCCTTGAGCCGCTCCCGCGCCAGCGGCGTGAGCAGCGACTGCGCCACCAGACCGGTAATGCGGTGGCCCTTTTCGCCCCAGGCATGAACCACCTGCGGCACGGCCAGGACGATACAGGCCATCATGGCAGCCGCGCCGCCGCGCCAGCAGCGCCCCACACAGCGTTTCCAGTTTGTCATGCGCCCATTCTATTGCAGGACGCACGCGCTTCGGTGCATCATCAGGCCGGCTTTCAGCGCGACAGCCTTGGCCCGCGCGGATTCGGCTTGGCCCGGATTACCGCGCCCGTGTTCCGGGAGATGGACCAACCCATGGGGAGGCTCCCCATATACCGCGCGCTTCATGCATTGCGCACCCGTGGCGCACGGTGCCGCGCCCGTGTCGCGGCAAGCAGACCGCGCAGCTTGCGCAACGCCGGCAGGCCGAACAGGAGGGTAAAAGCCAGGGTCGTCGCCAGCATCAACAAGCCGTAGGCGCCCACACCCGGCGCGAGCAGCGACTGGCAGGGGGATTCGGGGTTGTAGCGTACCGCAACCGCGGTTCCCTTGGGCAGGCCGCGCAGGATTTCCGCGGTTCGCTGCGCGGTTGGAAAATCCCGCAGCGCATCGTAGGCCGAGCCCACGCAGGCGCGCTCGCCCGCCGTATAGGCGTAGGCCAGCTGCAACTGGCGGTGCCCGGGCAACACGGCCCAGCGCCGCGACGTGTCGGCGTCGCGCGTATCCACGCCCGCCGACAGCAGCACCGTACCGGCAGCCTGCGGCCACGACCCGCTGACCGCGCCGCGATACAGTTCGCGCGCCACCAGCGCCGCGGCGATTGCCGGCAGCAGGGTGAAAAACAGCAGGAGCAGCAGCACGAAGGCATCGACCGCGCGCTCGAAACGCTTGCCGCCCTTGCGCGCCAGCACCAGACCGAGCGCGAAGCTGGCGGGAATCAGGGTCAGGAACAGGCCCAGCAGGGCGAAGAACACCGCCGTGAAACTGGTGCCGGGCAGCGCCACCGAACGCGTCGGCATGGACGGGTCCACATACACCGTCAGCATGGCGCCGGTCTCCAGCGGCACCACCAGTTGCTTGACCTCTTCCTCGTCGCCGGCAAATGAAGTCTCGACGCCGAAATGGGTCGCCCCGTCCATCTGGTATTCATAGCGCAGGCTGTAGCGGGCGCCGCCGCTCGCGTCCGCCTCGACGGCCAGCACCTTGGCCGGCGTCGGCGTCCAGCCGGCGCTCTGCACGCCCCAATAGACCTGCAGGACGAACACCGAGCAGATCCCGCCGGCAAACAGCGCGAACGCCACGAACACTGCGCACAACGCCGCACTCAACTTGTCCATGCGTGGCCTGGTTCCTTTCGGTTTGCGTCCCGCTTGTGTAAGCTGGCAGGCTGCTGAAGAGGGAACTCGTCCCCGTTGGAATCCCAACAGCCGGAGGCCAGTGCCATGAGCTTGCTGTGTGACAAGATCATCTTACCTGCCATTTCGAGAGAACTTCAACAACCTGCCAGGACAACCGCGAGCAACCATAGATGAAAACCATCGGACTGATCGGCGGCATGAGCTGGGAATCGACCGTGCCCTATTACCAGGCGGTCAACCGCACCGTCGCCGAGCGCCTGGGCGGCCTGCATTCGGCGCAGGTGCTGCTCTACAGCGTCGACTTCGCCCAGGTCGAAGCCCTGCAGCATGCCGGGCAGTGGGATGAGGCCGGCGCCCTGCTCGCTGAAGTCGCCGCCCGCCTCCAAGGAGCCGGCGCCGACCTGCTGGTGCTGTGTACCAACACCATGCACAAGGTCGCCCCGGCCATCGAGGCGCGGGTGCGCATCCCCCTGCTGCACATCGCCGACCCGACCGCGCGGGCGATCCGCCGCGCCGGCCACACCCGGGTCGGCCTGCTTGGCACGCGTTTTACCATGGAGCAGGATTTTTACAAGGCGCGCCTGGCCGATCTGCACGGCCTGACGGTATTGGTGCCGCCGCCAGAATCCCGCGAGACCGTCCACCGCATCATCTACGAGGAACTCTGCCTGGGCGTGATCAAGGACGAGTCGCGGTGCGCCTACCAGCGCATCGCCGCCGACCTGCTCGCTGCCGGGGCGCAATGCGTGATCCTGGGCTGCACCGAGATCGGCCTGTTGCTGAAGGAAGGCGATGTGGATGCGCCCTTGTTCGACACCACCGCCCTGCACGCGCGCGCCGCGGCGCTCACCGCGCTAGGCGAGGCGGAGTCCTGAATATCGAACGGCGCGCCGCGCGCAGGCCCGCCCTCAGGAAGCGAGCAGCCCGGTCAGCCTGGCCAGGTCGCGGGCACCGGCCTTGAGCGCCTGCGCCTCGATACCGCGGTACAGGGCGATGGCCTGCATCCCGGACTCGGTGACCACCGTGCCGCCGCCCTGCTTGCCGCCCTTGGCGCTGTCGACCACCGGCTTCTTGAAGCAGCGGTTCATGTCGTCCACCAGCAGCCATGCACGCCGGTAGGACATGCCCAGGTGCTTGGCGGCGGCGGAGATCGAGCCGGTTGCTACGATCGCCTCGAGCAGGGCGATCTTGCCGGGACCAATGGCGATCTGCTCACCCTTGTTGATGCGCAAGCGGAACCGGGCGTCCAGACCCATAAACCTCTCCTTGAATTCCGCGCGGTGCATGGCCCGCGCGGCGGCGTGATTATGCCGCATCCCCACCCGTGGCAATGCCCGCGTCGCCCGGTCTCGGCCCCCTAGCGGGTTTGGTGCCAGACCGCCCGCCGGCGACCCAAATCAACCAAAGATGGGTGGGGACCTTATAAAACCACTGACATTTTCATGAAAAAGTGGGCGCGCCGCGCGAAGGTCCTGGCACCGATCCCGATCGACCCGCGCCCACCCTGACAAAGAACTGTCTTTCGCAACTGTATTTTCAGGCCTGGTGACGGGCCCGCGGTTCCCATGATGCGATGGCCCCGTACCCGAACAACGACCCGCTGTCCACATGGCAGCCGGGTTGCGCGGCGCGGAAGGGGCATCAGGGCGTAGAGGTCGGCAGTTCGGTATAGGCATGGCGGCGCAATCCAGCATGAAAACGGCAAGTCTTCAGCATACGCAAAGGCGCCACCCTCGTGTCACCCAAGTGTGGGTGTAATGCGCCGCCGAGCCGGCCCGCCACAACCGGAACCGCGCGGCGGGACTATCCGGCAGCGCGTTTTACGAACCGCGTCCAAGGTGGTAAAGTACGCGCCCTATGCACCGTAGCCGGCTCTCCCAGCGTTTTTCCGCATGGCTCGCGATGTTCGCGATCCTGCTGGCGGCGCTCGCCCCGACGGTCTCGCATGCGACGGCCGCTGCCCGCGGCGGCGCCTCGTGGATGGAAATCTGTACCTCGGCCGGCCCGGCAATGATTCGGGTGGCCGACGACCAGGCCCCGGGCGTTCCCGCCGGTAATGACCAGGGCATCCACCTGGAGCATTGCGCCTTCTGCCTGGCCCATGCCGGCGCCTTCGCGCTGCCGGCGGCCGCGCTGCCAGCCCTGCCGGTGGCCACCGGCTCCGACTCCCCTCCCCTGCTGTTCCACCGCGCACCGCGGCCCCTGTTCGTCTGGGCCGCCGGGCAGCCGCGCGCCCCTCCCGCTATCTCCTGATCCCCGCCGTGTGCTGAACGTGCGCGCGTGAGCGCGGCGTTCGTCTTTGTCACATCCGCATCAGGAGCTGCACCCGCCCACCGGTCTTCCGGCTGGCGCCATGTTTCAAGCCCTTGCCGCCTTGCTGGCCCTGTTCCGCCTGCCGCGGCTCGCCGTGCGCAAATCTTTTTGTCCCCGAAAGGAAACATCATGAAAACCCACTCTCGCATCAAGCATCTCCCCGTACTACTGGCCGCGCTATTCGCTCTGCTCACCGCCACCGGGGCATCTGCCCAGGTCAGCGTCAAGGACCCCTGGGTGCGCGCCACCGTGGCGGCGCAGAAATCGACCGGCGCCTACATGCAGATCACCGCGCCCACCGACTCGCGCCTGATCGAGGCCAGCTCGCCCGTGGCCGGAGTGGTCGAGATCCACGAGATGCGCATGGAGGGCAATGTGATGAAGATGCGCGCGGTGGACGGCGGCATCGCCCTGCCGGCCGGCAAGCCAGTGATGCTGTCCAGCGGCGGCTACCACGTGATGATGATGGACCTGAAAGGCCAGATCAAGGCCGGCGACACCGTCCCGCTCACCCTGGTGATCGAGGGCAAGGACAAGAAACGCCAGAGCGTCGAGGTCAAGGCGGTGGCGCGTGCACTGGGTGGCAACGCCAGTGCGGCCATGCCCACGGCGCCGATGTCCAGCGAGCACAAGCATTGAGCCGCGCGCCTTTGTCCTACCCGCCCATGTCCAACCTATTTCGAGCCACCCAAATGCAATCATCCCTCAAATTCGCGCCGCGCCTGTGCGCCGCCCTGCTGGCATTGACTCTCGCCGGCGCGGTATCCGCACATCCGCTGCTGGCGGCTCCCAAGGCCGAGGCCGGTTCTTTCTACAAGGCCGCCATCGGCATCACCCATGGCTGTTCTGGTTCGGCCACCCGTGAAGTGATCGTGATGATTCCGCCCGGCGTGGAGGGCGCCAAGCCGATGGTCAAGCCGGGCTGGAGCGTGGATGTCGAGCGCGGCAAGCTGGCGCAGCCGCGCGTGTCCCACGGCCGCACCGTCACCGAGGACGTGACGAAGATCCGCTGGAGCGGCGGCACGCTGGCCAGCGCCCATTACGACGAGTTCGTGGTAGTGGCCACCTTGCCGCGGGAAGCGGGGCCCCTGTACTGGGCGGTGAGCCAGGTATGCGAACAGGGCCGCGCCGATTGGGCCGAGATTCCCGCGCCTGGCCAAACGGCTGGCGAACTGAAGAGCCCGGCGCTGCGCCTGGAAGTCACGCCGGCGAGCCAGCCCGGCCATGCGCACTGAGCCAGGCCGGGATGCCATGCAAGCTCCATCAAACAGAAACCATGCGATGCACAAGACAGCCGTAACAAGCCGCGCGCTGCGCCCGCTCGCCGCAGCGATGCTGGCCGGCTGGGCCGCCGTCGGCCAGGCGCAAGTCATCGCCGTGGACGCGCCCGAGGTGACCGTCAAGGCGGTAGGCTCGGTGGCGAAAAAGAACCAGCTGCCGGCGACCACCGAAGGCGTTTCCGCCGAGGACATCGCCGACACGGTGAACCTGGTCAACACCGAGGACGCGGTCAAGTACCTGCCCAGCGCGCTGATCCGCAAGCGCCACATCGGCGACACCCAGGCGCCGCTGGCCACCCGCACTTCGGGGCTGGGGGCGAGCGCGCGCAGCCTGATCTACGCCGACGGCGTGCTGCTCTCGCCGCTGATCGCCAACAACAACAATATCGGCGGGCCGCGCTGGGGCATGGTGGCGCCGGAGGAAATCGAGCGCGTCGACCTGATGTACGGGCCGTTCTCCGCGGCCTATGCGGGTAACTCGATAGGCTCGGTGCTGGAGATCACCACCCGCATGCCGGACAAGTTCGAAGCCGGCGCCAAGCTGCAGTCGAGCTGGCAGCGTTTCGACCAATACGGCACCCACGACACCTACAACGCCACCCAGGCCAGCGCCCTGCTGGGCAACCGCAGCGGCGATTTTTCCTGGTGGCTCTCCGCCAACCACCTGGACAGCCACAGTCAGCCGCTCACCTACGTGACGGTGGCCAAACCCGGGGCCACCAGCGGCGCGGGCACGCCGGTCAATGGCGCCTATGCGGACGCCAACCGCACCGGCGGGTCGATTTTCGTGGTCGGCGCCGGCGCCCTGGAGCACCAGTTGCAGGACAACTTCAAGTTCAAGGCGGCGTATGACTTCAGTCCCAGCGTGCGCGCCACCTACACCATCGGCCTGTTCCAGAACGATACCCGCGCCGGGGTGCAAAGCTACCTGAGCAACGCCGCGACCGGCGCGCCGGTGTACTCCGGCAGTGTGAATCTGGGCGGCTACAACGTGAGCGCGGCCACGCTGGGCGCGAGTGCGTTCTCCAACAACGTCTACAACTTCCGCGAAGAGCACCTGATGCAAAGCGTCGCGCTCAAGACCAGCAGCGGCGGCACCTGGGACTGGGAGGCGATTGCCAGCAACTACAACTACGGCACCTCGGTCAGGCGCGTGCCGGGGGTGGCGCTGCCGACCGCGCAAAGCGGCGGCGCCGGCACCATCGAATATATGAACGGTACCGGCTGGTCCACCCTGGACCTGAAGGGATTCTGGCGCCCGCAGGGCGCGGCCGGCGCGCACCAGGTGAGCTTCGGCACCCACTATGACCGCAACGTGCTGGCCGATCCGAAATACAGCACCAGTGACTGGATAGGCGGCACCAATGGTGCCTTGTCCACGGACTCGCGCGGCAAGACGCAGACCAGCGCTCTGTGGGTGCAGGATGCGTGGCGCTTTGCGCCCACGCTCAAGGCGACGCTGGGCGGGCGTTACGAGAGCTGGCGCGCCTTCGACGGCTACAACTTCTCGGCGGCGCCGGCGCTGGGCGTGAACCAGCCGGGCCTGTCGGCGAGCCGCTTTTCGCCCAAGGCCACCCTGGCCTGGGAAGCGGACAAGCAGTGGACCGTGAGCGCCTCGCTCGCGAAAGCCTATCGCTTCGCGACCGTGGCCGAGTTGTACCAGGCGATCAGCACCGGCGCGACGGTCACGGTGCCGAACCCGAACCTGAAACCGGAGAACGCGATCTCGAGCGAACTGGCGATCGAGCGCAGGACGGCGCAGGGCCGCCTGCGGGTCTCGCTGTTCCAGGAAGATTTGCGCGATGCCCTGATCTCGCAAAGCGCCCTG
>Ga0302323_100004064_pt1 | contig 11909 bp, 10 predicted proteins | sample Fen_T0_3_FD_201950 | JGI IMG/M metagenome (GOLD analysis project Ga0302323, IMG submission 201950) | Peat permafrost microbial communities from Stordalen Mire near Abisko, Sweden - Fen_T0_3 | ecosystem: Environmental > Terrestrial > Soil > Wetlands > Permafrost | place: Sweden: Abisko... | reverse complement strand
TCGATCTTGTACGACGGCCGCGCCGTGGGGTTCACCTCGGCCGAGCCCCACCAGGCGTGGTCCGTGCCGCCGTTGCCCTCCTGGCCGTAGAGCACGTGCGGCGCGACGTGCTGCTTGAGGATGAAGTCGGTGCCCCAGCGGATGTTGCTCAACGCGTAGGGCAGCTGGCCGGAATCGGTGTAGGCCTGTCGGTTGTCGTCGACGCCCCAGGAGAGCATCGTCATGGAGAAGGCGGCCGGAAAGCCGAACTTGACCTCGTCCCCGGCGTCCATGAACCCGCCGGACAGGTCCACTCCGACGTCCTTGCCGTCGTTCAGCAGGGCGTCGGCGCGCCAGTTGACACGGTTGTCCGCCGGCAGCTTGCCCACGCGCTGCTCGTCGTAGAAGTAGATGGCCTTCTGCAGCGCCTCGCCGTAGTTGGTGCTCGCCGCCGCTCCGGCCGGCCCGCCCGACAGCAGCACGGGGACGGCGGCGCAGCCGGCGACGAGGGTGGCCACGATTCCCGTGGCGCGGCGCCGCCGCCGGGTGGTGCTCGTCCCGAGACGTGTCCGGATCTGCATGGCTTCTCCCGTTCTCGACGTGGCGGGGGCAGTGTTCTGCCAGGTCGGGACGGGGTCAACGGACGCCGAGCGGCCCGACGTCGAGGGGTCTGCCCCGGGTCCGGGCGCTGCTTGGGATCAGGTCGCTGGCCAGCGGGGACGGGTGTCGCGGGCAGTGGCGGGCAGCGGCGGTGATCCGTGGGCGGGTGAAGGTCTTTCAGGTCAATCGACCGGCGTCCAGTCACCGGCGGGAAGGTCGGCGGCGGCGTCCGGTCCCCAGGTCCCCGGGGCGTACGGCCGGACCGCCGGGCGGTGGGCGAGCAGGGTCGCGGCGGCCCGCCACGCCGCTCGCAGGCCGTCCCGGCTGGTGAAGAGGGCGCGGTCGCCGGCCAGGACCTCGCGCAGCAGCGTGGCGTACGGCGGGAGGGGGTCGCCCGCAGGCAACCGGGCCAGGTCTAGGTGGGCGGTTCCGGTCGTCAGCTCGGGCGGCCCGACGGTGGCGCCCGGGCGCTTGACGACCAGGCCCAGCTCCAGCCCGCCGGCCCCGGCCAGCGAGACGCGCACCCGGTTGCCGCGCGGCGGCGGCGAGCCGTCGAGCGGGCCCTCGACGTCGCGCAGGACGAACGTGACCTGCTGGGCGGAGCGCGCCATCCGCTTGCCGGTGCGCAGCAGGAAGGGGACGCCGCGCCACCGGTCGGTGTCGATCCAGAGCCGGGCCGCCACGAAGGTGTCGGTCCGGGAGTCGTCGGCGACGCCGTCGACGTCCCGGTAGCCGTCGTACTGGCCGAGCACGACCTCGGCCGGGTCGAGCGGCCGGAAGGCGGCGACGACGGACTCGCGGGCGCGCTGCAGGTCCGGTGCCGACAGGCTCGCGGGCGGCTCCATCGCCACCTCGGCCGCGATCTGGAACAGGTGGGTGACGAGCATGTCCAGGGTTGCGCCGGTCGCGTCGTAGAACTCGGCGCGGTCGTCGATGTCCAGGGTCTCCGGGACGTCGATCTGCACCTCGGCCACCTGTTCGGCGCTCCAGATGCCGGCGAACAGCTGGTTGGCGAAGCGGAGCACGTGCAGGTCCTGGGTGGCCTCCTTGCCGAGGAAGTGGTCGATGCGGAAGACCTGCTCCTCGTCGAGGACGGTGTGCACGGCCTCGTCCAGCTGCTCGAACGTCTCCGGGGACGTGCCGTACGGCTTCTCGTAGACGACACGCGCGCCCTCGGTGAGCCCGTGCGCGGCCAGCGCCGCCGTCATCGGCTCGAACACCGTGGGCGGCAGCGCGAGGTAGTGCACGAGCCGGACGTCGTCCCCCAGCTCCGCGCGGATCCGGGCGAGGACGTCGGGCAGCGCGCCGGGGTCGTCCGCGCTGAACCCGCCGCCCGCGAACAGGACGCGGTCCGCGACGTCGTCCCGGTGCAGGTCCTCGGGATCGGGCGCGTCGTCGTCGGCGGCGAGCGCCGACCGGACGGCCTCGCGGAACTCGGAGTCGGGGTGGTCGCCGCGGCCGTTGCCGACCAGCCGCCATTCCTTGGGCAGCAGGCCCCGTTGGGCCAGCGTGAAGAACGCGGGGAGGACCATGCGCCGGGCGAGGTCGCCGGTGGAGCCGAACAGGACGAGCACGGTGGCGGTCACCCGCCCAAGCCTTCGGCCACCGCCGGAGTTCGGCCACTGCAGTGTGACCCCGTGCATGATCACGGCGCACGCGTCAGGCGCTCTCGCGGATCACGAGGTGGACGGGCATGATCACGTGGGGGACGTCGTCCGCGGCCGGGAGGTGCGGGCGGCTCAGCAGCTCGACCAGGAGGGCGGCCATGGCGCGACCCTGCTCGACCGTGTGCTGGCGGACCGTCGTCAGCGGCGGGGCGGTCATGGCGGCCGGTTCGATGTCGTCGAAGCCGACCACCGCGACGTCGCGCGGCACGTCCCGCCCCTCGTGGCGCAAGGTGGCCAGCGCACCGAGCGCCATCAGATCGTTCGCGACGAAGAGGCCGTCGAGGTCGGGGGCGCGGGCGAGCAGCCGGGCGGTGGCCTCGGCGCCGCCGTTCTGGGTGAAGTCGCCCGCCTCGACCAGGTCGGGCCGGTGGACGCCGCCGAGCCCGGCGGTGAAGCCGGCGAGCCGGTCGACGGCAGCGGACATGTCGGCGGGGCCGGTCACCGTGCCGATCCGGGTGCGGCCGACGGCCCGCAGGTGCTCGGCCGCCAGCCGGGCGCCCGCCACGTTGTCGTTGTCGACGTAGGGGACCCGCAGCCCCGCGTCGGTCGGCCGCCCCCCGACGACGACGGGGAGCCCGGCCTCGGCCAGGGTGGAACCGAGGCCGTCCCCGCCGTGCGAGGAGACGAGCAGGGCGCCGTCCACGTGGCCCGAGAGCAGGTAGCGCCGGATGTGCTCGACGTCCGCCGGAGTCTGGATCATGAGCAGCATGAGGCGCAGGTCCATGGCGCTGAGCCCCTGGCTCACCCCGCGGACGATCGCGCTGAAGAAGGGATCGCCGAAGACCCGCTGGTCGGGTTCCGACGCGACCAGGGCGACGATGTCGGTGCGCGCGGTGACCAGGGTGCGGGCGGCGTGGTTCGGCACGTAGCCGAGGGCCGCGACCGCGCGGTGCACCAGGGTCGCCAGCGCCGGGTCGACGGCCGTCGACCCGTTGACCACCCGGGAGGCGGTCGCCCGGGAGACCCCGGCGTGCGCCGCGACCTCCTCCAGCGTCGGTCGGCCGCGGCCTGGTCGGACGGGCATGGCGGCCGGCCACTCCTTTCGGCAGCGATGTCGGTGACGTGCGGGTACGGGCGCATCCTAGATCCGCCCGCCACATCGGCCCGTGACACCGGCCCGTGCCCCCCGGCCGGGGCACGGGCCGGTGTGTCCGGCGGTACTCCTCCGCGGCGGTCAGGCCGCCGGGAAGCTCACCACGTAGCTCGGGATCCCGACCGCCGCCGACGTCACCGGTGCCCCGGTGTCGTTGACGACGTGGTCGAGCGTCCCGGCGCCGAGCTGCACGGTGAGGAGGTCGTGCAGCTTCACCCCGGGCGTCACCGGCACCTCGAACCCGCGCGCGGCGTGGATCGTCGGGTCGACGTTCGTGTAGACGTAGCTCCCGCCGCCCCACAGCTCGTGGGTCTTCACCTTCGGTGCGACCTTGTACGCCGCCCACCCGTTGACGCCGTCGTGCTGCCAGGCCGCCTGGTTGGGGGCGTCGTACGGCAGCTCGTTCTGGAAGAAGATCGTCCGACCGCGCTCGCCGTTCCAGATCACGTTGTACTTCTGGTAGTGCTCGACGAACAGGCCGGTCGCGGTGACGTCGTCCCCGTTGACGATGACGCCGGTGTCGGCGGTGTTGACGGTCCAGCCGACGCCGGTGCCGTGGTCGGCCCGCCAGGCCCAGATGTCGTCGAGCAGGACGTTGTCGCTGTTGACGACCATCGAGACCTTCGCCTTACCGACGTGCGGCCCGCCGATGCGGATGAACACGTCGTGGATCGTCACCGGATCGGTCGCGCTGCGCGGTGCCGCGTGGCCGGGCAGCAGCCCGACCTGGAGGAGCACCGGGGACGTCGTCGGCCCGGCGTCGATCATCAGGCCGGCGACGTCGACCCCGGCGACGTCACCGATCACCATCGGCACCGCGCCGCCCGCGGCCGTCAGGGTCGGCAGGCCGAGCCCGAGGACGACGGTGTCGGGGCGCAGCACGGCGATCGGCGCACCGACCGAGTAGACGCCGGGCAGCAGGAGCAGGTTCTTGCCGAGCGCCAGCTGGGTGTCGATCTTGGCCACCGAGTCGCCCGGCCGGGCGAGGTAGAAGCTGCTCAGCGGCAGCGAGCGGCCGGCCGTGGGCCCGCTCTCCCAGGTCGTGCCGGACGCGTTGCGGCGCAGTGCTGGCACGAACACCCGGTAGGCACCCTGGGCGTCGACGTAGAGGAACGGCCGCTCCCGGCTGACCGGCGTGCTGGGGAGCGTCGTGTACTGCGGGTCGGGGAAGGACTGGGCGGGCGCGCCCGTCGTCCCGGCGAAGACCTGGTTCCACACCGCGTTCGACCAGGCGCCGCCGAGGCTGCTGTCCCGCACGAGGAACTGCTGCTGCGAGCCGTTCGTCACCGGGCCGGTGTGCGAGTCGGCGATGAAGCCGCCGCTGGCGTACTGGGGACCGGCGGTGCAGTAGTCCATCAGCGTGGTGTTGCCGACGATGTTGACGCGCCGCATCGGCGCCGCCTGGGACACCGCCCAGAACTCGCCGGACGCACGGCAGTCCGCCAGGCCCGCGACGTTGATCGTCAAGTTGGACAGCGAGCGCCAGAAGTTGTCGAGCGCGATGCAGTTGTCCGCGGCGAGGCAGCGGTTGTAGACGTCGACGTGACCGTTGATGACGACGTCCTTGGGGGACGCCCCGAGGCCGGCCACCTCGGTGTAGTAGCCCACCTGGAAGGTCAGCGGCTTGTCGGCCGTGCCGTACGTGCCCGGCTTGAAGAGCAGCGCGTAGCGGTGGGTACCCATCTCGTCGTCGACCTGCTGGGCGGCGATCGCGTCGACGGTCGCCTGGATCTGTGCCTGCGGCATGCCCGGGTCGAAGACCTTGACGTTCGGTCCGAGGTCCGGGGCGGCGGCTGCGGCCGGTACGGCGGGTGCGGCCGGTGCTGCCGGTGCGGCGCCGGCCTGCGTCGCGGTGACCACCCCTGACGCCGCGGCCAGCAGCGCCGCAGCGAGCTGCAGCCCCCGACGGCGGTGCCGTCCGCGCCGCCCGTGCCCCTCGCCGTCCTGTTCCGGCGACCCGCCTGCCGACCCCGGTCCTGATGCTGCTCGCACGAGTCCTCCCACGGTGTCGAAGTGGTCCGGCGCACCGGCCGTCACCTGAGGGCGAGCTCGGGAGAACCAGCCGCGGTGATGGTCAGAGAGCGCTCTCTGAACCTTGGGGCGGAGGTCGCACCGGGTCAACCCGACGGATGTCACAAGTCCGTAACGTGCCGATGGTCCCCGGATGCGTGCGGGGGTGGGTCGCCGTTACTCGCCCAGCCCGTCGACGATGTCCTTGGCGGCCACCAGGTCGAGCTGCCGCTGCTCCCGGAGGACCTTGATGGCCTGGATCTTCTTCCCGGCGGCCGCCAGCGCGACGACCTCCTCGGGGACGTCGGCCCGGCCCGCCTGCCGGATCGTCTCGGGGTCGATCTCGAGGCGCGTGGCGATGGCCTCGAGGAGCAGCTCCACCCGGCGCAGGCGCCGCCGGACATCGGCCAGTTCGGCATGGTTCGAGAACATGGTCGCCGATCCTAGCGAGCGGCGGCCGGCGGTGGGCCCGGCCCGGGCCCGCGGGCGATACGGCACCATGGAGGAGCGGCCCGCGCCGCGGGAGTCACGAAGGGGGAGTGGTCCGGCGATGTCGGTGGCGCCGTCCGGGGAGCTCGGATCTCCCAGCCTGGTCGAGCTGGCCACCGACCGGCTGCGGCACGAGATCCTGAGCGGGGCGCTGCCGCCGGGCTCGCGGCTCGTCGAGGAGCAGGTGCGGATCCGCCTCGGGATCAGCCGGGCGCCCCTGCGCGAGGCCCTGCGCCAGCTGGGGGAACAGGGCCTGGTGGAGCACCTGCCGCGGCGCGGCGTCCGGGTGGCCTCCCTCTCCGACCGGGACGTCGAAGAGCTGTTCGACGTCCGCGACGTCCTGGAACGGCACGCGCTCCGGCTGGCGATCCCGATCGACCCCGCCGGCCTGGACGGCGTCCGCACCCAGCTCGAGGCGATGCGCGTCGCGGCGCGCACGGGCGACGCGTTCAGCCGGGCCGAGGCGCACCGCCGGTTCCACGCGGAGGTCGTCGCCCTGTCGGGGCACCGGCAGCTCACGCTCGCCTACGCCCCGATCCTGGTGAAGCTTCAGCTCCACATGGCGGTCAACCTGCGGCGCGAGGCCGAGGCGCGGGACCCGATGGACGGCGTGCAGCGTCACGAGACGCTACTGGCGGCGCTCGCGAGCGGTGACGCGGACGTCGCGGTCGAGGCCCTGGACCGGCACGGGGCACGCGCCTTCCTGTAGAACTCCCGCCGCTGAGCCCTGTCGGCGTGGTCCAGGTCACACAATCGTTACATCGTGCATCAGGCCGTGACACAGAAACGGTCGACAGTCGACAGTATGCCGAGCGCGAGCGCCTCCCTGGTGGACCTGCGGGACGCCTACGCCCGCGGTGCGTTCACCGTCGCCGGCGTCGTCACCGACCTGCTCGGCCGGCTGGCGGCGCGCGGTGCGGACGGCGTCTGGATCGACCGCGTGCCGCCCGAGGCGCTGGTCCGGCGGGCGGCCGAGCTCGACGCGCTGGCTCGTCGCGACCCCGACGCCGCCGCCGCGCTGCCGCTGTTCGGCGTCCCCTTCGCGGTCAAGGGAAACATCGACGTCGCCGGGTTGCCGACCACGGCGGGCTGCCCGGCCTTCGCCTACCGGCCGGGGGTGGACGCCGAGGCGGTGCGCCGGCTGCTCGACGCCGGCGGCGTCCTGGTCGGCACGACCACTCTGGACCAGTTCGCCACCGGCCTGGTCGGCACCCGCTCCCCGTACGGGGTCCCGGAGAACGCGCTGGTCCCGGGCCTGGTGCCCGGTGGCTCGAGCAGCGGCTCGGCCGTCGCGGTGGCCGCCGGGCTCGTGCCGTTCGCGCTCGGGACCGACACCGCCGGCTCGGGCCGGGTGCCCGCCGCCCTCAACGGGGTGGTGGGCCTCAAACCGACCCGCGGGCTCGTCAGCACCCGCGGCGTCGTGCCCGCCTGCCGCTCGCTCGACTGCGTCAGCGTCTTCACCGGCAGCGTGGTCGATGCCGCCGCCGTCCTCGCCGTCCTCGCCGGTCCCGACCCGGCGGACCCCTGGAGCCGGGTCGCCCCGGCGTCGCCGCCCCTACGGGTCCGGTCGCTCGCCGACGTCCGGGTGGCCTGGCCGGACGTCGACGCGCTCGACTTCGCCGGCGACGACGCGATGCGCCGTTCCCATCTGCGGCTGCGCGCCGACGTCGAGGCCCGGTGCGCGGGCGTGGTCACCGTCCCGCTCGCCCCGCTGTTCGAGGCCGGTGACCTGCTCTACTCGGGGCCGTGGGTCGCCGAGCGGCTCGCCGTCCTGGCCGACTTCCTGGCCGCCCACCCGGACGACGTCCTGCCGGTGACGCGGGCGATCATCGAGGGCGGGGCACGGTTCACCGCCACCGACGTCTTCCGCGCGCAGTACCGGCTCGCCGAGCTGGCCGCCGAGGTCGGGCGGTGGTGGGACGACGCCGACGTGCTGCTGCTGCCCACCGTCGGGACGACGTTCACGGTCGAGCAGGTGGCCGCCGAGCCCCGCGCCCACAACGTCACGCTGGGCCGCTACACCCAGTTCACCAACCTGCTCGACCTGGCCGGGATCGCCGTGCCGGGCGGCACCACGGACGACGGGCGCCCGCACGGTGTGGGGCTCTACGGCCCGGCCTTCACCGACCACCTCCTGCTCGACGTCGGCGCCCGGCTGCTCGGCGAACCGGTGGCCCGCGAGCCCGTGGCAGCCCGCTCGAGCCGTCCCTAGCCGTCCCGTGACAGCCCTTCCCGCGAAGTCCCGCACCGCCCGCCCGAACGTCTGGAGGAGGAATGACGACGACCGTCCCCGTCGCCGCACCCGCCCGAGCCCGCATCGGGCCCGTGGCGGCGAATCCCTACCCGTGGCCCTTCGACGGCAGCGTGCCCGTCGACAAGGTCGCCCTGCTGTGCATCGACTGGCAGACCGACTTCTGCGGTCCCGGCGGCTATGTCGAGCGGATGGGCTACGACATCGGCCTGACCCGGGCCGGCCTGCCGGCGACCGCCCGGATGCTGGCGCACGCCCGCAGCCTCGGCATGCTCGTCGTCCACACCCGGGAGGGCCATGCACCCGACCTGTCGGACCTGCCGGCCAACAAGCGCTTCCGCTCCGCGCTCATCGGGGCGGAGATCGGGTCGCCGGGGCCGACCGGGCGCATCCTCGTGCATGGCGAACCGGGCTGGCAGATCGTGCCGGAGGTCGCCCCGGTCCCCGGCGAGGTGATCGTCGACAAGCCGGGCAAGGGGGCGTTCTACGCCACCAACCTCGACCTCGTGCTGCGGGCCAGGGGCATCACGCACCTGATCCTCACCGGCATCACCACGGACGTCTGCGTGCACACCACGATGCGCGAGGCCAACGACCGCGGCCTGGAATGCCTGATCCTCAGCGACTGCACCGGGGCCACCGATCCCGGCAACCACGCGGCCGCGCTGCACATGGTGACCATGCAAGGTGGCGTCTTCGGCTGCGTCGCCGCCGCCCAGGACGTCATCGACGCCACGTTCGACGCCACGTTCGGCGACCCGAGGGAGATCCCGTCATGACCGCCGTCGAGGCCCAGCCCTACGCGTTCGAGTTCGACCCCGCCACCACGGCGCTGCTCGTCATCGACATGCAGCGGGACTTCCTGCTGCCCGGCGGCTTCGGCGAGACGCTCGGCAACGACGTCTCGCAGCTCGCCGGCGTCGTGACCACGCTCGAGGTGGTGCTCCCGGCCGTCCGGGCGGCGGGGATGCTCGTCGTCCACACCCGGGAGGGGCACCTGCCCGACCTCTCCGACTGCCCGCCCGCCAAGCTGCGCCGCGGCAAGCCCTCGGGCCGCATCGGCGACCCCGGCCCGTACGGGCGGATCCTGGTGCGGGGCGAGTACGGCCACGACATCGTCGACCAGCTCGCGCCCGCACCGGGGGAGCCCGTCGTCGACAAGCCGGGCAAGGGCGCGTTCTACGCCACCGAGCTCACCGAGATCCTCACCGCGGCCGGGATCGAGCGGCTCGTCGTCACCGGCGTCACCACCGAGGTGTGCGTCCACACGACCGTGCGCGAGGCCAACGACCGGGGCTACGAGTGCCTGGTCCTGTCGGACTGCGTCGGCTCGTACTTCCCCGAGTTCCAACGCGTCGGGCTGGAGATGATCGCCGCGCAGGGCGGCATCTTCGGCTGGACGGCGCCGTCCGCCGCCTTCCTCGAGGCGCTCGCCCCCGCCCCCGCGTCGTCCTGACGCTCGCCGGCGCACCAGCCGGATCGCCCAGCTGTCTCCTGCCAGGCCCGTCCCGCCGCCAGCCCTTCCCCGCCCTCCCCAGAGGAGCCCAGCATGTCCACCGACACCGCGCCCGCCCCCGCGTCACCCTCCGGAACCTCCGGCGCGCCCCTCGCCGTCCCCTGGTGGGTCCGGGGGGACATGAACGCCTTCTTCGGCCTCGGCTTCAACGTGCTGGTCAACGTGCTCGTGCTGACCGGCCTGTGCATCGGCGTCGTCCAGCTCCCGGCGGGTGACGTCCTCGGCGTGATCCTGCCCGCGCTCGGTATCGCGCTCATCATCGGGAACGTCTACTACACCCTGCTTGCGCGCCGGCTGTCGCGGCGGGAGGGCCGGCTCACGGTCACGGCGCTGCCGTACGGGCCGAGCGTGCCGCACATGTTCATCGTCGTCTTCGTGATCATGTTGCCGGTCTACCTGAAGACCAAGGACGCCGTCCGCGCCTGGGAGGCGGGTGTGGCCTGGGCGTTCATCATCGGCGTCATCGTGCTGATCGGGGCGTTCGTCGGCCCGACGATCCGCAAGTACGCCCCGCGCGCGGCCCTGCTCGGCACCCTGGCCGGCATCTCGATCTCGTTCATCTCGATGCGCCCGGCCGCGCAGATGTGGGAGGCGGCCTGGATCGCGTTCCCGGTGCTCGTGATCATCCTGGTGGGCTTCCTCGCCGGGGTCCGGCTGCCGGGCAACATCCCGGTCGGGCTCGCCGCGCTCCTCGTCGGGACGGCGATCGCCTGGGTCGGCGGCTTCATGTCGGCGCCCGACGTCTCCAAGGCCGCCGGCGACATCGCCTTCGCCTTCCCCCACCTGAAGTTCGACCTGCTCATCGACGGCCTCCGCAACGTGGCGCCGCTGCTGGCGACGGCGATCCCACTCGGCGTCTACAACTTCACCGAGGCGATGACCAACGTGGAGAGCGCCGCGGCCGCCGGTGACAACTACAACCTGCGCAGCGTCCTGCTGGCCGACGGCACGGGCGCTGTCGTCGGGTCGATGCTCGGCTCGCCGTTCCCGCCCGCCGTCTACATCGGTCACCCGGGCTGGAAGAACGCGGGCGGCCGCAGCGGGTACTCCCTCGCGACCGGCGTCGTCATCGCGCTGCTGTGCTTCTTCGGGCTGTTCGGACTGCTCGGTGCGGTGCTGCCCATCCCCGCCATCGTCCCGATCCTGCTGTTCATCGGCCTGATGATCGGTGCGCAGGCCTTCCAGGCGGTGCCGCGCATCCACGCGGCGGCCGTCGTCGCGGCGCTGATCCCCAACATCGCCTCCTGGGCGACCGGGCTGATGGACAACGTGCTCGCCGCCGCCGGGACGACGGCGACCGCCATCGGCTACGACAAGATCGTCGGCGCCGGCGTCGTCTACAAGGGCACGATGATCCTTGGTGAGGGGGCGATCCTCGCCGGCCTGGTGCTCGGGGCGATCGTCGCCTTCATCATCGACAAGCGGTTCGTCGAGGCCGCGATCTTCGCGGGGGTGGGCGCGGCGCTGTCCTGGGTCGGGCTCATCCACGCGCCCGAGGTCGGCTGGGCGGCCAACCCGCAGGTTGCGCTGGGGTACCTGTTCGCCGCCCTGACCTGCCTGGCGTTCGCGGGCCTGCGGCTCCCGCCGCGGGACACCAGCGGGGACGACGTCTTCGACCAGGAGGCCGCCCCGACGGACTCGGCCGCCGCGACCGCCGTCGCCGCTCCCGAGCAGGTCGTGGCCCTGCCCGACGACGTCGAGCCGTCCGAACCCCGGCATGCACCGGCAGGCTGACGTCGTCCCGGCCCCGGCCACCCCGTCCGACGGGGTGGCCGGGGCCGGGGTCGCTGCCGAGGTGGACGCCGCGTTCGCCGCCTACGAGCGGGCGCTCGCCGGCCACGACGTCGACGCCCTCGACCTCTTCTTCCTCGACTCCCCGGCGACGCGTCGCTTCGGCGTCGCCGACGAGCAGCAGGGGGCGGACGCCGTCCGGCGCTGGCGGCGCGAGTCCTCGGGCGTCCCGCGCGGGCGCCGACTGGAGGCCACGCAGGTGCAGGTCCTGGGCCCGGACGTCGCCGTGGTCACCACCCGGTTCGGGTACGGGGCGCGCCCGGCGACCGGGCGCCAGACCCAGGTCTGGCTCCGGACGCCGGACGGCTGGCGGATCGCCTCCGCCCACGTCAGCGACCCCACCCCACCCCCGCGTGATCATGCACACTTGAGTTGATCATGCATGGTTCAATGCCGCCAAGTTAGGTGTCTTCGGCTGGTGTCAAGGGGTGGAGGCGGTAGGTGGCTCGACCTTCTTTGTGGATCTTCCCGTGGGTGGCCCATCGGGACAGGCGGCTGGCGATGCTGTTGATG
>Ga0302323_100004063_pt1 | contig 11914 bp, 7 predicted proteins | sample Fen_T0_3_FD_201950 | JGI IMG/M metagenome (GOLD analysis project Ga0302323, IMG submission 201950) | Peat permafrost microbial communities from Stordalen Mire near Abisko, Sweden - Fen_T0_3 | ecosystem: Environmental > Terrestrial > Soil > Wetlands > Permafrost | place: Sweden: Abisko... | reverse complement strand
CTCGTCCGTCATCACCCCGCTATAACCGGTGGCCAGGATGAGCCGTAGACGTGGCTGTATCCGCAGCAGTTGGCTGCCGAGTTTGGCCCCGTCCATGCCAGGCATGGTGAGATCGGTGATGACGAGGTCAAACTTGTCCGGCTGGCGGCGGACGGCAGCCACCGCTTCGGCCGCGCTGGTGAGGGTGGTAACCGAATACCCCAGCCGTTCCAGCATTTTTTTCCCGATCAACACCAGGGCTTCCTCGTCGTCCACGAGCAGGATGTGTTCACCGTTGCCATGCGGGATGGGGGTGGAATCAGTCTCCCGCAACGTGAATTCCGTTTCAAAGATGGGGAAATAGAGATGAAACGTGGTGCCTTTGCCGGGCTCGCTATAAACCGAAATCGCGCCGTCGTGGCTTTTCATGATGCCGTGAACCACGGCCAAACCCAGACCGGTCCCCTCCCCGACGGGTTTGGTGGTGAAGAACGGGTCGTAGATGCGTTCCGTGGTGGCGTAATCCATGCCGCAACCCGTGTCGCTCACGGATAAGCGCACATATTTTCCGAGATGCAAATCGGGATGGACTTTGACAAAGCTGGCATCCACTTCGATGTTTTCCATTTCGACCTTGAGCGTGCCCGGCTGGTCGCGCATGGCATGCCAGGCATTGGTCCCAAGGTTCATCATGACCTGGTGAATGGAGGTGGCATTGGCGAGGACAGTATTGGTTTTGGCCAGTTCGGTCTGGATGCGGATGGTGGCCGGCACACTGGCGCGCAACAATTTGAGCGCCTCCAACACCACGTGGTTGAGTTTGACCGGCTGGCGATCCGGTTTGTTCTGGCGGCTGAAGGTCAGGATTTGATTGACCAGATCAGTCGCCCGCTGGCTGGCGGCCGAAATGCTTTCCAAATATTCCATGATGACGGGGTGGGCTTCGGCCTCAACTTTCGCCAAATAAATGTTGCCAATGATGGCGGCCAAAATGTTGTTAAAATCGTGGGCAATACCGCCCGCAAGCTGGCCGATGGACTCCATTTTTTGCGCCTGCCGGAACTGGGCCTCAAGTTTCCGGCGCTCGGTGATGTCCCGGAAAGACCAGATCCGGCCGTAAAGTTTTCCGGCCTGATCGCGAACCGGAGAGGAGTAACGGTCCAAAACCGTGCCATCCAGCAGTTCAATCTCATCATGACCGACTTCGTCCGGATGGGCGAAAAGATAAACGGTTTTCTCAATGAATTGCCGGGCGTTTTTGGTCTGGCTGGGAGCGAATTCCATCAAGGCAGACTCGTTTTCAGTGGCTGATTCAGGCAGCTTCCACAATTCGCTCATCCGCCGGTTTTGCAACACTGTTTTCCCCTGATTATCCACCACCAGGATGCCATCAATCGAGGATTCCAACTGGGCCTCAAGCAGCACGGTTTTCCAGCGCAATTCTTCCTCGGTCTTTTGGCGCTCATCCAGCAAGTGCTTTTGCTCGAGCGCGCGACGGACGGCGTTTCCCAGGCGGGCCACGCGGTCTTTGAGGAGATAATCCGTGGCTCCGCGTTTCATGGCCTCCACTGCCGCCTCTTCGCCGACGGTGCCGGAAATCAGAATGAACGGAATATTTCGGCCGTGTTCCTGGGTGAGTTCCGCAGCCCGCAACCCGCTGAACTGCGGCATGGCATAATCGGAAAGCACAATGTCGGGCAGTTTTTTGAGGCCGGCCAGAAAATCCGCCTCGGTTTCCACCCGCTGCCAGACAGGGTCGAACCCATCGCGGCGCAGCTGGGCCAGCATGAGTTCCACGTCATCGCTCGAATCCTCGGCGATCAAGATGTTCAGCGGCGTGCCCATGTCGCTCAGGATTGCGGCGGCTGGTTGAGAAGGAGCCAATAGAACCCCAGTTTTTGCACGGCGGCGGCGAAGCCTTCGAAGTTTACCGGTTTGACGATGTAGCTGTTGACGCCGAGGTGGTAACTTTCCAGCACATCGCTCTGCTCATTGGATGAGGTGAGCACCACCACCGGGATCGACTTGACGCGCGGGTCGGATTTGATGCGTTTCAACACTTCCTTGCCGTCAATTTTGGGCAGTTTGAGGTCGAGCAAAATCAGTTTGGGGGCGTTCTCCACCTTGCGTCCGGCGTGTGCCCCCTGGCCAAAAATGTAGTCAAGGGCCTCGGCGCCATCGCGGGCAACCAGGATATGATTGGCCAGATTCGCCTTGCGCAGGGCGCGCAGGGTCATTTCCAAATCGTCGGGATTGTCCTCCACGAGCAGGATTTCGACTTCGGTGGATTCATTCATACGGGGTTGTCTCCGGCGAGGGAAAAATAAAAGGTCGCGCCCTGGCCCACTTGTGCCGTCGCCCAGATCCGGCCGCCGTGGCGATGAATAATCCGCTGCACGATGGCGAGGCCGACGCCGGTGCCCTCAAATTCTTCCATGCGGTGAAGGCGCTGGAACACGCCAAACAGCTTGTCCACATACTGCATGTCAAAGCCCACACCGTTATCTCGCACGAAATAGACCGTCTGCCCGGATGCCTGGGTGCAGCCCACCGTAACCTGCGCGAGTTCCCGGGGGCGGGTGTATTTGATCGCGTTGGCGAGCAGGTTGACCCAGACCTGCTTCAGCAACGCGGGGTCCGCCAGACAGTCCGGCAACGGGTCCACCCGGAGTTCCACGTGGCGGCTCTCCCACTGGGGTTTCAGTTCCTCCCAGATCGTTTTGACCAAGGCGGCGGGCGGCACCTGTTTCCGGGTTACGGGCTGCCGGCTCAAGCGCGAGAAGGCCAGCAAGTCATCAATCAATTCCCCCATCCGCTGGCTGCCGAGATTCGCCCGTTCCAGATAATGGCGGGCGGCGGGCGGCAAAGCAGCGCTAAAATCTTCCAACAAAATCCGGGTGAAGCCATTCACCGCGCGCAGCGGAGCGCGCAGGTCGTGCGAAACGGAATAGGAGAACGCCTCGAGTTCGTGGTTGGCGGCTTCCAGTTCGGCCGTGCGTTGGGCGACGCGCGATTCCAACTCCGCGTTGAGCTGGCGCACGGCCTCCTCCGCTTTTTTGCGTTCGGTGATGTCGGCCCGGATGGCCACATATTGGCGCGGCCGGCCATCGGCGTGGAGAAAGGGCACGATGGTGGTATCGACCCAATAAAATGAACCGTCCCTGGCGCGGTTCTTAATTTCGCCGCGCCAGACTTTGCCGCGCGCAATGGTGGCCCACAGCTCGCGGAAGAATTCCTTGGGGTGGTGGCCGGAATTGATGAGGCGGTGATCCTGGCCGAGCAGTTCCGCGCGTGCGAATTGGGAAATGGCGCAGAACTTGTCGTTGACGTAGTTAATTTTCCCTTTTGGGTCAGTGATCGCCACAATGGCATGCTCGTCCAGCGCCGCCTTCAAGTCGGTGACTTCTTTCAGCAAGAGTTGGAAATTGTGGTCGGCGAGTTTGCGCTCGCTGATGTCCCGGGCGATTTTGGAGACCCCGATGATTTTGCCGCGCGGGTCTTTGATGGGGGAAATGGTGACCGAAACGTCAATCCGTTCCCCATCCTTTCTCAGCCGCACGGTTTCAAAATGCCGGAGGGTTTCGCCACGGGCAATCCGGGCCAGGATGTCCACCTCCTCATGCCGGCGTTCCGGTGGAATGAACCTGAGCATGGTTTGGCCAACGGCCTCGTGGGCCGTATATCCAAACAGCTTTTCCGCGCCAGGATTCCAACTGGTGATCTCGCCGGCGAGGGTCTTGCTGATGATGGCGTCGTCGGAGCATTCAACGAGGGCGGCGAATTGGGCGTGCCCCAGTTCGGCCAGTTGGGCGTTGGTAAGCTTCGCCGCTGAATCGGTGAGCGGCACTATGGCAAGGTCGTCCACGGCCGGCTGAAGATGATTCATTTCGCGCACCCAAGCTTTGATTGGTTGGTCTGCCGACATATGCCACCGGTTTGGTTGCGGCCAAGTCAAGCACCTCCCGTAATCACGGCCCGAACTTCCACCAGCTGAGGTTTTTCGGGCTTGAACAACACCCAGTCCAGATTTAATTGCGGCGTCACCAAGCTCAACCGCTGAAAGTTAACCGGCTTGACAAGGTATGTCTCCGCCCCAAGCCGCTGACATTCTTCCATGTCGGCAAACATCTGGGAAACGCTCAGGATCACCACCGGGATCGTGCGCGTCGTTTTTTCGCCCTTGAGCCGCCGCAAGACCTCCAAGCCGCTGATTTTGGGCAAATTCAAGTCTAACAGGATCATGTGCGGGCGCTCGGCCGGCTGCCGGCCAGCGTATTGGCCCTGGCAGAAAATATACTCCAAGGCTTCCTCGCCATCCTTAGCCACCGCCACCTGATTCGTGAAACGCGCCTGCTTAAAGGCGCGCAAGGTGAGCGCCACATCATCGGCATTGTCCTCCACCAGCAGAATATTCACACAATCGCTGGATGATTTTTCGGGGGGCTGGTCGTTTGGCAACTTCTGCCGGAACAGTTCCGCGACCGGAATATTCAACGCCTTGGCCAGTCGCGAGATGCTTTCCAATGACAGGTTGCGAGCCCCACGCTCCACATCGGAAATATAGGTGCGATGCAGTTCCGCGCGTTCCGCCAAGACTTCCTGTGAAAGGCCCAAACGCTTTCTCCAAGCCCTGACCGAAGCTCCGAATTCAATTATTACGTCGTTCTTTTGCACAAGCCGGAAGTTTATTAAAAAATTGTCTTATATGCTGACACTACCATGCGGCACAACAGACTATAAGTGACCCATTTAAACCCGGTCAATCACACCCCAAACAGCGCTTGCCTTGCCGGTTGAGCCGCCAGCCCTAGATTGCCTTAAAGTTGCACATTACATCCTACAGTCAATAGGTTAATTAAGACACACTGTAAGTTTTGATAAAGGTGACCAAGGAAAGCCATTGCGAAAAGCGCGCTGAATTGCCGGCGGCATGGCATGGCATCAACTACTGCGGCAATCAAACGGAGCAGGCCACCCGCTTCAGGCGGGGCCAAAGGAAATGCCGTTCCCGCCCAGATATTTTTCCGCCTGCTCGTTGGTAAAATTAAATTTCAAGCGGGTCATGGCCAGGGCGACCACCGGTGGATGGATCTGGTTCTGGTTGAGCCGCGACTCAACATGCTCGACGCACTCAAAAACAAGCGCGTTGGCTGTTTCATAACTCATTCCAGTTAATTGCTTTAGATAGCGTGTAAGCCGGTCGATCAGCTTAAGATTGCCAGGCCCCACCGAGACCATCAAGTTGCCCTGCACGCGGCCCAAGCGCACGAGGGTGGCGGTGGACAGGGCGTTCATCACCAATTTGACGGCCACGCGCGTCACCCCGTCCAACCGCAGGCCAGGGTTCGGCAGCCGGACAAAAACCGCAGTGCCGGCGACCGGCAAAATTTCCTCCCGCCGTTCCGCCCCAAAATAGATGACCCCGGTATGTACGAAGTTGGCCGCGGCCCCGGTCAGTTGCTGGAGCTGAAATTTCAAGGTGGTTTCCCGTTCGGCCGCCGAGACCACGGCAATGGCGCTGTCCTGAACGACCAGCGGCCGGTACTTCAACCCGTTGCTGCCGATTTTGTAGCGCATCAGCTCGTTCGGGCCGATGCGACCGATGATTTCCCGCGCGAGTTCCAACCGGTCCGGTGGAACCAGCGCGCGGAGTTCCTGCTCCCGCCACTCCAAACAACGGGGCGGGCGCTTGAGCAGGTTCGCCCAGGCGTTGTCCGTCCAGTTGTCCGGAACAAACAGGTACGACCATGACTCCGCCGCCTGGTCATCATCAAACTTTCGGAACGGCGGCGTGCCAAAGGCCGGCGAACGCTCGGTGGTGTCAGTCAAAACATCCAGGCCAAAGCGGCCGGCAAAATAACTGTTACGGCCCCGCGCCCGGTAAACCGACTCCTCCAAGGCCACGAGCCGGGCGAGCGCCGCGAGAAACTCCGGGGAGGACAAAAATGCGAACAGCTCCTCCAGTCCGGCCAGAAACCGCGCCGGAATCGAACCAGCGGGGCTGACCGGCGGGGATGATTGGTCCTGGCACAGCCCCTCCGTCACCAGTTCCAAGATGGTCAGCAGCACGCACAACTGGATGGAGGTTGCCTGCATGCGGGTGGAGCCGGTCAGGCTCATCGGCCCGGTGGTGAGGTTGAGTTTTTCGATGCGCGGATCCTGGATCACTTCGCGGCTGCGCTCCAGTGCGGCGCACAAGACTTCGTCCGGATTGTTGTAAACGAAATAGACTTTCGCCCCCGCCGCCACCCCGGCCCAGGCGGTGCCAATGACGAACGGGGTTTCGCCGCCCTCGGTGATGGCAAAAACCACGTCTTTGGCGGTTACGTCCAGATCGGCAAGCTGCTTTTGGCCGAACGACGCGAAATCTTCGAAGCCTTCCACTTCCTTGATCAGCGCATGATCGCCGCCGGCCATCACGCTGACGGTGCGGTCCGCCAAGCCGGCCGCGGCGCCGCCCTGGCGGCTCCAGAAATCCCGCCAAATGGAATCCAGCAAAATGCTCAAGCGTCCCGACGAGCCGCAGCCCGTGAAGAACACCCGTCCCCCGCCCTGCACCGCCGAGCGCACCGTGGCCGCGATCTGTCCGGCCCGCCCGGACGCGGCGAATTCACGAAATTTCTCCAACACATCGCGGTCGGCCTGAAACAATAATCCCAGTGCCGCCGGCAGATCCTTTTTCGCCACCTCGCTCAGCCGGGCGGTGACCGGATGGGATGCTTCGGTAACCAGCGTTCCCAGCCGGAACTGGTCGCTGATTCTCAAAAACTCCTCCGATCGCGCCTGGGAAGTCTCGCTCATTCCTTGAGTTAATGAAATTGCCAACCGGGTGTCACGCCGATAGCTTAGGCCGCATGCTGTCCACTCAACAAATGGCCACGCTGAACGCAGCCACCTGCGAAGTTGCGTTCGACAACACCACGCGTCAGCTCTATGCCACGGACGCCTCGTGCTATCAAATCGTTCCGGCGGCGGTGGCGTTTCCGAAAAATCCCAATCAGGCCGCACATATTCTTCAGGCCGCGCTGGTTGCGGGCATTTCCGTTGCGCCCCGGGGCGCGGGCACCGGTCTTTCCGGCGGGGCGCTGGGGGATGGGCTCATCGTGGACTTTGCCCGGTACAACCGGCAGATCTGGGATTTCAATCCCGAGCGCCGCACGGTTCGCGTCGGCGCCGGCGTGGTGCTGGACCAGTTGAATTCGTTTCTGAAACCGGCCGGCCTGTGTTTCGGACCCGACGTGGCCACCAGTTCCCGGGCCACGCTGGGCGGCATGATCGCCAATGATTCCTCCGGGTCATACACGCCGGTTTACGGCACCACCGGCCAGCATGTCCATGAGATCGAAATCATCATGGCGGATGGCAAGATCACGCGGATCGGCCCCGATCTGCCTTCGCTGCTCAAGCAGCGGAACCTGGTGGAGGATCTGGTTTCCCTGAACTCACTGCAGATCTCCGAGCAGTTCCCGGCCGGCCTGCTGAAGCGCTGGCCCGGCTACGGCCTGGCCCGGGCCACGGAACAGCCGGGCAATCTGATCCCGATCCTGTGCGGCAGCGAGGGTACGCTGGCCGGCATTTTCTCGGCGGAACTGAAGCTCGTGCCCCTGCCCGCCGAACGCGGCGTGGTCCTGATCTTTTTTGATTCGGTGGCCACCGCCCTGTCCGCCACGGAAGCCTTGCTCGACCTCGAGCCGGCGGCGATCGAGCACATTGACCGCCCGCTCTTTGACCAGACCCGCGGCCAGCGCGAATTTCAAGCGGTCCGCCGCCTGCTCGACCTGGACGCGCGGCCGTGCGCCGCGATTCTCATCGTGGAATTTTTCGAGCACGCCGCCGACAAGCTGGCGCAGGTGCAAAAACGCCGGCTGGGCACGCGCCAGTTGATCTTGAAGTCGCCCCAGGAACGCGGTCTGGTGTGGGCGATGCGCAAGGCCGGATTGTCGCTGCTCACCAGCCGGGCGGGCGCGGCCAAACCCGCGTGCTTTGTCGAGGACACCGCCGTACGGCCGCAGGATCTGCCCGCCTACCACGCCGGGCTGCAAGAATTGATGCAGCGCGTCGGCGTGGAGGCGTCGTTCTACGGTCATGCGGCGGCGGGGCTGCTGCACATTCGTCCGGTGCTGGATTTGCATTCGGCGGAGGATCTGAAAAAGTTCCGGCAGATCGCCAACGAAGTTGCGGCGCTGGTGACCCAGTTTAAAGGCTCCCTGGCGGCGGAACACGGCGTGGGCATCGCCCGCACGGAATTTCTCAAAGCCCAGGTGGGCGGGGAAATTTACCAGATCATGCGCGAGATCAAGCACGCGTTTGACCCGAACAACCTGTTCAACCCGGGCAAGATCATCGGCGACGGGCGTTACCAGATTGACCAACTGCTCCGGCTGGAAAGCGCGGTGGCGCTGCCGTTTGAACCGCAACTGGCGTTCGCCGCGCGCGACGGCGCCTTCCTCGCCAATCTCGAACAATGCAACGGCTGCGGCGGCTGCCTCAAGCAGACGCCGAGCATGTGCCCGACCTATCTGGCCACCGGGGAGGAAGGCATGTCGCCCCGCGGGCGCAGCAATTTGATCCGCGCCGCGCTGGAACTGCGCGAGATCGCCGACCCGCTGAAATCCCGCGAGCTGGAATTCGCCCTCGAGAACTGCCTCGGCTGCCGTGCCTGTGTCAGCGAATGCCCCTCCAACGTGAACCTTCCCCTGCTCAAGGCCGAACTGATGCACGCCCGCAGCCAGCGGGATGGTTTGACCTGGCAGCAGAAGCTCATCAGCAACGTGGACCGGCTCGGGCGCCTGGGCTGCCTGGCGCCGGGAACGATGAATTTCATCTTCGGTTCCCGCTCGGTGCGGCATGTGTTTGGCAGGTTTTTCGGCATCGCCGGCGACCGGGCTACGCCGGCCTACGCGCACCAGCGTTTCGATAAATGGTTTGCGCGCCGCCCCCCCGGCAAGCCCGCCCGGCGCGGTCGCGTGATGCTCTGGGACGACACGTTTGCACGCTATCATGAGCCGCACATCGGCATCGCCGCCGTGGGAGTGCTCGAGGCGGCGGGCTACGAAGTGGTGCTGCCCCACCAGCGCCAGTGCTGTGGCCGCCCCGCCTTCAGCCAGGGGAATCTCAACGAAGCCGCCCGGCTGGGGCGGCATAATCTGGCCGTGCTCGCGGCGGAGCATGATCTGCCCGTCATTTTTCTGGAACCGTCCTGTTACACCATGTTCAAGGAAGATTACCGGGAATTGAAGCTGGCCGACGCTGAAACCATAGCCGACCGCTGTTTCCTGTTTGAGCAATTTATCGAGGATCTCCTCCAGCAGGAACCCGGTGCGCTGCTGTTTAACCACGACTCCGCGCGAATCGTCATCCACACCCATTGCCATGCCCAGGCCACGACGGATGCCCGCCGCGCGCAACGCCTCATTGCACGGCTGCCCAACCGCATCGTCACCCTGCTGGACACAGGGTGCTGCGGCATGGCGGGGGCGTTCGGCATGATGGAATCGAAATACGAACTCTCGCTCAAGATCGCCGCCCCGCTCATCGCGCAGATCCAACAGCAGCCCTACGGCACGGTCGTCATCGCCTCGGGCACCAGTTGCCGCCACCAAATCCAACATCTCTCCAACTACTGGACGCGCCATCTCGCCTGCGTGCTTGCCGACGCCTTGGAGTGAGTCAGGGGCGAATGTGCTGGGAAGGCGAATTTTTTCAGCTTTAACGTAATATTTTTGGGGGTGGTGAAAACACCTATCTGTGCGGAGGTGTGCAAAGGCTGGCGAAGGTGAAGGATGGCCCCAGCTTTCGCTTGGGTGGCAGGTCGCGGTTGGATGGTTTGGGCTCAGATTGTGTCTGGGTGGACAGCAACGCTGGTAACGCGTGGTTTTCACGGGGTGTAATATTTTATTCATGCGGGTGGTGGCCGAGGCGCGGGCGGCGGCGTTGGCAGACAGGATTAAGGGCACGGCCAAATTCATTTTTTCCAGCAGTCTATCAGTGGCAGTAGGACACCAGCGGTCCCAGTGAAAATTATTTCTCAAATAATTTTTCAACGCCCAATTTATAGTTTTCTTTGGAAAACCGGTGGCATCGTACGTTTATTCCATTTGCCGCCCGGCGGACTTCGCCGGAGTCCGGGGCGGCAACGATGGCCGCCCAGACGCTGGAAATGCGCTCGCCACTTAGCGGTTTCCCCGCCAGACTGTCTCCCATGCGAATTCTCGCCCTCGACCATGGAACCAAGCGCGTCGGTGTCGCCGTCAGCGACACCACGAAGACCATTGCGCAGCCGCTGGAGTATATCCTGGCCGAGCCGTTCGCCGCGTTTCTGGAACGGCTGAAAAAGCTCCTGGTGGACCAGGAGGTGGACCTCATCCTCATCGGCATGCCGCGTAATATGGACGGCAGCTATGGCCCCGCCGCGCAGAAGGTTGAGACCTTCGTCGCCGTCTTGAAGACCGCGCTGACCGTGCCGATCAAGCTCTGGGATGAACGGCTCACCTCCACGATGGCCAACCGCATCCTGATCCAGGGGAATGTCCGCCGCGAGCAGCGCAAGGAGAAGGTGGACAAGATGGCCGCCGCCATCCTGCTGCAAAGTTATCTGGACGTGATCTGATTTCCACCCTGGATGAACACTGATCAATACGGCTGGAAGACATTGGCAGAAAACCAGTTCACGACCTTTTGTGAAATTCGCGTTGTTTGCCATCCATGGTTAATTTCCCCGTGCATCAATGAAAGTCGTTAAATTCAAACTGGTGGTGTCCTATGACGGCACGGGCTATCAGGGCTGGCAGGTGCAGAAGATCGGCATCGGTGTGCAGGGAATTGTGGAGGCTGCCTTGGCCAAACTGTTCCCCAGCGCCCCGCGCCTGCACAGTTCCAGCCGCACGGACACGGGGGTGCATGCGCTCGGCATGGTGGCCCATTTTGAAGTGCCCGCCGCGGAGGTTCAGCCCCGCATGACCGGGCACAAATTATCGCTGGCCCTCAACGCCCATCTGCCGGATGACATCCGGGTGGTATCGGGCGCCCGCGTCGCCGCCAAATTCCATGCCCGTTTCCACGCCTGCGGGAAGCAATACCGGTATTTCGTCTGGAATCATCCGGCAATGAACCCGCTGCTGTATGAACGCGCCTGGCATGTGCCGCGTAAATTGGACATCAAAGCGATGCGCATCGCCGCGAAACAGTTTGTTGGCAAACAGGATTTCAAGTCGTTCACCGGCACGCGCGATTATGAGATGGCCAGCACGGTGCGCACGCTCTCCCGTTGCGACCTCAAAAAATCCGGCAGCCACCTTACTTTCATCATCGAAGGCGACGGTTTTCTCTACAAGATGTGCCGGGGCATTGTGGGCACCATCGTGCAGGCGGGCATGGGCAAGTTTCCGGCGGAAAAGATCGCGACGATGCTCGCCAAAACCGACCGCCGGGCGGCCGGAATGACCGCGCCGGCGCATGGCTTGGTGCTGTGGAAGGTGTACTACCGGAAAGGCGCGGGGGAAGTTTCAGGTTCGAAAGCAACCTGACGACTGACCATGAGCTTATTTATGGAGAACACAATGGGCCTCCTCCCCCCTGCCCGCTCCGCCTTTGGGGAAAGAGAAATAAGTGTACACCGGGTTGAAGTTGGCCAGGGCAAGATGGGACGTGACAATGGTTGTGCTCCGAAATGGTTTACGGGAGGTTTTCTGTTCGTTTCGGAGTTGCTCGTGGCCTACGGCCGAGTGCGTGGCATGGACTACACCTCGGGGGCAGCGAGGTGGAAAGTGAGAAAGCGCCTAGTCATGCCAGTGGTTTCTGACCGGCGGACGTTGCTGCGGCCGAGGACGGCCGCGCTCGTGCGCCTGAGAAGGCGTTGGAATAGAGCAGTGGAAGTCTGCTTCTGTGCAGCGAAGAGCTGTGCGGTATCGAACCGTAACTGCGCCGCTGCGAAGCG
>Ga0302323_100004062_pt1 | contig 11915 bp, 5 predicted proteins | sample Fen_T0_3_FD_201950 | JGI IMG/M metagenome (GOLD analysis project Ga0302323, IMG submission 201950) | Peat permafrost microbial communities from Stordalen Mire near Abisko, Sweden - Fen_T0_3 | ecosystem: Environmental > Terrestrial > Soil > Wetlands > Permafrost | place: Sweden: Abisko... | reverse complement strand
GCACCGGCCGCAGCCTCGTCTCACCACCCGCAGGATCGACTGGCTGCCGAAGTTGCGCTGCTGTCCCGCGCTACCCGCGATTTACGCGCTGGCCGCCCCGCGGATGCGCTCACTGCCCTCGACGAGTATCGCCGCAAGTTCCCGAAGGGATTGCTGAGCGAAGAACAACGCGCTGCCAGAGTGCAGGCGCTGTGTGCCTTGGGTCGATTCAGTGAGGCGAAGGAGAAGCTGGCAGGGCTTGTCCCGCATTCTCCGCTGACTGCGCAAGCAAGGCAGTTCTGCGACGCGCGCCTAGCTGCCCGCTGAAGCAACGCCCCTGCCCTTCAGGGCGACAGGCCTAGCGCCCGTACCCGGCAGCGACGATGTTCGCCTGCACGGCGTCGTCGATGGCATCCGTCGGGTTGCCGGACGTTATGCATCCCTCGAAGAAGGTCCCCTCGCCCGTGTGGCTGTTGTCGCCGCCAATACCCAATATGATGGCCCCCTCCTTCTTCTGGGGACTGTAGCCCGACGGGCGGGCTCCGTCATACTTGGTGACGAGGCTCCCCGACTTGGCGTCACCACCCTTGAGGGCAAATCGGTTTCCAGACGGCCCCTTCAGCATGACCGTCACGAAATCGGCGATGAGGGGTGTGTTGGTCGCCGGGGCAGCGGTAGATCCGCCGGCAAAGACGCCATCCTCAAGGTCCGCCATCACCCAGGGTCCGGTGCCACTGCCCTTTCCCCACTGTGTGCTATTGCCGAAATAGACTGTTTCCATGGTGGCAGGACCATTGTCCTTGTTGTTCGTCTCGGCGTTCCCATAGTCAAAACAACACCACTGGTTGTAGTGGGTGCCACTTGCTACCATGTATATGGACTCCGGCTGGTCGCCAGTCGCAACGCCCTTCGTCTTGTTGTTGCGGTAGCCCACGGCGCCTACTTTGTCGTCGAAGTTAGAAGTCGTGTAGACGCCGTAGACGGTACGACCGTTCAGCTTGCTCTTGGCCTTGGTCGCGTCTGCCTCCAGTCCCCCGTTTGTCAACCAGCCGCCTGGGGGCGATTTGACGAGATGGTTCGCGTTCGGCGATTGGTCGTAGATCTCCGAAATCGTGCAGGTCGTGCCGGAACAGAATGTATCCTGTGCGGCCGAGTCGGCGACACCTCCCGCAGTCAGCAGCCCGATGTCCTTGGTGGTCTTGTCCGAGGCGCGCCTGACCTGATAAAGATTCCCACTGTACGCTCCATAGAGTGCGCGAACCGTACTGTGTGCAGCCACACATGGGGTGCTTCCAGATTGATAGATGTCGCAGGGCCCGCCAGAGCTGGCCACCCCTCCTGCGCCCGAGTCAGCCGCACCGCCCCTGCCACCTACATCGCTTGAGCCACCGCTTCCGCCCGAAGCACTCGCGTCGCCTGAGCCACGGTTTCCGCCCAAGGCACTCGCACCGCCTGTGCCAGGGTTTCCGCCCGTACTACTGACGGCCCCTGTCCCCGTGGTTCCACCCGTGGCATTGACTCCGCCCGTACCAGTCGTGCCCCCTTTGCCGGTGACTCCGCCCGAACGGGTCGCACCACCGGCGCCGACGCTTCCGCCCGTGCCGATCGAGCCTCCCGTATCCGTGGTCCCGCCTCTGCCCATGTTGCCACCAACGGCACTGCCGCCTCCCGTTCCTACAGCGCCTCCCTCGGCCAACTTTCCGCCTGATCCGCTGTCCGGAGTGACGTCTCCACCGACTTTTCCACACCCGACGACAACAAGAAGAAGTGGAAGGACGGGCAGGTAGAATCGTACTGACTTCATGCTTTGTGCAGTGGCGCGAGCCCACATTTTCCGTTGCGCATATCGCCGCTACTGGCGACCTCAAGTCATGGCGAAAACCGCCGATACCAGACTTTTGTGCTCGACAAGACGGTCGCCATGATTCCGTGACGGAAACGGGAAGGGTTTGCCACTCCTGCTATGGCATCCGGTGATGACGATGATTGGAACCAGGTCAAAAGCAGATGCGCCCATCATTTCGCCGGGCACAGCCCCTGCATTGCCCCCCTTCCACGCTATCTACAAACAGTACTTGAACTTCGTGTGGTCGTCGGCGGGACATCTTGGGGCCGGGCCAGACATCATCGACGATGTAGTTCAGGAGGTCTTCATCGTGATCCACTCCAAGCTTGCAACGTTGCAGCGCCCGGAAACGCTGCGAAGCTGGATCTACGGCATCGTACGCCGCAAGGTGAGTGACTATCGACGGTCCAGGCGGTCCAGAGATGCCGCCGGAGCAAAACTTGGGGCTGAGCCCAGGTCGAGTCAACCCTCGCCTCTCGATATGGCCGAGAGGAATGCAGATCTGACGCTGCTCGAGAGCGTCCTGGGAGAGCTCGACGAGCCCAAACGCGAGGTCTTCGTGATGGTGGAGATTCTGGAAATGACAGTACCAGAGGTGATTCAATCGCTCGAGATTCCGCTCAACACAGCCTATTCGAGGCTTCGCTTGGCAAGGCAAGATTTCGAGGAGGCGCTCGCCCGGCATGAAGCGCGTACCCAGGAGAATCGGTGATCATGTCGACCTTGGGTCCACGAGGGCGCGCTCTCATCCGTGCCGGTCGACGTGCGCTTCAGCCGACCGATGAGGATCGGGCGAGACTCCTTAGTGCGCTGGCGTTCCGATGGAAGAAAGTGCCCTGTCGTCCGACGAAGGTCGTGCGTCGCCGAAGGCTGAGGCAGGCCGAGCGTCAATATCAGGGGCATTGGCGTAGCCGGCCCTGACGCAATGGCAGGCTCCGCCGAATCGCCGTACTGAGGACGCAGGATCACGGAGGACCTCCCGTTGCGCTGCGCGCTCCGCATGGAAGCGGCGGCGGGAGAGGTCCCTCAGCTTGCGACAGCGATATTCGTTGCCGCAAGGAGCGTCGTAGTCCGAAGCGACGAAACGGAAATGGGACTTTCGTGCCACTGCCCAACCGATGACATCCTCGCGCCAGCGATTCGCAACGCAGGTAAAGGCATCGTCCGGCCAAGCGCACATCTGCACGTCCTACACCGGATGCTCCGCCCCATCACCCGAGGACCCGGGCAAGTCCACGACCTGGAACCCGCAATCAGTCTGGGACTTCTTCACTCAGTTTTAAAATCACAACACTCGCCTCTATCCGACAGTTCAGCTGTCTCGAGATTAGGAGTCACGCATGATCCCCGTTCGGGCTCTGCATCCCATCGTCACAATCATAACGCTACTCGTCGTCGCGTGCTCGTCGAACACATCGAGCGACGGAACCGGCGGAAATGCGCCAGGAGCCGGCAGTGCAGCCGGCGCCGGAGGGAAGACCGCTGGGGGCGGAGTCAGCGGCTCGGGCGGCCTGGGCAGCCCGGTCGGTGGACAGACAACCGGAGGCACCACGGCAACCGCCGGGAGATCCGGCTCTGGTGGCACCAGCGGAGCCGGTGCCGGGACCAGCGCGGGTGGCCAGCCGGGCAGCGGAGGAAGCGGCGGCACCGTGAATGCTGGCGGTTCCCTCTTGGACGGAGCCGCTGGTGCGGGTGGGCGTGGCGGGTCCAGCGGCAAAGATGGAGGAAGCGACCTCCCCGCGGGCAATGGTGGAACAAGCGTAGGGGGCGGCTCAGGAGCAGGCGGCACGGGCGGCGTGACTTTCGACGTCCCGCCATCCCAGGCGACTTACTACGTTTCGCCAGCGGGCAGCGACGACAATCCGGGGACCGCAAGTTCTCCTTTCAAGACCATCACCAAGGCCCGGGACGTGGTGCGCACCATCAACACCAACATGACTGGAGACATCTATGTCTATCTGCGAGGGGGCGACTACCGCATCACCAGCCCCATTTCGTTTGGTACCCAGGACTCCGGAACCGGAAAATACAGGATTTACTATCAGGCCTATCCCGGTGAAACGCCGGTACTGAACGGCGCCACCAAGGTGACCGGGTGGACTGTAAGCAGCGGCAACATCTACAAGGCCACGTTGAGCAGAACCACCAAACTGAGAAACCTCTACGTGAACGACGCCAGGGCCAACTTGACCAGCAAGACCGTCACCTCGAAGGGTGGAACAGGGACCTATTCCGTGACCGCCGGACAGGCCACATGGGCCTGGAACAGTGGCAGCGGCAGTGACGGGGTCAAGTACGGCACCTCGGACGTGCCTGACATCACCAGCAACAAAGACGACCTGGAGATTGTCAACGGCACGACCTGGAACGAAAACATCGTTTGCACGAGAGACGTGGTCACCGCCACCGACGGCAGTCGAGCGCTGATGTTGCAACAGCCCTATGGGGCCATCGCGCAGTTGCCTGGCTGGAGCTCCGGCTTCAGCGTCACTGGCTCCCACACAATATTCAACGTATTCGCCTGGCTCAGTTCCCCAGGGCAGTTCTACTTCGACAAGACCACCGGCACCCTCTACTACTATCCTCGCTCGGGCGAAGATATGAGCGCCGCGGAGGTCGAGGCGCCGGTTGCAGAGAGCCTCCTCGACATCGCGGGGACCTCGAACGCGGCCAGGGTAAAGAACCTCACGTTCCAGGGCATCACGTTCGCGAACACGGACTATAGCCTCGTCAAGGTCGGAGACTCGTACGGGAAGGCGAGCGTCCAGGGAGCCACGGCGTACATCGCCTACGGCGTCAGCGACTGGCACGCCTCCAAGTACCAGATTACCGATACGCTGCCAGGAATGATCAACGTCAACAGTGCCGACTCGATCGACATCTCGGGCAACGTGGTCAAGCACAGTGGAAACGAAGGCGTCTCGATGATCAACGACGTCATCAATTCGAACATCAGCGCAAACTCCATTTCTGACATCGCCGGCAGCGGGATCACCATCGGCCACCCGCAGCACGTCTATCTGGGCGACGGCGGAACCCACGAGAAGTACGCCAAGGGGGTGGAAGGCATTTGCACCAAGATCGCGATCAGCAACAACCTTGTGTACAACGTGGGTACCCAGCGTGGTTTTGGCTCCCATGCGGGCATCACTGCATTCTTCACCGACACACTCAGCATCACGCACAACCACGTCCACACGGTCGCCTACAACGGCGTTAACCTGGGATGGGGCTGGAAAAACTTCAAGGATTCCACCACGGCCAAGAACAACGTCGTCAGCTACAACCGGTTCACCAACATGATGACCCGATTGCACGACAGCGGGGCGATCTACACCATCGGACAGAATCCGGGGACCACCATTAACGAGAACTACGTCAAGGGCATCCCAGCAGCCACATCAGGCCCCACCTACGGTCTGCACAACGACGAGGGAAGCGCCTATATCACCCAGAACGACAACGTCCTCGATATCGATCCAGGGGTCAAGTACACCATCAACTGCGAAGACTACGGTGACAAGCACGACCTGACGATTCTCAGGACTTACGCCACCGTCAACAAGATGGGCGTCAACCCGCCGACCAGCAAGATCGACACTCCCGTCGTTGTGGCCGATGCGGTTTGGCCCCTGACCCAATACGGTTTCTGCGTGACGGCGGGAGTTGAAGATGGCTATCGCAAGGTCATCCCCGGCTCTTTGATGACGGCGCAGGACTATGTATTCCCCGCCAGCTGCTCGGTTCCGACCGGCACAAGCAGCGTCCCCATAAGGAGCAGCGGAGACTCGTCGAACGCCGTTTGGTTAGCCCCGGCCGGGACTACGAGCTTCGTGGCTGGCGCCACCATGACCAAGGCCGCTGGCGACGCGATATCCATCGCCGCTCCAACCAGCGCAGGAACCTACAAACTTGCGGTCGTCGATGCCCAGGGCAAGAAGCTGGGCGAATCTGCCGCGCTGTTGAGAGTCAAATAGAGGCTGACGAGCCTGACGAGGAAGACACCATGAACAGAGTATTTCTGCGTTCGATCCTGCTATCGCTATTCGCACTCACGGCCTGCTCCAGCGGCGCATCGGAGCCAGCGGGCAGTGGGGGCTCCAGCAATCCTCGAGGCGGCGCATCGGGTGGGACGCAGTCGGGTGGTGCGACCACCTCTGGGGGGTCCGTCGGGAAAGGCGGAAACGCCGGGACCGGGAGTGGTGGATTGGTCGGGACAGGGGGCAGTACCGCAAACGGAGGCGCCGGAGGCGGAGGAGGCAGTGGCGGCGGCAGGGTCACGGCCGTGGACGGCGGAAAGACCCTGGGGTCGCTCACACCAGCGGAGGCCACGCAGCTTTGCAAGGACACGTCTGCCTACTTCGGGCAAAACATCAGCCAGGCAGCCTTATGCAAGGCGGCAGGTCTGGGTTACGGTGTGTCGAGCAGTGCTTCGTCGGATGCCCAATTGCAGAAGAATTGTGCGAGCCAAGAGACCCCCTGTTTGCAGGGTGGTCCCGCGGTAGCAAATTGCACCGCCATCTCTGTCAGTTGCGCCGCGACCGTGGCGCAGTACTCCACCTGCATTGCCGACAAAGCCGCCGTCTACAACCAGACCGTGACAGCCCTCGCCAGCTGCGCCACGGTTACGCTGCCCGACTTGGCCGCGGTATGGGACTTCATGACCGGCGATGCGCCGGCCAGTTGCGCGGTGGTCAGCGGCAAGTGCCCAACCTTGGACATTCCGGGGCCCGTACAAGCAACCAAAGGCACGGGCGGTGCTGGGGGCGGCGGCAGCACAGCGGCTGGCGGTGCCGGGGGCGGCAGCGGCGGAGGCACGGGATCGGATGGCTCGGGTGGCGCCGCAGGCGGTAGCGGCGGAAGCACGCGAGCAGGTGGATCGACCGGGTCCGGGGGCGCCGCGGGTGCTGGCGGCGGAAGCGCCGGCGCAGGCGGCACTGCCGGCGGTAGCGGCGGTGGGAGCGCAGGTGGCTCGACGGGATCCGGTGGCGTAAGCGGTCTTCCCGGGGACGTTGCCAAGGCCGCAGGCACACCCTTCGTTGCCGCGCACGCGATGACCCGCACCCTTTTCGCCGCTTACGCCGGGCCGCTCTTCAAAGCGCTGCGTGACTCCGACAAGCAGGAGAAAGACATCGGCATCGTGACTACGACTGGCCTGGTGGACCTTGCAGCCCTGAGCACCTTCTGCTCGGGAACCACGTGCAAGGTGACCACCCTTTACGACCAAAGCGGAAACGGCAATGACATGTGGCGCGGTGACACGGCGGCGAATGCACCCATGGACAACGGTGAAGCCGCAAAGCTCTGCGATCTGATGGCCATTGACTACTGGCAATTGTCGGACGGAACCAAGGTACCCATCGCGGTCGAGACTGGCGCCATGTGGAAGGACAAGGCCCAGTGCCTCAGAAACAGAGACAAGACGAAGAACATGCCCACGGGCTCCAAGCCTCAAACCACCTACGCCATCTTCCACGCCAAGTATCTGAACAACAACTGTTGCTTCAACTACGGCAACACCGGAAAGAAGATCCACTACACGGGTCCCGGAACGCTCAGTGCCCTCAACTTCTCGAAGATCACCTTCTGGTCCAAGGGCACGGGAAACGGACCGTGGCCCATGGTCGACTGGGAACAGGGCGTCTACGCCGGCAACACCGCAAAGTGCGAATCCGGCGCGGCGCCCAGTGCAGATTGCACGACGACCGGAGAGAACCCGAACCCATCGGTTACGTTCGACGTCGTGACGACGTTGTTCAAGCATGACGGCACGGCCCACTGGGCCCTCAAGAGCGGAAATGCCAAGACGGGCGCGCTCTCGGTCAACATCGATTTGCCGACGTTGCCCAAGGGGTACTCGCCGCTCAAGGTGGAGGGTGGCCTTGGTCTCGGCGAAGGTGGTGCAGGTGACACCAACGGCACGGGCGCTTTCTCTGAAGGCGCGGTCATGGCGGGCGAAACGACCAACGCAACCGACGATGCGATTCAGAAGAGCATCGTGGGCGTCTATGGCAAGTAAGCCAGTGACGCGCCTTGGAGTCACCGAATCGACGCGTTAACGCGGGACCTGCCAAATCGGCGAAACGGATCCGCAAGACACGCGCCACTGCCATCAAGATGATCCACCACCCTGCGGAGAGCGCCCTCGGCGTGCTCGTTCGCGCAACCGGCTTTCGTCTTGCTATTTTGCCACCAGGAGGTCCTTCTGTGAGAAGCGGGCTAATTTCGTTGGGTTTTCTTGGTCTTTTGACCGCAGCAGCGTGCGGAACCGACGGTTCGACCGGAACCACCCACACAGGCGGAAATTCGAGCACCGCGGGTACTGTTGGCCCCGGTGGAACGCAGAGCACCGCCGGAACGGGCGCTGGCGGCCGACCAACCACGTCCGGTGGGGCTGGCGGCGGAACAACTACAACGACAGGCGGTGTCACGGGTTCGGGGGGCAAGAGCACCGGCGGAACCGGCGGCCAAGCTGGCAGCGCGACAGGTAGCACCGCAACCGGTGGCAAAGCTGGTAGCGGGGCGGCCGGCGCAGCAACCGGTGGCCAGGCTGGCAACGCAACCGGTGGCCCAGCACCGGGCGGCCAAACTGGCACCGCAGCAACGGGTGGGCAAGCGGGCACTACAACCGGCGGCGTCAGTTCCGGCGGCGCGGGTGGCCAAGGCGGAGCAAGTGCCGGCCCCGCCAGCTTGGTCAACAACTATGACGGAGCGCGAACAACCACCATCAGTTTCGATGCCGGCTGGAAGTTCCATCTCGGCGACGTCAGTGGCGCGCAGGGCGCAACCTTCGACGATTCAGCCTGGACCTCGTTGGATGTGCCTCATGACTGGAGCATCTCGCTGGCATTCAACCAAAGCTCGGCGGCGACCTATGAAGGCGGCTACCTCGACGGCGGGCTGGGCTGGTATCGCAAGACCTTCACCCTGCCCGCATCGAGCGCAGGACAGAAGGTCATGGTTCAGTTCGACGGCGTCTACATGGACAGCACCGTGTACCTCAACGGCACCCAAGTGTGCGCCCGCCCCTACGGATATGCCTCGTTCGAGTGCGACTTGACCGCCGGGGCCAAGGCCACCGGATCCAACGTGCTCGCGGTCAAGGTCAACAACCAGCTGCCGAGCAGCCGGTGGTACTCGGGTAGCGGCATCTATCGCCATACTTGGCTCAAGACCGTGAATCCGGTCCACGTCGCCTACACCGGCACGCAAGTCACCACGCCAACAGTCTCGAGCACCAGCGCCACGGTGAACATCGCGGTCACGGTCCAGAACGACGCAACGACCGACCAGTCGGTGACCGTGGCAAGCTCGGTTCGCGACGCGGCGGGAACCGAGGTAGGCAAAGGCTCCTCGGCGGCAGCGTCCGTTGCCGCGGGAAAGACCGCCAGCGCGACGCACACCGTGACGGTGTCCAATCCCAAGCTGTGGTCCCCATCGTCGCCCACCCTCTACTCCGTGGTCACGACTGTGTCGGTGGGGGGTGCGGTGGTCGACACGTACACGACCCCTCTCGGTATTCGCACCTTCGCGTTCGACGCGAGCACAGGCTTCTCGCTGAACGGCACGAAGATGAAACTGAATGGCACCTGCAATCACCACGACCTCGGCGCCCTGGGCTCGGCGGTCAATTATCGGGCTATCGAGAGGCGCCTCCAGATGCTCAAAGACATGGGCGGCAATGCGATCCGGACCTCCCACAATCCGCCGGCGCCCGAGGTGCTGGACCTCGCGGATCGCCTCGGTCTCATGGTCATGGATGAAGCCTTCGACTGCTGGTACGCAGGCAAACACACCTACGACTACGGGCGATTCTTCAACCAGTGGTACGACACAGACGTTCAGGGCTTCGTGGCCCGCGATCGGAACCATCCCAGCGTCATCATTTGGAGCATCGGCAACGAGGTCGCGCAGGCCGGGGACAAGGCCACAGTCCAGAAGCTGATCACCTCGATTCATGCCAAAGACACGACCCGCCCGATCACCCAGGCCTACGCGGCGTGGGTAGGGGCCGACAGCATCACTGGCCTCGAAGACCTGGTGGGGATCAACTATGCCCCAGATCGCTACGACTCAGTCCATACCGCCAATCCGACCTACAAGATGTTCGCTAGCGAGTCGTCCTCGGCGCTACGGAGTCGGGGCGTTTACAACAACCAAAACAACCAAGAGTCGTCCTACGACGACTCGGCGGCTGGCTGGGGCCATACCGCGGAAACGTCGTGGAAGAACGTGAACACGCGGGCCTGGATCGCCGGCGAGTTCATTTGGACTGGCTTCGACTACATCGGCGAGCCAACGCCCTACGAATGGCCATCCAAGAGCTCCTACTTCGGAGCCATCGATACCGCTACCTTCCCGAAGGACGTGTACTACTTCTATCAGAGCAAGTGGAACGCCGGCGGGGCCACCATGGTCCACATCGTTCCCATGAACTGGACCAACTGGACGGCGGGCCAAGCAGTGAAAGTTTTGGTCTACAGCAACGCCGACAGTGTCGAGCTGTTCCTCAACGGCAAGTCGCAGGGGTCGAAAAATGTGGACCCGAGCGTTTCGAAGTTACAGTGGTCGGTGGCCTTCGCGACCGGTACCCTCGAGGCAAAGGCCACCAAGGGTGGCGCCGTCGTCAGCGACAAACTGCAGACCGCCGGAGCAGCGGCGGCGTTGGCGCTCAAGGCAGACCGAGCTTCGATCACGGCAGACGGTCGCGATCTGTCTTTCGTCGAGGTAGACATCGTCGACGCCCAGGGTGTCATCGTTCCACAAGCCAAGAACCAAGTGGACTTCACGATCAGTGGTCCTGGTGCCATCGTGGGACTCGATGCTGGCGATGCAACAAACCATGACTCCTACAAGGGAACGTCGCATGCTGCTTTCAGCGGCAAGTTGATGGCCATCGTCCAGTCCAACGCCACCGCTGGAAAGATTACGCTGAAGGCCACCTCGGGCTCGCTGACCGCCGGCTCGGTAGACATCACAACGGTTGCCCCCTAAGCCCCTGGACGGCTGTTCGACCGCAGTGTGACCCATCAGCCTTCGCGCGGTGGAGCTGTTGGGCGTATTGCGCCCTAGCTGGCCGACTACGCAAATTCAGAAATCACAGGAGGTTACGGTGAGTTCTCTTCGCTCCGCTTGCCAGAAATTCGCTTCCTTTGCGCTCCTCTCGCTGGCACTCGAGGCATGCGGCTCGACCACGACTGCCCCCAACGCTGGGTCAAGCGGCGGGGCGGGCGGAACCACGAAAGCGACAGGTGGAACCCCATCCGGAGGCTCCCCGGGAACCGGCGGGGCCGTGGGCGGAGGCGGCTCGCCCGGCTCGGGAGGAAAGGCAGGCGGAGGCGGCAGTGCGGATGCGGGAGGAACGACCGTGTCCGGCGGAAGCGGAGGGAGCGCTGGACGGGCTGGCGGAGGGAGCAACGGCTCGGGAGGAACTGCCACCGGAAGTGGCGGCAGCACGAGTCTTCCGGATGCCGCTGCTGGCGGTCAGGCCAGCTCGGGGGGAACCCCTGGCACCGGCGGAGCCGTCAGCTCAGGTGGCAAGGGCGACTTTCCTGGTTCGGGCGGCGCGGGAGGCGGCCCGGGTGGCACCAGCGGCGCCCTCGACTCGGGAGTGGGCGGCACGGCCGTCCTCACCGGACCATGCGACATCTACCAAGCTGGCAACACCCCTTGTGTGGCTGCCCATAGTACCGTTCGCTCGCTCTACGGCGCGTACAAAGGGAGTCTTTATCAAGTTCGGCGCACGTCGGACAAGACCACCAAGGACATCGCCGCCCTGACCGCTGGAGGGCTCGCAGATTCGGCTTCGCAGGAGGCCTTCTGTGCGGGCACCAAGTGCACCATCTCCATCATCTATGACCAGTCCACGCAGCACAATGATCTGACCCTCACGAAGGGCGGGTGGATTGGCGACCGTGCCAAGGAGGCAGACGCGGCCGGCATCAAGGTGACTGTGGCCGGCCACACAGTCTACGGAATCCACGTCCCGCAATCGGATGGACAGACCGGCATCGGCTATCGCAACAACAAGGCAACCGGTACCGCCAAAGGTGACGAGCCGGAATCCATGTACATGGTGGCCAATGGCAAG
>Ga0302323_100004061_pt1 | contig 11915 bp, 10 predicted proteins | sample Fen_T0_3_FD_201950 | JGI IMG/M metagenome (GOLD analysis project Ga0302323, IMG submission 201950) | Peat permafrost microbial communities from Stordalen Mire near Abisko, Sweden - Fen_T0_3 | ecosystem: Environmental > Terrestrial > Soil > Wetlands > Permafrost | place: Sweden: Abisko... | reverse complement strand
CGTTCGTTGGCTTGTCGTTCCTGCTGACGTTGAAGGGAATCAAATGGGCGGCCTCCACCAGTGAGACGGATTGATCGAGCAACACGCGAACTCCGCAGGCCGCGCAGCGAAAATCGTAAACCTCGAGAATGGTCCGGCGAAACGCACCATCTCGGCCCGGCGGCAAGTCCTCTTTGAGCTGATCTGCTGCCGGAACGCGGCAACTGGTGGCAGCAATCGCAGCCAAGGTGTCATGATCTTCTGGGAAATATCGGGCTATCAGAGCCTCCCGCAGTTGATGTCGCGCCACGGGTTCGGCTAGCAATGACCAAAGTCCCGCATCAAATTGTCCACCTGCCGTGCGTCGCCGCAACTCGGAAACACTCGGTGCGCCGGACGTCGCGCCTTCTCGATAAAGGTTGGCCTCGCCCACTGCTGGAACCAGGTTCCAAAATTTGTCGCCGCAAAGATGGAAAAAAGGATTCTGAATCGTCGGCTGGTCGTCCTGCTTTTTCACCACCGCAAAATAGCGTTTGAATGTGGCCACCAATTCCTCCGACAACGGGAACAAGTTTTTTGTGATAACATTGCGATCCAGCAAATCAAGTAAACTGAGCAGCAACGCCGGCTTGTGTGGCCGCTCATGCGCCCCGCATTTGTCTCGTCTCAGATTGTAGAGGCGATCCAACCAGTTGTTCCATTGAGGTTGCATGATTTGGTCTACGAACATTGCGGCAAATGCGCGGCCCATGTGACTGCGTGCCTAACGTGCGGCAATTCGGCATAAACTTCGGTAAGGATATTTTTACGGAATTTCAGGCAGTCGTCGAGCACGCGCAACGCATCTTCAACCATCGCCTTGTCTTCAAACAGCTCGGGCAGCCGGTCGCTGAAATCCAGGCCGGCTTGGATTTCCCTCGCATCCAGCGGGATGCCGAGGTCAAAATTACTCAACAACAACCGCCGTTCCCGGTGTGTGGTGCGCCCGCAAGCATCCAGAAACCATGTTTGGCTGCCGGTGGAATCCACATGCAGCAACCTCAGAAGTTTCTTTTCCATGGACCATAAATCGTGCAGGGCTTCCTCGCTGACCCCGAAGGAGCGGATATAAATAACGGTGCGAAAGAATTCCAGATAGGCGTCGGGATAGGTCGCGCCCGCGACGGGCGGCAGTTCAAACCTCGCTTGCAAGCCCGACAGATAGACCGTCGAACGGTTCAACACCCCGGCCATGTCCGCTAGCGCATGCACCCGGAGAGAATGCGCTTGCCTAATGGCAACTTCAAGCGGAAGGTGCAAGCGGCATGTCTGAATCCGATTTTCACCAGTTGAATCCCAAGAAATTGCTGCTGAGCAAATGGACAGCCGTGAACTCCCACGGAAAAGAAAAGCATTTTCTGGTCACCCGGGTGGTCAACCTGGAAGCGCCGGTCCATCAGATTGAGCAGGTGGTGATGGAGGCAGTGCTGACCCGGCGTAGTTTCATTTTGCCGTGGGCTGAATTAAGCAACAAGCAGGAGTGGCTTCAAGGCTGGAGCTGACCCGGCTGATGCTATTTCCCGCGAGTTTTTTGGAGGGAAATGCTTCGCGACATCATGACAAGCCAGGAGTTGCCTGGACGGCAGATTCGGCTTGCGATTTTTAATCTTGAAAAACTCGACACCCATCCAACACATTTGAGGACGGCAGCGCATGAAGAGCGCTGAGGTGCAGCAGATGACGTGGCCCCAAAGTGGAATAAGCAGCTCGGGGCAACAGCTAAATCGGATGCCGGTGAGGCTGAGTCCAAAGCATAGCCAAAGGTGGCGGGAGCCCAACCGGTTTCAACCGCAGTTTTTGAAAATATTGTTGCGCCCCTATCCTGCCGAAGAGATGGACAGTTGCCGCATGGCCAAACTTGTGAACAACGCCAGGCACACAACGCACCTGATTGCCTAAAACCCCATCGATTTGATTTTTCGGTTATGAAAGCTCGGCCAGCCCTGCCACCTGACATCAAAGAACTGATGCGCTTGGTACGGGCCGGCAAGCTCTTTGCCGTCCAAAAATGGATCGCCGATGGCAGACCTGTCACGCCGCCTAAACCCTACTGGTTTTCACCACTGCGCGTAGCGGTTAAAAGCGGGTTCCATAGCATGATTGAATTGCTGCTTCGGTTAGGGGTGGAACAAACGGAGCTAAATTACATGTTGAACCACGCGGTCTGGGACGGAGATTTCGAGGTCATCCAATTGCTAGTTGAGTATGGCGCAGACATCCAGGCTGTTGATTTCGAGGATGTGTGCCGGACCGGTCACCCGTTCATTATCCGTTATTTTCTGGATCGGGGTATTGATGCGGAAACGGATTATCCCTTCGCTCGGGCATTGTGTTTTCCCAAACACCGCTATCTCGGTGTCTACATGAAATACCGGCATAATTTGCCCACCTTTAACCATCAACTGAATCTGGCGCTGAAATATCACGCCCAACACGGGAATCTAAAATGGGTATCGTTGCTGTTATGGGCCGGCGGTGACGGTCATTTGCGATTACCGATGATTGGTGAACCATCAGACCGGAACAACGATACGAGCGCAATCGAAGATGCCTTGTTACGGCAACATTTCGATATTGTCGACAAGATCGGCTTGAATCCCCGCAGGGATAATCTCCAGCGTATGTTTCAAACAGCTTGCAACTTGGGGAATTCCAAGGTGGTGGACCGACTGCTTCCCCTTGGGGCTAATCCGCGTGGTCCAAAAGGCGACGACTCCCCAATGCAGAGTGCCATCTCTCATTTTCGGTGGGAGATGGAAGAACAATACGGATTCCGTAGCGAGGCCAGCGCAAAACATGCGATTGGCTTTGTGGTAAAGCTGGCAGATCTGGGCGCCCGATGGGCGCCGGATGGTTACGAGGTCCGACGAGTGCGTAGCTTGGTCTGCCAGTTTGACAGAGGATTCATGCAGCACATGGTCCGCGAATTTATTGAACACCAAGTTTGCGCTCGGGCGGTGCTCTACAAACTGATGGATAGCCCTAAAGTTAAGGAAAAGTTTGGCTATGGCCACGATAAATTATTACATCAGCTCAAATCGGGAGCACCTGTGACCGTCATATAAAAATCCGCCACCACCTCAAAAAAACGTCCAGCCTTAAGCCTTTCTGCCCCTGCATTCGCTATCCTGAAAACGAGCCTCCCACCAAGCTCCATCAGCTTAACCAGTTGCTCCGCGAGTGGCACCTGCACTTCGGATTCTCGACGAAGAAAATCTGGATCCGAAGAGGTGGTGCAGGTTTCCAATTTTGTGGGAGGATTTGAAGTCAAACTCGGGCCATTGCCTGTCAATCCGGCTCAGCTGGATTGATTTTATGGTTTTGCTTGAGTTGGGTGTGAGACAAAATTCTGCAAAAACTTCAAAAAGCCCATAAAATCCGACTTTGCGTATCTAGGAATCACATATACACGCGAAATGTCGGCCTTTTTCTCATATCGAGACACATATATCCGAGAACTATTGGTCGAGAAATGCCTGATTTTATTGGCAAATTTCCCCGAGAATTAGGGTTCTGAAGAATTTTGTCTCACACCCGCTTGAGTTTACCTGGGCGGAACGAACTTGCTTGTATCCCGGTTCTCCATAACGCTTTGGCCAGGGTAACCGATGGAATCGATTCCGCCAGACCAGGTTTCTGAACTGGCCTTTTTTCTCAAATCATTGGGGGAAGAAGGCCGCGCGGTGGTTTCCATCGGGCCCCTCGCCGAAGCTGACCCGGCCGCTACTGATGCGTTGCAACAAATTGATGAGCAACGGCGTCAGGAGCTGGCGCTGTCTCTCCCGGCCTTTGCCCCCGCAGCCGCCCTATGGGGTGCGCGTCTTTTTTATCAGCTTTGCCGCTTTGTGGTTTGCCGGGATTTTGGCGAAGGACAAATCGCCACTGCCGTGTCGGAGTCATGTCCCGAGCCGCGCTGCCCGGCAACGGATTGGTCCGTGGATTTAACCCTGCGGCACTTGCCCAAGTTATTTCCACTCGCAAATCAATTGAGCAACGCCGATCCGTTGATTGGCCAATTAAAAACGGTGGCTGCTTCGTGGCCATTGTCTTCGGTCGGTATCGCCCTACTGGAACCGGTGACCATTGAGTCTTTCGCTCCGGATGCAGCCCTGCGCCGCCTATATGCCGACCGCATTATTGCCACGGCAGACCACACCCGGCTGGGTGAGGCATGGGTGGATGATTTGCTGCGGGCCGACCTCGGGGCCCACCATGAGCTTGCACCACAGATTGCCGCCAAACTTTTTGATACCACCCATGACCCCCATTGAAATAACCACGCGCCTGACGACGGAGGTGCTTGCGCCGATGAAACGCGATTTCGTCGGGAAAGATGAAGTGATCGACCTGCTCGGCATCTGCCTCATCGGCGGCGAAAACCTGTTTATTCTGGGGCCGCCCGGCACGGCCAAAAGCGCGCTGGTCCATCAGCTGGCCGCCCGCATGGAAGGCCGGACTTTCGACTACCTGCTCACGCGCTTCACGGAGCCGAACGAGCTGTTCGGCCCGTTCGACATTCGCAAGCTGCGCGAGGGCGAATTGCTGACGAATACCGAAGGCATGCTGCCCGAGGCGTCGTTGGTATTTCTCGATGAATTGCTCAATGCCAATAGCGCCATCCTGAATTCCCTGCTGGTGGCGCTCAATGAGCGTATCTTCCGGCGGGGCAAGGAAACGCGGCCGCTCGCCGCCCTGATGTTTGTGGGTGCCAGCAACCATCTGCCTGAGGATGATGCACTGCAGGCCCTGTTTGACCGGTTTCTGCTGCGCGTGCATTGCGACAATGTGCCGGCTGAGCGCCTGTCCGATGTGCTGCTGGCGGGCTGGAAATTGGCCGCCGGAGCCACGGAGAAGTCCACGCTGCACTTCGACGCCTTGCGCGCGGTACAAGCGGCGCTGGCCGAAGTGGAAATCGCCGCCGTGCGCCAGCCTTTTGCCGAACTCATCCATCGCATTCGCCACGCGGGCATTCCGGTGAGCGACCGGCGTGCAGTCAAGCTACAGCGGGTCATCGCTGCCAGCGCGTTGCTGGCCGGGCGCATGACGGCGCGGCTCAGTGATCTCTGGGTGGTGCGTCACATTTGGGACACGGAAGAGCAACAGGAAGTGCTCGCCAGCCTGGTGGACCAGGCCATAGCGAAACACGCTGCCGCCGCGGGCGACCACCCGCGTGCCCTGGCAGCGGATGGGCCGGATTCTGAATCGCTCGCACGCGATTTCGATACCATCAAGACCGCGCTGGATAATGTGGCGTTGCCGGAAGTGGAAAAAGCGTATCTCCGCGACCGCCTGGGCATTCTTGAAGGCCGCTGCCAATGGGTCAAAGACAGCTCGCAACGGGACTGGCTGTTGAAGCGCGCCGCAGAACTATGGCCATTGCTCAAAATTTAATCGCAAGGTGAACTTTCCTTGGTCCATCAGCATCGTGCGCGAAGATGCCGCCGCTTTGGCCGCCCTGCGGCTGCTCCCCGGCTTGGAGGCGGGTGAAGCCATTGATTTAATCTGGGTGCGCGGGCCGCAGGGCGATGAGCAACTCGCCGCCAAGCTGGCGGCGTTGCCGGCGCGCGGTCGCTATGAATGGATTGCCCCCAATCAACTCCGGGCGATTGGCAACCGGATTCCTTCCGCCCGGTTGCCTGACGTGCAGTGGCAACCGCTGAGCGCCTGGCTTCAGGTGGAACTGCCGGTGGCCGCCCTGCCTGCCACTGAGCCGGTGCCTGTGCCAGTGCAGTTGGTGCGCTCTTACGCCGAGCAGGCCGCCGATTTATTGCTCACCCGGCTGGACGTGCTGCGTCAATTCGCCGCCGAAGCGGCGCAGGTGCGGCTGGATCGCTTGGAATTTGCCGTGGATGCCGCTGGTCAGGCCCTGGTGCGCGGCCAGCCGCTGCCCCCACTGCCCGGCCGACGGTTTGTGCTGCACGGCGCCATTGCGGTACCGGCCGGGTATGGCTGGCAGCCTGCCGTCAGCCCGGAGGTTCTGGCCCGGGCCCTCAATGTTTCTGGCGATACTCTTGTGCTGTGGCAGGAGGATGGCACCGTGATCCGATTGCATGGCGAACAGTTCCTGCCCGTCACCCGGAGCGCCGTACGGGCTACCGCCCAGGCTTTTGCCCCTCCCCATGAATCCTGACCGCCAGCAAGCCATCAATTATTTGAGCGCGACTGGTGACGGCCTCTGGCGCTGGTCGGAGAATGGCGCCGTGCTGGTCTGGCGGGATGGCAGCACCATTGCCTTCCGCGAAGAGATCGTTCAAATCCTCACCGCTCTGGCGTCGAACGGTCTGCCGTCCTTTGGCGCCATCGTTTTCCTGCTCGCGGCCTGCCGAGGCAAAGTGCCGGCCATCGGTGATATCTTGGTTGAGTCCAAAACGCCGCTGCCGCCAGCCATGGGCAGTGACGCCCCCTTGCTGTTGAGCGCGCGCAAGCAATTGAAGGCGCAGCTCGAAGCCGCGCTTGGCCAGTTCGCCAAGGCGGCCCGGCTGCCAGCGGAACTCAACACCGGCCTCAAAGCCCGCTGCCTGCTGGCCGAAGCGGTGTTCGAACCGGCCAAAGCCGAGCGTCATGTCGCGGCAGCGGCAGTGTTGCGCGGGCTATCGGAACCGCTGAGCGACAACGAGCTGGTGGATCCCCTACGCGTCAGCTTCAACGGAAGTTATATCCGCCAGATTCACATCGTGGCCGAGGGCTTGAAACCGCACACGGCCGAATCCCTCGCACTGCGCTTGCGCACGGGGCTGGATGCGCTGCCAAAAGCAGTGGAGGACAATCTGCCCATGGCCGACCGGGCGCGGCGGTTGATCGAGAAATTGAGCCGCGACCGGGAATTCGGCGCGGTCGCTCGAGCCGCCCGCGAATTGATGGCCGCCGTGCGGCTGCCCCGTCGGTTGGGCGCAAATGAGCAACTGGCCATCGGCGGCGTGGCGGACATCACCAATCGCGGTCCGCTGGACCGGCTGCTGTTGAGTGAACTGGCCCACGACGACCTTACGCTGGCGGTGCGCGTGGCGTTGAATGAGGCGCTGTATTTGCGGCGGGAACCACCCCTGCGCGAGCCACCGGGCAGCCTGGCCTTGGTGCTGGATTCCGGCGTCCGCCTTTGGGGAGTGCCCCGCGTGCTGGCCACGGCGGTGGCGCTGGCCTTGATCGCACGGGACAAACAGCACAGCGACGTGCTGGCCTGGCGCGCCCAAGGCAAACAATTGCAACCGGTGGACCTGTTCTCACGGCCAGGCCTGACCCAGCATCTCGGCGCGCTCGAAACCACGGCGCATCCCGGTGCCGCGCTGCCCGCATTTGCAGCGGCCTGTCCGGCCGACGCCCACAACCAATCCGTACTCATCACGCATGCGGACACGCTGGCAGATCCGGAGTTTCGGCGAATGCTGGCGGAGGCGCCCGGCCTGGGCTTCATGGCCACGGTGGATCGTGCCGGCCGGTTTGAATTGCACGCCCTGCCACTCGCCCACCGCCCGGCTTTGTGCGAAGCCGACTTGGATCTGGTGGCGATTTTCGATGAGTCCGCCGGAGTCAGCCCGATCAATGCTACGATCAACCCGAATTTGCCCGCCATCTTCGGCTCGGTGCCCTTCCCGTTTCTGTTACCCCTGGCGGGCAAGGTGGATTTTTGGATCAAAGCCGACGATGGCCATGGCTACGCGGTGATCAATGAGCGCCTCTTGGTTCAATTTCGCGATCGAAATTTGGGTGGGCGCATTTTGGCCGGCGATCTGCCCGGCGGGAAAACCATGTGGATGGAGCTGGTTGAGGGCACGCTGCACCTCGTGAAAGCCGGGGCCAGCCAACGCCCCGCGCGACTCTTATCGGTTTCGCTGCCGCCGGGCGAGTTGCGCGTCACCGATTTGGTCAGCGGCTCGGAATTGCATGCCGTACATCGTTACGGGGACGCCATCTTGGCCATTCGTTCCCATGATGTCCGGACCTATGCCTTGAGCGATGGCCACCCGCTCGGCCAGGCGGCCAATCCGCATCAATGGGAAAATGGGCGGTTCTTCCGCGGCAGCTCGCACTTCTATTTTGCCGTGTGGGATGGGGAACGTGTGAAATTCGAACCCGTGATGATGGCGAAGGAATTGGCCCTCACCGAAATTATTGGCGTTTTCGATCGTGACGGCCTTGAAGGACCATGGCTATTACATACTGACGGGGATGTCATTTCCACTTTAACGGGCGAAAAAATCAGGTTGCTGGGAATCACAGGATATTCCTCAAAAATATACAGTTTTACTCCCTCTCGAGACGGCCATCGCTTAATTTGGGCTTGGCCAGAAGCCAAGTGGAGTATATTCCAAGATCTCAAAACTGGCCGGCATTTAAATAATCCAAACACAGGTTCAGCAGCTCATTTACTTGAACCACTTCCCTCCCTACCCAGCCGGAACCTGTTTCGCGACATCGAATCCATCGCCCGGCTGCGGGATGGGCTGGCGTTTTGCGGGCGGAACCAGCGCTGGCGCAAACTGACCCTCTCGCAACAGGGAAAAATGCAGATCATGCTGCTACCAATCGATGACCAACACGAAATTAAGACCAATAAACGTCTGGCAAGATTGGTATTTACTGACGCTCCCAAGCCAACGCAGCGGGGGTTCACGCTTCGCACTGCGGAATTTCCCGATGGATCCAAAGTCCTGCTCGATAGCCGCGGTTTGCTGCATCTGAAAAGCAGCGACTCTGACTTGCATGAAATCTCGCTGGTGCTGGCCGATGCTGAAGTCGTCGGCTGGACTTCCGATGGCCATGTTTGCGGGCCAGCCTTCTTTTTTGACGGGCCGTTTACTTCCGAGCCAGCCCATGTTTTCGGAATATTGATGATGTTCCTGGCTAAACTATGATTCACCCGCTGCAATTGCGCCATAGCTCAACGCTGGATGCCGAACCGGCCGCGTGGTTCATTCCCGGTGATTCCCCCGCACGGTGGCTGGCGGAATTGGCGCGCTGTGGACTGGCGGACATGGAGACGCGTTTGTTTGTGATCCCCCGCTCAGTGGCGGATCGCACGAGTGCCGGGTTGCTGGTCGTGCCCGGCCGGCCAGGAGCCGTCGATTTGCCGCCAGCGGGCCTCGCCTGTCGCCGGATTGCTGAACGGTTGTTTGTACCGGTGGATGCCATTTTATACCCGCCAGTCACGGATGCCGAGGTGCGGCAGCTATGTTCACTGCCGTTTTCATTTTTCCATCCGGCCCACGGTCTCAGCGGCTTTGAGGAAGAATCCACACTCCGCGTCAGTCATCTGATTCAGCCACCAACCGCGAGTGATGGGGAGTGGAACCATGCCCGTCCCGGGGCTCCGACCCTGCCGGAATTGCACACGGTGATGCTGTCACAACCGCCCACATTAGATGATGTCTTTGGCGCCGCCGCCGAGGAAATCGGCAGCGAACCGCCGGAGTGCCTGCCGCCAGCTCCCGCTGAACCCAAGACGGATGCGCTGGCCAAGACCGGGCGGAATCTGCGGCGCTATTTCATGAAGCTGGTGGCCGGCGCAATGCGCCAGGTGCCCCATGTTGGTTCCAGCCGAACTTGGGTGAATGGAGTGGAAGACTGGGCCAATCAACAGTTGCAGGAAGTCAGCGAACAGCTGGAGCAATTGCGAAACAAGGAGCTACATCGCCTGTTGCATCTGTTGGATAGCGACCCGGAATCGGGACTTCGCCACGCCATTCCGCTGAGCAGCTTTGCCCATCGCGGCGTGGCGCCACCAAGCACCCGGCTCGGTCCGCGGTCATTGAATTTTGATCCGCGCCGTCTCGGTGGAGGCCCGGCAGATTTCTGGAATGTGCCGCCGAATTTGCAGGATGTGTTGCGCCGTCGTTATCGCGAAATGGCAGATCGCGAAATGCAGCTGGACCGACATCGTCGCGCCGCCTACATCTACGCAAAGTTATTGGGAGATCTGGTGTCCTCGGCCAACGCTCTCAAGCAGGGCCGGTTGTTTCGAGAAGCGGCGGTGTTGTATGAGGACCAGCTAAAAAACGCCCTGGAAGCTGCGCGCTGTCTGGCCGCGGGCGGCTGGCTCGACGAAGCCATCGAACGCTATGAAAAACTGGGGCGCTGGCTCGACGTGGCGGAGCTGCACGAACGCGCCGGGAATCGACCCGCGGCCGAGCATGCCCTCCGGCAGATGGTTAAGGAACGGCTGGATCAACATGATATTCTGGGGGCGGCCAAGCTGGTGGAAGAACGACTCCACGCCCCCGATGAAGCCTTGGAAATGTTGCTGCGCGCCTGGCCTGCGTCGCCTCAAGCGGTGGGGTGCGTGGCGGCGGCGTTCAAAATCCTGGCACGACTGGGGCGGCCCGACCCGGCGCTCGCCCGGCTCGCTCAATTTAGCCGCGAGGCCTTGCCGGATTCCCTCGCCTTGCCCTTGGTGGCTGCGTTGGGCGACGTGGCCAAGGATTTCCCGCACGATCGCGTCCGGCATCAGGCCGCGGATTTGTCCCGAGTGCTCATCGCTTGCCAGCTCCAGCGCCTAACCCTGCCCAGTAGCGAGGTGGGCATGTTGCTGCAACATCTGGTCCGCCTGGCTCCGCAAGACCGGTTGATTTCCCGAGACGCCAACCGTTATCAGTCCGACCGCCGCAGTGGTGAACAGCGCGTGCGCCGGGTCACGCCCCCGCCAGTGCCCGGCAAAAAGCCGGTCAAACATCATCGTTTTGAACTGCCGCGGCAGATGCAGTGGCTGCAATTGCGCCGAGAATGGCATTGGTTTTATGCGATTGGCGTCTCTGCCAAACGGCTGACGTTGGTGCGTGGGGTTTGGGAGGGCGACTACCAAAGCCTCTCCTGGGAATGCCCGGCCGAGGTGGTGAAACAAGGATTTGTCTTTGAGCCCACCGCTGAACAGGGCAAAGCCGTGGCGCTGGCCAGACCGGGCCACCCGCCTTTGACGCAAAAACAATTCCCCGCCGCCGATCGTTTTTTTAATCAGGAATGCCTGGCTGGCACGCCAGCTTGGCTGCCCACTCAAAGCCTGCCACTGACGATCGGCGAGAATAGTGTCTGGTCCATTCATCTCGCCACGGGGCGCGCTATTTTGTCGTGTCACGACAAAGTAAAAGGGCGGCTCCAACGCACGGTGGACGTCACCGAGGATCTCTTGAACAATGCCGAGCGTACCGAAGTCACGCACCTGTCTCTGGCCGCCCTGACAAACGGGGTTGCCATGGCGCTGGGCAACCGGCTGGTGGTTTCCCGCAGTGATGGGGGCTTCACGCACATCGAATTGCCCGGCCAGGTCATTGGCTTAATTGCCACCCTCCCCAATACCCGATCAGGTGTCGCAGTCATGCTCCAGCAGGGGGCCGTTATGCATTGGGTCGGTACGGACACCTGTCTGGACCTGGATCGGGATTTGCCTGCTCCTATGGGCACGTTCGTGCCAGGGGGCCCGCTGGTTTTGGTGGCAGGCCTGCAATCAGCCGTGATTGAAGTGGATTCCCGCGGAGTGAAAAGTGTCGTCGGCATGGAATTAACCGGTCAGCGCCCCATCGGCGTCAGCGCCACCGCTAATCCCGGTGAATTCGCCGTGCTGGGCGAGCACGGCGAAATGACCCTCTATCGCATGCCCCGCTGATTCAACTGGATGCCTCCATGAGTAACCGGTGTCGATTGGGTCTCCCCACAGCGCGGTGGGCGTGGTCTGCGCCGCGGGCTTTGAGGCCCGAAAGTTTGGCGGAATTTCAGCGTGGCTCAGTGCGACGACCGATTTAATCATAGCAACGCCGCGGTGATTTCAACGGGGATCAACTCGTACATCCCCAGCTCATCAGTCAGGGCGACAAGTTCTTTGGCATGCTCCAAAACCTCGGACCTGGATTGAAAAGTGTATTTCCCCTCCCAATCTAACCACATAAAATCCTTGGTTAAAGCTGGGAGTT
>Ga0302323_100004058_pt1 | contig 11923 bp, 10 predicted proteins | sample Fen_T0_3_FD_201950 | JGI IMG/M metagenome (GOLD analysis project Ga0302323, IMG submission 201950) | Peat permafrost microbial communities from Stordalen Mire near Abisko, Sweden - Fen_T0_3 | ecosystem: Environmental > Terrestrial > Soil > Wetlands > Permafrost | place: Sweden: Abisko... | reverse complement strand
GTCGCCAATGATTTCAAATTCTGGATGGTCGCCGACAGGCTCGGCTGGAAGAGTTGTGCAAGAGACTTCACTGCTGTTCCCTGGATTTTCATAAATCGTCTGCCGTCGTCGGCAGTTCGTGCGTTCCTCCGCCTGCGCACATACGCGGTCCGTCCTTCGATGTTTTACAACGACGGCGGCCCGTCTCGCGGCGCCTCCCGGCTCCTCCTTCCAGACAAGATGCATCGGCTGGCTCAGAGGCAAGCCCACCTGACGTTCGAACTGCTTCGTCGTTCGCCACGCGAATCGCGAAGGCCACGACAGGGATGCGGCTAATCTCCGACCGCATCGCCGACGCGTGATGGGACGAGCCTCCTCATCGATCCCCCGCCGTACGCATGCAGGCTTCGCGCCGGATACCGGCTGTGCGCAAGCGCGATGTCACGCCTCGAAACGGTGAAGCGAGGCGGGTGATACAGACCCATCGACCGTATCGATGGCGCCGGTACGATTGCGCGCCGTCAACTTGATGATCGCCTTCGATAGGGCATCAAGAATCGGTGTTTTCCCGAAATATGCCCATACATGTACGGGTATAAACAAAAAAGCTGTGCTCTTCCGGAACAGGTCCAGGCTGGCCCCGGCACCCCGTGCCGGGTGCGAATGCATAGCTGGTCCGCACCCATCAGCACGGTGCCTGCTGCGACGTGCGGGGGGATGCCCACGTCCGCCATCAGCCTGTGGCGCGGCCGGTTGACCGTCAGGATGGCAGGGCCGTCCAGGGCGGCGGGATTGGGCAGGGTCGTGAAGCTGTTGGAGGGACCGACGGGTACCGCCTCCACGATCTCGCCGTATCAGCCACGGGCACGGGCGGCGAGGCGGCCCGCGCAGGCGTGGCCGTCTCCTGCGCCCTGGCGGGATCCGCAAGGCACAGGGCGACCAGTTCGGCGGCATGGGGCAGGCGCAGCGGGCGAGTGGTCATGGGGTTTGCGGCGAGCCGGAGCTTGGGGAAGACGGCCGGCGCAGGCGCGTCGGGGCGAAATGCGGAAGGGGGATAGGGCGGCGAGAGGCGACGACGGTCAAGCCGGTGGTGCGGTCCAAGCCTTGTTGATCCCAGTTGTAAATTTGATGTTAAGCAATCATAGTTTACTGTAATACGATAAACTATTGCTGTTTTTCGCTAAACCAGCAGCCACTTCTCCATGCCTGACGATCTGGCATGCCAAGCCCTGTCGGGCCCACCTCCCTCGCCGCCACCATGAAACTTCCAGCCCTGGCTCCGCCCAAGTCGCCGCCGCAGGCGCGCTTCCGTCGCATCGCGAACTTCGCCCGTGGGCTCATCCTGGTCGGCGGCGCGCTGCTGGCGGCCAACACCGTGGTGGCCTGGTTCCAGCCGCAATACGCCGCGACCGCGATCAAGGTGCAGACCGAGGTCGCGATCCTCGGTCCGCTGACCCTGCAGACGCGCGTGTTCGCGGGCTTGTGGGATCTGGTGTCGATCACCGTGCCGCTCGTTGCGCTGGTCCACCTGTGGAACGTGTTCGGCGAGTACGCGCAGTCGCGCATCTTCAGCGTCCGCGCGCTGGCCAGCCTGCGCAGCTTCGCGCGCTGGATGCTGGCCACGGCGTTGCTGACGCCGGTCTTCCGCGCCGTGATGTCGGTCATCGCCACCTGGCAGAACGGCCACGGCCAGCGCGAGCTCAATCTCACCATCTCGTCGGACGACTACATGACGCTGCTGTTCGGCGTCGTCACCCTCGCGATCTCGAGCGTGATGGTCGAGGCCGCGCGCATCGCGGCGGACAACGAGGGCTTCGTGTGACGGCGCTGCCTGCGGGAGGCCGCGCGTGACCATCGTCGTCAACCTCGACGTGATGCTCGCCCGGCGCAAGATGCGCTCGCGCGAGCTGGCGGAGCGCGTGGGGATCACCGAGCAGAACATCTCGCTGCTGAAGTCCGGCAAGGTGCGTGGCGTGCGCTTCGACACGCTGGACGCGATCTGCGCGGTACTGGAGTGCCAGCCGGGCGACCTGCTGGAATATCGGCCCGACGAGACGACGTCGGCGTCGTCCACGGACCCCGGCGATGCCTGAATGCGCCGTCACGGCCGACACCGCCCACGCCCACTGGGCGACGCGCCGCCGCCGGCGCGGGAACGCGCCGCGCGTCGTCGCCGCGTTGCTGCTGCACCTGCTCGCGCTGACGGCGCTGGTGATCGGCACCGACCACCTGCGGCTGGCGCGGCGCGGCGGCGAGCGAACGACGACGCTGGTCCAGGTCACCCTCGACCCGCGCCGGCCACCTGGCGTGCCGACGGTGCGGCCCTTGCCGAAGCCGATCGCGTCGACCGCCCCAGCACCCGGCGCACGCGCCACGCCGACGGCAGTCGTTCGCGCGCCGGGCCGCCCGGAACGCGGGCCGCGGTCCGATCCGCTGTCGCTGCCAATTCGCGCCCCGGACTTCGCCGCGCCCACCGTCGCCACGGCCGCGAAGCCGCCGGCGTCGGCGGCGTCGGCACCGCTGGTCGACATCCTCGATACGGCGGCCACGCGCGCCGCGATCCGCGACGCGGCGCGCGCCACGCGCCTGTCCGAGCGCGCCAACGCCGCGACGCACGAGGACGCCGACAGCGAGATGGTCGCGGTCGACGGCTCGCGTTGCGAGGGCTGCACGCGCAATCTCGCGCCGTCCAGGCAGGCATCGCGGCGCCTGTCGCAAGGCATCGCCGGGGCCAGCCGGCCCGACTGCCTGAAGCTGTCAGCGGCCGCCGGGCTGCTCGCACTCCCGGCGCTGGCCTATGGCGAAGCGACGGGTAAGTGCGGTAATTGATCCCCCGGCGCTGCGGCGGCGCAGTCGCGCCTGGCCGCCTCTTGCCGCAGCCCGCTCACGGCGTGATGAGCTGCCCGGTATAGATCGCCACCGCGGGCACCGTCGTGCCGCCGTCGGCGGCCACCGTGATCGTGGCGTTGCCGTTCGTGTCGACGGTCACGGAATCGCTCGCGCAGGCCGTGCCGGCGGCATTCTTCAGGCCGTGGACATAGTCGGACCGCACCACCTCGCCGTCCGGGATGATCTCCTGCGTGATCCAGATCGACTCGCCCAGCTTGGTCGTCGGGTGCGCGGCCTTGACCGTGGCCACGATCGCCTGCGGCGAGCTTGCCGCCTGGTGCTTGGCGGCGTCGATGCGAAAGCCGTCGATGCCCAGCGTCAGCAGCGTGTTCATGCAGCTGGCGATCTGGCCGCGCACGTCGGTGCTTTCGGTGTTCAGGTCCGGCATGTCGTTGAGGCGGCAGGTCGACCCGCTGTGTGGCGTCCCGCGGTCGGCGGCACGGATCGTGCTAATTTCGCGGCATGCAGAAAAGTTCTCCGATCGCTCCCACGGCCGCTACCCCGGTCCCGGACGCAGGCACCCACAAGGTCGCCGATCCCGCCCTGTCCGCCACCGACGCCGAACCTGGCGCACCCGGCGACACCTTCAACGCCAACACCGCCAACACCGCCAACACCACCTTCAACGCCAGCACCGCCAACACCGCCGTCACCCCCGACGCCGCCGCGGCCCTGCCCGCGCCACGCCACGGCGCGGTCGACCGCCACACCGTGTTCGAGGACGGCCAGGCGATCTTCGCCGGCGTGATGTTCGTCTCGCTCGCGCTGATGCTGTTCGGCGAGGTCGGCCTGATGACCGGCGGCACCGCGGGCGCCGCGCTGCTGTTGCACTACGCCACCGGCATCGGCCTGGGGCCGCTGTTCTTCGTCCTCAACCTGCCGTTCTACGTGTTCGCGTGGCATCGCATGGGCGCGGAGTTCACGTTCAAGACCTTCGTCTCGGTCAGCCTGCTGTCGCTGATGACGGCCTGGTCGCCGCGCCTGTTCGCCATCGACCGGCTGCAGCCCGCCTACGCCGCGGTGCTGGGCGGCCTGCTGCTCGGCGCGGGCTGCCTGTTCCTGGCGCGCCACCGGGCCAGCCTGGGCGGCGTCACCATCGTCTCGCTGTACCTGCAAAAGGCCAAGGGCTGGCGCGCGGGCAAGATCCAGATGGTGTTCGACTGCAGCATCGTGCTGCTGTCGCTGACCGTGGTGCCGCCCACGCGCGTGGCCTATTCGGTGCTGGGCGCGGTGGTGATGAACCTGTTCCTGGCCATCAACCACAAGCCCGGGCGCTACGCGGTGCTTTGACGACAGCGCGCGGAGCCGGGCGACGGCGATGGCGTCGCGCCCCGGCGGCTCCTGACATCGAGGCTCTCGGCTCGTCGGGCCACAAGTCCGAGCCCAAACCCAAACCCAAACCCAAACCCAAACCCAAACCCAGGCTCAGGCTCAGGCTCAGGTGCATCAACGCGGCGCCGCGCCGCCCACCGACACCAGTGGCGGCAACGCGCTCGCCGGCGCCACCTCGTCGGCGTCGATGCGGCGCGCGACCAGCGCGAGGAAGTCCGCCACGGCGCAGCCGTCGTCGCAGCCGGGCAGCGCCAGCGCATGCGTCAGCGGCGCGTTGGCGCCGGCTAAGCGGGCGGCGCGCAGGGCGGCCAGCGTGGGCATCGCGCTGCGCACGCGCACGCGGGCCTGGCCCGGTTGTCCGACGAGGTCGAAGACCAGCGCGCCGCCGGGCGGATAGTCGTCGGGCTGGCGTGCGTCGTGCCAGTCCAGCCGCAGCAGGCCGGCCAGGCTGGCGAGGTTGGTGTCGTGGCCGACCAGGAACAGCACGCGCGTGCCGGCGTCGCCCAGCGCGGCGACGGTGGGCGTCGCCCCGGCGCGCGCCTGCAGCGTGGCGGCGACGTGGGCCAGCAGGTTGGACGCGTGGCGCCTGGCCTCGAGCGCATCGTTCTTCTGCAGCGCGGCGAAGGACAGGTTGTGCAGGGCGACCAGGCGGCCCACCGTGGCAGCGTCGGCACGGCCCCAGCCGACCTGGTCGGCGGGCATGCCCTGGGCCTGTTCCAGCATGATGTTTTCCGCCAGGCTGCCCGCTGTCTTGAGCGCCCGCAGCGCCTGGCGCGCGCAATCGGCGGGCAGGGGCGCGTCGGGGTCGGTCGGCGCGCACGGGGCCGGCAGCGGCGTCTTGCCCGCGGCGCGGGCGTCGCGCAGGCAGTCCGGCCCGGCGCAGGCGAACAGCACCTGCTGCAGATCGGCCAGCGCCGGCAACAGCGCCGCCGTCTCCAGGCGCGTCAGCGTGGGCGCCGGCGGGTCCTGCGGGTCCTGCGCGGCGGGCGCCGGCCTGGCCTTGTGCAGCCCGCCGAACAAGGGGTCGGGCTGGCCGGGCGCGAAGGCGCGGTAGGCGGCAGCGGCGCATCCGGGCAACAGGCCCTGCACCAGCGCCGCCGCGCTGTCGTGGTTGCGCGGCGTGCTGTCGGCGATGACGGTCAGCGCGGGCGCGGCGGCGCAGCCCGCGGGCAGCAGGGCGTCGGCCTCGAGCTCGCGTCGGTACCAGGCGCCGAGGGCGCGCATGAGGTCCGCGCCGTGCGGGGTCAGCTGGCCCGGTGCCACCGGCCACGCGGGCCAGGGCTGGCTCGCGCTGGGCGCCAGCTCCGCGGGCGATTTCGTCGGCGCGCGCACGCCGTGGCGCAGCAGCACGATGCGCAGCAGCACGGGTTCGTCGGCAGGCGGCGTGGGCCGGGGCGCGCGCGCGGGGTCCGCGGCTTGGCTGGCTTGGGTGCCTGGGGCCGGCCGGGCCGCTTGCGCGCCGGGCGCGGTGGCGCCGGCCAGCAGCGCCAGCCCGAGGTACCAGGCGCGTGCGCGCCGGTGCGCCGGCGGCGCGCGGTCCGACGTCGTTCGCGGCGCCGCAAGCTGCCTCTGGACCGCGGGCGGCCTGGCCGCTGTCGTCGACCCGCGCGGGGGGCGCGCAGGACGCGGCCTGCTCCCGAGGGCGTTCAAAACTTCACCGACGCGTCGACGAACACGCCGCGCCCGGGCAGCCCGAAGTACAAAGGCGTGCCGCTGACCGACTGCGCGCCGGCGTAGGCGGTGACCTTGCGCGCGTTCAGCAGGTTGTTGACGTCCAGGCTGACCGAGTAGCCCTTGATGCCCCAGGCGCCGTGCTCGCTGCGATAGCCGAGCGCCGCATCGGCGCTGGAATAGCTGGCGATGCGCTGGCTGTTGGCGAACACCGTGGCGCCGCTGGCGGCGGTGCCGCTGTCCAGGCCATACTGACCGCCGACGAACTTGTCCATCAGCGAGCCGAACGCGCCTTCGCGGGCGCCGTAGACCAGGCCCAGCGTCGCGGTGAACTTGGGCGTGGCGGCGATCTTCACGCCGCCGCCCTTGTACGTGGCGATGTTGAGCGCGGCGTTGGAGTAGACGCTCAGCTGCGGCGTCAGCGCCCAGGTGCCTTCGAGCTCGATGCCCTTGTAGACCGCGCCGCCGGCGTTGACGTAGAGCGATTCGCTGCCGCTGCTGGTCGTGACGGTGGTGGTGGCTATGTAGTTGCTGAAATCTATGTAGTAGAGGTCGGCGCCGAAGGTGAACTCGCGCGTGGCGTAGGCGGTGCCGAGCTGGTAGTTGGTGGTCAGCTCGGGCTTGAGCGAGCCGCCGCCGTTGGTCTCGATGACGTTGATCGGCGGCGCGAGAAAGCCCTGCGCCACCTGCGCGTAGGCGCTCCAGTCGCGGCTCAGCCGGTCGTGCACGCTGAGCGAGGGCAGCCAGGCGTCGTAGCTGGCGCTGGACTGGGCCGGCGCGGGCGGGCTGGACTTGTTGACCTGGGCGTCCAGGTCGCGGTCCGAACCGGCGTGGCGCAGGCCGGGGCTGACGGTGATGTCCTTGCTCGGCGTCCAGTCGTACTGCAGGTAGGCCTGCGTGGTGGTGGTGGTGTCGTTCAGCTTGTAGTTGTAGTCATACCCGTACTTGGTACCCGTTTGGGCGCCGCTGCTGAAGTCCATCGGCGTCTGGTAGCGCGCGTCGCTGTTGCGCTCGAACCAGCCGCCCAGTTGCAGGCGGCCGGGGCCGAGGTCCAGCGCCAGCCGCAGCACGTCGCCGACGGCGTGGAAGCGCGCGTCGGCCAGCTTGCCCGGCACGTCGCTGGCGGCCTTGGTGGTCTTGGCGCCGGTGGCGCTGTAGAACTGCACGCCGTTGTCGGCCGCGTTGTCGTCGGTCGGGTCGGTGGTCTTGCGCGACCAGTGGTCGAAGTTGTCGAAGTAGACCTTGTTGTCGACGTCCCAGGCGCCGAGCCGGGTCGTCAGGCCCAGGTAGTCGAAGCTGGAGCGGTAGGTGGCGTTGTTGTAGCCGGCGTAGGTCTGCAGCGCGGGGTCGTCGTCGAGGCCGAAGCTCCAGCCGTGGGTGGCGATCTGCTTCATGGTCGCGCCTTGGACGGTGTTCTGCTTCTCGCGGTTGGCGCTGCCCACGAAGGTGAGCGTGGTGTCCTCGCCCAACTGGCTGACGGTCTTGAGGAAGAAGTGCGTGCGGCGGTCCTTGGTCTCGCTCAGGAAGGTGTCGCTGGACTCGCTGGACGCCTCGGCGAACACGCCCGTGTTGCCGACGTGCTGGTCGAGCGCCAGGCCGCCGGCGCGGGTGTTCCAGCTGCCCAGCGTGAGGTAGGGGCTGACGCCGTCGACCGCCGACGGGTCGCGCGAGCGCAGGCCCACGCTGCCGCCGAAGGTGGCGTTGCCGATGGTGGCGCCGCCGCCCGGGCCGCGGTCGATCTGCGCCTGGCCCAGCACGTGGTTGGAGAAGTAGGCCGAGGTCGTGTGGTGGAAGTCGCTGGCGTCGCCGAACGGGATGCCGTCGAAGCTGAGGTTGAACTGGCCGTCCTGGAAGCCGCGGATGCTGATGCCTTCGTTCTTGCCCAGGCCGGGGCCCTCGGGCGAGGTCACGGTGACGCTGGGCGCGTACTTGACGATGTCGTCGTAGTTCGAATTGAAGCGCAGCGCGTCGCGGATGAAGCGCTCGTCGATGATGGAGGTCGGCTGCGTCGCCTCCAGCGGCGCGGCGCTGGGGGCCAGCGTGTTGACCGCGTTGGCGGTGACGATCACGGTGCTCTGCGCCGCCGCATTCGCATTCGCGTTGGCGGGCGCCGACGAAGCGTCCGCGGGGCGGGGCGCGGCTTCCTGGGCCAGCACGGGTTGGGCGAGGGCGGCGCAGGCAGCGGCGGCCAGCAGGGTCGATCGGGTGCGCAGGCGGGAGCGGGCGAGGGCGGGGTAAGGATGCACGGGGCGGGTCGGAGATGAACAAAACCCGCGATCGTCCCTGCCGGGAGTGACACGCTCGTGAATCCCGCCGACCGCGCGGCGCAGCCTCTGCTCAGCGCACGCCGGACGCCGCGTCGCGCGGGCGGATCGCGAGTTCCGCATACCCGGTCGCCGTATCGAGCTCGCGTGTGAACGCCCAGTCGTCGAGCAGCGCCAGCAAGACCTCGGCCGTCGTGCGCACGATGCAGCCGTAGCCGACGTGGCCGCCCGTCACCGCGCCGTCGGCGCCGGCCAGGCCGGCGTGCAGGTGCGAGCCGTCGGGGCCCAAGCTGCCGGCCAGGGTCAGGATCTCGATGTCGCCGGCCAGCGCGCGCGGCTGCGCCTGGCCCGCGAGCCGCAGCTGGGCTCCGGCCAGGCTGCCGATGCCGGCCAGCACGAAGGCGGCGCGCGCGCCGTGCGCGGCCACGGCGGCCTCCAGCGCGCGGCGCAGGTCGTCGCCGGGGTGCAGTCGCAGGGGCAGCGTCTTCATCGTGGCGCCAGCTTACTCCCGGCCGCGCCGCGATCGATGTCGAAACGGCGTTTGGGGCTTTGCATTCGGAAACATGGCGCGGTCGCGATGGGGGCGGATGGCGGAAATCGTTCCTCGAACGGCGGCGCGCGGCGCGCGCGATCTCGATAAAGTCGACGGCGCCGCGCGCCAACAGCGCGCGCGCATGGTGCCCGCCCCGCGTATCCCGCGCTCCACTTCCTTCAAGCCGTTCATGCAACCCACGTTGAAATCCCTGATGCACGTCCTCGTCGCCGCGTCCCTGCCGGCGGTCGTCGGAACCGCGCACGCCGCCGCGCCCGCCGTCAACCCGCTGCTGGTCGAAAGCACGCTGGCGCTGCACTTCCCGCGCTTCGACCAGATCCACGACGCCGACTTCCTGCCCGCGTTCGAGCAGGCCATGGCCGACCGGCGCAAGGAAGTCGACGCGATCGTCAACGATCCGGCCCGGCCGACGTTCGACAACACCATCGTGGCGCTGGAGCGCTCGGGCGCCGAGCTGGGTCGCGTGTCGGAGGTGTTCTCCAACCTGACCGCGTCCAACACCAATCCCGAGCTGCAGAAGACCCAGCGCATCCTCGCGCCCAAGCTTTCCGCGCACGAGGACGCGATCCGGCTCGACCCGAAGCTGTTCGCGCGCATCGACACGCTGTACCGCGAGCGCGACACGCTGGGCCTGGACGCCGAATCGGCGCGCCTGCTGTGGCGCTACCACCAGGACTTCGTGCGCGCCGGCGCCCAGCTGGACGAGGCCGGCAAGGCCAGGCTGCGCACGCTCAATGGCGAGATCGCCACGCTGCACACCGCCTTCGCGCAGAACGTGCTGAAGGAGCGCGCGGCGTCGGCCGTGGTGTTCGACACGCGCGAGGAACTCGCCGGCCTGAGCGACACCGCCATCGCCACCGCCGCCGCGGCGGCCACGGCGGCCGGCAAGCCGGGCAAGTTCCAGATCGACCTCGTCAACACCACCGGCCAGGCGGCGCTGACCCACCTGCGCAGCCACGCGGCGCGCGAACGCCTGATGGCGGCCTCGCTGGCGCGCGGCGTGCGCGGCGGCGAGTTCGACAACCGCGCCACGCTGGCCGCCATCGCCAGCAAGAGCGCCGAGAAGGCCGCGCTGCTGGGCTACCCGAACATGGCCGCGTTCCAGCTCGCCGAGCAGACCATAGGCGGGGTCGACGCCGTCAACAAGCTGCTGGCCCAGCTCGCGCCGGCCGCGGTGGCCAACGCGCGCAAGGACGCGGCGCAGATGCAGGCGCTGGTCGACGCCGACCACGGCGGCTACGCGCTGGGCGCGGCCGACTGGGCCTACTACGCCGAGAAGCTGCGCGCCGCGCGCTACGCCTTCGACGAGTCGCAGATCAAGCCCTACTACGAGCTCGATCACGTGATCCTGGACGGCGTGTTCTACGCCGCCAACAAGCTGTACGGCCTGAGCTTCAAGGAACGCCACGACCTGCCGGTCTACGAGCCCAGCGTGCGCGTGTTCGACGTGTTCGACAAGGACGGCTCGCAACTGGCGATCTTCATCGGCGACTACTACGCGCGGCCGAACAAGAACGGCGGCGCCTGGATGAGCAACTACGTCAACCAGAACGGGCTGACCGGCGACAAGCCGGTGATCGTCAACAACCTCAACATCCCCAAGCCGCCCGCCGGCCAGCCCACGCTGCTGACCCAGGACGAGGTGACGACCGCCTTCCACGAGTTCGGCCACGCGCTGCACGGCATGTTCTCGCACGTGAAGTACCCGCGCTTCTCGGGCACCGCGGTGCCGCGCGACTTCGTCGAATACCCGTCGCAGTTCAACGAGATGTGGGCGAGCTACCCCGACGTCCTGAAGCACTACGCGCGCCATTACCAGACCGGCGCGCCGATTCCGCAGGCGCTGCTGGACAAGGTGGCCGCCGCGGCCAAGTTCGGCCAGGGCTTCGCCGCCACCGAGTACCTGTCGGCGACGCTGCTGGACCAGGCCTGGTACCAGGTGAGCGCCGACCAGGTGCCGTCCGCCGACGGCGTCGTGGCGTTCGAGGCCGCAGCGCTGCACAAGGCCGGGGTCGACTTCGCGCCGGTGCCGCCGCGCTATCGCAGCGCGTACTTCTCGCACGTGTTCGCCGGCGGGTACTCCGCCGGGTATTACTCCTACATCTGGAGCGAGGTGCTGGCGGCCGACAGCGTCGACTGGATGAAGCGCCACGGCGGCCTGGACCGCAAGAACGGCGACCACTTCCGCGCCACGCTGCTCTCGCGCGGCGGCAGCGAGGACGCGCTCAAGCTGTTCCGCGACTTCACCGGCGGCGAGCCGGACGTCGGCCCGCTGCTGGTCAAGCGCGGCCTGGACGCCGCCGCGACGCCGCGCTGAGCGCGCGCTCCTCACGGAGCCGCCGGCAGCCCCCGCCGGCGGCGGGGCGCTGTCGCCCGGGGCGGTCCGGCGTCGCGCGCAGCGCACCGCACCGTGGCATGGCGTGCGCGCCGGCTCCAGGCCGGCCCGCGCCCCCGGTCAGCGCTTGTGCTGCACGTGCTTGTGCTTGGGGTGGTGCTTGTGATGGTGGTGGTGCTTGGCCGGCTTGGCGAACGCGCCGGCCGCGAAGGTGGACAGCACGGCCGCGGCGATCACGGCCTTCAGGATGTTCATGGGGGTCATCTTTTGTCGACGAGAGAGTTCAGTCCGGCCGGCATGATGCCTGATCCGGCGACCGGACCAAGACCGGAAATGGGCCGGACGTAGGATTCTTTCGTCGGCGTCGCGTTCCGGCAACCGTGCGGCGCGGGACCGTGGCGCGCGAAAGCGAGCGCTCAGCTTGCCCGGCTTCGTCAAGTGTGTGACCGCCGCGCCGCCTCCCCCAGCGCCCGCAGCAGCCGCTCGATGTCGGCCTCCTCGTGCGCCGCCGACAACGCGATGCGCAGCCGCGCCGTGCCGGCGGGCACGGTGGGCGGGCGGATGGCGGGCACCCAGAGGCCGGCGTCGGCGAGCGCCTGCATGACGCGCAAGGCCTCGTCGTTGCCGCCGATGACCAGCGCCTGCACCGCGGTGGGCGAGGGCAGCAGGCGCCAGGCGGTGCCGGCGATCGCCGCGGGGATGCCGGCGCGCAGCGCGGCGATGTTGCGCTGCAGGCGCGCCAGGCGCTCGGGCTCGGCGAGCATCACGCCGAGTGCCGCGCGCACGCTCTCGGCCAGCAGCGCCGGGGCGGCGGTGGCGAAGGTGTAGCTGCGCGTCTTCTGCAGCAGCCAATCGCCCAGCGTGTGGCTGCCGGCGACGAAGGCGCCGGCCACGCCCGCG
>Ga0302323_100004052_pt1 | contig 11936 bp, 9 predicted proteins | sample Fen_T0_3_FD_201950 | JGI IMG/M metagenome (GOLD analysis project Ga0302323, IMG submission 201950) | Peat permafrost microbial communities from Stordalen Mire near Abisko, Sweden - Fen_T0_3 | ecosystem: Environmental > Terrestrial > Soil > Wetlands > Permafrost | place: Sweden: Abisko... | reverse complement strand
GGCAGCGCTATTTGCGCGGCGAAGCCAGCCAATTCATCCTGCACGGAAACGTTTTCGACCTGGTCGCGTGGGACGGTAAGCTGATCCCTCTCGGCACGTATCTGGCCGAGCATCTGCTGGGGGAAACCAAAGACATCGTCGTGGTGTACAGCCTGGCCAGCGGGGGCACCTTGGTCCGACGCAAGGCCGACCTGGGGGGCTTCGAGGATCTGGTGGCGCAGCGCCAACCGAGCAAGTTCCTGCCCGCCATGGAACGCATTCTGAAGACGCGGTCGAAGGTCGCGTTGATCATCGACTACGCCGAGACCCTGGCGCCAGCTGCCGACGCGGCCATGATGAGCGAAGAGGATCGCACCGCGGTGGTGACCCTGCACCGCTGGTCGCTGTCGCCCGAGATCGAGGCCGCCGACAACGTGGTGCTGATGCTGGCCGAGAACCTGTCCGAGCTGCACCCCAAGCTGGTCTCGAACCCGCGCATCGCCACCGTGCGGGTTCCCATGCCCGACGAGCCCACCCGCAAGGCAGTGGTCACCCTGACCATGCCGGCCGCCGATGCCGCTTACGCTGAGCGTCTGGCCTCGGTCACCGCCGGTCTGCGCGCGGTCCAGATCCAGAGCATCCTGCAGCCGCCACCCGCGGGCGCAGAAGAGGGTGAAGAGGAACGCTTCAAGTTCATTTTGGGGCTTCTCGGCGGTGGGGCTGCCGCCGAGCCCAGGGCGCGCAAGCTGGCCGCCATCACCAAAGGTATGGGCCGCGACGAGATCCGCGTCGTGGTCGCCCCCGACGCCACCGCGGCCTCGGCCGACGACTCTGCCAAGCGCGAGCGGGAAGAGGTCGACCGGGTCATCATGCGGCGCAAGCGCGAGATCATCGAGCGTGAGTGCTATGGCCTCATCGAGTTCGTCGAGCCCCACCACGACTTCCGGGTGGTGGGTGGCATCGAGGCGGTAAAGAGCGAGCTCAAGCGGGTGGCCAAGGCGATCCGCGAGGGCCACACCGAGCGGGTGCCGATGGGCATCCTGTTCACCGGCCCGATGGGCGCCGGCAAGACCTTCGTGGCCGAGGCCTTCGCCAAGGAATCGGGCCTCACCACCATCAAGCTCAAGAGCTTCCGCTCGAAGTGGGTAGGCGCCACCGAGGCCAACCTCGAGCGCATCCTGCAGGTCATCCAGGCCATCGGTCAGGTGGTGGTCATCATCGACGAGGGCGATCGCTCGTTCGGCAACCAGGGCGACGGCGACGGTGACGGGGGAACCTCGTCGCGGGTCATCGCACGCCTCAAAGAGTTCATGTCGGACACCAGCAACCGTGGCCGCATCCTGTTCATCTTGATGACCAACCGGCCCGACAAGCTGGACGTGGACATCAAGCGCGCCGGACGTCTGGATCGCAAGGTTCCCTTGCTGTACGCCCAGAGCGCCGATGAGGTCGAAGCGGTGCTGCTGGCCCAGTTGCGCAAGCACAAGCTGTCCTGGGACGTGACCTTCCCGGCTGACCGCGCCGAGGTGTCCGAGCCCATGCTGGGCTTGTCAAACGCGGACTTCGAGGCGGTCATGCTGCTGGCAGCGGAATACGCCGCGGGGCCCGATGGGGATCTGGTGAGCAAGATCGCCAAGGCGCACATGCTGCAGGCCAAGGCGGACTACCTGCCCTCGCGCGATCAGAAGATGCTGGAGTACATGGAGCTGCTGGCCGTGTTCGAGGCATCCAACCGCCAGATGCTGCCCAAGAAATACCAAATCATGACTGCCGAGGAACTGCAGGCTCGCCTGGATGTGTTGCGCATCGAGTGCGGCCAGCGGCGCTGACAGTCACTTTACCAAGGAGACCAAGCCATGGAGTTCTTCCCCGAGATTTCCATCAATGAACAGCAAGCCCAAGCCATCGCCCGCGGCCTTTACACGGTGGCCTCGGTCGACGGCGTGCACGAGCGCGAGGCTGCATTGATCGCCAACTTTTACGGCGCCGCCGTCGACGGCGAGACGCGTCCGGTGACCAGCCTGGCCGAGCTTGGCCGCCTGGGCCCTCTGACCGCGGCCGACCTGGCCGCCGCCCTGGTTGGCGAGGATCTGCGCCAGCTGTTCGTCAAGGCCGCCATCCTACTGGCCTACGTCGACGGCAACGTGACCGCCGAGGAGCGCGCGCAGATCGCCGCCTACGCCGCTGCACTGAACGTCGCGCCCGATCGCCAGGCCGCCCTGGAACAAGCCGTGCTCGACCACCTCATGCAGCCCCTGTCCCGGCTGGCCAACAGCGAGGCCGTGTCCCAGGTCGCCAAGCAGCTGGGGCGCTAGCAATACCAATCTTGGAGAGTGCGATGACCGACCTGGACGTTCGTGCGCGCATCGGGGCCATGTTTCCCCGCATCGAGGACGTGCCTGCCGCCGCCGAATTCGCGACGGGCGGGGGCACCTTCCCTGACGGCGATCGCTACCTCGTCGACGGCGAGCTGCGACGCTGGGCGGGCGAGTGCACCGAGGTAACCTCGCCCATCTGCGTGACCCGCAGTGGGGCCACCACCCGCCGCGGTCTCGGGCGGGCGGCTTCGCTGTCCAAGCAAGCCGCCCTGGAGGCGCTGGCCGCAGCGGTGCGGGCGTGGGACAACGGGCGCGGCGCCTGGCCCACCATGCGGGTCGGCGAGCGCATCGAACGCACCCAGGCTTTCATCGCGTCCATGCAGCAAACGCGCGAGCAGGTGGTGCGGCTGCTGATGTGGGAGATTTGCAAGACCCGCCCGGACGCCGAGAAGGAATTCGACCGCACCCTCGAGTACATGCGCGACACCGTCGAGGCGGTCAAAGACCTCGACCGCTCGGCGGGCCGCTTCTCGAACGTGGGCGGCGTGCTGGCCCAGATCCGGCGCGCCCCGCTGGGCGTCACCCTGTGCATGGGGCCCTTCAACTATCCGCTGAACGAGACCTTCACCACGCTGATCCCGGCGCTCATCATGGGCAACCCGGTGGTGGCCAAGCTGCCGCGCTTCGGGGCCTTGTGCCAGGCGCCCATCTTGAAGTGCTTCGCCGACGCCTTCCCCAAGGGCGCGGTCAACATCCTGAACGGCGCTGGGCGCACGGTCGCCTCGGCCATCGTCGAGGAGGGCAGCCTGGCGGCCCTGGCGTTTATCGGATCCTCGCAAGCCGCCAACGTGCTGAAGAAGCAGCACCCTCGCCCCAATCGCCTGCGCTGCATCCTGGGTCTCGACGCCAAGAACCCCGGCATCGTGCTGCCCGACGCTGATCTCGACCTGACGGTGAAAGAGTGCCTGACCGGCTGCCTGACCTTCAATGGCCAGCGCTGCACGGCCCTCAAGCTGCTGCTCGTACACCGCTCGATCGCCGACAAGTTCGTGGACAAGTTGGCCGCTGCCGTGGATGCCCTGCCGTTCGGGCTGCCCTGGGAGCCCGGCGTGAAGCTGACCCCGCTGCCCGAGCCCGACAAGGTGGCGCGCCTGCAAGGCTGGGTCGACGAGGCGGTGAAGAAGGGCGCCAAGGTGGCCAATCGCCATGGCGGTCTGTCCAACCAGACCTTCTACTTCCCGTCGGTGGTGTATCCCGTGACCGCCAGCATGGCGCTTTATTCCGTCGAGCAGTTCGGCCCCGTGATTCCGGTGGCGGTGTACGACGACGTCGCCGAGGTGGTGGCCTTCATGGAGACCTCGCATTTCGGTCAGCAGGCCAGCGTGTTCGGCTACGACCCCAAGGTGATAGGGCCGCTGGTCGACGTGCTGTCCAACCAGGTGTGCCGCGTGAACCTGAACGCCCAGTGCCAGCGCGGCCCCGACGTCTTTCCCTTCGCCGGCCGCAAGGACAGCGCCGAAGGCACCTTGTCGGTCTCGGATGCCCTTCGTTGCTTTTCGATCCGAAGCATGGTGGCAGCCGCCGACAACACCGCCAACCGCACCCTGCTGCACGAAGTGCTTCGGGAACGAACCTCCAACTTCATCAGCACCGACTATCTATTCTGACCGCAGCCGATTCGGGAACCCATGACAGAGCCAGACCCACCCAAGGAAAAGAACAGCCCCTTCCGGCGCGCGTTCTTCAATCAATACAACGCCATCTTGGTGGGCGCGACCGTTCTGTTCGCCGCGGCGACCTTTTCCTGGCTTCCCCTGGTGCTAGGGGCTGGCCTCGAGATCCTGTGGATGACCTTCCTGCCCGACAGCGGCTTCTTCCGGCGCTGGGTCGGAATGCAGGAATCGCGCGAAACCCAGGAACGCATCCAGCACGACACCGAGACCATCCTGCGGCAACTGGATTCGAGCTATGGCCAGCGCTTCTTCGAGTTGCAGCAAGTGGCCGACGAGGTGTTGACCCTGTCGAAAGAGAACCAGTCGCTCGAGGCCCGGCTGGTGGAAGACGAGCTGCAGAAGATTGGCCAGGTGCTGTTCTCGTTCTTGCGCATGGCCCGCGCGCACCAGCGCCTGGCCCACTTCCTGACCGAGAACCCCGCGGGTGAAATCGCGGCGGATATGGCCGACACCAATGCCCAGCTGCGCCGCGAGAAGGATCCGCGCGTCCAGGCTAGCCTCAAGCAAGCCCTGTCGCTGGCCGAGAAGCGTCTGCGCCAGCACGAGCAGATCAGCAACTCGGCCAAGGCGCTCTCGGTGCAGATGGAGACCCTGGAGAAGGCGCTGTGCTACTTGAAGTCGCACATCGTGGCCATCGGCAGCCACGAAGAGCTGGCCAGCGAGCTGGACGGGCTGGTGATGGGGGTCGATTCGGTGGAACAAATGGAAGCCGAGACCGGCGATGCCCTGGCTGACCTGCGCCCGATCGCCGCCGAGCGCGCCCAGCGCGTGTCCACCAAGCGTTGAGAGGAACCATGACGACGATTCTCGCGATGACCATTCCCGGAGCCGTGGTGCTTATCACCCTGTTCGGCCTGCTTGCCCGCGGCAATCCCAAGCCAGGCGGCGTGGCGTTGTTCTGGCGGGTGGGTCTGGTGGGTCTGGGGCTTGGCTTCGCGACCTGGTACCTGACCGCGCGAAGCGGATGGTTGCCGACCTTGCCCGACCTGTTTTACCAGGCGAACCAGGGTCTGCTGGTGGGCGCCGCGGGCGTCGTGGTGCTGGCCGGCCTCGGAACCGCGCTCAAGCGGCAGAAGTAACGCCGGGCCGGCGTGTTGACCGCACCGTTGATGCGGGCCTATCCTCCGACGTTCAACTATCCTTGCGACTAACCTTCCGCACTGGAGAACCATGAAGCTCACCGGTCTGTCCAAGTTCCTCATCACTGTGGTCGTCCTGGGCGCCGCCGCGGCCGGTGTGTATCGCTACAGCCGCGCGCCGGGCTCGACCGCGTTTTGGAAGCAAGGACAGCAAGGACAGCAAGGACAGGATGAAGGCAAGGCTGGCGACGGCACGCCAGCCGCGAAACCGCCCGCGCGCAAGGGCGGCAGACCCCACATCGTGGTTGGCGTGAACGACTTCGGCGGGGCGTACCCGGGACTCGTCGCCAACGACGGTGCGATCGCGGGACCCAACTCGCTGTTCAGCAAGGCCGGCCTGGACGTGGAAATCAAGCTGGTGCCGGGTTCCAAGGAACGCCTCGAACAATTCGATGGTGGGCAGGTCGACGTGATGCTCTTGACCCTCGACTACGTCGCGAATCTGTACCCCGTGTATCACGCCAAGGGCACCGAGGTTCAGGCCTTCATGATGGTCGACTGGTCGCGCGGCAACTTGGGAATGGTGACCAAGCCCGGCATCACTTCCATCGAGGGGCTGAAGAAGGCGCGCATCGCCACCACCCGCAACACGCCCACCCACTACTTCATCTTCACCCTGCTCGACCGCTCCAACCTGAGCGCCGCCGAGATCACCCAGGTCAAGGAGTCGCTGGTGTTCGCCAAGAAGACCCCGCTGGCGGGCGAGATGTTCCAGCGGGGCGAGGTCGATGCCGTCGCCATCTGGGAGCCGCACCTGTCGCGCGCCGCCGCCGAGGGCAAGGGCCGTCTGCTGGTCTCCACCGCGACTGCGACCAATCTGATCGCCGACGTGCTCTTCGCGCGCTCGGCGTTCCTCGACGCCAACGCCGACGTGATGCCGGCTTTCGTCAACGCCTGGTTCGAGGGCGTCGAGCAAATCCGCAGGGATCGCCCAGGTTCGGTGGCGCTCATCGCGAAGGCGTTCAAGCAGCAGCTGAAGGAAACCGACGAGGTGCTCTCGAAGATCAAGCCCGCCACCTTCGCCGACAACCGCGCCTTCTTCGGTCTGGAGACCGAGTCGTCGCCGTATTCCATTTTGTTCAACGAGGCCGCGCAGATCTGGAAGCGTGAGGACGTGATCAAGGAGATCCCAGATCCGCGCAAGGCGGTGCGGACCAAGTTCCTCGAGGCCGTGGCCGCGCAGCACGCTGGCGAGAAGGTGGTCGAGGAATTCGAGTTCAAGTCCTCCAAGGCCAAGGGCGACGCGCTGCTGTCCAAGAGCGTTTCGATCTTCTTTCCCTCGGGCTCGGCCGAGCTGGACGCCAACGCCCGTCGCATCGTGGACGACTTCGCCAACCGCACGGTGGGTGTGTTCCAGAACGCCTATGTACGCGTGGAAGGCAACACCGACTCGGTGGGAAATCGCAAGCTCAACACCGCGCTTTCCAAGCGGCGCGCGGACGCTGTGATCGACTACCTGGTTTCTCGACACCGCTTCGACACTGCCCGTTTCGTTGCCGTTGGCAATGGACCCGACCGTCCGGTGGCCGACAACAAGACCGACCCGGGGCGCGAGCTCAATCGTCGCACCGATTTCCGCGTCGTCCCCAACTACTGATCTCCGACCTCTGTCCCAGCAAGGTGACCCCATGAAATCCACGACGATGACGAAGGCGCTTGTGACCCTGTTCTTCGCGCCCTTTCTCTCTGCCCAGGCCTTGGCCCAGTCGGCCCACGATCCGATCCCGCTCGACAACCTGGCCAAGCCGGCCGGTAAAGCTGCGGGCGGTGCCGCCCGGGCCCCGCGCACCCGCAGCGAAGCCGCTGGCGCCCGACCCAAGTTGGTGGTGCTGCTGGTGGCGGACATGTTCCGGCTTGACTACCTGTCCCGCTACGCGAGTGACTTCGGCCAGGGCGGCTTCCGCCGGCTGCTGAAGGACGGTGCCGTGTGGACCGGCCGCTACGGCCATCAAAACACGTACACCGCGGCCGGGCACGCGCTGCTGGCGTCCGGCAGCTACCCGTACATCAACGGGATCATGCAGAACAAGTGGTACAACCAGACCACCAAGCGGGTCGAGTCCATGCTGTCCGACCCAGCCGCGCGTCTTCTGCAAGGCGAGACCACGCCCGAGGACGAGACCTCGCCGCGCAACTTCAACGGCAGCACCATCGGCGACGAGCTGCGCCTGACCACCCCGGCGTCGAAGGTGGTGACCCTGGCTATCAAGGACCGCGGCTCCATCCTTTTGGGCGGGCGCATGGGGCAGGCCTACTTCATGGCCGATGCCACCGGCGACATGATCTCCAGCACCTACTACATGCCCGAGCTGCCGGTCTGGGCCCAGGCCTTCAATGCCCGCAAGCTGCCGCAGGCCGCGTTCGGCAAGACCTGGGAGCGACTGTTGCCTGCCGAGCGCTACAGCGAGCCCGACAATTATCGGTCTGAGTTCGACGGCAAGGGCATGGGCCGAACCTTCCCGCACAAGCTGACCGGCAAGCTGGACAAGCCCGGTCCCGATTTCTACACCATGTTCACCCACAGCCCGTTCGGCCTGGACTACACCTTCACCTTTGCGCAGGCCGCGCTGGACGGCGAACAACTGGGCAAGCGAGGCGTGACCGACATGTTGGGCGTGTCTATCACCCCGACCGACATCTCGGGCCACGCCTTCGGCCCGTACAGCCAGGAGATGCACGACATGGTGCTGCGGGTCGACCAGTCCCTGGCCACCTTCCTGTCCGACCTCGATCGCCGATTCAAGCCCGGTGAGGTCGTGGTCGTCTTCACCGCCGATCACGGCGCCGTACCGATGCCCGAGTGGAGCGACGAGCAGAAGCTGTCGGGCGTGCGCATGAAGAAGGGCACCATCAAGAAGGCCGTCGAAGACGCCCTGAACGCCCACTTTGGCCAGGCCAACTGGGTCGCCGCCCTGGAGGATCCCAGCATCTACTTGAACCGTGAGGTCATCGCCCAGAAGAAGCTCGACCCCGCTGCCGTGGAGCGCATCGCAGGCGAGGCCGTGCTGGGCCTGCCGGGTTTTCTGACCTATTACACGCGCACCCAGCTGCTGAACGGCTGGCTGCCCCCGACCCACCTGGGGCAGGTGGTGGCGCGCGCCTATTCACCCACCCGCAGCGGCGACGTGGTCACGGTCATGGCGCCGTTCGCGTTCTGGGGCAAGTACGCCGAGAAAGACTGGGGCACCACCCACGGTAGCCCCTTCCGCTACGACACCGACGTGCCCCTGATCATGATGGGCAAGCGCTTCCGCCCCGGCTACTACGGCGAGACCGACATGGTCGACCTGGCTGCCACCCTCGCCGAGGTGCTGGGCATCACCGCCCCCGCCGGTTGTGAAGGCCAGCCGCGTAGCGAAGCGCTGAAGTAGCGCGAAGGCCAAGTTCAGTCGCCGATGTTCAGTCGGCGACGTCCTCGTTGGGATTGGCACCCAGGACGACTTCTCCAGATGCTCCCTGGGTCAGTGAGATGCCCCAGCCGTCGCGGAACTGCCAGCTGACCGCTGTCCGGCGGGCAGACCGCGGCTTGCCGAGACGCTTTCGCATCTCGGCGCTGGTCTCGGCAAAGTCGGCGGCGCAGGAAAAGGAGAGGCTGCCCAGCACCCAGCCCTTTCCATTCTCGGCTGCGGTGAAGGAGAACAAGGCACTCTTGACCACCCCGGCTGGCTTCAGCAGCCCCAATACCAAGGAGGAATCCGTTCTTCCTTCCTCTCGCAGACTGAGCCATGGGATCTGCTGCCCTATCTGCGACGGATTGACGGCAGCCATTTGCTTGCGTCCTGCCAAGAACTCCAAAACCTTGGATATCGTCGGCACAGTATCAGAGGCGTCCGACGGACCAGGGCCGGCTCCAGGCGCCGCCAAGGCGAAGTCCGCAAGGACCGACATGAATGCGAGGACAAGCGCGCAGTGGAGGCGTCGTAGGGTCATTTGGCAACCTTGTAGCATGCACCTGGCAAAGTCACCCCGCCGTGACACACATTCAAAGCGTAGGTCAGCTTGTCGAGAAGAGCCGTGGGGTCGAGCAGATCCGTCCGCCGTTGAAAGGGCTTGTTTCCTCTCGCCGTGAGAGAGCCGCGCCAGCCTCCAGAGTAGAGCTCGAAATGCAGCATCGAATCGTGGTTCATCTTTCCGACCGCCGCAATTTGCTGACCCGCCTTCACCTGCGTACCGGGCCGAAGCGACGCCACCGAGGGCGGATCGATTTCGCAATACCGGGCCACACAAGATCCGTGTCGAACCGAGATCGCCGACGTCCCCCGGAAGAAGTTCGGCAGGTACTCCTCTACAATTCCGTCGTCGATGGCGAAGATCGGAGTCCCTTTGGGCGCGACCAGATCGCAACCCGCATGAAGCCGGCCCTGGGGCCGCTGGGCCCCAAAATGGCGATGGTGGCCTCGGCTTGGGTGATAGTCGAGTCTTGGAACAAAAGGCAGGGGAAATGGCATGACTGTCCTCCGTTGGGTAGTGCGACCAGGAAGACCTGCTCGCCGCAGGTGCATGCCGAGTTGTCGGATCGAGCCGCGAAAAAGTTGCCCAAGAAGATCAGTTGTACCGAGCGGAACGGGTGGTGCGATGACCGCATGGTCGGGACCGGCGCCACCCGATCGACCGGTGGGTCCGGCGGCAGCAACAGCGGCGATGCTGGTACGCCCGCCTGCGCATGCGTGATGCACGAGCGCGGCGGCATCCATTGGCAGACGGAGACAATCAATTGCGGCGCTATTGTAGAAACCATCGCAGCCCTCACAATTGACTATTGCACCGGTTACTGAACAAGTGCACAGTAATGGCTATGGCTGGCGTGGAAGAACTGGCACAGGAGATTGCAGGCATCTCGGCGCACGTCGATGCAGCGACACATCGCCTACTCGAATGTATTCGGCAATTCGATGACTGCGGCGGTTGGTTTCAGCAGGGCGCAGTGTCCTGTGCCCATTGGCTGGCGTGGCGGGTGGGGCTGGACACTGCGACCGCACGCGAGAAGGTCCGCGTGGCGCGTGCCCTCGGCAGCCTACCCGCCATTGATGGTGCCTTGGCCGTCGGTAAGCTGTCCTATGCGAAGGTTCGCGCGCTTACCCGCGTGGCGACGCCACAGAATGAGGCACAACTGCTGGAGTTGGCCTTGGTGGCCACCGGTGCCCAGCTCGAGCGTCTGTGCCGCGGATACCGGATCGCGCAGTCCGCCGACGAGGTGCCATTACCGGAATCCCGCAGCGTGCGGCAGCGACCGTTGCCGGGTGGCATGGTCAAGCTAGAGATCGTCCTATCGCCCGACGAAGCGGATCTCGTCTTGCGGGCCATCGAGCGCGCCCGCGAATCTGGCCGCGACACTACACCTGGCAATGGAGACGTTTCCGCGGAAAGCCGGCCATGCGACAGCGAGGCTGACGACGATTCCACGGACGCCGCTTGGCCCTCACGCGCGGACGGCGCAGTCACCATGGCCGAGGCCTTCCTTGCAGGTTATCCCGCCACTGGCAACGGTGGCGAGCGCTACCAGGTCATGGTCCATTTGCAAAAGGACATGCTTGGTGCCGACGGTGAACTTGCCGCCACTTTGGACGACGGCACCCGCGTTTCCGCGGAAGGGCTTCGTCGGGTCGCATGCGATTGCGGCATCGTCGCCACCGGTTGCCAGGGTGCAGAGCTGAACATTGGCCGCAGGACACGCACCATCCCTCCGGCCATTCGCAGAATGCTGATGCTGCGCGATCGCGGCTGCGCCTTCCCAGGCTGCACCCACAACCGCTTCCTTCATGGCCATCACATCCAGCACTGGCTCCACGGCGGCGAGACCAGCGTGGGGAACCTGGTCATGCTGTGTACTGTCCACCACCGGATGGTCCATGAGGGCGGCTGGTCCGTGGTTCGTACGGAAGAAGGTGAATTGAGGTTTGCATCGCCAGCCGGGGAACCCGTGGCAGGCGTGCCGTTGCTAGAGGGCATCGAGGGAACGTTGACTTGGCTGCAGGAATGGGCCGAAGAGCGGAGGCTGGATCTCGGCCCGGACGCGAACCTACCGCTGTGGGATGGAACCAGGCCGGACTATGACTTGGCGGTGGCGGGACTGATGGCGGGGTGAGGGGTGGAGGCGTCAACCGGATCCCGCTGGTTTGGGGGGCACTCCGCCAATGCCGGCCAGCCTTTCGCGCTTCGGTACCCAGTGTCCTCCGGCGACTGGGTGAGACGCTTGCGCCTCCTGCGGGGCCTTCAGGCTTTGCCCCAGACGCTTTTCTTTCCGTAGAAGCTTCAATGGGGCCGTCACCCGAGGGCGACGGAAAGGAGGCAATCCTCACCCTGATCGACCAAGCCAGGATGCTTCAATGGGGCCGTCACCCGAGGGCGACGGAAAGTGGCCTAGGACCATCTACGAAGCCGTGCAACTGCAAAGGCTTCAATGGGGCCGTCACCCGAGGGCGACGGAAAGTGGGAGCCGGTGGAACTCCTAGCCCGCTCACGATGGGCTTCAATGGGGCCGTCACCCGAGGGCGACGGAAAGGGGGCTCAATGGTGGGACAATCCGATTGCGCAGTTGCTTCAATGGGGCCGTCACCCGAGGGCGACGGAAAGGAACGTGACGACAGAACTTGGATCCCAGCGGGACCATATGCTTCAATGGGGCCGTCACCCGAGGGCGACGGAAAGCCAAGCACACCTTCTCGGGATACGCGGTCGCCCAATTGCTTCAATGGGGCCGTCACCCGAGGGCGACGGAAAGACGAAGAAGAGCTCAAGCGGAGATCCGAGGGGTCGGGGGGTTCGTG
>Ga0302323_100004051_pt1 | contig 11938 bp, 15 predicted proteins | sample Fen_T0_3_FD_201950 | JGI IMG/M metagenome (GOLD analysis project Ga0302323, IMG submission 201950) | Peat permafrost microbial communities from Stordalen Mire near Abisko, Sweden - Fen_T0_3 | ecosystem: Environmental > Terrestrial > Soil > Wetlands > Permafrost | place: Sweden: Abisko... | reverse complement strand
CGAGCGCCGCGAGGACATCGTGCCTTTGGCCGAGCATTTCCTGGCGCGCGGGCGCGAGCACTACCGTACGCCTGCCAAGACGTTCGAGCCCGCCGTGCTCGATTTGCTCAAGGGCTACCACTGGCCAGGGAACGTACGCGAGCTCCGCTCCGTGATCGAACGCGCCTCGCTCTACGCGCAGCAGGAGGCCATTTCGACTGCCGCCCTGCCCGCGCATCTATTGGAGCAGCCACATGCCCTCTGGATCGGCCGTAGCCGACATCTCTCGTTGGGCGAGGTGGAGGAGGCCTACATTCGCTTCGTGCTCGAGCAGCTCGGCGGCAGCCAGACACGCGCCGCCGCTGTGTTGGGCATCAGTCGCAAATCGCTGTGGGAGCGCCGCCGGCGCTTCGGCATCCCCTGAGATGCGCACACCGAACTATCGTCAAGTAAGAGAGGCAGCCAGAATGGACCAGAAGAAGCTCAAGAGCGTACGTGAGCAGCTGACGCGCAGGAAGAACGAGATTCTCGACGCCTTCAACAAGAACCAAAGCTACGGCAAGGAGGCCGACCAGGACGGTGCGCAGGATATCGCTGACAAGGCCTCGAGCTCCTACACGAAGGAGTTCCTGTTCAGCCTCTCCAATTCGGAGCGCGAGATGCTGCAGGAAGTCGACGACGCGTTGGCGCGTCTTGACGACGGGCGCTTCGGCGTTTGTGCCGCGTGCGAGGAGGCCATCGACCGCAAGCGTCTCGAGGCAGTACCCTGGACGCGCCATTGCCTGAGTTGCCAGCAGAAGATGGAGCAAGGCGCGCTCTAGGCCCCGCCAGGAGCCAGTGGAAGTGGGCGCTCTTGCAGGCGCAGTGCTCGCCGGCCGTTACGTGGTGGAGCCGCTCTTGGCGGCATTGTTCCCGTCCGACTGTCCGCTGTGCAACGCCCTGCTGGCCCGGCCCACCGGCGGGCCGCTGTGCCAGCAGTGCCTCAACGCCTTGCCACGTCACAGCGCCACGGTCTGCGCCTGTGGTCACCCGCTGCCTGCCGGCGCCCTGCCGCCCTGCGGACGCTGCCGCCGGCAGCTCAACCCGCTGCCTGAGGGCGCCAGCCTGGGTCCATACGAAGGCGCCCTAAGGTCCGCAGTGCTGGCGCTCAAGTTCGGCGGCCGTCGGCGTCTGGCTGTGCAGTTGGCGCGCGTCCTGTGGAGCGTGCCGGGAGTTCGTGCGCTGCTCGCGGCCGACGCCATCCTCGTTCCGGTGCCACTCCATGCCAGGCGGCTCCGGCGCCGCGGTTTCAATCAGTCCGAGCTCATCGCGCGCGAGCTCGCGCGCCTGAGCAGGCAACGGCTGTGCGCGGGGGCCTTGACGAGACGACGCGACACGTCCGCGCAAACGGGTCTTTCGGCCGCGCAGCGGCGTGCAAACGTGACTGGCGCATTTGCCGTGCAGCGAGCCAGTTGCGTGCGCGGCGTCACGGTGGTCTTGGTGGATGACGTCTACACGACAGGCGCCACGGCCCGCTCCTGCGCGCAGGCTCTGCGCCGGGCAGGCGTGAAGGGCGTGCGCTTGGTGACTGTGGCGCGTACTGCCTGATCAGTGCTGAGCGTGGGCGTCGATCCCTGCCCCTGCAGTTCCTCCCAGTCGGCCACGCTGGCACCAGGCGCATGTTGGGGCAGGGCGCGCTCGGGCAGCGGCGGGACGGTTCGCGTGTCTTGCGTGGCCTCTCGCTGCTAAGATACCGTTCTCTAGGGAGGCGGCTACCTTCGCCAGCGCAGCGAGCAACGTGGACGCGATTTCGCGGGACAGCTACGGCGGTCTGTCAGACGCGCAGATTGTGGATCTGTGCCTCGATCGGGACCAGCTAGCTTGGACCCAGATCGTTGCGCGTTTCAAGCGGCGCGTGTTCAACGTCGCCTACAAGTTCACGGGGCGCCATGGCGATGCCGAAGATCTCACGCAGGAGGTCTTCATGCGCGTCTTCCGCAGCCTGGACAAGTTCAACCGCGGCGCCAATTTCGGCACCTGGCTCACAAGTGTGGCGCGCAACCACTGCATCGATCACTACCGCGCCACCCGGCGCGAGCGGGAAGTGCTGGTGGACGATCTGGCGCACTGCGAGACGGCGACCGCGTCCAGAGACAACCCGCAGCACTTGGTGGAGGATCGCGACCGCAGCGGACTCGTGCGGCGTGCCCTGGACCGCCTGCCCGCCAAGCTCCGGGAGGCAGTCGTGTTGCGAGACCTGACGGAACTCAGCTATCAGGAGATGGCGCAGCAGCTAGGACTGCCCGAGGGCACGGTCAAGAGTCGTATCAATCGCGGACGAGCCGAGCTGGCTCGCGTGCTGCTGAGAGCCCGTCAGGACGCGCGCCGGGCCAGCGGTGAAGAAGCGCGAACGCGCCGCCGTCAAGAAAGGTGAGCCGTCATGCCGATCGTCGTTGAGGAATCTGGCGCCGTGCGTATCGTGCGGGTCAAGGAGGCGAAGTTGACCTATGCGGTGCTGGGACCGTTCTTCGCCGACGTGCAGCAGATCGTGGAGGGCGGCGCGCGGCGCCTGCTCCTCGACCTGCACGAGGTGACCTACATGGACAGCGCGTCGATCGGTTGCTTGATGGACATCCAACGCCTGCTGCGCGCCCGCAAAGGCGTGTTCGGGCTATGCGGGCTGCAGCCGCGCGTCGAGACGATGGTTTCGATGACCGGTGTCCTCAAGCTCATCGACGCCTATCGCGACGAAGCTGCGGCGCTGGCAGCGCTGAGCAGCGCGGTTGAGCAGGGGGACTGAACGATGGCCAACCTACGCCTCACCACCGGCCAAGCTCTCGATCTCGACGGGGATCTGCTCGCGCTGATCGAGACGCTCTATCGCGAGATCTCGCTGAAAAGCCAGCTCAAGGCCACCTTCGAGGACATGATGCGTGAGATCCAGAACGTCGTCGCGCAAATGACTGAGGAAGACCGACGGCGCTATCTCGTCGAGAGCTTGTTTCTCAACTCGGTGACATACGAGAATGAGGTATTGGATACGTACGCGCGCCGCCTGACTGGGGAGCACAAACGGTCACGGCCCCGCACTCAAGGGAGGTCCTCATGAATTGCCTGACAGCCGTCCTCTCGCTTTCCTTCGCGGTCTCGGCCGCCACGGCAGGCGCGCAAGGCCCTGCGCCGCAGGCAGGCGTCAAGAAGGGTGCGCGCATCGCCGTCGAGCCTGCCAGCTTCGATTTCGGGCAAGCGCTTCAGAACAAGACTCTCAACCACGACTTCGTCCTACGCAACGTCGGCGACGAGCCGCTGCGCATCGAGGACGTCAAGACGACCTGCGGCTGCACCGCTGCCTTGCCGACCGCGCGCGTCGTGCCGCCGGGCGGCCAAACGCGTCTGCAGGTCTCGCTTCAGACGCGCACGGCCGAAGGTCGATTGGAGAAGGGCGTGAGCATCCGCTCGAACGACCCCACGCGCAACGTCCTCGAGATCAAGCTGAGCGTGACGGTCGTCAAGTCCGCGGAGAGCAAGTAGTCTGCCGCGGCAGCGCAGTGAGTGCGCGACCCTCGATCGCCCTGTTCAGCTGGTCTGCGGTTCGAGAGCGCTCGGGGCTGTGAGCGCTGCTCCGATGAGGGGCAGCTCCGGGTGCGTCACGAGCGTCCAGGCCTCCGGTGTGACCAGGAGCTTCTGGGCCAAGGCGGTGTGCAGCGCATGTCCCGCGCGCACCGCTTCCAAGTGGCCGACGACGGGGTGGCCGAGCAGCGCCAGGTCGCCGATGGCGTCTAGGACCTTGTGGCGCACGAACTCATCCTCGAAGCGCAGCTTGTTGTTGAGCACGCCGGTCTCGCCGATGACGATGGCGTTGTCCAGGCTCCCGCCCAGCGCTAGGCCGGCGCGCCGTAGCAGCTCTACGTCCCGCAAGAAGCCGAAGGTTCGCGCGGGAGCGATCTCTTCGGCAAAGGTCTCCCCTGACACGCGGCACTCGATGGCCTGGTGTCGCAGCAGCGGATGGTCGAATCCGATCGTGTAGCTGACCCGCAGGTGGTCGGCGGGAGAGAGCCGTACAGACTTGCCGCCCCGCACGACCTCGACCGGCTCGATCACCTTGAGATACTGCCGGGCGATCGGCAGCGGTTTGAGGCCCGCTTCGTGGATCAGGATCACGAACGGCGCCGCGCTACCGTCGAGGATCGGGATCTCGGGTCCGTCGATCTCGACCAGCACGTCGTCCACGCCCAACGCACGCAGCGCGGAGAGGAGGTGCTCCACCGTGCTGACGGTGACGCCGTTGTGCTGCAGCGTCGTGGCATGGTCGAGATGGGCGAGGTTCTCGATCGCAGCAGGGATCTCGACACCAACATCAACGCGTCGGAAGCGCACGCCGTGCTCGGCCGCAGCGGGACGAAGCCTGAGTCGCGTGAGGCGCCCGGTGTGTAGACCAATGCCTGTGCAACCGACGTCCCGTTTCAGCGTTCTCCTGTAGGCCATGGATGTCGAGGTCGGTTATTTCCTGCTGCGAACTTATGCAACAGGCGTTCCACACTGCCGGCGCCAGCGATGCTTTGCTTTCAGAGGCTTACAGCAGCTCTGTGCGGAAGTGTGGCTCCCCTGCACGTCCAGCGTCGGGCAGTGCGTGGCTCCCGCGCCACGGGTGCGACGTGGGCCTGGAAGGACTCGAACCTTCGACTATCCGGTTATGAGCCGGACGTTCTAACCAACTGAACTACAGGCCCGCCGAACAGGTTAGCAGATTCGTCGCACATGCGCTGCCGTCTGCCCCTCGGGCGTCGCGGCGCGTCTCGTGCTAACATCCGTGCGAACGGCGCCCTGCGCAATGAATTCCGATCTCGCGAAGCTCATCGACCTTCAGGCGGCCGACGACGAAATCAAGAGAGTCGAAGGTGCGCTTCACGACGTTCCTCGGCGCCAGGCAGAGCTCGATTCCGAGCTGACGCGCGAGAGCGAGCGGCTCAACGCTGCTCGCGAGAAGCTAGATGTTGCGCAGAAACGACGTCGCAGCAATGAAGGTGCCCTCCAGGATCTCGAAGGCCGTCGCTCCAAGTACCGCGGCCAGCTGACCGAGGTCAAGACCAACCGAGAGTATCAGGCCATGCTCCACGAGATCGAGTCTGTGGAGCGCGAGATACGCACGATCGAAGACCAGATCCTCGAGGACATGGAGGCCAGCGAAAGCCTGAGCGCCGAGGTGAAACGCGAGCAGCTTCTGCTCTCCGAGGCCGAGAAGCGTCACGCGCAAGCGGCCCGCGAGCTCGAGGCTCACGCGCAGGCTCTTCAGAAGGAACGCCAGCGCTGGACGGACGAACGCGCCGGCCTGGTCGCTTCTTTGCCGACCGATCTGAGCGAGCTGTACCAGCGGGTCGCGCGTCTGCGCGGCGCCGGGGTAGCCGAGGCCCGCGACGGCACGTGCCAGCAATGCCGCATGGTCCTGCGTCCCCAGATGTACGTCGAGCTCAAGCACAACGACCAGATCGTGCAGTGCCCTTCGTGCAGCCGGGTGCTCTACTACGTGCCGCCACCACCGACGGTGGACGCGCACCCGTGACGCAACCGCCCGAAGCGGCAGCGCTCCTCATCCATATCGACGGCGCCTGCCGCGGCAATCCGGGTGAGGCAGGCTTCGGTATTCACATCCAGGACCATTCGCAAACCACCGAGCTGTACGGCTACTTGGGACAAGCCACCAACAACGTCGCCGAGTACCAGGCGCTGCTCCACGCCCTGCGCTATGCCCTGGCCAGCAACGCCCGGCGCGTCGAGGTCTGCTCAGACTCCGAGTTAGTCGTGCGCCAGATCGAGGGGCGCTATCGCGTGAAGCACCCCGGGCTGGCGCCGCTGCACCGTGAGGCGCTGGACCTGCTCGCTCGTTTCGAACGGGCGCGCGTGCGCCACGTCGCGCGAGAAGAAAATCGCGAAGCTGACCGGCTCGCAAACCGAGCGCTGGACCAGCGCGAGTCCTGCCTGGGCTAACTCCGAGCCCAGCCGACGTAGCTCAGGATTCGGCCGCAGTCGCGCCCTTCACGCCTGTATGACGGCAGTCCTTGCGGATCGCAGACAGTGCAGTGCGCGACGTGCTCGATATGCTCCGGCCGCAGGCCGCTCATCTCGAGCTGGCGTTGGTTGAGCCCACGTAGGTCGAGGTGCGGTCGCCCGCTGGTCCCTGCGCTGAAGAACGAACCCGCGCTTGGACCGAAGTGGACGCGCAGCTCGTCACCGACTTCGTAACAGCAGACGCCGATCGCCGGTCCGAGGGCCGCCACGATCCGCGCCGGCTCTGCGCCGCGGGCGACCATCGCGTCGACCGCACGCTGAACGATGCCCGCCGCAGTGCCACGCCAGCCCGCGTGGACCGCGGCAGCGACGTGTGTCTGCTGGTCCACGAGCAGGACCGGCATGCAATCGGCCGTCTTGACCGTCACGAGCAGGCCGGGCTCTCTGAGGACGGCGGCATCGCCCACCGAGGCTCCGTCCCACGGAGCCTCGACGATCGCAACACCGTGCACCTGGGTGAGAAAGAGGACGCGACCGATCGGCGCGAGCAGGTCAAAGACGGCGCGTCGACCGCGTTCGTGCGGAACGCCGGGCGCCGACGCCAGCCCGACCTCAAAACCGTGGCACAGACCGGGTACCGCTGTCAGCAGCGCTGAGCGCAATGCGTGGGCGGTGGGCATGTTGCCGATCGTAGCGCGTCTGTCGCCTGAAACGGGAACGGTGGCTGCGACATCGGCGCTACGCGCTACACTGGCGCTGTGCCGACTGACGGGATCATCGCCCGCGCGCTGGAGCTGGTGCCTATCGACGAGGTCTCCCGCTGGCTGGCCAGCGCGCCGGACCCAATCGCGCCGTTCACCGAACGCGAGCGTGCCTATGCCTTCTCGAAGTCCGACCCGGAGCGACGCCTGGCGGCCAGACTGGCAGCCAAACGCGCCGCCCGCGCCGCGCTCGACCCGACGCTGACCCTTGATGACTTCGAGGTCGTGCCGGCACGGGGAGGTCCGCCGCAGTTGCGGCTGTCTGAGCCTGCCGCCCGTCGCGCCACGGAGCGCGGCGTCGAGCGCGCGCTGGTGAGCCTGACTCACGGTCTGACGCACGCCGCAGCGCTGGTCTTGCTGGTGGGCAGCGGGCACCGAGGTCGACGGTGAAGCGCCCGTGGCGAGGCCGCGTCCTGAGCGCGACCCTGGCGGCCGTTCTGGTCGGCGGCGTGTCCGTCGGTCTGCTGCTGCGCGAGCCGCGGCACGATCTCAGCCCGCATCCGTTCAACCACGATCGCAACGCCATCTGGATCGAGCACCGTTGGCTGACAGAAACGCAGCCGCCGGCGCTCACGGAGCAGAAGATACGCTCTCTTTCCCAGCGCGGCGTGCGCTACGTCTTCCCGCACTTGATCCCGTTCGATCGCGCGGGCCGCCTGCCGGCTCACGATCGCGAGCAGATGCGAGCCTTCCTCGCCACGGCGCGAGCCGTCGCGCCGGAGATGCGCGTCCTGCCGTGGGTGGGTGGGTTGTGCGTCGGCTACAAGAGGACACGCAACGGGACGATCGATCTGCTCGACTTGAGTCAACGCCAGCGCATGGTCGCCGAGTGTCGCGGCCTCATGGACGAGGGTTTCGACGGCATTCATCTCAACGTCGAGCCGGTGCCGAACGGCGCCGACGACTTCTTGGCTCTCCTGCGGGCCCTGCGTCCGGCTGTCGGAAGCTCAGGCATCCTTTCGGTGACGGTGACGCGGCCGGCGCCCTACAGCGTGCCGACGACGCGCAACTTCCTATGGACTCCTGAGTACTACGCGCGCGTCGCCATGGTCGCGGACCAACTCGTGGTGATGGGCTACGACACGGCGCTGCCCACGCGCGCGCTCTATCAGCGCTATATGGCCTATGTCGCGCAAGCGGCCTCCAGCGCGCTGGCGTCAAACGCGCGAGCGCACGTGCTCATCGGCATTCCGACCTACGATGCCACAGGTCTGATGCATCGCGCCGGCGTCGAAACGATCGAGAACGCCCTGCTTGGAATCGTGTTGGGACTGAGAAGATCGGGAACGGACGGCACCTTTGAGGGCGTCGCGGTCTACGCCGACTGGACGACCGGCGATGCCGAATGGCGCACCTACGAGACGCTCTGGCGCGGCGGAAGAGTCGAGGCGCACTGAGCGCCCGTGTCTCACGAGCGCCGCGAGCACGTCACGCTCGTTGGGATTCTATTCGGCTGCCGCGCCTCCTTGCTTGCGGAGAAACGTCGGTACGTCGAGGTCCATGCGGCCGCCGCCGGCTGCGGCTACCTTCGCGGGTGGCGTCCTGCGATACAGGCCGCTCGCGTCCGCCGACGCGCCCGTCCCGGAACCGCCGTTCAGGTGGTTTGTCAGATCGACCGGCGTGGCGACGCCCTTCTTTCCCGGGCGTCCAAAACCCGTGGCGATGACCGTGATCTTGACAGCCTCGCCCATGGCCTCGTCGGTCACTATTCCATAGATGACGTTGGCCTGCGGGTCCGCCGCCTTCGTGATCAGTGCCGTGGCTTCTGAGGCTTCGGTGAGCGACAGGTCCGGCCCACCTGTGATGTTGACGATCACGCCGCGCGCGCCCTCGATGGATGAGTCCTCGAGCAGCGGATTGGAGATGGCGCGCTGAGCCGCTTCCACGGCGCGTTGCTCGCCCTCGCCAATGCCTGTGCCCATGACCGCCTGTCCCATACCGCGCATCACGGCGCGCACGTCGGCGAAGTCCAGGTTGATCTGGCCGGGTATCAGGATGATGTCGCTGATGCCCTGCACTGCCTGGCGCAGGACATCGTCGGCGATGCGGAACGCCTCAGTGACCGGCGTGTTGCGGGCGATGGTCTGAAGCAGACGATCGTTCGGGATGGCGATCACCGCGTCGACGCACTCACGCAGCTGGCTCAGGCCGTCAAGGCCCTGGTTCATGCGGCGCTTGCCTTCCAGGGCGAAAGGCAAAGTCACGACGGCGACGCTCAGGACCTCGCCAGCCTCACCGCCGAGCTGGCTGGCGATGGACGCGACCACGGGCGCGGCACCCGTGCCTGTCCCGCCACCGAGACCCGCTGTGATGAAGACCATGTCGGCGCCCTCCAGCGCGTCGCAGATCTTCTCGGTGTCCTCGATGGCTGCCTGACGCCCGACGTCAGGGTTGGCACCGGCGCCCAGGCCCTTGGTGAGCTTGGCGCCGATCTGGATCTTCACCGGTGCGCGATTGACGCGCAGGGCTTGAAGATCGGTGTTCACGGCGATGAACTCGACGCCGGTGAGCCCGGACGCGATCATGCGACTGACCGCGTTGCCACCACCACCGCCGACGCCGACGACCTTGATGCGTGCGCCCTTGGCTTCGTCGTCCGCGAAAGTTATACGGCCCGGAGCTGGGGTCTGTTGAGTCATTGCTCCTCCTCAGAAGAAGTCGGATAGCCAGGTCATGAGACGTCCGGTGACCCGCCCAAAAGTTCCTGTCGCTTGCGGCCGCACGGTCGTGATGCTGCGGCCCAGCCTTTCTCGGTAAGCGCAGATGACCAACCCGACCGCTGTCGAGTAGGCCGGACTGGCCACCACGTCGACCAGTCCGCCGATGCCCGAAGGCATCCCACGACGGACCGGCATATCGAAGATCTGCTCGGCGATCTCAGGCATGCCCTCGAGGATCGCCCCGCCGCCTGTCAGTACTACGCCGCTGTTGAGCGAACGGTCGAACCCAGCGCGCCGGATCTCGGTCAGGATCATCTGGCAGAGCTCCTCGGCCCTGGCCTGAATGACGTCGCCCAGGACTTGGCGCGCCATTATGCGGGGCTTGCGGCCGCCGACGCTGGGCACCTCGATGGAGTCTTCCTCGGGCACCATCGAGGTCATGCCGCAACCGTGCTTCTTCTTGATCTTCTCGGCCTCGTGCACGGGCGTGCGCAGTGCCACGGCGATGTCGTTGGTGAAGTGCTCGCCGCCGACCTGCAGCACCGCCGTGTGCCACAGGGCCCCGCGCTCGTAGATGGCGATGTCGGTCGTGCCGCCGCCGATGTCCACGATAGCCACGCCCAGCTCCTTCTCGTCAGCTGTGAGGCAGGCCTCCTGGGCAGCGATGTGCGTGAGCACCGTTCCGGCCACCTCCAGCCCGGCGCGGTTGACGCAGGTGACGGTGTTCTGCGCCGCCGTCGAGGAGCAGGTCACGACGTGCACGTTGACCTCCAAGCGCGTGCCGGTCATGCCCACGGGATCGTCGATGCCGTCTTGGTCATCCACGACGTATCCCTGCGGCAGCACGTGCAGCACCTCGCGGTCGAGCGGGATCGAGACGGCCTTGGCCGCCTCGATGGCGCGGTGCACGTCCTCGCGGTCTACGACGCGGCTGCGCCCCGACACGGCGACCACGCCACGCGAGTTGAAGCCGCGCACGTGCGTCCCGGCCAGACACACGTAGCACGAGCCGATCTCGACGCCGGCCATCAGCTCGGCCTCCTCGACGACCTTCTTGACCGACTCGACGGTGGCCTCGAGATTGATGACCACGCCCTTGCGCAGGCCGCGCGAGTCGATCTGGCCGATGCCGATGACGTCCAGTCGGCCCTCGTCCGTGATCTCGGCCACGATCGCGCAGACTTTGTGGGTACCGATGTCGAGGCCCACCACGAAGCGGTCCTTCTTCTTAGCCAAACTGCACCTCCTCCGCCAGCGGCGTCACGCGCCGCGCCGTCATCACTGCACGATCTCCGTGCGACCGGCGCGCGTCTCGCGCGGCGCCACCAGGGTGCCCGACTGCGCGGCGACGTCCGGCTGAGCGTCCATGGCTACGATGCGCGACTGAAAGCGCAAGTCGAAATACGCCGCGCGCGGGCAACGCTCAGCAAGGTCCTTGCGCAGTTGCAGGAACGTGGCGAATCGCGCGCGGTACGGGGGGTCGCCCAGACGCAGCACCTCCCCGCCCGAACGCAGGACGACACGCAGGTCACCCGTCTGCTCGACTTCGACCTCGGAAATCTCTGACGCCAGGTCTCCCAAGTCGTCTAGCAGCGCACCGGCACGCGCGGCGCGCTCGGCCCGGGCCTCCGCGTCCAGTCCCTTGAGCCCGCGTACGACCGGCAGATCAAACCCTGCCGTGCGCGGTCCGTAGATGTCGATCAGCGCACCGGCGCTGTCCATGAGAAAGAGCCGGTCCAGCTCGGCCAAGGCCAGCGGCAGGCGCTCCTGGATCTCGACGGCCAGCGTGTCCGGCAGAGACCGACGCACGCGTGCTGAGGCCACCCACGCAGAGGCTGCCAAGCGGCTCTTCAGGCGCTCGATGTCGACGCACAGGATATTCTCACCGATGGCCGGGCCGAGCAGCCCACGCACCTCTCCCACGGAAAGCCGGCTGTTGCCGTGCACCTCGATACGCTTGATGCTGAGAAAGACGCTCGTCGTGATCCGCGCGAACAGCATCCACAACCCCGCGCCGGCGAGCACGCCGATGCCCGCGATCTGCAGCGCCACAGTCGTCCGGCCGAGCCGCCCGCGGCGAGTGGCCCGCGGCCGGGCGCGGGTCTTGGGCCGGAAGAAAGGCGTTTCCTCCGCGACCGGCGCGAGCGGCAAATCGAGCAGGTCCGACGCTGCCACGTCGGGCCGCCGCGGCTTCGCGCTCATCGCTCTGACCTCTTCACGCGGAGCAACTCCTCGCCAGCCGTCCAGACGCTACCCGCACCCAATGTGAGCACGACGTCGTCGGGGCGAGCTTCCGCCACCAGCCTCTGCGTCGCGGCGGCAAGCGGACCCGCATACGACGCGTGGCGGTGGCCCTTTTCGACCAACGCCTCGACCAGCGCCTCCGCAGTCACGCCAGGGATGGGGCTCTCGCTGGCCGGGTAGATGTCGCTCACGAGCAGGACGTCTGCCAGATGGAAGGCGCGACAGAACTCGTCCCAGAGCGCCTGAGTGCGCGTGAAGCGATGGGGCTGGAAGAGCACCACCGTCCGCCGCGCGCCGGCGTAGCGACGC
>Ga0302323_100004046_pt1 | contig 11946 bp, 10 predicted proteins | sample Fen_T0_3_FD_201950 | JGI IMG/M metagenome (GOLD analysis project Ga0302323, IMG submission 201950) | Peat permafrost microbial communities from Stordalen Mire near Abisko, Sweden - Fen_T0_3 | ecosystem: Environmental > Terrestrial > Soil > Wetlands > Permafrost | place: Sweden: Abisko... | reverse complement strand
TGGACCTCAACCGTGACTTCCTCGCCGGATACCAGGGCGAAGAGGTCCACGTGGAGCAGCTGGCGGTTCCGCGGGTTGATCTGGAAGCCGTGCACCAGGACGCGCTGCTTCTCCTTGCCGTCGATGGTCAGCTCGAGCTGAGTGTTCGAGTGGATCGTCTTGCGGAGATGATCGAACTCGTGGGCGTCGAGGGACACCGGGATGGACGCCAGGCCGTGACCGAACACGACCGCTGGGATGCGGCCGTCCTTGCGGAGGCGCGTGACGTCCTTGCCGGTTTCGGATCGGCGGGTCGCGCTGAGTTTCGTCGTAATCGCAGCCACTGGAATTGAGCCTCCCTGGGCAGATCCACTAACGCGCCGGGCGGGTCCGCGGGGGCGCAACATGGTATGAGTCCGTTGAGCCTACCACGCGCGGGACAGAGTCGTACCTTGCGATCCGAGCGGCCTCCCGGGTGTACGATCGGTCCGTGGCTGCAACGATCCTTATAGTCGAGGACGAATACGCGGTAGCGCGGGGCATTCAGTACGCCCTGCAGCAAGAGGGATACCAGGTCGCCGTCTGCCGTTCGGGCGAGGAGGGCCTGGAATTCGCTCTGCGCGAAGGGCCGGATCTGGTCGTGCTTGATGTACGGCTGCCCGGTATCGACGGTTTCGAGGTCCTGCGCCGTCTCCGCACAAGCGGGTCGAAGGCACCGGTCCTGATCCTTACCGCCCGCGACGAGGAGATGGACAAGGTCATCGGTCTCGAACTCGGCGCGGACGACTACGTGACGAAACCCTTCGGTCTGCGCGAGCTGATGAGCCGCATCAAGGCTTTGCTCCGGCGAGCATACGGAGACCTCGCCGACGCCGGCGGCGGGCGGCTGCTTCGCCACGGCGATCTGCTGATCGACCTCGAACGGCGTCGTGTCCAGCGCGGCGACCGCCGCATCGCGCTAACTGCCACCGAGTTCGAGATCCTGCGCCATCTCGCTAGCAAGCCCGGCCGTGTCTACGCACGCCGCGAGCTGCTGGAGCTCATACGCGACTACGAGGCGCTGGACCAGGACGAGAAGACGATCAACGTCCACATCAGCCACCTGCGCGAGAAGCTCGAGGACGATCCCTCGAGTCCGCGGTTCGTGCTGACCGTCCGCGGCGCTGGATACGCGTTCGCGGAGCGCTGACGTGGCGTCGCGGCGGAATCGCAAGAAGAAGGAGCGCCCGAGTCCGCCGAAGACCCAACAGATCGTGCGGGTCAAGGCGCCCGCCCCACCTAAGCAACCGAGACGGGCAAGCCCTCGGCAGGCCTTCTCCATCCTGTTGCCGCGGACTTTCCAGGGAAGGCTCACCGTCGCCTTCGTCCTGGTGTTCGCGCTCGCCGTGGGCATGGTGTCGATACTCACGATCTGGGTCCTGAACGCCGACTTGCGGGGCCAGGAGGAGACGAATCTCGAAGCTCGCACGAATGCCGTGGCGGTTGTCGTCAAGGTCAGAGCGGAGACGGCGGCGTCGCAGTCGGCGAATGACTATGTGGTCTCGGCGAGCGGCGTGCTCAACGACAGTGTGAGTGAGGCGATCGGTCAGTCGTCCACGCTCTCCGACTACGCCAACAACGTTGCCCAGGCGGATCTCCAGCTCAGGTTCGGGTTGGGAACGTACACGTCCGGCAGGGTGGAATTCATCCCGGCCGTGCCGGCGTCCACCTTCGGCGCGCAGCTGACGGCTCAGCCGGGACGGGGCCAGGCTCGCGATGAGATCAGCTATTCAGAACGCTTCGCCTTCGCCGATCCCGCCGGCGTCAAGCCCACCTGGTACCTCGAGGTCAGCCTCTCGCATCCATACACGACCCGCAACAGCACGATCGCCACGGTCGTGGGCTTCCTTCTCATCGTTTCGCTCGGTGCGCTTGTGGGTTCCATTGTGATGGCTCGCGTGCTGGCCACGCGCTTCACCATGCCGCTGCGCAGGCTGACCGAGGCCGCTCGGGCGCTGGCAGATGGCGACCTCGCCCGCCGAGTTCCAACGGATCAAGCGAGAACCGGGGCGGCCGAGATCACCGAGCTGTCGCGCCAGTTCAACACGATGGCGGAACAGGTCGAGGAGACGATGGAGGTCATACGCCGGGATCGTGACGTTGGGCGCGAGTTCCTCGCCGACGTCTCACACGAGCTCCGGACGCCGCTGGCCGCCCTGCGGACCTTCAACGAGTTGCTGCAGGCCAAGGCCGGGGACGATGTCGCCGCGCGAACGGAGTTCCTGGAGGCGAGCGCCCAGCAGATCGAACGGCTCGACTGGCTTGCCCAGAACCTCCTCGAGCTCTCCAAGCTCGATTCGGGCCTGATCCGTCTCGATCTGCGGCCCGACGATCTCCGGGCAACGATCCTCTCGGCGGTGGAACAGGCCCAGGTGTCCGCGACGAGGCGCGGGATCCAGCTGACCGCCGAGTTGCCCGACGAACCGCTCGTCACCCGCCACGATCCCCAGCGATTCGGGCAGGTCATGGTGAATCTCATCGGCAACGCTCTCAAGTTCACGCCTCGCGGGGGTTCGGTTCGGGTAGCGTTGACCCCGAGCGGTCGCGGCGCCGCCGTCTCCGTGGTGGACACAGGCGTGGGTATCGACCCGGGCGAGCTGCCGCATATCTTCGAGCGCTTCTACCGCGGTTCGCGCGCGAACGAGGCTCGCGGCAGCGGCAGCGGACTCGGCCTTGCCATCGTGCGCTCCGTTGTCGACATGCATCGCGGACGGATCAAGGTGGAGAGCCGCGTGGGGGCGGGAACTACGTTCACGGTGGTGCTGCCGGCAGATCCCCGGACCGCCCCCGAGCTCGATCCCGGCAGCTCGACGACGCCCGGAGCCCTCGGGGCCGCCGTCGCCAACGCGGCCGTCGCGGCGGCCGGCGGCAGCGCAACCAGCGGTGGAAACGGGAGTCGCGCCGGTTCGTCCGGGAGCGAGGCCAAGACGGCGACCGCCAAGGACGGCGAACAGCCGGCGGCGCGCAAGGCCAGGCCGGCTCAGGCCGCTACGGAAGCGCCAGACTCCGGATCGGGCAAGGAGCAGGGCGTGTCGGGCAGAAGCTGAACCTCAAACACCCACTCGATCGGTGGCGGATTCTTCATCGTCCGCCCCCTCGTACCTGAACAAGCGCAGGTCCAAGCTGGTACCAGTGGTGGAGTCCACGCTGCCGGAAGCGCGTCCGGCGCGAATCCTCGCCATTCCTTAGCATTCGGCCCGACACCCGTTACCGGAATCGCCACTCCAGATGTCAGACCCCAGCGCCACAGAACCCTCTTCGGAACCCGGAATCCCCGAAATGCAGAGGTTCGAGCCCGAACCGGACCAGCACGCTCGCTGGAAGGCCGTGATCGGCGCCCGCGCATTCCCCGAACCGCAGACCCCCGAGCGCTGGTTCGAGCCCGATCCAAGGGCGGGGACCCAGACCCGGACCGGAGCGAGCCCGATCGGGCGGAGATTCGTGGCCCTGATCCTCACTACCTCGGTCATGGCCGCGATCGGCGGCGCCGCGGGCACCTATGTGGTCCTGCAGTCGACGGGCGCGCTGGCGCCGGCTACCGCCCAGGCCACCACGTTGAGTCCAAACGTATTCATCGAATCCGACTCGTCGACGGTGATCGCCGCCATTCGCAAGGTGGCCCCGGCCGTCGTACAGATCGTGGCGGACGACGGGGCGGGCAACAACGCCGTTGGCGCCGGCACGATCTACGACGCGCGTGGCTGGATCCTGACGAACAAGCACGTCGTGGCCGGCGCGCAGACGATCACGGTCCGGCTGGCCGACAACCGGCATGCCACCGCGTCCGTCTACGGCACCGACACCCTGACCGATCTGGCAATCGTGAAGATTGACGGGGTGTCGAGTCTGACCGCGGCCACGCTGGGCGAGTCCTCGTCGCTCCAGGTTGGGCAGATGGCAATCGCAATCGGGAGTCCGCTGGGCCTCGCCTATCCCAACACTGTCACCGGCGGAATCGTCTCGGCACTCGGCCGCCAGATCAGCGTGGCCGGCGACGCCACCACGGCGTCCAGCAGCCTGCACGGCTTGATCCAAACGGATGCCGCGATCAACCCCGGCAACAGTGGCGGTCCGCTCGTCGACTCGGACGGCCGCGTGATCGGCATTACGACGGCTCAGGCTGCCGCGGGCCAGGGCATCGGCTTCGCGATCCCGATCGACACCGCGAAGCCGATCATGCAGCAGGCGCTCGCCGGCGAGAAGCTCTCGCGTCCGTTCATCGGCGTCTCGTACGACATCATCGACAAGGGCCTCAAGCAGCACTACAACCTCCCGCTGGAGGCCGGGGCCTGGGTTCACAAGGAAGACGCGAACGGCAAATCAGTTGAGGCTGTGGTGGCAGGCAGCCCCGGGGAGAAGGCCGGCGTCAAGACCGGCGACATCATCACGAAGATCGAGGGCGACACGATCGATCCCGAGCATCCGCTGGAGGATCTTCTCGTCAAGTACGCCCCGGGCCGTACCGTGAGCCTGGAGCTCTACCGCGAGGGCACGTACCTGACCCTGCGGGTCACTCTGGGCACACGGCCGGCGTCGGTGGGCTGAGGCTTCAGTTCAGGCGCGGCGGCGGATCTGGACTTCGGACCCGTCGTGGACGCCCGGCAGCGCCGCCTGAGGCTTCCGAACACGGACGAGAACCTCGGTCAGGCCCGTGCCCGAGAACTCGGCAAGCAAGCGGCTCGCGATCGTCTCGGCGATGGCCTCGATCAGCTGGAAGCTCGGACCCTGGACGATTCCCTCAACGATGCCGAAGACCTCGCGATAGTCGACGGTCTTGGACAGGTCGTCGCTCCTGCCGGCGGGCGAGAGATCCAGGTACAGCTCCACGTCGACTTCGAACGACTGGGCGTTCTCGCGCTCATCGGGCAGGACGCCATGCCTGCCCTGGAACCGCATGTTGATCAAGGCCAGTCGATCGGTCATCGGATTTCCCCATGTAGTACGGCGTCGCATACGCGAGCGGCCCGCACGTTCGCTATTACGTCGTGGACGCGGACGATGTGCGCCCCGGCGGCGATTCCCAGCGCCGTCGTTGCGATCGTTCCCTCCAGTCGATCCTCCGGCGGGGCGCCGCCGAGGATGAGCCCGATTGTCGACTTTCGCGACGTCCCCAGCAAGACCGGACGGCCCAGGACGTGGAGCCGGGCGAGGTCCCGCAGAACGGCCAGGTTGTGTTCAGGGGTCTTTCCGAACCCGAACCCCGGATCGACGATCAGATTGCCGTCGGGAACCCCGGCCGCTACGGCCCGGTCGAGAGCGGCGCGCAGATCGGTGATGATCTCGGCGACGACATCCGCATAAACAGCCCGCGCCCGGTTGTGCATGACGACGAGCGGTACTCCATGCGCGGCGGCAATGCGGGCCATCTCGCTCGACGGCGACGAACCCCAGACGTCGTTGAGAAGCGCGGCGCCTGCCGACAGGGCCGCCTCGGCGACGTGGGGCTTTGACGTGTCCACGCTCACCGGAACGTTGGGCAGGGCCGCGCAGATCGCGGCAACGACCGGGACGACTCGCGCCAGTTCCTCCTCGAGGGTAACCGGCGAGTGGCCGGGCCTGGTCGACTCGCCGCCCACGTCCAGAATATCGGCGCCCTCGTCGACCATGCGCCGCGCCTGGGCAACCGCGGTCTCGATGGCACGGGCCGATTCGGTCGAGACGTCCGTATCCGGCGCCAGCAGCCCATCGCCGGAGAACGAGTCTGGGGTGACGTTTACGATGCCCATGACGAAGGTGCGGCTACCCCACTCGAAGAGGCGCGGTCCGATCCTCGTCGGTTCGGGGGCGTGGAGCGGGGTGCGGATCATGGGGTACTCCCGTGACCAGGTAGCGGCGGATCCGGCTCGAGCAACGGATCGGGGACGAGCTGTGCCCGCGCCGCTCCAACAAGGTACAGCGAGCCCGCAACGATGACCGGGCCGCCGGCCACGTCGCTCGCAGAAGAGAGCGCGGCGTCGAGCGCGTCGGCCGGCTTCGCGATCGCCTCGGCCGGCCGGCCGGTGGCCGCCTCCCAGCGAGCCGCGAGCGCGTCGGCAGCGAGTGCACGTCCGCCCGATGGAGTCGTGCAGATCACGCGGGCCGCGTGAAGCATGGCGGACCGGGCGAGCGCCGCGACGACGCCGTCGACGTCCTTGTCGGCCATGATCGCGAGGACGAGCGTTGCTCGGCCGGGCCGGAGGAGCGGGCCCATCTCGTCGAGCGCGCCGGCGAGAGCCGCCGCTCCGGCGGGGTTGTGTGCGCCGTCGAGGAGCAGCTCGCGGCCGTGCGCCTCCGCAAGCTCCATACGCCCCGGCCAGCGGACCCCGCCGTAGCCCGCGCGTCGTGCCGCAGCGTCGACGCGGGCGATTCCGGCCGTCTCGAGAGCGTCGAGAGTCGCGTCCGCGACGGCAACGTTCGCGGCTTGATGGCGACCCCGAAGCCCAACCCGCACCGCGCCGAGGTTTGGCAGCTCCACGTCCACGCCGTCGCGTCCCAGGCCGAGCAGCGGTGCAGGCGGCGCCACCAGCAGCGGTACCGAGACGCGGCCGGCCCGCCGCCGGATCACGCCGAGCGCCGCACCAGCGGCTCCGGTCACGGCCAGGTCGCCGCGCATGATGATCGCCGCCTTCTCGTGGGCGATCGCCTCCACCGTAGCCCCGAGGCGGTCCGTGTGGTCCAGGTCCACGTTCGTGATCGCGGCCACTCCTCCGTCCCAGGCATGTGTGGCGTCGAGCCTGCCGCCGAGGCCCACTTCGACCACGGCAAGGTCCACACCCACCTCCGCGAACCATCGGAACGTGACGGCGGTGAGCAACTCGAATTCCGTGGGATCGCCGTGACGGCGAGCCACACGATCGGCGACGGCGAGCACCTCGGTGACGAGACGAGCGAACGTATCGGGATCGACCGGCCGGCCGCCGATCTGAAGCCGCTCCCTATACGTGATCAGGTGCGGTTTTGGCGTCAGTCCCACGCGGTAGCCGGCGGCGCTCAACGCGGCGCCGGTCAGCGCCAGGACGCTGCCCTTTCCGTTCGTGCCGCCTATCAGGGCACCACGGAAGGTCCGCTCGGGATGGTCGAGCCCGGCGAGCAGGGCGCGGGTTCGGCCCAGTCCGAGTCGGATGCCAAATCGGCCGCGTGACTCCAGGGCGGCGAGCGCCTCGGAGTAGCTGAGCTGGTTAGCCGTCAATCCTTCGTCAGATCGTCTTCATAGAAGACGCACTGGTTGAACCGCGGCGTCAGGCAGACATCGTTCACGTAGCCCTGCTCCAGGTGCACGCCGCCGCGAAGCTGGCATCGCGACACGTTCTGCTCCTGCCGGATGAGGGCCTTGAGCAGATGCGGTGCCTGGATGGGGATCGCGCCGCGGCTGCCGGTCATGTAGAAATGCGGGCACACGTTGCGCCGCAGGCTCGGGAGGCCGAATCCGCCACGCCCGGTTGGCATGCCCGTGTAGCGCTGAGGTCTCGCGCTTGGTTCGGAGTGTGTGAAGACGGGCAGGCGAGGCGCGACCGGCGCGACCACCCCGCCGCGAGCCGGATATCCCAGCGGCCGCATGTCGGGCCTGATGGGGAGGCCGGGCGTAAGAGGCTTCCTGTAGCCGGCCGCGGGCCTGGGCAGGCCCGTCTCCGTTTCTGGTGGCCTCTGTGGCTTTGGGTCGCGAGCGTGCACGATCGCCTCGAAAGTTAAGCGAACGCTCCCGGACGTCCGCTTTCTACAGCAGAGTACATCCATCCGCACGTGACGCGCACGCCCCATATGCGGTAGGGCGTACGTTGTACTTTGAGGTAGTCGGCCGCCACTGGGTTGGAATCGAGCAATCGGAACGGGGCCGGCGGTGCACTGGTGCGACAATACCGACCATGCCGATGCGAGAACGACGCTCAGCTCACGTCCGGCCTATGCCGCCGTCGAACGACCGTCTCGACAGAGCCAGGCCGGTTCGCTCTCCTTCGGCGCCTCCGCCGGACATCCTGAGGCGGTACCGGCCCGTGGGCAGTCGCCGGAACAAGGTCCCGCTGCCGATCGCGCTGGCAATCGGCGCGGGCTGCCTCGTCTTTGCGCTCGTGGTGGTCAGTGTGGGCTCGGGGCTGGTGATCGATCTGGTGGGGCAGATCGGCGGCGCATTCAGCAACGCCATCGGAAAGATGACCTCACAGGCTCCTGCTACGGTACCCCCGTCCGGCACGACCCTCGATACACCGGTAATCGATCCCGCGGCGAACGGCGGCTACACGAACCAGACTTCAATGGTCCTCCTCGGCGAGGTTCCCCCGGCATCGGTCGGCAAGTCCGGATTCCTCGTGAACGTCTACTCGATCGGCAAGAACAACGCTCGCACCCAGGTCGCCCGAGTTGAAGTCGGCGGCACGACCCACTTCGCCACGCCTCCGATCGCGCTGGCCGAGGGACCGAATGTCTTCGTGGCCACGCTGGCGGCGCCTACGGGCGAAGGCTCGGACTCGCCGGCGGTCACGTACATACTCGACACGAAGCCGCCGAAGTTGACCGTCACGTCGCCGTCTCAGACGGTCAAGCTCAACACCTCCACGGCAGATGTCGTGGGGCTGACCGATCCGGGTTCCACCGTGGTGATACGAAACGAAATGGTCACCGGCGGCGCGTTGAACAACGCCGTGGCCGGCACCGATGGGAAGTACAAGATCACCGTGCCGCTTGTGGCCGGCCCCAACGCCATCGACCTCACGGCCACGGACCAGGCCGGCAACAGCACGAACATGTCCATCACATTGCGGCGCGACTACGGCCAGCTGGCCGCGCATCTATCGGCGACCCCGGCCAAGTTCTCATCGAATGCCCAGGTCACACTCAAGCTGACGCTCCATGCCACATCGTTCAACGGTGTGCCGCTGGGGAACGCGAAGGCGACGTTCACAGTGACGATCGCCGGTCTTGGGCCGATCGTTTCCCCGGAGCTCACGACCGACGCCACAGGGACCGTCACCTGGCAGGTGAGCATCTCCGGAGCCATTGCCGGCAATGGTCAGGCGAGCGTCCTGGTTACCTCGAGCCAGGGCGATCAGGTGACGGGCAACACGGCCGTGGTGACTACGTAGAAGCGTCCTCGCGTGTCGCACTGTACGCCGACACCTCTGGCCCGCGCAGCTGTTCGCAGCTACAATCTCCGCATGGCCACCTGGCGTTGCCCGCATTGTGGATCGGCGCAGCAGGAAGCTGCGCGCTGCTGGGTGTGCCGTCGCTCCACTACCACGTGCGCGTCATGCCGCCACTATCGCAACGCGGTTGCGGTGCGCATCGGATTTTGCGGACTCGACAGGGCGCGGCTCCCGCTCACGGGCGAAGAGGAGCGCGCGTGCTGGGAAGGTGCCGCATCGGAGGTTGTCGAAGAGCCGGCACCAGTGGTCGCGCCGCGCCAGGTGGCCAACGGCTCCGGCCTCTGGGGTATCCCGGCTCTGGGCGACCTGGCCGCCGACAGACCGGCTCCCAGCCACGGCCTTTGGACGGAGACCGACGCCGCTCGCGCACCCGTGAAGGCTCCGGTGCCCGCCTCCAATTCGCACGCAGGTTCGGTTCGCGTGCGACCGTGGGGCCAGGTTCCCGGCGGCGGCAAGGACGCGGTCTACCTGCGCGGGCTTCGGGGACCTAGACGGTAGCTGTCGGAGTGGGTGTCGGCGCGGGCGTGGGTACCGGTGTCGGAACGGGCGTGGGGGTGGGCGTGGGAGTGGGCGTGGGAGTGGGCGTTGGACTCGGCGTGGGGCTCGGCGAGGGCGTGGGAGTGGCCGTGGGCGCCGGTCCCTTCGACACGACGTAGTCCACAGTCGACCCGCGCTGGACCTGGATGCCGGCCCTGGGGTTCGAACTGATGATCTGCCCGGCCGGGACCGACGGATCGTTCTGCTCACTGCGCACGCCGGACTGGAGACCCGCCTGAGTCAGAGCGCTTCGCGCGTTGTCCTCGGTCAGACCGACGATGTTGGGGACGTTGACCGTGGCCTGCCCGGTGACGATCGTGATCTGGATCGTGCTGCCCTTCGGGACCGACGTATTGGCGGTGGGGGACTGATCGATGACGGTGTTGTCCGGCCAGGTCGTGTCGTTTGGCCTGTTCACGACGGTGAGCGTTAGGCCGAGACTCGCGGCCTGTGTCTGCGCCTGGGCGTACGAGTGGTAGACCATGTCCGGCGCGCTCACGGTGGTTCCCGATGGAGCCTTCATCACGAGAAAGACGATCAGGCCTATGACTACGATCGTAAGGATCGCCAGCAATCCGGCTACCCAGGCCCACGGGCTCGCACCGGTCGGCTCGTCTTCGAAGGGATCGGGGACCGGCGCGTAAGCGCGTCGGGCCGGTCGGCGGCTCTCCGGCGCGTAGTTTTCGGTGTCCTCGTACTCGTCGGTGCTTACGGCGTATGCGTCCGCCGGGTAGACCGCCCGGCTCCCGGTCGACGGCCTGCCTCCGGCGTAGCTTGCGTTGAGCGGCCTGGTCGGCGGGATAGGCCTCGAGGCAGCGGCGGCAGATGCAGCGGCGGCAGATGCAGCGGCGGTCGCTGCTGACGCAGATGCGGTGCCGACGCTCTGGGCGACGGGTCGTCCGGTGCGGTCGGCTTCCGACGCGGTGGCGCCGGTCGAGGTCTGCGGAGCGGGCCCTTCGCCGAGGAAGCCCTCTAGCGCGGCGGCGATCGCTCCAATGGACCCATACCGCTTCTCCGGCACCGTCGAGAGGCCGCGCATCGCGATCTCGTCCAATGCGGCGGGAACGGCGGGACTGATCGTGGACGGGCGCGGCGGCGGTCCCGCTTTGCGAGCCGCCGACATGGCCTCGACCGTGGCGCCGGCCCAGGGGCTCTGAGCGGTGAGCAACTCGTAGAGCAGGAAGCCGAGCGCGTCGAGGTCCGTGGACTCGGACGGGACACCCCCGAGGCGGGCGCCCAGAGCGGCCGCGGAGACCGGAACGGAATCGGTCGAGCCGCGCTTGATATTGGACATGCTCGCGTCGGTTACGGCTGCGGCAGCACGTGCGATCCCGAAGTCGATCACCTTGACGTGGCCGTCCCGGGTGACCAGCACGTTGCCGGGCTGAAGGTCGCCGTGGACCAGGCCGCGCTGATGGGCGGCCACGAGGGCCTGGGCCACCTCGTCTGCGGCGCGGGCTGCCCTGCGCGGAGGCACCGGCCCGTTTCGCTCCAGGAGCATTGCCAGGTCGGCACCGTCGATGAATTCGGTGACCAGGTATGTCCCCGACTCGTCGGTGGCGAAGTCGTATACGGCGGCGATATTTGGATGGATCAAGCTGGCCGAAACGCGCGCCTGCCACCGGAAATCGGACAGGAAGTCGAGGTTCTGGGCGTACTCGGGATGGAGCAGCTTGATCGCCACTTCCCGGCCCAGCTTGGAATCGGTAGCGCGGAAGACCGTCGAGTAGCTGCCTTCGCCCAGCAGCTCCTCGAGCTTGTAGCGACCCCCAACCACTTGTCCGATCTCGGCCACGAGAGATCCTCTCCAGGTCGGCGCCAACGCACCGGCGACTGCTTCTAGGTTGATACCGGCTCGGGCGTCGCGGACCTGAGCCGAGCCTCAGCCAATATCGAGATCTTGCAGATACTGTCGGAACTCGCGCCCGATGTCCGGCCGCTGGAGCGCCAGTTCTACAGACGCTTTCAGCCAGCCCATAGTTGTGCCGGCATCGTAGCGCACGCCTTCGAAGGCGTAGGCGTAGACATCCTGCTCCTGCATGAGCGCTTCGATCGCGTCGGTGAGCTGGATCTCGCCGCCGGCGCCCCTCGGGGTCTGTTCGAGCTTTTCGAAGATCTTGGGTGTGAGCACGTACCGTCCGATGATGGCCAGGTTGGACGGTGAGTCCGCTGGTTCCGGCTTCTCCACGAGCCCGCTCACCTTGTACAGGCGCGGGTCGTATTCGGGGCCGGCAGGCTCCCCGGCAATCACGCCGTACCGGCGCGTGTCTTCGCG
>Ga0302323_100004045_pt1 | contig 11951 bp, 11 predicted proteins | sample Fen_T0_3_FD_201950 | JGI IMG/M metagenome (GOLD analysis project Ga0302323, IMG submission 201950) | Peat permafrost microbial communities from Stordalen Mire near Abisko, Sweden - Fen_T0_3 | ecosystem: Environmental > Terrestrial > Soil > Wetlands > Permafrost | place: Sweden: Abisko... | reverse complement strand
TATTACCGGAAGCAATGCTATATGCCTGGCAGATAACCGGAGATCCAATATATGAAGAGATCGCCAGATCATCATTTGATTTTTTGTTATCAAAAACTTTTAATGAAAACGGGATAGAAGTAATTTCAAATAAGAACTGGCTCCAAAGGGGTGATACTCCAGGTCATTTTGGAGAACAACCAATTGATGTTGCATACACAATTATGTCATTTGGCAAATTTTATGAAGCATTTGCAGATGAAGACTACCTCATAAAAATGGAAACAGCATTCAACTGGTTTCTTGGAAAAAACAGGCTGCATCAGATTATATATAACCCTTGTACAGGAGGTTGTTATGATGGATTGGAAGAAACTCATGTAAACCTCAACCAGGGAGCAGAGTCTACAATTAGTTACCTGATGGCGAGATTGACAGTCGAAGAATTCAAAAGGAATGACACAATACCTTGCAATCCATTCATTCGTTCTGCCAAAAAAAATTCAAATAAAGAAGAAGCTTCGGTTTTCCCACTGGTAAAAATTCCAAAAGCTCTCTCATCATATAATCTTTCTGCAGAGGTATCCGGGTCATTCATAAAAATAGAAAGAGACTGAAGACAGAGGATTTTGAAAATTAATATTCAGGCTAAAATAAAATCGCAAAAATGCCAGTTACAGTCACAAGGAAGAATACCAAATTCGTTCCCGATCCAAGCAGAATAATCGCACGTTTCTGTTCTTTCCCGGGTGAAAGAAGTAAAAATATAATACTTAGTGTGCTGGCTATGTCTGAAAATGAAGTATTCACAACATTAAGTCAGGTTTTGAGAGGTTTTTCCCGACGGCACAGAAATATCTCACTGATATTTGAAACACATTTCAATAAACTGATTGATTTATTTAATGAACTGGGAATAAAACCTGGAAAAATCGATCAATCACGAAAAGCTCTTATTGGTTCATATTTCACAATGGAATATTCAATTGAATCTGCAGCATTTTTCAATCCGTCTATTGTGGAAGATCCCGATCAATCAGAGACAGGCAAGGATGAAAAAAGAGTAATTTTTAGTTTCAGGGCAACAGGTGAAGGACATATTTCATCAATCGTTTTTCGTTCAGCTGTTCTCGATGGAAATAATAATCTAATTGTTGAACCAGTAGGTAAAATGCTGGCAGAAGCAGAACGTATAAAAAGACATATTTACAGTAAAAAATCATTTATCAAAAAGCTTGATGAAATGCGCGATTTTGACAGTAAATTATCGCCGCTTTTTGTATTGGAAAAATTAGGTGAGAAGTTTACCTATGGGGAATTGAAGAAAGCAATAGAAGTTACCAGGAAAAGTCATCAGCTGCCGCCAAATAAAGAATTAATTGTCGGACAGATGTTATGGCTGGCACTGTCGCATTACGAAATTGAATTTTCTCTTGATTCGGCAATTTCCGAGAGAGTTATTTTCCCGATTTCAGATTCTGAAAATAACGGCATTGAAGATGCAAGATTCGTCAGGTTTACTGATGACAGTGGCGAAATAACATACTATGCGACTTATACTGCTTATGACGGGTTGTCCATATTACCAAAGATGCTTTCAACGAAAAACTTCTATCATTTCAAAGGGTTACCAATACATGGCGAACTCGCGCAGAACAAGGGAATGGCATTATTTCCGAGAAAGGTTAATGGAAGTTTTGCCATGCTTTGCAGAATTGATGGAATAAATAATTATCTGGCTTATTCTGATAATATCAATGTCTGGCGTGAAGCTAAACTTATTCAGAAACCAAAATATTCCTGGGAGTTGGTACAGGTGGGAAATTGTGGTTCGCCTCTAGAAACTGAAGAAGGCTGGCTTGTTATTACACATGGTGTAGGGCCAATGAGAGAATATGTATTAGGAGCATCATTGTATGAACTTAATGACCCTGAAAAAGAAATTGGCAGGCTCAAGACGCCATTGCTGGCTTCAAATAATGAAGAGAGGGAAGGTTATGTACCCAATGTTGTATACTCCTGCGGTTCTATTATCCATAATAAAAGCCTGATCATTCCATATGCCATGTCAGACTACGCATCTACCTATGCTACGGTTGATTTAAATGAACTCCTGAACGAACTTAAAAACTCTAAATAAAGCCAGAATATCAATCTGATTCAATTCAAAAAATTCTACTTAACAGAGTGCCTCTAGTTATCAGATATGTAAATAATGTAAATTATTTAAAAAGTTGTGTAACATATCTTTTTTTAAGGTATCTGATCTTTGTATTATAATATTCACTCTAAATCTATTTAATGAAAAAGCACTTTTACTTACCTATAATTTTACTCCTGTTTCTTGCTGTGATTGGTACATCATGCGGACCAGGTAAAAAGCTCCAGAGATCGCAAGCCAAAGTGGAAAAACTTAAAAGCGACAGCTCATATATTCAAAGTCAACTTACTGATTGCAACGAGAAAGTAAAAAACCTTTCCCTGGCAAAAGTAACATTGCAGAATGATTTAACTTCTCTCCAGAATGATTATACATCAACTCAACATGATTTAAAAGCCCTTTCTATCGAGTCAAAAATGACTATTGCCGATCAGGCTAATCGGTTAAAGACTTTCCAGGATGTCATCCAGGCACAAAAAGGTATCATGGAAAAACTTAAAAATTCAATTGCCGATGCATTGATAAAATACAAGAGTGATGAACTGCATGTATACAATAAAGATGGAAATGTGTATGTGGCCCTCGAAGAAAAACTGCTATTTAAATCGGGTAGTGATGTTGTTGATCCTAAAGGGAAAGAAGCACTCAAATCTCTAGCAAGGGTCCTGAATAATACTAAAGACATTAATGTAATGATTGAAGGACACACCGATAACATACCAATTAAAACCAATTCATTTAAGGATAACTGGGATCTGAGCACAGCCAGAGCCACATCAATTGTCAGGATTTTAACAACTGATAATGGCTTTGATCCTGCACGGATAACTGCATCGGGCAGAGGAGAATTTCATCCTGTAAATTCTAATGAAACAGATATCGGACGTTCCGGTAACCGCAGAACTGAAATTATCCTGTCTCCTGACCTGAATCAAATATTTAAGCTTTTATATCAGTAAAACAAAAGATCATCACCTTTCTCCTGTCGGCAAACAAAAATTTATAAAAGAAAACTACTCTTCAGCGTAAAAATTAAAAGCGGGATGTTAATTAATTCATTGTCGTGAAATGACCGGATTATTAAGAAAAAATGTTGCAGTTATAGTTGCTCATCCTGACGATGAAACTTTATGGGCCGGAGGTACAATACTGAGCCATTCATTGTGGCAATGGTTTATAGTTTGTCTTTGCAGGGCAGACGATAAAGACCGTTCTCCAAAATTTTATAAAGCATTGAAAATCCTTAATTCCGAAGGAATAATGGGCAACCTTGATGATGGCCCTGAGCAGAAGCCTCTGGATGAAAGTGAGGTTGAGCAAGCTATCCTGGATTTATTGCCAGCGAATCATTTCGATTTGATTATCACACATAATCCCAAAGGAGAATATACAAGACACCTCAGACATGAAGAGACAGGCAGTGCAGTTATAAAATTATGGGGTGAAGGAAAGATCCTGGCAAACGAATTATGGATTTTTTCATATCATGACGAAAATAAAAAACACCGTCCGCTTGCCATTGAAAATTCCAACATTTACAATATTCTTCCTGAAAAAATATGGCTGAAAAAATATGGAATAATTACTGAAACATATGGGTTCGAAAAAAATAGTTTCGAAGCAGAAACAACACCAAAGGCAGAATCTTTCCGGAAATTTACTGATCCGTCTGAAACAGGAAAGTCACTTAATCAAATTGCAGTATAATGAAAGTATTGGTATTATATGATTATCCACCTTCCCCCGGAGGTCTTGCAACACAGGGTGATCTTCTTTACAGGGGACTTTTAGAAATGGGTGTTGATGCCCAGGCAGTCCATTTTGAATCGGCACAGGAGAAGGAATGGTATTACAGGTGGTTTGAACCAAATGTTGTAGTTGGTGTAGGATATTGGGGACACACACCTCAATTGGTTCTTCATCCGCAACGGTATGGAGTTCAGCCTGTACCCTGGCTTGTAGCTGATGGGTATATTGCCAATTACCAGGAGGTTTTAAACTCTCTCCCATTGATACTGGTTACCTCGAACTGGGTAAAGGAGATGTATGTAAGAGATGGGATAAAAGGCGACAAAATAGAAGTTTTACCTGTCGGATGTGACACCGATTCTTTTATTCCTCACGATAAAAACGATCCGAAGATATTAGCTGTCAGGGAATCGTTAGGCATTTCGCCTGATCAGATAATGATACTTACTGTCGGCGGAGATGCTGCATCCAAAGGTGCCCAGGAGGTTATGCAGGCGCTTGCTATAATTGATACCAAAGCTCCAGACTGGAAATATGTCTGCAAAGTATGGCCTCAGCCCCGCACAGATAAACAAAATATAGCTGATCATGAAATGGCTGTACATCTTGGCATTGAAAAGAATGTAACCTATGCAACAAATACTATCTCCCGCACATTCATGCCTTACCTTATCGGAGCATGTGATATATATGCAGCGCCTTCCAGACTTGAAGGATTTGGAATGCCACAGGTTGAGGCCGGTGCATGTGAAAAGCCGGTGATAGGTATTAATGCGATGGGAATGCTTGATACTCTTGTCCATGGAGAAACAGCTTTCCTCGCAAATGTAGCACAGAAAATAGTAGTAGACCAGGTAACACTCGGAGATGAATCGGGATATGAAGAAAGACACAGAGTGATATTTAAGGAACCACGAACTGTAGACTATCGTGCTGATGTTCATGATATTGGCAAATATCTGATGCTTTTAATGACTGATGCAGCTTTACGTGAAAAAATGGGGAAAGCAGCCAGAGTGAGGGTTGTGAAAAACTTTGACTACCGTGTCGTGGCCAGACGATTTGTAGAAATATTAGGAGATAGATTAGGAATTAAATAATGAAACCAGCTGACATTCTTGAGATTGAACAGGCAAAGCAGGCAGCTCTCGAAGTGCTGCTTCATAATGCACATGGTCCATACCATGGACTTCCCCGCACTGCAGGATGGGGATATCCTGAACCATACACAAGAGATCTGATGTTTTCTATTTTAGGAATAGCTGTATCTGATAACAAAAAGCTCCTGGAGAGCATCCGGAAGGTATTGGTGACTCTGGCAGTTAACCAAACAGATCATGGCCATATTCCTTCACTTGTTCATGATAAGGAGGACCGTGGATCGAGTGATTCCACTCCACTGTTTTTACTTGGGGTAGGTATATTCAGAAAGGTGTCGGGAGAAACTGATTTTCTTAATGATGCAGTCGAAAAAGCCCTGACCTGGATGGAGTATCAAAGCCCTTCTGACAGGTACATGGTGGCTCAGCAACCGACAAGCGATTGGCGCGATGAACAGTGGGTTACCGGTTATGGATTATTCGTGAATACTCTTGTTTACAGCTATCTCAGGCTCCTTGGGAAGAACGCAAAAGCTGATAGAATGCACAGTGAGATGAGCCGGTTTACTGTTACAGGGGGATCACAGCATCATCATGTACATGAAGGACTGGTTGTAAAACATAAACCATATTATGCTTTCTGGTCATATAAAATTCACAGCAGTGAAAGGTTTGATCTTCTGGGAAACAGTCTGGCAATTCTTTCAGGAATTGCTTCACACACGCGCGCCGGAGAGATGATTTCATGGATTGAGGAAGAGTGCAACAGCATGAAACAAAAAGGGGAACTGGCAGTGGACATACCACCTAATTTCTTTCCATATATTAAACCTGAAGATCCCGACTGGTATCCGAGATATACCATTTATAACAAACCGGGAGAATATCATAACGGTGGTATCTGGCCCTTTATTTGCGGGTTTTATGTAGCAGCACTGGTTGCTGCCGGAAAATATGGACTTGCAAAGGAGAAACTTGTAGTCCTTACACATCTGGTAAAAAGTTCAAACGACGAAAAAGTCCATTTTGGATTTAACGAGTGGATAAAGGCACAGAATGGCGAACCTATGGGGCAAGACTGGCAAACATGGAGCGCCGCACTATACCTGTATGCAGTTAAATGTGTTGAGACTAAACAAACACCATTTTTTGATGAAATGCGTCTCTACCCAAAAACTAAAATCTCTGATAATATTTTAATATAAACCAAAATCATGACCGCAACTCAATTCTGTGAACAATTAGTAGGCCTGGAAGCAACCTTATTAAAATATGCCTTCCATCTCAGGTTAGATAATGATGATGCCAGAGATCTGGTTCAGGAAACTTTCCTGAAAGCAATTCTTAACCGGGAAAAATTTGTTGACGATGGATATTTAAAAGCCTGGACATTCACGATCATGAGAAACACCTTTATTAATAATTACAGGCATAATGTAATGCAGAAAACTTCATGTGACCGCACCGAAGAGTCATTTTATATAAATCAGACCAAATCCTCAGCTTCAGATAATCCTGATTCGGTCTATTCGTTCAAGGAAATCAATAAAAGTATTGAACAATTAAAAGATAAACTCAAGATCCCTTTTAAAATGTACATTGAAGGCTATAAGTATAAAGAAATTGCAGATACTACTAAGCTTAAGGTTGGTACTGTAAAAAGCCGGATATTCCTGGCAAGGAAAGTACTTATGAATCACCTGACTGTTAACTAGAACCATCCTTCCAATCACCTATACTGCATCTTATTTAACGTGTGAATTATGTAATTCTTTATGAAAGTTATATAACACACGCCACAAGCCAAAGCCCTAAATTTGTTTTGATTAAGGAATGCCTCTTATCAGATTAAAAGGATTACTTAATAATCGGATTTTGAAAATTTCAGCTATATCACATGAGATCAATAAATAAAATTTTAATAACCTTAGCAGTCGTACTTGTTACATCTGTAAAGTTTGCGAGCCTGGCATCTGCCCAGGAACCAATTGTTAGTTTCCAGGTTTTTTATGATGAATTAAGCCCTTACGGCGAATGGGTAAACTACTCAAATCTTGGCGTAGTGTGGATTCCTGATGTGGATCCGGGTTTTGTACCATATTCGACACAAGGCCATTGGATCTATACCGAATATGGCTGGACATGGTTGTCTGATTACCCCTGGGGATGGGCACCTTTTCATTATGGCAGGTGGAATTACGATAATTCTTATGGCTGGTTATGGGTACCCGGTAGCGAATGGGGACCTGCATGGGTATCATGGAGAAGAGCTGATGGCTATTATGGCTGGACTCCATTAGAACCTGGGATCAGTCTATCAGTCAGTTTTGGAAGAGGATATGACGATAATAACAGTCACTGGATATTTGTGAGAGATAAATATATCGACAGAGCCGATATCAATCACTATTATATCAACAGGGCTGATCAGTACCAGATCGCCAGGAGCTCTTCGGTGATAAGTAACACATACGTTGATAACAGGAGGAATACAACTTATGCAACGGGTCCGACCAGAGCGGATTTTCAAAAAGCCACAGGGCGACAAGTCTCTCTATTGGCTATAAGGGACAACAAAAAACCCGGACAAAATATCAGCAACGACCATTTCAATATCTATAGGCCGGAAGTAATGAAAAATAATAATGGGCCAAAAGCTGAACCAGCAAGACTCACTAACCTGAAAGATATAAAGCAGCCTTCAGATCGAAAAACAGGCAGCCGGCAGGGAAATCTTAATTCAGTTCCTACATCACAGCCAGTGAAAACCAATCCGGTTAATAATGTAAGAACGGAAAAACAACCAGCTGATGTAAAGACAGTCAATACAAATCCTCCTTCGAAAAATGCCAGCCAAATGAATAATGCAAAGCAGCAGAATTCAAATACGCCGCCGAATAACTTCAGGCAACAGAATACATATCCGGTCAATAGGACAAAGACAGAAAACCAACAGGTTAATGTTAAGTCAGTGAATACAAATCCTGCTCAGAATAATGCCGGCCAAATGAATAATGTAAAGCAGCAGAATACAAATGCTCCACCGAATAATTTCAGGCAACAGAATACAAATCCGGTCGATAGAATAAAAGCAGAGACCCATCCGACAAATGTTAAATCAGTGAATTCAAATCCTCCTCAGAATAACCTTAGACAACAGAATACAAATCCATCTCAGAATATAAGAAACGAACAAAAATCAAAAACTTCAAATTCATCGGCGAAGGATAAAAAAGATAATCAGAAGAAATCAGAATCTGACAAGGATAAAAAGAATCCAGATTAAGTTGTAACCCATTGAATATTATTTCACTTAAAATAAGAAATCATGAATAATACTGTAATAGGATACTGGGAAAAAAAGAAAGAGAAACTGAAGGAAAAATTTCCGGACATTACTGACCAGGATCTGCTCTACCGTGAAGGTAAAGAACAGGAGATGATCGAAATGCTTGGTAACAAACTTGGAAAATCAAAACTTGAACTTCTAAACATCATTGTAGCAATTTAACGCCCTGTTTTTCATTTCGAATTTAATCCGGCGTACGGATGAAGTCAATTATAAATTATGGAAAAAATTCATCCTATAATAAAAGCAAAGGTTATTGCTACAAAGCAATCAATCAGGCTCAGCGAAAAAGCTATCGCAAAAACCGCGGAAGTTCATAACTTTTTAACAGATTTTGCTGATTTTTTTATATTTCTGGCCAAGACTGTTAAAGAGACTTTTTCCAGAGAGTTTGAATTCAAAGAATTCCTTCGTCAGTCTTACCAGATTGGTTACAAATCCCTTCCATTAATTACAGTTACCGGATTCATTATGGGGCTGGTACTTACCATTCAGGCCCGCCCTTCACTTGTGCATTTCGGAGCGGGTTCTTTGCTTCCGGGAATGGTAGCAGTATCTCTCATCAGGGAAATGGGACCTGTTATCACAGCATTGATCTGTGCCGGCAAAATTGGATCTGGAATGGGTGCTGAACTGGGTTCTATGAAAGTAACCGAACAGATTGATGCAATGGAAGTATCATCTGTTAATCCCATCAGATTCTTAGTTGTCACCAGAGTCCTGGCTGCCACACTGATGATACCCCTGCTAATCTTATACGCTGACGCCCTGGGTATATTTGGAAGCTGGATAGGAGCGAATATAAAGGGAGATGTATCTTTTGTATTGTTCCGTTCACAGGCGTTCAGCCATCTGGAATTTATTGATTTTCTGCCTGCTTTAATTAAATCATTCTTTTTCGGAGCCGTGATCGGACTTGTGGGTTGCTATAAAGGATATACAGCCGGACGTGGAACAGAAAGTGTTGGTATTGCAGCTAATTCTGCAGTCGTGCTTTCCTCACTCCTGGTAATAATTGTTGACCTCGTAGCGGTACAGATTACCGATCTGCTTTAGTTTGAAAATCTGATCTTTTGAAAATTATAAGATAAATGAACTCTCCCACTGATATAAATACTTCTCAGGTTAAACCAAAAAGCTCTGACCTGGTAATAGAAATAAACAACCTCAGGAAAGGATTTGGTACACAGGAAGTATTGAAAGATGTCTCCTTGCAGCTTTTTGATGGAGAGAATCTGGCCATTCTTGGAAAATCCGGATCCGGAAAATCTGTCCTGATAAAATGTATTGTCAGACTTCTCGATTCTGACTCCGGAACAATTAACATATTTGGAGATGATGTAAACGGATTAGATACTGAGGGCCTTGGGGAATTGAGAAAAAAAATAGGATTTCTTTTTCAGAGCGGAGCACTGTATGATTCAATGACTGTAAGGCAAAATCTGGAATTCCCCTTACTAAGAATTAAAAGAAATCTTTCAAAAAAAGAGACTTTGGAAAAAGTTGAAGAAGTACTGGAAAATGTTGGTTTATCTGATTCAATCGACAAAATGCCGTCACAGCTCTCGGGAGGAATGCGAAAAAGAATCAGTCTCGCACGGACAATAGTTGTCGACCCTATGATAATTCTATACGATGAACCCACCACCGGACTCGATCCTGCTACTTCCGATGAAATAAGTATGCTTATCAACGACGTGCAGAAAAAGTATAAAGCTTCATCAATCATCATAACTCACGATATTGAATGTGCCCGTGCTACAGCAAACCGGCTTATCATGTTAAACGATGGTGCGGTCTATCAGGAAGGTAACCTGCCAGAATTCGAAAAGTCCTCTGATACACTCATCAGATCATTCTTTAAATAAAAATATAATACGAAAAATTAATACCAGATGATATGGAGAAGCACTCAATTAAATTCAAGGTCCGATTAGGATTGTTTATTGCAGGTGGACTAATGATTTTTATAGTCGCTGTTTTTATAATCGGACGTCAGAAAAACCTGTTTGTTCCTGTTTATAAACTTACCACAACCTTCTTTAATGTGAGCGGATTGGAAGTTGGAAACAACATCCGTTTTTCGGGTATCAATGTAGGTACTGTTGACAATATAACAATTATTAATGATTCAACTGTCCAGGTCGATATGCTTATGCAGAAGAGTGTTCAGAAATTTATTAAATCAGACTGTGAAGCAGCCATAGGTTCAGCCGGACTAATCGGAGATCGGATTTTAGTTATAACCCAGGGCAGTTCCGATGCCGCCCCAGCAAAAGACGGGCAATATATTCTTTCCAAGGAACCGATTGAAACAGACGCCATTATGGCCACTCTGCAGGTAACTGTAAACAGTGCTGCAATTGTTGCTACCCAACTGGCACAAATAATGGTTAAAGTGAATAGCGGAAGCGGAACACTTGGACGGTTCATACAGGATTCCACAATTGCTGAAAACATAAACCAGACAATTGTGAACCTTAAAAAGAGCAGCAAAGGGCTTGATGAAAACATGCATGCTGCAAAAGAAAATTTCCTTTTCAGAGGCTATTTTAAGAGAAAAGAAAAAGAAGCAGAAAAAATCAAAGCCGATTCTGTTGACAAAAAGGCCGAAGAACAAAAAGCAATTGATAAAAAGAAAAAATAATTTTTAAAGATTCAAAAATGGTTTGTTCAGATGTGGCCCGGAAAATTTCCCATACTGCTAATTATTTCAGTTTTTACAAGTGTTTCCGCACTTGCCCAGGAAACTCCTGCCAAAAAAGATTCAACTAAACTATATAAGGATATTGAAACATATTCGAAAAGAAACAAATTTAATACTTTCCTGTACAAGCTGATTTTCAAACCTATTACTATCATCTCAAAAAAAGAAGTCAAAAAGAAAACTTACAAAAAGCTTGTACAGAAACCTTACATCACATATCAGGGGAAAATAATCCGGAAAATCTCCATAATTACACTCGATCCATTTGGTAATTCGGCAATCGACACCACTGTAGTTTCACAAAACAAATTAATGCATGCCGGCAATGCTCTTCATGTTAAATCACAGACACTTACGATCCGGAATCTTCTTCTTTTCAGGGAAAATGAGCCATTCAATTCCTTTTATGTAAAGGAGTCTGAGAGGCTGATCCGCAATCAGAAATTCGTTCATGATGTTTATTTTTATGTCGCTTCTTCCGGACCAAAGTCCGATTCGGTCGATATTTTTATCCGTGAACTGGATACCTGGAGTTTATCCGGGGGAATCTCTGCTTCAACATCTCATTTTAGTGTCGGCTTGACAGATAACAACTTTTTGGGAACCGGTCATGAGTTTTCGAATTATTTTTCAAGAAATATTTCCACCGGAATCAGTGCCTTTAATACAAACTATTTCATCCCTAATATAAAAACCACCTACATTAACTCCATGTTGCACTATGGTATTGACGGATATGGAAATATCAGGAAAAGTTTTGCATTTGAACGTCCTTTTTATTCTCCCTATGCAAAATGGGCAGCAGGTATTTCTTTTGCTTCCCAGGTTAAAAAAGATTCATTAAAATATCCAGACCCTTTGCAGGGACCATTGAATTTTAAATTAAAAACACAGGATTTTTGGGCA
>Ga0302323_100004044_pt1 | contig 11951 bp, 12 predicted proteins | sample Fen_T0_3_FD_201950 | JGI IMG/M metagenome (GOLD analysis project Ga0302323, IMG submission 201950) | Peat permafrost microbial communities from Stordalen Mire near Abisko, Sweden - Fen_T0_3 | ecosystem: Environmental > Terrestrial > Soil > Wetlands > Permafrost | place: Sweden: Abisko... | reverse complement strand
AATCCAGGACCCGACGAAGCGCGCGTCAAGAACAACGCTATCGGACTCAACTTTATCGACACCTACCATCGCAGTGGCCTGTATCCGCTGACGATGCCCAGTGGCGTGGGGTTGGAAGCGGCCGGCGTGGTCGAAGCCGTCGGCTCGAACGTAACTTGGGTGAAGGCGGGCGACAGAGTTGCCTACGCGGGCGGACCGCCCGGAGCCTATTCGGAGGACCGATTGATCCCTGCGCACCGTCTGGTAAAGATTCCGGACGGTATTTCGGATCAAACCGCTGCAGCGGCAATGCTGAAGGGACTGACGGTTCAATACCTCATTCGCCGCACGTACAAAGTGCAGGCTGGGCAAACGGTTCTATTTCACGCGGCAGCGGGAGGCGTGGGACTGATAGCCGGTCAGTGGCTGAAAGCCCTGGGTGTCAACGCCATCGGTACGGCGGGATCCGAAGAGAAGGCGAAACTGGCCAAGGCCCACGGATACGCCCATGCAATCGTTTACACCAAGGAAGAGTTCGCGCCGCGCGTGAAGGAAATCACTGGCGGAAAGGGCGTACCCGTGGTGTACGACTCGGTGGGGAAGGACACGTTCACTGGTTCTCTTGACTCCTTGGAGCCGCGCGGCATGCTGGTCGTATTCGGCAACGGGTCGGGGCCGGTCACTGGAGTCGACCTGAATGTGCTGGCTAAGGGCTCATACTATGTCACACGACCCACGCTGATGACCTACACCGCGAAGCGTGAAGACCTCGAAGCGAGCGCGGCGGAACTCTTCGATGTGATCAAGTCCGGTAAGGTCAAGATCGAGATCAATCAGACCTACGCGCTGAAGGACGCGGCGCAGGCACATCGGGATCTGGAGTCTCGCAAGACCACAGGTTCGACGGTTTTGGTCCCATAGCGTAATTCGTTTCGACGCAAAGACGCGAAGACGCAAAGGAAAAGCAAAGGAAAACGAGATAGAGATCCCGACTAAATGATTGCCCTCTCTGGGTAGGGGCAGTGACCGTCAAGGCTCTTATCAATCTCGATCTTGTTTCCTTTGCGTCTTCGCGCTTTCGCGTCAAAGGTATAGGGCATTGATCCGTCCCGTCCTGGTTGCCTTGGTCACGGCCTGTGGCCTTGTTTCCTTTCCCACTGATGCGGCAAAATCGCCCTATGCGACGCACGCCGAATGCGATGGTCTCCCTCGAATCGAAGTGGCGACCCCTGCTGGTCTGTGCGTAGGGCTGGTTGCGTCCGGCTTCAAGTTTCCTCGCGGCATTCTGCCGCTCGATAATGGCGACTTGATTGTCGCTGATATGGCCGGCTGGGCGAAGAGCAAAGGCTCGATCTGGCTCCTGGAAAGCAAGAACGGTTACAAGCGCCGGTTGCTTTTCGACAAGCTCGATCGTCCGCACGCGGTCGTGCTCGGTCCAGATGGCCGCGTCTACGTCGGTGTCGTGGGCGGTGTGTTCCGCTTCGATGCGGCGAATCCGCAGGCAGGTCGTGAAGACATCATCGGAGGCAAGTCGGACCAGGAGCGGCTTCCCGATTCCGGGCGGCATCCGCTGGTGAGTCTCATCTTCGATCGCGCGGGCGACCTGTACGTGAATGTCGGATCGGCGAGCGATAACTGTGAGGACGCTCGAGGTCAGGCGCCCGCGCCGGACGGGCCCTGTACTGAAGCGGAGGGCGATCTGCCGCGCGGTTCCTTGCGACGCTACCAGATGCGCTGGCCGGAGGGTCGTCTACTGGGTTGGCAGACTTACGCCAAGGGCCTGCGCAATTCGATGGCACTCGCGGTGCATCCTGTGTCGGGCCTGCTGCTGCAGGGCGAGAATGGTCGCGACAATATCCATCGCCACATTCCGGGGATGGAAAATGACGAGAGCCTTCCACCGGATGAGATAAATGTCGTCGAACGCGGAGCGCACTACGGATGGCCGTACTGCTACGGGGACGGCGTTAGCAGCCCGGAATATCCGACGCTGGACTGCTCCCGCTTCCGCTCACCGTTGCGGCTGCTTCCGGCTCACGCTGCGCCGCTGGGGATGACCTGGTATTTTGGAAAGCTGCTACCGTCCGAGTATCATGGTGCGCTGATTGTGGGATATCACGGATACCGCAATGCGGGGCACCGGGTAGTCGCGTTTCATGTCGACCAGCGTGGATTGCCGCAGGGTGATCCCGTCGAACTGATCTCCGGTTGGGAAGCAAGGGAAGGCTCGCCGATGGGTGCACCGACCGACGTCAAGGTTGGCGCAGATGGCGCGGTATACCTGACGGAAGATCGCAACGGGACGGTGCTGCGGCTGAGCACAGAACACACGCAGTAACGACGGCGGGTACGCCGGAGCCGTCGGACTGTCGATCAATAACTAAAACGAGAGTAGGGAGGAGTAGCGTGTTCTCACTTGCAGGTAAAGTCGCTTTGGTGACCGGCGCCTCTCGCGGCCTCGGCTGGGCCATGGCCCAGTCTCTGGCCAAAGCGGGCGCGACGATCATTCTCAATGCACGCGACGCAAAGGTTCTGCAGGAGCGGGTGCGTGAACTCGCAGCGCAGGGTCTCAAGGGCGAAGTTGCGGCCTTCGACGTTACCGACCACAAGGCCGGCGCAAATTGCATCCAGGATGCGGTTCAGCGTCACGGCCGCTTCGACATTCTGGTCGCCAACGCCGGCATTCAGCATCGCAAACCTATCACCGAATTCGAAGTTTCCGACTTCCAGCGTGTGCTCGATACCAATCTTGTCGGCGTCTGGGCGCTGGCCAAGGAAGCTGCGCGGGTGATGATTCCGCGCAAGGCCGGGCGCATCATCATGACCGGTTCGATCAGTGCAATCCTCGCGCGTCCCACTATCTCGGCCTATGTAGCCAGCAAGGGTGCCGTGCATGCCCTCACTCGTGAACTGGCCATCGAACTCGCGCCGCACAGCATCACGGTGAACGCGATTGCGCCGGGGTTCTTCGCCACCGAGATGAATACTGCTCTCATCGAGAACAAAGAGTTCAACGATTGGGTGTGCAAACGCACGCCCGCCGGTCGTTGGGGCAAGCTGGAGGAAATTGGACCTGCCGCGGTGTTCCTGGCCTCCGACGAAGCTTCCTACGTAAATGGCCATATCTTGACGGTGGATGGTGCCTTCAGCGGCGCCATGTAAGCGGAAATACGAAGGGAATACAGACAGGGGCAGAACATGGCACAAGCAAAATTTCGTGTTGGTATCACTCGGGATGTATTGAGTCCCGCTGGCGAACCGGTCTTTGGCAAAGCGGCGCTCAAGGTACTCGACGACCCGCTAATCGAATGGGAATACCTGCCGCAGGTCGCACCGGTCCTCACTCCCGAGCACGCCAACCATTACGACGCCCTTTGCGTCTTCGGTGCGCGCGTCAGTGGCGAGACCGTAAGTGGCAACAACCCCCGGCTGAAGCTGGTCGCTCGCTTTGGCGTGGGATATGACACGATCGACGTTCCTGCTTGTACCGAGCGAGGAATTCTTCTCACCATCGCTCCGGACGGCGTGCGTCGGCCGGTGGCCAGCAGCGTGATGGCGTTTGCACTAGCGATGGCGCATCGGCTTTCAACCAAAGACCGATTGGTGCGCGACGGGCGCTGGAAAGAGAAGGGTGATTTCCTTGGCTACGGGTTGACTGGCAAGGTGCTTGGCGTCATCGGTGTCGGCAACATCGGCAAGGAAGTGTTCCGGATGGCCAAACCCTGGGACATGGTGCACCTGGGTTGCGATCCCAATGTCCCGCAATCGGCCGTGGCTGACCTCGGGGTGAAGATGGTTTCCCTGGACACTTTGTTACGCGAAGCCGATGTGATCTCGATCAACTGCATGCTCAACGACGAGACTCATCATCTGATCAATAAGCGGGCGTTCGAACTGATGAAACCCAGCGCGTTGTTCATCAATACGGCGCGGGGGCCGGTGGTGGACGAAGCTGCGCTGATCGAGGCGATCGGCGCGAAGCGCATCGCCGCAGCGGCGCTCGACGTGTTCGAGCAGGAGCCCACGCCGGTGGACAATCCGTTGCTGAAATTCGACAACGTGATTGTCGCGCCACATGCCGTATGCCACACCGACGAGTGCATGCGACTGCTTGGCGAGAGCGCGTTTACCTCTGCGGTGGAACTTGCGCACGGTCGCCAACCGCGCCACATCGTAAATACCGAAGCCCTGAGCAAGCCGCTCTGGGCCGGGAAGTGGCACCGCTAAAGGGAACTCCATGCGAAGCAATCCAGTAAAAGAAAAACTACTTGCGGGCAAACCCGTCTTTGGCACTTTTGGCTGGGAGTTCCTGGTGCCTGGTTTGCCGCAGATCGTCAAAGCCGCCGGCGCCGAGTTTCTGCTGATGGACATGGAGCACAGCGGCGCGAACTACGAAACGATCAAGACGCAGGCGCAATTGTGTCGTGGACTCGATCTCGTGCCGATGGCGCGAGTGCCGGCCAATCAATACACGTTCATCGCCCGCGCTCTGGATGTCGGCTGCATGGGCATCATGGCTCCGATGGTGAGTTCGGCCGAGGAAGCGCAGTTCATCGTGTCCTGCACTCGCTACCCACCCGCCGGGCGACGCGGTGCGGCCTTCGGATTTGCTCATGATGACTACGAAGGCGGTAGCGTTGCCGACAAGATCAAGAAGGCGCACGAGCGTACGCTGGTGATGTGCTTGATCGAGACAGCCGAGGGCATCAAGAACATCGACAAGATCGCCCAGGTGCCCGGGGTGGACGTGCTGTGGCTGGGTCACTTCGATCTCACTAATTTCCTCGGTATTCCTGCCCAGTTCGACCATCCCAAGTACGTGGCCGCGATCGAGAAAATGGTCGCCGCTGCGAAGAAACACAATAAGATCCTGGCGTGTATGACGGCGGACGAGAAGTGGAGCCGGGACTACTGGGACAAGGGCTTCCGGTTATTCGCCGTGGGAGTCGATGCGCATTTGCTGCAAGGCGCGATCCGGCAGGGCATGACGACACTGCATGGACTCGCGCAGGGCGGAACGAAAAAAACGTCAGTCAAAAAGAAGTGAGTTCGACAGCAATCGCTCGCGCAAGCTAGGGGAACACAACGATGACGCAGGAGAAGTTTCGGATCGGCATCACCCGCGATAACCTCAAGGCTGATGGCAATCCGATCTTCAACCAGGCCCTGCTGGAGCGGCTGGACGATCCGAGAATTGCCTATGAGTTTCTGCCCGAGATCGAGGCGGAACTGAGTCCCGACACCGCGGCAAGATACGATGCTGTCTGCGTCATGCTTGCGCAGGTCACTCGCAAGACTGTCTCCGGACCGAATCGCCGCTTGAAACTCATTGCGCGGTTCGGTGTGGGTTACGATACGGTGGATGTTCCGGCGCTCACCGATACGGGCGTCATCCTGACGATCACGCCGGATGGCGTCCGCCGACCAGTGGCAAGCTCAGCGCTTACGTTCATCCTGATGCTCGCCCATCGAGTGACCGTCAAGGATAGCCTCGTGCGAACCGGCCGCTGGGCCGATCGCGTCGATCATATGGGCACAGGATTGAGCGGGCGCACGCTGGGGTCCATCGGTGTGGGGAACATCGGCTCGGAACTGTTCCGCCTCGCCATGCCATTCGCAATGCGCCACCTGGGTTACGACCCCTACATCACGCAGGAGTCCGTCGCGCCATTAGGCGTCAAATTGGTCGACTTGGAAACGCTGCTGCGAGAAGCCGACTTCCTATGCGTGAACTGCCCGCTGAACGAAGAGACGCGTCATCTCATGGGAGCGAAGCAGTTCGCACTGATGAAACCGACGGCGTACTTCGTAAACACTGCACGGGGAGCGATCGTGGATGAAAAGGCGCTGTATGCAGTGCTCGCCAACGAAAGAATTGCTGGGGCGGCGATCGACGTCTTCGAACAGGAACCCACGCCGTCCGACAATCCCCTGCTAGGGCTGGACAACCTGATCGTTACGCCGCATCACATCTGCCTTACCGACGAATGCATCAACACAGTAACCGCCAGTGTGTTCAATGCCTGTCGTGATCTAGCCTATGGGCGCGTGCCGAGGAACGTGGTGAATCAGCAGGTGCTGGGTCGGGTTTCGTACTTTCACGCGTGACGCCATAGGACTTAGCTGTCACGTCTCAAGCGGCACCTTTGATCTTGCGCCGATGAGTCACCCTAGGTAGGTGACGCACGGCTGGCGTGATGACATTCACAGGAGGAGCAGGCGATGTTCAGAAGGCGATTCGGTTCGGAGTCGATCGACGTTCAGCGGTTCTTTAGCGGACGCGAGCATGCTCGCTGGGTGCAAATGGCGGTCGGCATGGTGGTCAGCCTTGTTCTAGCCGGACCGGCCATTGCGGAGCAAACCATCACGTTGCACGGTGCCGTCCAATTCTCCGATGAGCACACGTTCAACAAGACGCTGCTCAAATTCGAAGAGCTGACCAGGAAATATTACGGCAAGCCCATAAACTTCGTCCTTCACCGCAACAGCGAGTTGGGCTTGGAGAAAGATTACTTTGCGTACATGAATCAGGGACTGTCGGTGGACTACGCCATCGTCTCGCCCTCACACATGTCTACCTTCGCGAAGTCCGCACCGCTGATGGACATGCCTTTCTTGTTCCGAGACCAGAATCAGTGGAGAAAGGTACTCGATGGGGATTTGCTCAAGCCCATCGCTGACGAAGTGGCAAAGAAAGCAGACGTGATGATCATTGGCTATGCCGGTGGCGGCGTGCGCAACCTCATCGTCAACAAGTCCGTCAGTAACATGAGCGAGCTGAAGGGACTGCGGATGCGGGTGATGGGGGCACCGGTGCAGACCCAAATCTTCCAGACCCTGGGCGCTTCGCCTTCAGTCATCGCCTATGCGGAGATTTACAACGCGATCCAGACCGGCGTCATCCAGGCGGCGGAAAACGAAGCGCTCGGCGTGGAGCAGATGAAGTTCTACGAAGTGGGGCCCAACATCTCCTTGACCATGCATGCGATCACCGTGCGCCCCATATGTATCAGCGGCAAGACCTTTCGCCGACTGCCGCCGGACCTGCAAGCAGCCATTCTGAGGGCTGGCAAGGAGGCGGGTGTTTACGGACGCGAACTCGAGTCGAGCGAGGACCGGCAGCGCCTCGAGCGTATGGCCAAGGAAGGCAAACTGAAAATAATCCCGTTTACGGAACGTGAGAAGCTTTTGCAGCTTGCTGAGCCAGTGAAGCAGTCCTACGCCAAGGAAGTCGGCGCTGAAGCGGTGCTCGCTCGGATCAACGCGGTGAAGTGATGAAGAAGCTTATCGATCTGTTCTACCGGCTGCTGCAGCTGGTGCTGACCGTGCTGATGGGCATCCTGATCGTGCCAGTGGTGTTGCAGATCGTGTCGCGATTCACCGAAATCATCCCGCGCTACATTTGGACGGAAGAGATGGCCCGCTTCTGTTTCATCTGGATCATTCTGCTCGGTTCAATGATCGCAGTGCGCGACGGCAGTCACTTCGACCTGGATGTGCTGCCAAGGCCCAAAACCAATCATGGAGCAGCAATTGGGCGCCTCATCACTCACAGCCTCATGCTGATTATGGCACTGATCTTCATCTATTTTGGATACGGGTTTGCCCTATTCGGCCTCGATCAGGAATCGGAACTGACCGGTCTCAACATGCTGGCCATTCACATCGCGTGGCCCTTGGCTGGTCTGGGTTATGTGTTATTTCTGGGTGAAAAGATCTGGGCCGATATTGTCCTCTACCGAAAGCGCGATCATGAGCCCGCTTGAAGTCGCGCTGATCTTGTTCGGCCTGTTCGGCATTCTGTTGGTGCTGAGAGTCCCCGTGGCCTTTGCGCTCGGACTGGCTTGCATTCCAGTTTTCTTTATCGACGAGCGCCTGACCCCGTTCCTGCTGCTCAACGAGATGCTCAAGTCGTACAACTCTTTCATCCTGCTGGCGGTGCCGTTCTTCCTGCTCGCTGCTAATTTGATGAACTCCGCTGGAATCACGGAGAAACTGATTCAGCTGGCGCGATCCAGCGTGGGTCATCTGCCCGGGGGACTGGGGCACGTGAACGTTGTCGTGAGCATGCTGTTCGCAGGGATTTCCGGTTCCAGCACCGCGGATGCGGCGGGCGTGGGCGGCGTGCTGATTCCGGCTATGAAGAAACAGGGCTACGACGCGCCGTTTACCGTCGCTTTGACGGCCTGCGCTTCGGTCATGGGTGTGATCATTCCTCCAAGCATCCTCATGGTGGTGTGGGGTGGGGTGATCTCAGTGTCGATCGGCGGGCTGTTTCTGGCCGGTGTGTTACCGGGGATACTGATTGCACTCTCTTTGATGGCGGCAGTGTTGGTCTATGCCAAGGTGCGGAAGTATCCGGTCTACGCGCGTGCATCCCTGCGAGAATTTGGAAAATCGCTGGCCGCCGCGCTTCTGCCGATGTTGACGCCGGCCATCATCGTCGGAGGCATTATAGGCGGACTATTCACACCGACCGAGGCCTCCGTTGTTGCAGTGATGTATGCCCTGCTGCTGGGGGTGATAATTTACCGTACTCTTCCGGTGCGCCAAGTTCCACACGTACTGTATGAGTCGGCGCGTTTCGCGGCGATTTCGCTATTCTGCATCGGTACCGCCTCGGCCTTTGGCTGGCTGCTGGCCTATTTCCACGTCCCGCAACTCTTCGTGACCGCCATATCGGCGTGGGGCGGAGGCCTGACGAGCGTGGGCTTGATCGTCGCGGGATCCTTCCTCGTGATCGGCTGCTTCATCGATGCAATTCCCGCGATCATCATATTGGGAACGATCCTCGCCCCATTGGCCAACAGCGTTGGGATGCACCCTGTGCATTTCGCCATCATCGGTGTCATTTCGATCGCCTTCGGGTTGGTGACGCCACCCTATGGTTTGTGCCTCATGATCGCCTGCGCGCTGGGGAAAATCACTATCCGACAGGCGTTCCGGGACGTAGCTATCCTGCTGGTTCCCATGCTCGGCGTGCTCCTGTTCGTGATTCTCTTCCCCGGGGCGGTGCTTGCGCTGCCGCGCTGGCTTATGCCGGCGTTCGTGAAATAGGGCGACCTGATCCGGGTATGATCAGCGCCTGATCCGGGCGACGTGCATCGACGCCATTCAAAAGACGTATCGATAGAAAGGCGCACTATGCTGACTGCGCAGCGCACAGGCAACACGATGGGGGCAGAGGTCTACGGGGCGGATCTATCGGCGCCCATGGACGATGCGACCTTCGGTCAGGTGCAGCACATCTTTCTTGAGCACAGGGTGATTGTTTTTCGCAGGCAAGAACTGACTGCACCGCGCTTCCTGGACTTCGCGAACCGATTCGGGCGGCCCGAACCGCATGTCTTGGACCAGTTCCACCATCCCGACTATGCCGACATCCTGATCTTGTCCAACGTGAAGAAGGACGGCAAGCCTATCGGGCTAGCTGACGGCGGCACCTACTGGCACACCGACTATTCGTATCTCGAGATCCCAGCGCGAGCGACTCTGCTCTATTCGATCCAGGTGCCAAAGACCGGAGGCAATACGTTGTTCGCCGACCAGGTTAGTGCATACGATGAGTTGTCGGAGTCGATGAAGAAGCGGATCGAGGGACTCGTGGCGATTCACTTGTATGGCAACCGCGATGACCTGGATCTGCAGTCTCGCACTGTCGCCTATCCTCCCGACGAGCGGCAGAAACAAGAGCGAGGTATTGCAGTGATCCGTCACCCGCTCGTGCGCCGACATCCACTAACCGGCCGCAAAGCCCTGTATGCGGTTTCCGGAACATCCCTCGGCATCGAAGGCATGCAGGATGGTGAGGCGCTGGCGCTTTTGCGCGAGTTGGCTGCGCATTCGACGCAGCACAAATACCAGTTCAGTGTGGACTATGGTATCGGAGACGTAGTGGCGTGGGATAACGCTGCGGTATTGCACTCCGCGACGCTGGTCGACCCGGAGGATCCGCGCACGCTGTGGCGAATCACGGTTAAGGAGAAGGACCGGCCGGTATCCGGCTACTCGACGTGATGGAGTGAAGCTACCGTGCCGATCTCGGGCAGAACTGTGATGACCATGTTGCGATCCGTCGAAGCCTCGGGATGCGCATTACCGTTATCGGCGAATCGCATCTCCACCCGATCACCGGGCTTCGCGCGCATATCCGCGGGTAGCATGGCGATGGCGAAAGTGCGGCCATCTTCCAGCGGTTCGGAGAATTTTATGTGGACCCAGGCAGGGCTCTTCAGATCCTGTTGCGCGATGTCACGGTCTACGTAGATTCCGGGATACTGCTCGACGAACACGCTTTCCACCGTACCGACGTGAGTGCTGCCGCTCAGTTCAGCAGTCCGGGCATAAGCCTGTATGAGTACGATTGCGGCCATCAGAGCGAACAGGCTGACGAGGCTTTTCATGCTATTCCTTTCACTTGTCCAGCGAATTCCGGGGGACGGCTGCCTGACGTGTAATCGCTGTCGCGTTTGGCTGCCGTAGTCAGAAGCGTGGAAAGCAAGGAATGGTCCGAGCCGACTACTGCGGTTCCGCGGACGCTTGGTTCAGCTTTTCGAGTCTGGCCTGCGGCGCAGGTTTGCCGAAATCGCGCGCCTGTACAGTGCCTTTCTTGGCAACGAGAGAGGTGACGTAACTGGAGACTGGCGCAGCGGCCTCGCTGCTCGAAGGATTCATCTGTAGCTCGACCAGGTCACCCGGCTCGACTCCGGAATCCACGTTCAGCATTGCTGTCGCGAAGATTCGACCATCGGCCAAAGGTTGCGCAAAGGTCACATACACCCACAGCGGTTTCCCGCTGCCGCTGCCGACCACTGCCTGGTCCACGAAGACGCCCTTGTATTCTTCGACATAGACGCCTTGGATCTTACCTACATGCAGGTTGGTTTCGGCGCGCTGATCACTGGCGCAACCTTGAGCAAGAGATCCAATCAGCGCGACTGCGGCTAGCATGGCGATTTTTTTCATGAATGAGCTGGCTCCTGCGGGGGATGCTTTGCACTCCGAGGGAGCGCGGTGATGCAAGAGGTAACGGCGGTGCGCAGTCAAACTTGAGTTGGTACCAGACTGCCCGTCGCGAAATGCAGGTGTCGTGAGTTGGTCGTGGGTCGCGCAGTCGCTCGACGAAGACGTCGGGCCGATGTTCGTGCAAAAGAGACGCCGTTCGGCTCGAATCGGTTGCCGCATTTTCATGGTGGTCAGTCCATGCGGCTCAATGTGGTCATGTGGGTCTGTTTACAATCCATTATCATTCGCGCGCATCGACGTCATTGCACTCTGTTCTCGAACCTTGCGCCGCGTCACAATCGGACATCAGACATTCATCAGTGGGCTCATCTCCCGTGAACGAAAACTACATCTCATGGCTCGCCGTTCGTCGACAAACTGCGCCTGAAGGAGGGCTATGAGCAACAATCCTTACACTCCTCCGACCGCCGAGGTTCGAGATCGCGATCCCGAGCGCGCCGGATCGAGTTGGAGAGCAGTGAGCTTGGGCGTCTTGACCGATTTCGCCGGGACGTTTGTCGGAGGGATCGTCGTGTATGCATTGCTCGGTTCATGGCTGGCGTCGGACCAGGCGGAACCAGGGCAACTAGACGATGCCCTGGTTCAATCGACAATGTACTTGACCGTAAGCTTGATGGTGGGAATGTGCTTTACCGTTCTCGGAGGTTTGGTTGCGGCTCGCATATCGAGACATCGAGGCTACTGGCACGCGTTCCTCACCGGTCTCGTTGTTCTGATGCTGGGCGAAGTGCTGATCAGTTTTTCCCCGGATGGTTATCCTCTGTCTTATCGCATCATCGGCGATCTACTGACTATTCCAGCTGCAATGCTCGGTGGGCATATCTGGGTGTCCGCGCGAGCGCGTCGTCCCTAGCTCATTGCGGATTGTGCTGCGATGTCTTTGTCTCAAAAGACATTGACGTTGTCGCTTAGCGCTTCATCCAGGTCGATACATATCGGTATCGATA
>Ga0302323_100004043_pt1 | contig 11953 bp, 11 predicted proteins | sample Fen_T0_3_FD_201950 | JGI IMG/M metagenome (GOLD analysis project Ga0302323, IMG submission 201950) | Peat permafrost microbial communities from Stordalen Mire near Abisko, Sweden - Fen_T0_3 | ecosystem: Environmental > Terrestrial > Soil > Wetlands > Permafrost | place: Sweden: Abisko... | reverse complement strand
GCCATCAGCGGCCCACGCCACCCGGGCGTCCCACACCCCCAGCAACCCGACCCGACCGGCCGACAGCCGGTTCCACTCCGCATCCAGCTCGACCAGCAGCTCCGACAACGCCGCATCAGGCAGGTCGCCAGGGCACAGGCCCGTCAGGGCGTCGGCTGCCGAACGCATCGCCGCCACGACACGCGCCGCCCCGGAACCGCCGCGGGGCGGGACCTCGCCGGAGTGGTGGCCATCGATCATGTGTTCGAGTCTAACGACCGCTACTGTTCAATAGCCACCCCACATCACTCTGCGACACCTTCGGTCGACATGGACACACCAGCGCACCGCCCCAGAACGCACCTCGGGATGGGCCGCAGCGACGTCGCCAAGCGGGCCGCACCTCAGAACAACCTGAGGTCCAAAGACGCGGGGCAACTCCGTTCTGTGTGGGAGTTGACACCCCTGTGCGCGGCGTCGGGTGGAGCCGTGCCGTCAGCGGACCAGTGTCTGTGGCTCAGCCGGTGAAGGTCGGCGCAGCCGATACCGAGGCAGCGGGAGGTGACGGCCCGCCGGTTCCTTGAGGCAATGAGGATGTGGTGGTGGAGGAGGGTCTCATGGTGCAACACGGCACCGTGGCGAAGGATATTGGCGTCACTGCGTAGGCATAGTTGAAGTTCCGATCAGCCCAGGTCGCCTCGGTCCCCCCGAAGTCGAAGTACCAGACACCTGCGAGCACGCAGGGCCGGCCGCCGGGTCCGCAGTTCCAGGGCTGGTTGTTGATCTCTGGGACCTCGTGCACGGTGACCTCTGTCTCGAACGTGCCCGTTGCGCTCGTGGTGACCTTGGGACTGATGTCACCCTTTCGCAAGTCGCATCCGTCGATTGAGCCCACGCCCGCGTGGCACTGGAGCCCTTCGACCAACGTCAGTGGCGGGTAGTGCTCGCCCGAGAGCCGGAGCGTCTGTCCGTCGGTGAGCCCAGTGGCTGGCGTCGCTGTGATCCGTGGCGGGTTGAGCGGCGCGGTCGGCAGAAAGGTCAGTGGGATGCGCACCGATCCGAGCGGATCATCGAGCGCTGGGCCGACGCGCAGCTCGCAGGCACTCGTGCGACAGTCGATCTGCGTCAGCTCCCAGATGTCGAGGATGACGGCGCGCAGCGCGACCGACCCGCTCAGCGACCCACTCGCGTCGACGTGTACGACACCCAGCGTCATGTCGTTGCAGAGAAGAGGTGACGGCGCGGACGGGCACACCGAGGCCCAGATCGGTGCGTGGGGGTCGAAACCGCTGCCCGTGAGTTGAACGATCTGGTTGTCGACCAGGTCGGTGGTGCTGCTGGCCGTCGCGGTGAAGGTCGATCGCAGCGCGGAAGCAGCGCCCGTCGTACCGGTCGCGAGCACCGTGGTGAGAAGAACGGCCAAGAGGGCCGCCCGAGTCACCCGGGAGAACGAGCAAACCCGAGCTCGGCGCATTGCCTTCACCCCTCAGGACCCAGAGGCCCATCGTCTGAGTCCAGAAACGGACCCAGGTCGTCGCCTCAGCGTGAGCCGCACCGTGATACCGGGCAAGGGCCGAACGTCCCACCCGAATCCTGGACAACATCGAGGAGCTGACGCGACCAGCCGCACCGCCGCAGTCGACCTTCGCCCTGCCCCCGATCCCCGGGTCCGTGGGACATTGCCGATCGGCACGAGCTGGATGCTCTGCGTCGGCTGGATGCGAGCCGATCGGTGGAGGAGTAGGGCCGAGGGGTCGCTCAGGCCGGAACTGACGGTGATTCGGTCTCGTCCATCGCCACTTCGGAGGTCCGTCGGCGATCGCGCAGCACGAGGAACCCTCCCCACGTGATCGCCACCAAACCGGCCGCCAGCAATCCCCCCGACGTCACGCGTCGTCGAATCATCGCCGAGTGGCACGGGCTGACCAGACCGTGGTCGGTGGTCAGCCAGGCGGTGGTATGTGCCGCCGGCGAGAAGATCGATCCACAGTCGACGCTCACGCCACGGTTGGGGAGCCCGGGCGAGGCAAGTACCGCTGGGTCAGCCAGTCGCACAGACACCCCCGCGCTCGCGAGCCACAGTGCGGCGATGACCAGCAACACCCCGAACATGACTACCGCTCTCGCGAGTGTGGGACGACGCTTCACTCGATGAGCATCGGCATGTGGATCGCCTCCATTGAACGGGCGGCAACCAACGCTGCTCCATGCGCCCCAGATCGCCGGCTCCCCGACGCCCGCGCACGGTCACGGGGGTCGTTGTGACTCGGGCCATGCTGTCGGGGTGATCAAGATCCGCGCTGCTCGTATCGGGGACGCTCCGACACTTCAGGAGATCGAGCGCCTGGCGGGAGAGCAGTACCGCTCCGTTGGCTTGGACGCGGTCGCTGATGACGAGCCGGCTTCGGTTCAAGAGCTCACCGCGTACGCAGAACAGGGACGGAGTTGGGTTGCCGTGGACGGCGAGGGCGAGGTGGTCGGATATGTCCTTGTTGCCGAGGTCGACGGGGCCGCTCACGTCGATCAGGTGAGCGTGCGGCCTGATCGCCAGGGCCAGGGCGTAGGTCGGGCCCTGCTCGACCAAGTCCGCGCGTGGGCAACCGACACCGCACTGCCGGCCATCTCGCTGACAACGTTCGCCGAGGTGCCGTGGAATCAACCGGTCTATGAACACCTCGGCTTCGAGGTCATCTCCGACTCCGAGATCGGTCCCGAGCTGCGCGGGATCGTCCGTGCGGAATCTGCGCAGAGTTGGGGCACTGCTGCGAGAGTGACCATGCGCCTTCTCCTCGAGCCAGACGCAGACGACGGTCCCTGATCGCCAGTGAGGATGGACGCCCTGAGCGGCGCATCCAGTGCCTCGCGTCGATTCACGTCCAGGACGTCGGAGTGTGCCATCGCCGGGGACCGACATTCGTCACGCGGCGGTCCAGCCACCGTCGACGGCGAGGATGTGGCCGGTGACGTAGCTCGAGGCGCGAGACGCCAGGAACAGCAGGGGGCCATCGAGCTCGGCGAGCGTCGGTGCTCGACCGAGGAAGGTCCGCTCAGCGATCGCGGTGCGGAGACCGGGGTCGGTGAGGTTGCCCGTCAGGTCAGTTGGGAAGTAGCTGGGCGCGAGTGCGTTCACGCGCACGCCGCGTCCGCCCCATTGGGCGGCCAGGTGGCGCGTGAGGTGGACAAGGGCACCCTTGGAGGCGTTGTAGGCGGCCATCGGAGCACTCGAGGAAACGAGGCCGTACACGGACGCGACATTGATCACGCTCGCCGTGCCGGATGCGAAGAGGAGGGGAGCAGCGAGCCGGCACAGGTCGAGCGTCGCGATCAGGTTCAGGTCGATGACCGAGATGAGCTCCTTGAGCGTCTCGTCCTCGAGGGGCCCGTCGTCGCAGCGACCAGCGTTGTTGACGAGGATGTCGATGCGGCCGTGCTGTTCGTAGAGTTGGTCCACGAGGGCCTGGCGGTGCTGCGGGTCGGTGAGGTCGCCCGCGAGGAAGGTCGTGCCCGGCCCGGTCGCGTCGCAGAGCTCGGCGAGTTGGTCGCCGCGACGTGCCGTGACCATGACCTGCGCGCCCGCCTGGGCGAGGGTCGCCGCGAACTGCCGCCCGAGACCCGTCGATGCCCCCGTCACGAGCGCGACCCGGTCCTTCAAGGACCAGACGTCGCTCGATGGCGCCGCTACGGCGTCCCCGGTCGATCCACGCTGATCCGCCATCCGCGACTCCTATCTCCACAACGAGACGAGCACGAGCCGCTCCCCGCGCAAGATGCTCCGCCCAGCACCGGGGCGACGAAGCACCGCAGCCACGCCCAACCCACAACCTACCGATCCGGGTCGAGGCCTCGCCCACCAGATCGACTGCCCCAGACCGCCGGCTCGGTGCGCTAGAGCTTCGGCGGCGCGCTGGTGACGGCAATCGCGACGAGTCGAACCCGGCAGCTCGGCGGAGCAACTGAAGCGCCTCGCCCTTCGCGTCTTGATCGAAGATCGCAAGCGCCGCGACCCTCCAGGCGTCCGGCGTTGGCATCTCCGAGACGTCGAGTGAATCTGGCGGGTCGAGCACCCGGCCACTCCTGATGCACGAGGAGCACGCATCAGCCGCCACCTGGGTCAGAAAGCGGTTGAAGTACTCCCCGCGGTCCCGATCGGTGAGCGTCGCGAAACACCAGTCGCAGTAGTCCTGCACCGCGCGATCCTTCCGCGTCCTCACCCTCCCCGCCACCTTCCTTGTCGGCCGGATCGCCTGCCCCCGAACGCCGGGACCGTCGCGTTCGCGGGCGGTAGCCCGCTCGGGAGGGCAATCGCCGCCGATCTGGGGATCGTCGGAGTAGTCGCCCAGGCTCAGTCCGGTGTCGAGGCCGCATCGTGCAGCAGGGGTGGCGTAGACCTTCCAAGGCCGTCGGCGATTCTCTTGGGAGGTCAGTGACGGCAATCCCCAGCCGACCCACCGGCCACGTCAGTTTCGATCCAAGGAGATCCAGATGAGTGACACGACGGCAGGCAAGCAGCCGAACATCATCGTGTTCCTGTGGGACAACCTGGCGTGGGGAGAGGTCGGTTGCTACGGCGGCGGCATCCTGCGCGGCGCACCCACGCCGCGCATCGACGCCTTGGCCGATTCCGGCCTCAAGCTGTTGAACATGAACGTGGAGGCGCAGTGCACGCCGAGCCGGTCGGCCCTGTTGACGGGGCGCCATCCGATCCGGTCCGGCACCCAGACCGTGCCGATCACCGGCGGCGCCGACGGGTTGACCCGCTGGGAGATCACCTCCGCCCAGGCCCTCTCCGACGCCGGCTACGCAACGGGCATGTGGGGCAAGTGGCACCTCGGCAGTGACCCCGAAACCCGCAGTCCCGTCGACTTCGGGTTCGACGAGGCCGTCTGGAGCCCCCGCACCGCGGACGAGGTGTTCTGGACGATGCAGTCCTACTTCCCCAAGGGCGACGTCACCTCCGCCCCCTACGCCGGCGACGCTCAGATCCCTCTCGAGTACCAGACGATCTACCAGCGCAAGAAGGGCCAGGGCCCTGAGCCGCTCGCGGTCTACGACGCCGAGTTCCGTGCCGGGTTCGACCGCAAGATCACAGACTGGGCGTGCGACTTCATGGCCCGGTCCGTCGCGGCCGACAAGCCCTTCTACACCTATCTCCCCTACACCCAGGTGCACATCCCACCGATCCCGGACCCCGAGTTCGCCGGGTCGACCAAGCGCGGGAACTTCGCCGACCTCCTCGTCCAGATGGACACCTTCACCGGCCAGATCCTCGACAAGCTCGACGAGCTCGGCGTCGCCAACGACACCATCGTCGTGTGGACCTCCGACAACGGCGCGGATCCCAACTACCGCTTCCCCGCCATGGATCCCGACCCCGCGGGTGGCCAGTGGAACGGCTTCTCCGGCCCGTGGCGCGGCGGCTACTTCACCTCTCTCGAGGGCTCGAACCGGGCACCGTGCATCATCCGCTGGCCCGGCGAGGTCCCCGAAGGGAAGGTCAGCAACGAGCTCGTCCACCTCGTCGACCTGTTCACCACCCTGGTCCTCGCCGGCGACGGCGAGGTCCCGACCGACCGCAAGATCGACGGCATGGACATGCGCGACTTCCTGCTCGGCGACGCCGAGGAGTCCGGACGCGACACGGTGCTGTGCATCCAGGGCAACCGCCTGCAGGCCGCGAAGTGGCACCAGTGGAAATGTCACCTGTTCCAGCAGGACGCCATGCTGTCGACCTGGACGCCCTACAACATGCCGGTGCTCTACAACCTCGAGTGGGACCCCCGAGAGGAGCACCAGGTCGACTTCCCCCACGCCTGGGTGGTCCATCCCATGGCCGGCGCCGCGAACGCGTTCATGATGAGCCTCGCTCAAGAGCCCCCGATCAAACCGGGCACGCCGGACCCCTACACGCCACCCAAGCCCGGCGACTTCCGTATCGAGGAACACATCAACATCGGGCCCATCACCCAGTTCGTCACCTCTCTCGTCCGAGACCACGAAGGACCTCACCAACCCCCCGCGGGCATCGAACACCACGCCGGCGGGTGAGGGCCCTACCGGGCACGAGGGGCGCCCATGACTGCCCCATAACGCCGGCACCGCGACATCGTGGTCGAGCGGCGATGGGACTTGGGCCGATGGGAGACCTCGGTCCGATGACCTCTCGAGGCCAAAGGAACGGGTGCGGTAGCGGACTCGCCGCCTTCGTCGGACAGCTATGGTCCCGACCCTCGACGCCGCGTCCCGGCGAGTCGACCTCGCGACGGCCTGACTGAGCTCCACAATGGGCGACAAGCGCGCTGGACTTCCACTAGGGGTGTACGCGATGGCCAGACAACTGATCGGACCGCGGTTTCGTCACCGCCTCCTGGTGGCCATCACCACGACAGCTCTGCTGTTCTCGCTGTCGACCCTGTTGAGCCCCGCCTCGTTCGCGACTCTGTCGACCGGGCCGAGTAGCCCGGGCGTGCCCGTCCCTGGCATCACGACGGCCACCGCGACGGCGCTGTCGTGGAAGGCCCCACTCTCCGATGGAGGCTCACCCGTCACCGGCTACGAGGTGTCGACCTACGCGGCCGGTTCAAGCACCTCTACGAAGATCGACCTCGGGCCATCCCGGTTCACGACGATGTCTGGACTCACGCCGGGCACTCGGTACCGGTTCAGCGTCGCCGCGATCAATGCGGTGAGCACCGGGCCAGCATCGGGCCTGTCGGCGTCGGTGTTCCCACCGTTCGCGTCGGCAGCCCAGTTCACGATCCAGCAGTACCACGACTTCGCAGGTCGAGCACCCGCGAGCGCAGAACTGAAGGCGTGGGTGCAGCTCCTCGGGAACGGGACGACAATCGCCCAGCAGGTTGTGAAGGCGAGCGGGTTCTCGATGTACGGGCCGAAGGTCGACCCGCTGATCCGGCTCTACTACGCCTACTTCGGGGCTCCACCCTCCACGACAAGTCTCACGGCGTGGCTCGCGAAGCTGCGCTCCGGGACGCCACTCGCAGCGGTGTCCACCTCGCTGGCAACGAACCCCAAGTTCGCGGCGACGTACGGCGGTCTGAGCAACACCGCATTCGTGTCGAAGGCGTGCACCGTGGTGCTCGGGCACAGCTGCACCCCGACGCAGGTGCCGTCCTGGGCGAGCCAGCTGAACGCGAACACCATCACGCGAAGCGACCTCATGCTGACCCTCGCACAAGCCGGATCCGCTCAGGTTCGTCGTGCCGGACAGGTGAACACCGTCGACATCTTCTTCGGGATGATCCGACGGGACCCGACTGTGCCAGAGCTCAGCAAATGGGCACCGATGTCGACCGCCTCGAAGGCTCCACTGATCATCCACCTGTTCGGCTCGGCCAGCTACAGCGCACGCCTCTGAGCACCGAGAGGGCACCGACCCGGGTATGCCCGTCGCACAAGATCCGGGCCCAAGCCGCCGCCGCATCGTGGCATTGCGCCTGATCGCCGGACTCAGCGACCTTCGCTATCAGTCCCGGGGCGCCTCAAGGAGCGTCACCTAACGCCGGGCAAGTGGCGCGTTGCGGCGGACTTCAGTCTTGTGGGGACGACAGCACGTAGCGGAAGTCGCAGTGGCTCGCACCTTGCATGATCGTCTGGGTGCGCTCGAAGCCGACGCCCAGGCCTTCGGCGATCGGCTGGTCGGCGCTGCACACCAGCAGGAAACCGAGCTCGGGCTCACCTAGTTCTTGGAAGAAGCGGGCGTACTGGCAGCTCGTGACGTCGAAGGCCAGCTGGCCCTCGGGAGCGTCGCGGTGGTCGAACTCCAGGGGGTCGCCGGCGTTCGAGTAGGCCGCGAAGCGGACGAAAGCGGCGGCCTGATCGCCGCCGGCCTCGCTCACCCAATCGCGGGCCAGCTGGCGAAATTCGTCAGCGAGAGCCTCCCGAACGATTGCTCGTGCCCGCTCGCCACCGACCTCACGTTCCAACGCCTTGTACACCGGGACCAGGACCTCGGCCTGGATCTTCGTTCGGTCCAGCAGCGAAACGTCTGGTCGGTGCAGATCCATCGTGTGCCCCCTGGTGTTGCCGGCAGGCTACGACGACCAAGGAGGGTGCAGAGGAGCAAACCGAGAGTGCCCCTGATCGCCGGGACGGCGGCATCGGAGTCGCTAGGAAATCAGCGCGGCGATAGCGATCCCGCACCACAACGCGAGCGACACCGCGGCGATCCACTGTCGAGGTCGTCGCTCGCCTTGTCGGGATCGACCGTTCGCCTCGCGCGCAAGGGTGCCGACGTAGAGCAGTGTGCTGACAGCTGCCAAAGCAAGAGCTCCCAGGAAGACGGCATCCATCCTCGTGCTCAACGCACCACAGTCATACGTAGTTCGGTAGTGGTCGGTGGCGCAGTTCTGTGATCGAGCGAAGCTGACAAGGACGCTCATCCCTGCCGTCATGCAGGTGAAGATAAGGAACCCGGCGAACGCAGCCATCGGCGATGGTCGCGGGGCCTCAGGCGTCACGTTTGGTAGCAACTGCTCCGCCTCCCCGCCACGCCGCCAATCATGGCACTCCGCCCCGGTAGCCAGGGGTCGACGAGGCCTCACAACGTGGACCTGTGGCGCTGCACCACTGCAGCACACCCTTGGCAGGGCCGCGTACCGTCGAGGGTGCCCCCGATCGCCGGCAGTGCGTCATTCGCGACTGTGGCCGGGTGGTCGGCGGTGACGGTTCAACTGGGTCGTTCAGCAAGGACCGGGGCTCTGGACTCGGAGGCTCCCCGTGATGTCGGTCTCGTAGGCCTGCTTGCCGACGTGGTAGCGCACCCGCACCGCCCCGAAGCCACCGCTCGAGCGGCCGCTCGCCGCGTGAGACCACCGGACACGAAACACGATCGCCGCTCTCGTCCTGCTGGTCTCGAGGGGGTCCAACACGAAGTCGGCCACCGACGACAACGTCTGGTGCCTCGGCGGATAGGTGCCGGCGGTCCCGACTGGGTTCTGGCGCGCGCTGGTCGACATCATCTGCGGAGTTACCAAGCTCATGCGAGCGCGGTCGACGATGAGCGGGCCGTACTGCCCGATCGGATCAACAGCGTCGATGATCAGCGCTCGCCGGTAGCCGCTCTGAAGGAATGTGCTTCCGTAGGTCCCGACCGTTCCGCGAGGCAGCGGCATGCAGACCGTGTAGGGATCGCCAGGTCCCAGAGAAGCTGGAGATGTCACCGACCGAATGGTCCCGCGCCCGCTGGCGCAGGCCACAAGCGTGCCTGCACCGGCCGCGACAAACCACATGAACCGCAGCAACTGAGCAACGCCGTTTCGCGAGGTCACCGCCGGAGCATGACAGACGACACGCAGGGCCTACGCGATCAGTCCCGCCGCGACTGCCCCCCGAACGCCGGGCATGTGGCAGCGCTTTGGCCAGGGAAGTTGCGACCGGTTTGCCACACCGGTCCTTGCTCACTCATCGGGTGGGTGCGTGTTTGGTCATGACGCCAGATCGCCGCTCGGCGTCAGCCTTCACGATCCGCAGCATCAACCTGCGGATCAGCGCGCTGAAAGGACCCACGAGCAACCAGTAGCGATTGAATCGGTGGAGGCTGGCGGGGTCTGTGGCAGCCGTCCGGGTCTCCGTCGTGACGAGGGAGCGCCCGCGCCCGTAGGGCTCCACTCGAATGTTGAAAGCGACCTTGACGTATCCCGGCGTGTCGAATGCGGCGAAGCGATCGGCTTCGACTCGCGGGGCGGGCTCGTTGTCGGTCACCGCCTTCCACGGTTGCACGACTGAGCCGAACACGATCTCGTGGCCAGGCCGTTCGCCCAGGAGCAAGAACCCGACGCGCGCCATGTCGTCGAGGTTCAACGGCGGACGGGCGGATTCCGCTGGACGCCGCTCCAGGGCCCGTTGCAACCGATTGGGGAGGCTTCGCAACTCGAGAAGCGTCCGTACCACGGCGGACTGTGACAGGTCGCCGCGCCGAGCGGCACGCCACGTGAGGTCCGTGTCAGCGTCAACCACAACGGCGTGTGCCTCCGTGACGTCGTAGTTGGGAAGGCAGCGCTCGAGGAGCATCGTTTCGGCCTCGGACTCCAAGTGGACCTCCTCTCGAGGAAGGGAATTCCGCCACCACGCGACCGCGTGAAGCTCGCCTTCACACTCTCAGGCCGCAGGCGAGACACCACCAGAGGCCAACGTCCCGCCCCACACCCACGAACTGCCCCCGAACGCCGGGTCAGTGGGACCCTTGCAGGCGAGGGCGCGTTGGAGCTGGTGGAGGTCCAGCCCGTCACGAGGTGGTTGCGATGGAGTGTTGTCCGCCAGCGCTGCATTCGACGGTGGACCGGGCGGGGGACGGACCTGTCGCCGTCCCTGGGAGCTTGGGTGGGGGCGCGTCGAGTGCGGTCCGAGGGGCGATCATCTGGGCTCGCCAGTTTTTGCCTAGCGGATCTGAATCAGCTTGACCGTCGAGCTGACCCGCTGGAGTGGGACGAGGTCCTTGGCGGTGGGGTCGAGTGGTGTGCCGGTTGGGGAGTACTGCAAGTCGACGAGTAAGTACCGGTACTGATGTCGACTGACTCGGCACAGCGCACGCTGACTCCATGTCAATGAAGCGATCCGAGAAGACACCGTTGTCGAGCCCCGAGCCGGTCGATCTCACTGCCCGTCCCGGGGGGCGCGCCGTCGCTGCGACGATCCGGGGTGCCGCAGCGTCGTTCGGCCTCGGCCTGGCTCTCCTGTGTGTCGCGGCGGCCGGGGTGTATCCCGCAGCGGCGGTCGCGCCGCGAGCGGGAACCGCCCGCTCGATCACGGCCGAAAATGCTGCAGAGTTCGTCAACGCCGCCTACCACGATCTCGTCTCACACGGTCCGAGCGCGACCGCGAAGTCGTACTGGACCGCACGCCTGGTTTCCGGAGCCACGACTCGGCCCGAGCTCGTCACCTACCTCATCACCTCTGCGGCGGCCGCCCGGACCCAGCTGATCCTGCTCTACGAGGGAATCTTGAACCGTGCCCCGTCCGACGCCGCACTGGCCTCGTGGACCAGCGAGGTCACCTCGCACCGCACTTCGCTGGACGCAGTCGCACAGGCCTTCTACGCCAGTGACGAGTTCTACCTCAACAGTGCGGCGGGCTCGACCTCGCAGTGGGTCAGGCAGCTGTACGCCCACATCTACGGCATCTCCAACCCCACAGACGCGCAGGTAGCCAGGTGGGTCACGCTCGTGGGCAGTCAGGGCCGCGCCGTCACCGCGGCCGAGTTCTACGAGAGTGGCGGCCCGCGCGCCCGCCGCGTGGTGATCATCTACCGCCGGATGCTCCGACGGGCGCCCTCGGGCGCTGCGCTCACCCACTGGGCCGACGTCGAACGAGCGGGCGACCAGGCCGTCGAGGTTCCGCTCGCCGAAAGCACCGAATACCTCGACGTCGCGCAGACCCGTGGGGACCCACGGGTGCTCTCGCCCCTGGCCCTCACCGCGCACCTCGGCGTGTGGGTGGACACCCTGATCTCGCCGCAGTACTACCTCACGGACTCCGCCATGCAGGCGTGGGGCCTTCCCCCGGGCCTGCACTTCTACGGGGCGACCCCGCAGGTCTTCGGGACCCCAACCACAGCCGGCACCTTCCACACATACCTCACGATCGACGACCAATCACCCACCGCAGAAGACATCGTCGTCGACACACTCACCGTCACCGTGCTCCCCTAAGCCTTCGGTCCGACTCAGGAGCGTCTCGCCCGGTGCAGACCCGATCCTTCGAGTCGGTCCGGCGGGTTCAGCTCGGTGCGTCTCCCCTTCACCCGGGATTCGGTTCCGATTCCAACCCGTCGGTCCCTGCACCTGAGGGCCCGACAACGAGCGGAACGGTGTCGCGGCCCAGATCGCCGGGGAGGTGGAACGTTCGCGATGGTGTCTGGTCGGAGGGTGGCAGACCCAGGCCCGATCGATTCGCACCTAAGTCGACCGCGGGCGGAGTAGGCGACCAGATGCGAGTGGCGGAAGCCTGTGAGTCGTCAGAT